>Ga0160439_1000361_pt1 | contig 24047 bp, 22 predicted proteins | sample HID1975M_E0MG_FD_108201 | JGI IMG/M metagenome (GOLD analysis project Ga0160439, IMG submission 108201) | Enriched soil microbial communities from UW Madison campus, WI, USA - HID1975M_E0 MG | ecosystem: Environmental > Terrestrial > Soil > Unclassified | place: USA: Madison, Wisconsin... | reverse complement strand
GCTGCCTTGCGGTATTCGGCATCGTCATGTTCGTTAAACATGATCATCGCAGGCGCGATGGCATTCACTTTTACCTCGGGTGCCAGCTTACGGGCAAAAGAGCGCGTCATATTATCCAGCGCCGCTTTACTGGCCGCATAAGCAATATGCTTATCACTTCCCCGTTCCACGACATAATCGGTGAAATGAATAATGTCCGAACCCGCCTGGCCATGGCCGCGCAATAACGGCTCAAGATATTGATTCAACAAATAAGGCGCGTTGACGTGAATTTGCAGCATGGCGGCCAGGGTTTCCGCAGGGGAAAAGTCTGGTGATTCCGCAAGCCAGGCGCTGGCATTATGTACAATGGCGCGCAGCCCGACGCAATGTTGCTTTACGTCAGCGGCAAATTGTTTGATGCCGTCATTGGTAGAAAAGTCACCGAACAAACAAATTGCACCAGCCTGTTCCAGTTCAGCGACCGCCGGATACCGCGTGCGGTAGCTGATAATCACAGGCTGTTGCTGGGCTAAAAAGTGTCGTGCTAACGCGAGGCCAATCCGTTTACCGGCACCGGTAATCAGAATGGGACGAGCTGATGTTTTAATCTCCATCGACGACTCCTTAATGTACTTATTTCACCAACATCCACGTTGCAGGGAACGCTGCCACCAGCATCAGGAAAATGACTGATTTTTCCTTTAAATTCAGTTTGATGTCATGCTTATGCGTGCTGCGTGTATACATAAAGACTAACAAGCCCGGCGCATACAGTACCACTGAAAGAAGTAAATGCATTGGGCCTGACGCATAAAGCAGCCATAAGCCATAAATACATGCACCTAATCCAATCGCTTTATGCAATGGGCGGGTCGAAACTTTCAGCAAAAATGCGCCGACCAGGAAATAGGGCACCAGTATCATTTCTGAGGCAATCGTCAGCAGCGTGTTGTAATCCGAACCCGTCAGCCAAATCAGCACCAGGCAAATCTGGATACTAATATTGGTGAGCCAAAGAGAAGCCGAAGGCGCATTGTTTTCATTCTGACGCGCAAAAATTTTCGGGAAGGCTTTATGCGTGGCGGCAAGAAAGGGCACTTCGGCGGCCATAATCGTCCAGCTCAGATAGGCTCCACATACTGAGACAATCAGCCCGGCGGCGATAATTATCTCACCCCACGGCCCCATCATTTCGACCATCAAACCGGCCATGGAAGGATTGCGCATTCCGGCAAGTTCAGGGCGGGCAAGCACGCCCAACGAAAGCAATGTCACCAGCAGGTAAACCCCTAACGCGGCAATGACCGCCAGAAGGGTGGCGCGACCGACATCATTTTTATTCCGGGCGCGAGCTGAAACGACCACGGCACCTTCCACACCGATGAAGACCCAAAGGGTAATCAGCATGGTGTTTTTGACCTGCTCCCAAACCGGAACACCCAGCGCGATGCCGCTGAAATCGAGGCTAAAAGTCGAAAGTTTGAAAGCCATGGCGGCCAGAACGACAAACAAACCTAACGGCAGCAGCTTAGCGAGAGTGGCGACCAGGTTAATGCTGGCTGCGGTTTGCACGCCGCGAAGCACCAAAAAGTGCACCATCCATAGCAATACCGATGCACCCACAATCGACTGCCAGGTATTTCCATCGCCAAACAGGCGCAGCTCAGGCGTATCGGTGAAGAAACTGAGTGCAGAGAAAACAATCACCAGGTATGAAACGTTAGCGATAACGGCACAAAGCCAGTAGCCCCATGCCGAGAAGAAACCGATAAGCTCACCAAAACCTTCGCGTGCATAAGTAAAAATGCCGCCGTCAAGGTCGGGGCGCAGGCGGGTTAACACCAGCATTGCCAGTGCCAACAACAGAATGCCCGCACCGGTAATCGCCCAGCCAATCAACAATGCTGCGGGACTCGCCACGCTCGCCATATTTTGCGGCAGGCTAAATACACCCGCGCCGAGCATGGAACTCAATACCAATGCCGTTAACGCAGCGAGGCCAAGCTTCTTTTCCATAGCAGTCCCGTAAAATTCAAATTAAAAACCCAGAATAATTATTATGCTTTTGTGCATAAAAATGGTGGGTAACACTAAGGCGCGGGATTTTACGGAGTGTAAGAGCTGCTTGCAATGACATGAGCCATAAAATGCTCGGCGGAATAAAAAAAGGGCGGCAAAGCCACCCTTTTTAGGATTATATGAAAACTTATTTGTACAAATCAGCGCTGACAGTCAGGTTGCCGCCACGCTCTTCCCATTGACGGGTGATGTGGTAGAACTTAGCACCTTTCTTAGCGGCACGTTTCGCCACCTGGTAAGACACTTCAGTGCTGCTACCGTAATGGCCAGTGAACTTCACACTATCGAATGGAACCATTTGCGCCGCGGTGATTTTATTCACTTCTTCGATTTTGGTGCCATCAGGAAGCGTTACGGTGTAACGTCCGCCTTTAGTGGTTTGTGTTTCAAAGAAACGACCTACGTCCGAAGTTGGGGTACTGGTTGTTGCAACGCCTGGGATTTCAACTGCGGCTGCCGCAGCGCCACCGGCTGCCAGCGCGGCTTTACCTGCCTCTGAGTTCGCAGGGATCGCATCAGGGCTTTGCAAAACACGTTTCTTAGCGTCTTTTTTATAGATGAAAGCCGTAATGCGCTGGTTGCCGCCTGAGTTTGCGTCAATCTGGCGCACGATGTAGAACGAATCTGCACCTTTCTCTTTAGCTGCGCGAGTGATTGCTGCGTTAACATCGGGCTGACTGCGATAAAAACCCTGGACTGTCACGGTATCGAACGGCTCAAGAGCATAAGCTTGATCTTTCGGTAGCTCAGTCACGCCGTTGATCACGCGATTGGTGTTTTCTTCAGCCTTAGGTGCATCAGCGTGATAGACATCTGCAACCACACGCCAGTTACCGCTGCTGCCAGTATCGTTGGTGTCCTGAACATAGAAAGAAGCTGCGCCAATTTTATCAGCACGTTTGGACACGGCATTTACCGCTTCGCCAATCGAGTTAAAACGGCCAGTGATGGTAATGCGATCAAATGGTTTAAGAGCAGCAGCTTGATCAGGAGTCAGTTCCGTTGCTGCCTGAGCGGACAGCGTAGTCAGGGAAATCAGTGCTGACGCCAGAAGGGTGTTCTTGAGCTTCATAAAAATAATCCTTCGCCTTGCGCAAAATGAATACAAATACCGCATTCTCTGTGGGTTACTTGCTAGCCGCCGATTATGGCATTGAACACTGCAACTGTCTGCGGCATTTTTAGGGTTGCAACGGTTGGTTGCAGATATTTTTCATAACTAAAATTTATATGTTAATAAAAGAACGCTTTGACCAGTAAAAGCGGTAAAGCTTACAACTTAATTAGTTAATACAATGTTAAATATGCAATTTGCACCGGAGCAGAATCGTGAATTGCGGCTTCGCTTAAGCGGATTATCAGGTCTCACAGATGAAAATCAGTCAGAAATAGCTGTCTGAAGTGCTTAGCGCTAAACTTTTACGATAATGATACAAATACTGAGATCCTGATCTGGATCACAGGCGTTATTTTCAGTAGGTTATAAAAAGTTTTACAGATGTATTTTTTCATTGTTTTGGACTTGGCCACGCCGATTGCCAGGACGATGTCTGACAAACCATCAACAAAAAAACAGATGGAAGGGAATACTATGCGTATTGGGGTACCAAAAGAGCGGTGGGCGGGTGAATCCCGAGTGGCCGCCACGCCAAAAACAGTGGAGCAATTGCTGAAGCTGGGTTTCAGCGTCGCAGTCGAAAGCGGAGCGGGCAAACTGGCTAGCTTCGATGACGAGGCGTTTGTCCACGTTGGGGCAACCATTTCAGACACTGCTGACGTCTGGCAATCTGACATTATTTTGAAAGTGAACGCTCCGCAGGATAGCGAAATCGAACTGCTGCGTGCGGGCTCGACGCTGGTGAGTTTTATCTGGCCTGCCCAGAATCCAGAATTACTCGAAAAACTGGCTGCCAAAAATGTCACCGTGATGGCGATGGACTCCGTGCCGCGTATTTCTCGTGCTCAGTCTCTCGATGCTCTTAGCTCAATGGCAAACATTGCGGGTTATCGCGCAATTGTTGAAGCTGCTCATGAGTTTGGTCGTTTCTTTACCGGGCAAATTACCGCTGCGGGTAAAGTACCGCCGGCAAAAGTGATGGTTATCGGTGCTGGTGTTGCAGGGCTTGCGGCAATCGGTGCGGCGAACAGCCTTGGTGCGATTGTGCGTGCGTTCGACACGCGTCCGGAAGTGAAAGAACAAGTGCAAAGTATGGGCGCTGAGTTCCTTGAACTGGACTTTAAAGAAGAAGCAGGCAGCGGTGATGGTTATGCCAAAGTTATGTCCGAAGCCTTCATTAAAGCCGAAATGGAACTGTTCGCAGCACAAGCAAAAGAAGTCGATATCATCGTCACCACGGCGCTGATCCCCGGCAAGCCTGCGCCAAAACTTATCACCCGCGAAATGGTGGATTCCATGCAAGCGGGCAGCGTGATTGTCGATTTGGCTGCGCAAAACGGCGGTAACTGTGAATATACCGTTGCCGACCAGGTGACAGTTACGCCAAACGGCGTGAAAGTCATCGGTTACACCGACTTGCCAGGCCGCCTGCCAACGCAATCTTCCCAGCTTTACGGCACAAACCTGGTTAACTTGCTCAAATTGCTCTGCAAAGAGAAAGACGGCAATACCGTGGTTGATTTTGAAGATGTTGTCGTGCGTGGCGTGACCGTCATTCGTGATGGCGAAGTCACCTGGCCGGCTCCGCCAATTCAGGTGTCTGCTCAACCACAGGCTGCGGCCAAGAAAGTGGCTGCACCGATAGAAGAGAAAAAGCCTGCCTCTCCATGGCGTAAATACGCGTTTATGGCGCTGGCAATTATTCTTTTTGGCTGGCTTGCAGATGTGGCTCCAAAAGAATTCCTCGGCCACTTCACCGTATTCGCGTTGTCATGCGTGGTGGGTTACTACGTGGTGTGGAACGTTTCTCATGCTCTGCACACGCCACTGATGTCGGTCACTAACGCCATTTCAGGGATCATTGTGGTTGGCGCGTTATTACAAATTGGCCACGGTGGCTGGGTTAGCTTCCTGAGCTTTATTGCGGTGCTGATTGCCAGTATCAATATTTTTGGTGGTTTCACCGTCACTCAGCGCATGCTGAAAATGTTCCGGAAGAACTAAGGGGTAACACATGTCTGGTGGATTAGTTACAGCAGCATACATTGTTGCCGCAATTCTGTTTATTTTCAGCCTGGCAGGGCTGTCAAAACACGAAACATCTAAACAAGGTAACTTGTTCGGCATGGCGGGTATGGCTATCGCGTTAGTCGCGACCATTTTCGGGCCTGAAACCGGCAATGTTGTCTGGATTATTGTCGCAATGGTAATTGGTGGTGCCATCGGTATTCACCTTGCGAAGAAAGTTGAAATGACTGAAATGCCGGAGCTGGTGGCAATTCTGCACAGCTTCGTGGGTCTGGCGGCGGTTCTGGTAGGCTTCAACAGCTATCTGGATCATGCGCCGGGTCTTGAGCCGGTGATGGAAAACATCCATTTAACGGAAGTGTTCCTCGGTATCTTCATCGGTGCGGTGACCTTCACAGGTTCCATCGTGGCATTTGGCAAACTGCGCGGTAAAATCTCATCTAAGCCGTTGATGTTGCCAAACCGCCATAAACTGAATCTGGCGGCAATCGTGGTTTCCTTCGCGATGCTGATCATCTTCGTGCGTACTGAAAGCGTTGGCTTGCAGGTTCTGGCGTTGCTGGTGATGACTATCATCGCGCTGGTTATCGGCTGGCACCTGGTGGCATCGATTGGCGGTGCAGACATGCCGGTTGTCGTTTCCATGCTGAACTCCTACTCCGGTTGGGCAGCGGCAGCGGCGGGCTTTATGCTCAGCAACGACCTGCTGATCGTCACCGGTGCGTTGGTGGGTTCTTCTGGTGCAATCCTGTCTTACATCATGTGTAAAGCGATGAACCGCTCCTTTATCAGCGTGATCGCTGGTGGCTTCGGTACCGACGGTTCCTCTACGGGTGACGACGAAGAAGCAGGCGAACATCGTGAAATCACGGCGGAAGACACTGCGGATATGCTGAAAAACTCGACCTCGGTGATCATCACTCCGGGGTATGGTATGGCGGTGGCGCAGGCACAATATCCGGTAGCTGAAATTACCGAAAAACTTCGTGCGCGTGGCATCAAGGTTCGTTTTGGTATTCACCCGGTTGCAGGGCGTTTGCCAGGCCACATGAACGTTTTGCTGGCAGAAGCGCGTGTGCCTTATGATGTCGTTCTGGAAATGGACGAAATCAACGATGACTTCGCTGATACCGATACCGTTCTGGTTATCGGTGCGAATGACACCGTAAACCCGGCAGCGCTCGAAGATCCTCGCAGCCCAATCGCGGGTATGCCAGTGCTGGAAGTGTGGAAAGCGCAGAACGTTATTGTGTTCAAGCGTTCTATGAACACCGGTTACGCAGGTGTGCAGAATCCGCTGTTCTTTAAAGAAAACACTCAGATGCTGTTTGGCGATGCCAAGGCGAGTGTGGAAGCGATTCTTAAAGCGCTGTAGTTGTTCGCTAAGATTGCGAGCCGTATTCCAAAACCGCTTCTCGGGGCGGTTTTTTTACGTCTGAACATCAATGACGTGAATGCAAAATTACATTTAACCCACTGAATCTATGGAAAAATAATGTATGCGAGAGACAGGGCGAAGAGTAAAGTATAGTCGGGTGCTGAAGCTGTAGGCTTCGATCCCAATGGTGAAAAGCAGACAGAAAAAAGCCCCGAGTTAGTTAAACCAACCCGAGGCCCTCTCATGCTCGACCACATGATAGTAGCCTCTTCATTTTGTGTTTGCAACGCAGGAGGCGAAGATGTCATCAAAGAACAGGTTGTTCAGCGTAATAGTTATCTGTTTGACAATTCTCATGATTATTTTTCTGTTGAGGGATTCACTGTGTGAATTCCACTATCGAAAAGGAGGCATGGAAGTGGCGGCATCATTAGCCTGCATTAGGCCGTAAGCACAAAATTTCAGAGGACAGTGGCGGGAGTTTTTCCCGCCACTCATGGAAATCTGGCATAAGGTTCAGCACTCCACCAAACAAAAAGCCCGTTCATTAATTTGAACGGGCTTTTCTTTACTACATGGACGACAAATCAATCGTCTTCGTCGTCATCCAGTTCTACTGGTGTTTGATATTCATCAGGTTTGATGACCAACAAATCGCAGCGCAGATGGTCGATAACTTGTTCGGCAGTGTTACCGAGGAACGCGGCGGACAGGCCAGTACGGCCCACCGTACCAAGTACCACAATACCGGCCTGCAAATGCTCGGCGAGATCGGGAATAACCTCTTCAGGTAATCCTTTTTCAACGTGAGTCATTTTTTCATCAATACCAAATTTTTGACGTAACGCTTTCATCGCAACCAGGTGCTGGCCGCGAATAGCATCGTTATAAACGCTTGGGTCAAAATCAGGAAGTTCGATGGCGATATTAATCGGGGTGACAGGGTAGGCGCCGACCAGGTGAACTTCGGTGTGGTTAACATCGTCGGCCAGGCGAATAGTCTCTTTAACCAGTTTTTCATTCAGAGCGTTATGGTACTGCTCTTCACTTGCCAGGTTAACGGCAACAATAGCTCGACCGCCTTCAGGCCACGGTTTTTCATTAACCATCCACACAGGGCATGGGCATTTACGCAGCAGATGCCAGTCGGTTGGAGTGAAAATAACCGCTTCAAGTTTGTCATGTTGGTGCGTCATTTTGAGCACTAAGTCGTGATCGCTGCCGATCACTTCCTGAATAATCGCCTCGAACGGACGGTTATGCCAAACCACTTTAATTTCAATCGGTACGCCCGAGTCGATGTAATACTGGGCTTGTTCTTTAATCCAGGCCGCACGTTGGCTAATCACACCTTTGCGCATAGCGGTGCGTTCATCTGGCGACAGAAGGGTGGTCATTTCGTAGGAAAAATCATAGATGGGCAGAAAAGCTTTGATCCTGCCACCAATCCGTTGATGCAAATAAACAGCACGCCGCAGGGCGGGTTGATCGTCCTGATTAGGATCTATCGCGACTAGCATGTTTTGATACTTTGCCATACAGGTCTCCTTACAACTGCTTAACCACAGTCTGTTTATTAAGACTAACCTATATGTGATGAATGAAACAGGTGATAAGCCATTGCCGGATCAATAAACGACTAAAATTTAGTGATCCGGCACAGGTAAAGAGAAATCAGGCAACGTTACGCGATTGACCTGCGAGTTGAGAAAGAATGTCAATATTCTCGATAGTGATGTACTTACCTTTCACCGCTAACATACCGCTTTTCTGGAAACGACCGAGCAGGCGGCTGATGGTCTCCACAGTCAGACCCAGATAGTTACCGATATCGCCACGCGTCATGGTCAGACGGAACTCGCGAGGCGAGAAACCGCGCTGGGCAAAGCGACGTGAAAGATTATAGATAAATGCGGCCAGGCGCTCTTCAGCATTCTTTTTGGAAAGCAGCAGAATCATATCCTGATCGCCCTTAATTTCGCCGCTCATCAAACGCATCATCTGCTGGCGCAGGTTGGGCATTTTACCGGACAAATCATCAAGCGTTTCGAATGGGATTTCGCAGACCATGGACGTTTCGAGCGCTTGCGCGAAACTTGGGTGCATCCCGGTGCCGATGGCATCAAAGCCCACCAAATCACCCGCTAAATGGAAACCGGTAATTTGCTCATCACCTTGCTCGGTAATGGTATAGCTTTTAATGGTCCCTGAACGAATAGCGTACAGCGACTTCAGCTCATCACCTGCTTTAAACAGGGTCTGTCCCTTCTGAATAGGCTTTTTACGCTCAATAATATTATCAAGCTGATCAAGCTCATGCTCGTTAAGCGTGAAGGGGATGCATAACTGGCTGATGCTGCAATCCTGGCAATGGATAGCACAACCGCCAGACTGAATGCGTCGAATAATTCGCTTTTCAGGGATCATAGATATGCTCGGCGTTATTGATATTGGTCAATTTTAACATCTTTTTCTTGAGCACGTAAGTATGATGAATGCCCATTCAGAATTTAACAAACAATAACGCCAGGGTTATAGAGCTATCCTATTGAAATTACTGGAACTGTATATTAATGCGTATTATTCCACGAAGAATTAAGAATAAAATTCTGCAATGTAGAAACTACAGCAGCAAATATCCTTCGTGACGCAATAACCATTCTTTACGTCCTACGCCACCCGCATAGCCTGTCATCGTGCCGTTGCGCCCAATAACACGGTGGCATGGAACCACCACGCTCACCGGATTTGAACCATTCGCGGCACCGACTGCACGTGCAGCACCCGGTCTGCCAAGTTGGTCCGCTAATTGCCCGTAATGCATCACCTGCCCGCAAGGGATAGAGCGCAAGGTTTGCCACACTTCACGCTGGAAGGGGGTTCCCGCCGTGGCGGTAGGGAGCGTTTCAATCACGGCCAGATCACCGTCAAAATAATCGCGTAGCTTGTCACTTAACCCGTCAGGATTTGCGCAAGCCACGCGCTGATAGCCGCCAGCACCGTAATGAAGACCCAACAACTGCACCATTCTGTCGCTATGTTCTTCCCATTCCACTGCCCGCAAATGGTACTGCTCATCGCAAATTATCCATAACGGCCCTAATGGGGTAACGATCTTGTCTTCCAGCAGTGTCAGCATTCTTCGCTCCGGTTAATTAGAGATGCGGGTAAACTCCCGGCCCTATAGGCAAGCCAACAAGATACCACGCCACCAGTAGCAGCAACCAGACACCCAAAAAGATGAGGGGGTAAGGTAATACTAAGGAGTAATAGGTCCCTAATTTAGCGTCAGGTTTATAGCGTTGCAGGAAGCCTAAGAATAATGGAATAAACGGTGACACCGGTGCCAGGGGGATCACGGAAGAATCTGCCACACGGAACAGAATTTGCGCGAAAGCGGGGTGGAAACCCAGCAGCATAAACATCGGCACAAAAATCGGTGCCAGAATCGACCAGATGGCCGAGCCGCTGGCAATAAACATACAGAGGAATGACGAAAGCAATGCCAGGCCGAGGAACGCGGGGATACCGTTCAGCCCGGAGCCTTCCAGCACATCGGTAAGTCCGACGGCCATAAACTTGCCCATATTGCTCCAGTTGAACATCGCCACAAATTGCGCCAACGGGAACACCATCACGATAAAACCGGCCATTTCCTTCATCGGTTCAATCATCAGTTGCGGCAAATCGGCCTGCTTGCGTATTTTCTTCGTGGCGATGCCATAGGCCAGGGAGATGACGAAGAAGAACAGAATAATCAGCGGCACAATTCCGCTAATAAATGGCGACGGAATAATCGTGCCTTTTACCGGGTCACGCAGTAAGCCGTTTTCTGGCACCAGCAGCAAAGCGATAACCGCAATAAACAGCAGCGACACAATCCCGGTAACACGCAAACCAAAGCGCTGAACATCATCAAGCTGTTGCAGCTTTTCTTTGTTTTCGCCTTGCCAGGTACCCAGACGCGGCTCGACGATTTTATCGGTAATCAGCCCGCCAACAATCGACAGTACAATCACAGACGTCGCCATAAAGTACCAGTTATCAATCACGCTAACGTGCATCAGCGGGTCGATGGTGTGTGCCGCTTCGGTACTGATCCCCGAAAGCAGTACATCGGTCGTCACAATCAGTAAATTCGCCGTAAAACCGCAGCCGACACCCGCAATCGCTGCCAGCAAACCGGCTACCGGATGGCGACCCACGGCGAGGAAGATCAACGCACCCATCGGCGGCATGATGACCAACGCCGCGTCAGACGATATATGGCTAAAGAAAGCGATAAACAGCACCATATAGCTGGCATAACGCGCACTCACATGCGAGGCCATCTTCACCATCAAACTCGGTAATAACCCAACGCGTTCGGCCAGACCTGCACCTAAAACCAGCGCCAGAATGGCCCCTAATGGTGCGAATCCGCTGAAGTTTTTAATCACGTTAGGCAAAAACCAGTGCACCCCTTCGGCGCTCAACAGGTTTTTGACCTGCACCAGGCTGCCGTCCGCAGGGTTACGAACGCTGACGTTAAACGCAGAAAGCACGGCGGTGCTCACGGACAAAACAACAATCAAATACACGAACAGCAAAAAAGGATGGGGCACTTTGTTGCCAATTTTTTCTACCAGTCCGTACAGCTTGCCAGAGCCGGAAGGGGTCGGTAAGGATGAAAGACTCATGGGCGGGCCTCTATCTGTTGTGATGTTGTGTTTTTATTAGATTATTTTAAAGGTGACGGTGTCACGCCTGCTGGGATCGGGCACTGGTACGGGCGTTCGGCGAGTTGTGCGTGCAACTCACTTTGGCAAGCTTCCAGCGTCTGTGGACTGATAAATAATTGCAGCGCGGTCGCCGCCATGACTTTGCCTGCGTGCAACATTCCTTTATGCGCGATTGAGGTGCGCCCCTGGCTCACCAATTGCCAGGTGTGCAGCGGGGTTCCCACGGTAAAGCACGGGCTAAAACATTGTGCGACCGGCACTTTCCAGCTCACATCACCCACATCCGTTGAACCAGGCAGGATTTTGTCATTTGGGGCGTATGGCGCAATTTCGTTAATCAGCAACGTTTCACGATGGCGACGCGCAAAGGCTTTTCCCTCTTCATTGGAGGTATTAGCAATATTATTTAAGCTATTTTGCAGGTCGTTTTCAGTCAGCGTGGCGCGGATTTTTTTAGCGAATGCGAGCTCTTCTTCGCTCCATTGCGGCACACCAAGCGCCTGTAATGCCTCATACATCACGCTTTCAAGGTGGCGGTTGGGCAGGTAATTCGAACAGGCTTTATCAAAACGCACATTCACCGTGGTTTCCGTCATCAGCGCAGCGCCTTCGGCAATTTTATTGATGCGCTCGAAAATATGCTGTGCCTGCGCCATTTCCGGGGCGCGAATCAAATACAGCACTTCGGCTTGCGCCTGCACCACGTTTGGCGAAATCCCGCCGGCATTAGTGATGGCGTAATGCACGCGGGCTTTTTCAATGATGTGCTCGTTGAGGAAGTTGCTGCCGGTGGTCATCAGCGTGACGGCATCTAACGCACTGCGACCAAGGTGTGGTGAGTTTGCGGCATGTGCCGCAATTCCGTGGAAGCGATAAGCCACCTGAATATTGGCCAGTGAACTGGTGCTAAACATTCCTGCGTACGCTTCCGGGTGCCAGGTGACGGCAGCGTCAACATCGTCAAACAACCCTTCGCGCACCATAAACGTTTTGCCGGAACCGCCTTCCTCGCCTGGGCAGCCGTAAAAACGCACGGTGCCGCCAGAGCCATATTGTTCAAGCCAGTTTTTCACCGCTACCGCGCCAGCAAAGGCCGCCGTACCCAGCAAGTTGTGGCCGCAGCCGTGGCCGTTAGCATCTTCAACCAGCGGCTCGGGTGACGCTTCGCCAGAACACTGGCTTAATCCCGCGAGCGCATCGTATTCACCGAGCAGCGCGATAACAGGTTTGCCCGAACCGAAACTCGCCACAAATGCGGTTTCGATATTCCCTGCATTGCGTTCGACGCTAAAACCTTCTGCCTCCAGCGCGCAAGCCAGACGTTCCGCAGACCAGTGCTCTTCAAAACGGGTTTCTGGATGATCCCAGATATCATCGGCAATGGCGGTAAACTCGCCACGCTTCGCTTCAATAGCGTCATCAACAAACTGATAAATTGAACGCATTACACACCTCGCTGCCAGGGAAAATTAAGAACGAGGCGCGCCATAGTGCTGACGGCAACTTCCATCACTTTTTCATCAAAATCAAACTTCTCGTTATGATGTCCGGCGCTCAATTCGGTGCCGAATACCATATAAGACGCTTTACCGCCTTGTTCCTGCACGCGAGCCATCATCAACGTCGCATCTTCTGAACCGGCGGCCCCTTTCACGGTATCGACCACTTCCGTTACGCCGTGGACTTCAAGCGCCTGTTGATGGATAAACGCCACCCATTCTGGCGATGGCACGCTGCTGGTTGCCGCGCCCATCAGCTTCACTTGCGCTTCAATGCCATACATCGTCGCCGTGCCGCGAATAATTTCCTGCGCACGGTCAAACACATAGTCGTTGATCACATTGGTTTCGCCACGGGTTTCGACTTTCAATAAAGCCGATGCCGGAACCACATTGCGCCCGCTGCCTGCCTGCAATACGCCCACATTGACGCGTGATGCGCCTGCGCTGTGCGGAGCAATGCCGTGCAATGCCAGCGCGGTTTGGGCGGCGGCGAGCAGGGCGTTACGGCCTTCTTCTGGCTTACCGCCCGCGTGTGCGGCGACGCCAGTGAATTGCACATCAAACTTAGTGGTCGCCATAAAGTTATCGCTGCCGCACACCACGGTGCCGGAAGGGACGCCAGTGCCAATATGAATCGCCGTAAAGTAATCGATGTTATCGAGCGCCCCCGCTGCAACCATGGCGCGAGCGCCACGAGTCCCTTCTTCGGCGGGCTGGAAAATGAGTTTGATTGTGCCGTTGAGCTGGTCTGCAAACTGTTGCAACACGCTGGCAAGGCCGAGGCCAATGGCGGTGTGCCCGTCGTGGCCGCAGGCATGCATCATTCCTTCGTTACACGAGGCAAAACCTTCGGCAAACGGGCGATGTGCCGGTTGCAACATCTCACCTAAATCCAGCGCGTCCATGTCCACGCGAAACGCGAACGTTGGGCCTGGGCGACCTGTTTCCAGCGTGGCGACAATCCCGGTAAATCCGCCGGAAAAATGCGTCAGCCATTGCGGTAATGCGCCTTGTTCCAGCGCACGTTGTTCCTCGCGTGCCAGCACGTCTGGCGATGGCAGCCCCAGGCGTGCTGCGTCATCCACCACATCACGGCCTAACGCCAGCTGATAACCTAATTGATGCAGCGTTTCGGCAACGAGGGTGGCGGTGCGAAATTCCAGCCAGCCGGACTCGGCGAAATGGTGAAAATCGCGCCGCCAGTGCTGCATGCGCGGTGCCAGTTCATGTACAGCCAGTTCAATTTGCGTCATAAAACATCCCGTATAAGCATCTTCTGTGATCAACTTCACGCTGTGATAGTTTTTACTTATCGCTCAGCGAAATTTGGTAGTTTTCGCCGTCATGGGATTACCCTGGCACAAGAGTTTCAATTACAGTAGATGCTAAAATCTTTCGTCTGATAGCTATTGGTTATCAGGAGGCAATGTGACCTTCCAGGTTAAGCTCCACCAGATTCGAGCGTTTGTGGCTGTGACGCAAAATGGCAGCATTCGCGGAGCCAGTCGGGCGTTAAATCTTTCTCAACCCGCGCTCACAAAAGCGATAAAAGAATTAGAAGAAGGGTTATCGGCACGTTTGTTTATCCGGCGCAGCCAGGGCGTGGCGTTGACCGAATGCGGGGAAAGCTTTTACCAACATGCTCAATTAATTCTCGAAGAGTTACGCGCCGCGCAGGAAGATATTTTGCAGCGTCAGGGGCAACTGGCAGGGCAAATCAATATCGGTCTGGGAGCGAGTGTTTCCCGCACGCTGATGCCGCCGGTTATCACCGCGTTTCATCAAAAACACCCGAAAGTAAAAGTACGAATTATGGAAGGACAACTGGTGTCGATGATCAACTCGCTGCGCCAGGGCGAGCTGGATTTCACCATCAACACCTATTATCAAGGCCCGTATGACCAGGAATTTACCTTTGAACGGCTGTTCGAAAAACCCTTCGCGGTATTTGCTCGCGAAGGCCATCCAGCGATTGGCGCGACATCATTAAAAGAACTGCTGCACTATGACTGGACGCTGCCCACGCCACGCGGCAGCTATTACAAACAACTGGAAGAAGTGTTTCAAAAGCGCTCAGAAATTCCCAATATCAGCGTCTTCTGTGAAACGTTTTCTGCCTGCATTAGCCTTATCGCGCAAAGTGATTTCCTCAGTATCCTGCCCGCCGAATTAGGCCACGACCCGTTGCTGGCACACAGTTTAAAACAGATAAATATTACTGAAACGTTGCCGCAAGCCACCTACTATTTGATTCAGCGACGTGATGTGACTCAGGCACCGTTAACCACGGCGCTTATCAATCAATTTCGTCGCGAGTGCCGTTAATCCGGCATTGAGCCACGGCACATCGGCAGCTATAGTGACTTCAGAATCGAGCCTGGAGGATTTGCACATGAACCTTGACGAAAAATCGCTGTTTCTCGATGCGATGGAAGACGTGAAACCGCTGAAAGATTGCAACAGCAGCCAGTGGTTGAAACCGGTCAAAGAGAAGGTGGTGCAAAAACCCGACACCCTTCAGTTGGATAACTTCCTGACCACCGGTTTTCTGGAAATTATTCCGCTCAACACCTTGCTTGAATTCAAGCGAGAAGGGCTGCAAAACGGCGTGCTGGATAAACTTCGACTGGGTAAATACAAACAGGAGGCGAGTTTAAACCTGATTCGCCAGCCGGTTGAACAGTGCCGTCAGTTGCTTTTTGCCTATATTCAGGAAGCCAAAAAAGACGGCCTGCGTAATTTGCTGATCGTTCATGGCAAAGGCCGTGAAGATAAATCCCACGCCAATATTGTGCGCAGTTACGTTGCGCGTTGGCTGGCGGAGTTTGACGAAGTTCAGGCGTTTTGCAGCGCGATGCCGCACCATGGCGGCAGCGGGGCATGCTATGTGGCGCTTAAAAAATCCGACCAGGCCAAAGTCGAAAACTGGGAACGCCACGCCAAACGCAGCCGCTAAGTATTTTTGGCGGAGGACGCTAACGCTTATCCGCCCTACAAAAACCAGCGCCCAGGTCAGATAAGCGAAGTGTCATTCGACACTGCCCCCAACATCACGACTTCAACAACAACGACAACTCTTGCGCCGCTTCCTGCAACTTCGGCAATACGCGGCTGCGCAACTCCTGCGCGGAAACCTGGCCTGCATGAACACCGACGTTTAACGCGGCAACCACCTGGCCTTCCGGATTAACCAGCGGTACGGCGATAGAACGTAATCCCATCTCGAGTTCCTGGTCATTGAGCGCGTAGCCTTGCTGGCGCACGCGCTTTAGCTCCTCACGCAATTTGCTCACCGAATCCACCGTCTGCGGCGTGTAGCGAATCATCGTTATGCGAGCCAGGAAATCATTCAGCTGTTCTTCCGGCAAATAACTCAGCAACACGCGCCCCATCGACGTTGACCATGCGGGCAATCGGCTGCCGATATCCAAATCAATCGTCATGATGCGCGAGCTGGAAGCGCGTGCGATATACAGAATATCGTCGCCATCAAGTGTGGCAATCGAGCAGGATTCGTTGAGCATTTCACTCAAATGCTTGAGCACCGGCTGCGTCGATTTTGCCAGAGGAGTAGAAGCCAGATAAGCATGACCGAGGGACAAAATTCGCGGGCGAAGCTGGTAGTTTTTGCCATCATCCGCGTAGACAAAACCGAGCTTGCTCAGGGTATACAAACAGCGACGCACCGCTGCCCGGGGGATCCCCGTTTTCTGGCTGATTTGTGAAATAGAGAGCTGCCTGCGCTGCGGGGTAAACGCCTGGATAACCTCAAGCCCACGCGCCAGTGACGCCATAAAATTGGGGTCGCCCTTAAACGGATCGACTTCCGCCGTTAACTCATCACGTTGAATTTCCATCTCGTTCTCCTCAAATTTTCGCCGTTGATCACAGTCTGAAAACAAAGATACATGATGTTCGATAATCGCACCATATTTCGATTATCGCCCTTGACCAGCTTCGTTAAGCGGGTCACATTTTGTTCAAGAAACGCAATCTTGTGCGAATAACGCACCCTCAGGGAGAACCGTGATGATCAACAAAAGTGTGGCGACGCTGGAAGAGGCAGTCGCCGGAATTTTCGACGGTGCCACCATCATGATTGGTGGTTTTGGCACCGCCGGGCAGCCCACCCATCTTATTGACGCGCTCATTGCTCAAGGCGCAACTGACCTGACGATTATTAATAACAACGCGGGGAACGGCGAAGTGGGGCTGGCTGCACTTCTGAAAGCCGGACGGGTGCGCAAAATGATTTGTTCATTCCCTCGCCAGGTGGATTCACAGATTTTTGACGACCTATATCGTCGCGGAAAAGTTGAGCTGGAACTGGTGCCGCAAGGCAACCTGGCAGCTCGTATTCAGGCGGCGGGTTCTGGATTAGGTGCCGTATTTACGCCAACCGGTTTTGGAACGCCGCTCGCGCAAGGTAAAGAAACCCGTGAAATTGACGGGCGTCAGTACGTCCTCGAATACCCGCTGAAAGCTGATTTTGCCTTGATCAAAGCGTATGAAGGCGACCGTTGGGGAAATCTGGTGTACCGCAAAGCGGCGCGTAACTTCGGGCCAATCATGGCGACAGCCGCCACCGAAACTATCGCGGAGGTGAGCCGAATTGTTCCGTTAGGCGCACTGGACCCGGAAAACATCGTCACCCCTGGGATTTTCGTCAAGCGCCTGGTGGCGGTCGAAAGTGCCCTGGCACAAAGCGCATAAGGAGCTTGATGTGAAAAAACTAACCCGCGATGAAATGGCGCAGCGTGTGGCTCGCGATATCCCTGAAGGCGCTTACGTTAACCTCGGTATCGGATTACCAACACGCATTGCCAACTACCTTCCGGCCGATAAAGAAATCTTCCTGCACAGTGAAAACGGTTTGCTAGGCATGGGGCCAAAACCCGCGGAAGGCGAAGAAGATCCTGAGCTTATCAACGCCGGGAAAGAGTTCGTTACGTTGCTGACCGGCGGCTGCTTTTTCCACCACGGCGACTCGTTTGCCATGATGCGCGGCGGCCATCTCGATATCTGCGTGTTAGGCGCATATCAGGTTTCAGCCCAGGGCGACCTGGCAAACTGGAGCACCGGTGCGCCGGATGCCATTCCCGCTGTCGGCGGGGCAATGGATCTTGCGATTGGCGCACGCCAGGTGTTTGTGATGATGGATCATTTAACTCGCGACGGTGAGTCAAAGCTGGTGGAAACCTGCACTTATCCGCTCACCGGAATCGGCTGCGTCAGCCGTATTTATACCGACCTCGCGGTGATTGATATCACCGAAAAAGGCCCGGTGGTGCGCGAGATCTTCAATGGCCTCTCTTTTGAAGAATTACAACGTATTACCCCGGTCACACTTGGCTTCGAACAACTGGCAGAAAGCGCGTAAGGAACTATGATGAATCAAGCATTTATCTGTGATGGAGTGCGGACTCCGTTTGGTCGTTTTGGTGGCACACTCTCCAGCGTTCGCAGCGATGATTTAGCCGCGTTGCCGTTGAAAGCGTTACTCGAGCGCCATCCGAACCTGGATTGGTCAGCGATTGACGATGTGATCTACGGCTGCGCAAACCAGGCCGGGGAAGATAACCGCAACGTCGCGCGCATGGCGCTGTTACTGGCTGGTTTACCCGAAACCGTGCCGGGCAGCACCATCAACCGTTTGTGCGGCTCAAGCCTTGATGCGTTGGGTATAGCGGCGCGGGCAATCAAAAGCGGTGAAACGCATTTGATGATTGCGGGTGGGGTGGAAAGCATGTCGCGCGCGCCGTTTGTGATGGGCAAAGCCGAAAGCGCGTTTAGTCGCAGTATGAAAATGGAAGATACCACCATCGGCTGGCGGTTTATTAATCCGCTGATGAAAGCGCAATACGGCGTGGATGCGATGCCAGAAACGGCTGAAAATGTGGCGACGGATTTCAACATCAACCGCGCAGATCAGGACGCATTTGCCCTACGCAGCCAGCTTCGTACCGCTCGCGCTCAGGAAACGGGGATGTTCGACGACGAAATGATTCCGGTCTCCATCGCCCAGCGCAAAGGCGAAGAGTTGCTGTTTAACCGCGATGAACATCCGCGCTCCACCTCTATTGAAGCGCTGGCAAAACTCAAAGGTGTGGTGCGGGCGGATGGCACGGTCACCGCCGGGAATGCATCCGGTGTCAACGATGGCGCATGTGCTTTGCTGTTAGCCAGTGAACAAGCGCTAAATACCCACGGATTGCAGCCGCTGGCGCGGGTCGTCGGCGTGGCAACCGCAGGGGTTGCGCCGCGGATTATGGGTTTTGGCCCGGCTCCCGCAGTGCGTAAAGTGCTGGCGCAAACGGGCTTAACGCTGGCGCAGATGGATGTGATTGAATTAAATGAAGCCTTTGCCGCGCAGGCACTGGCAGTAATGCGCGATTTAGGCCTGCCGGATGACGCTGAACATGTGAATCCGAACGGCGGCGCGATTGCGCTTGGGCACCCGCTTGGCGCATCCGGTGGGCGTCTGGCGATGACCGCCGCGTATCAGCTCAAGCGCAGCGGCGGGCGTTACGCGCTATGTACTATGTGTATTGGTGTCGGTCAGGGGATTGCACTGATAATCGAACGCGTTTAAGGAGCAGGCATGACACTGTTTACCCCCATGTTGCGTGCATCACTGTTGAGCGAAATTTTCAGCGATGACAACACGTTACAAGGGATGCTGGATTTTGAAGCGGCACTGGCGCGGGCTTGTGCGAAATGTGGCGTGATCCCGGAATCGGTTATCACCGTGATTTCCGCGCAGTGTCAGGCCGATAAACTCGACCCGCAGGCACTGGCGCAAGCGGCGGCAGGCGCTGGAAACCTGGCGATCCCGCTGGTGAAACAGCTCACCGCTAACGTAAAACGTCAGGATGAACAGGCCGCGCGGTACGTTCACTGGGGGGCAACCAGCCAGGACGTGATAGATACGGGCCTGGTTCTGCAACTGCGGGAAGCGTTTTTAGTTTCTGAAGTGCTTATCGAACAACTCATCCGCGCGTTAACCGAACAAATTCAACACCATCAGCACAGCGTCATGGCGGGCCGCACCTGGATGCAGCACGCGCTGCCGATCACTTTTGGTCTGAAACTCGCGGGAACGCTTGATGCGCTATTGCGCTGGCAGCAACGTTTGCGTGAAATCAAACCGCGTGTGCTGGTGCTGCAATTCGGCGGAGCCGCCGGAACGCTGGCCTCGCTGAAAGAGCAGGGAATTACGGTGGCACAGGCGTTGGCAAACGCCCTGGAGCTTCATCAAGCCGATACGCCGTGGCATAGCCAGCGCGACAGGTTGCTGGAGTCCGCCGCCTGGTTCGCGGGTGTGGCGAGCACGCTCGGGAAATTCGCCAGTGATTTTTCCTTACTGATGCAAACCGAAGTTGCCGAAGTCGGCGAGCCGATTGCAGAAGGGCGCGGTGGTTCATCAACCATGCCGCACAAACGTAACCCGGTAAGCTGCGCGGCAATTTTAACGGCAAACACACGCATTCCGGGGCTGATGGCGACGATGTACGCCAGTCAGAATCAGCAGCATGAAAGGGCGCTTGGCGGTTGGCAGGCTGAATGGGAAGTGCTGCCGCAACTGATTACGCTTGCGGGTGGGGTGATGCAAACGTCGCTGGAATTACTCAACGGCATGCAGGTGAATAACGTCAAAATGCGCGCCAATCTGGATATCACTCACGGCCTGATTATGGCGGAATCCGTGACGCTGGCCCTGGCGGAGTTTATGGGCAAACAGCCTGCGCATCACTTAGTGGAACAGCTCTGCCACCGTGCGCTGGATGAAAACCAGCCGCTTGCGGCATTGCTCGCAGAAAACCCGCAAGTCACGCCATATCTTTCTTTGACTCAAATCGAACATTTGCTCGACCCGCAACACGCCCTCGGGAGCAACGACGCGTTTATCCGCCAGGTTCTGGCGCGGGCGGCACAACAAACCAGGAGGGTAACATGAGCCTTTATTATCAACTGGAAGGGCGCAGTGGCGCACCGGTCGTGGTGTTGTCGAACTCGCTGGGTACCACGCTTGAGATGTGGCAGCCACAAATGGCGGCATTGCTTGAGAATTTCCGCGTGCTGCGTTACGACACACACGGCCACGGACGCACCACCAAAAATGGCAAAACAACGCTGCCGCAACTAGCGGAAGACGTCATCAGCGTGATGGATGATGCAGGCGTTAAACAGGCGCATTTCTGCGGGATTTCCATGGGCGGGCTGACGGGTTTATGGTTGGCACGTTTTGCCCCGGAGCGTTTTCTTTCCGTCACCGTTGCCAACAGTGCGGCGAAAGTGGGCGAACAAAACGGCTGGCTTGAGCGCGCACGAACCGTGCGTCATGACGGTATGGAGGCCATCGCTAACAGTGCGCCACAGCGCTGGTTTACCGAAGATTTTGTGAAACATCACCACTCGCAAGTTGATGCCCTGTGCGCAACCCTCGCGGGCATTGATACGGAAGGTTATGCCTCTTGTTGCGAAGCGCTTGCCGCCGCCGATTTGCGGGGTGAAATTGGCAACATCACATTACCGATGCAGTTTATCGCCGGAGCCAGTGACCCGGTTTGCAGCGTCGCCGACAGCGAATTTATGCATCAGCAAGTCCACGGCTCACATCTCGTCACGCTTGAATCCTCGCATCTTTCCAATGTCGGCGACGCTCATGGTTTCAATGTGGCGCTGCTTAACTTTATTCAACAGGACGACTGACATCATGAAGGACGAAGAACACTATCAGCAGGGCATGGAAGTACGTCGTGCGGTGCTGGGCGACAGCCATGTAGACCGTACACTGTCCCAGCTCACGCCGCTGAATGACGAGTTTCAGAACTTCATCACGCGCTATGCCTGGGGCGATATCTGGACACGGCCGGGGCTTGAGCGCCATACCCGCAGCATGATCACCATCGCGATGTTGATTGCGCTAAACCGTGAAGCCGAGCTGAAAATGCACCTTCGCGCCGCATTTAATAACGGCGTGACGCGGGATGAGCTTAAAGAGTTGATCATGCATTCGGCGCTGTACTGCGGTTTACCCGCAGCCAACGCCACCATGCATCTGGCACAACAGGTGTTTGATGAGTTGGATGCCGCCGGTTAATTCATGTCGGATGACGCTAACGCTTATCCGACCTACGAAAACAGTGTTGTAGGGTGGATAAGCCATAGGCGTCATCCACCATTTTTCACCCCGGAATCGATTTCCGAATCGACGACAGTAAAATCTGCGCTGCTGGAGACAGTGGCGTATCCACCCGCGTTAAAACCCCAATCGGCTCGCCAACACCTTGCGTAGTGACCGGTAGCGAAGTCAGCGTTCCCTGACGCAAATCCTCTTTCACGGCACCTGAAGGCACAAACCAGACGTAGTTGTAATCGACGGTCAACTGGCGCGAAAGCGAAGCTGAAAGCGTTTCAACACAGGTGGCCGACATTTTACACCCCTGGCTGACGAGCAGCGTTTCCGCGTTCTGACGTGGAATCGTCCCCTTCGGCGACACCACGACGGGCCACTCCATCACGCGACTCAGCGTGATATTTTCATGCAGCAGCGGATGCCCAGGGCGCACCACCAGTTTTAATGACTCGAGGAATAACAGCTCATAATTCAGCCCGGTCATCAATTCCGGGTCTGACATACGGCCAATACCCAGGTCCAACTCGCCCGATTTCAAACCAGACAGCAGCATGGTGTTATTCATGGTCGCCACTTGTAACGTGACATCGCTTTGCTGCTTATGAAACTGGCCGATAACTTTAGGTAATATCCCCAGCGCCGCCGTGGGCAGTGCGCCGACGCGAACCACAGTGGTACTTTGCCCATCTTTCTGATTTAGCGATTGCCCGGCGTGATTGAGTGCATCGAGCACCTTCACCGCATGCGTCAGGAACTGCTCGCCCATCAGCGTCATCTGCGCACCCAGCCGCCCACGCTCAAACAAACGCGTGCCGGTGAGTTGCTCAAGCTCATTAAGCGTCTTTGAAAGTGCAGGCTGGCTAAGATTAAGAGTTTCAGCTGCGCGCCCCAGTGTTCCCTGTTGAGCGACAGCCACGAAAGTATGAAGATGGCGCAAGCGAATGCGCTGACTGAACAAACCGTTTTTTTCCATAACCTGATGTTAAAAACAGACGCGTGGCACTGACAAGATAAGTTGTTTAATTTTGATAACTTGCTAGCAAAATTTCATTAACAATTGATTTGTTTTTATAACAAAGGGTGAGGGTAATGAAGGGTGGGTGGATAAGCGCAAGCGTCATCCACCATTTTTCATCTGAGTCTACACGTCAAAAAACACCGTTTCCCTCTCCCCCTGAAGATAAATATCAAACGTATAAACAATCTCAGATCCGCGCTGCTCGCGCTTGCCAATCAAGGTATTGCGGCGCACTTCCCACTCGATAAGATTCAGCACCGGGTCGGTTTCATTTGCCTCTTGCTCGTCAGAAAAATACATCCGCGTATTCAGGCCGATGTTAATCCCGCGAGCTACAATCCACAGGTTCAGATGCGGAGCCATTAATCGCCCATCGCGCCCGATAACCGCACCAGGCTTGATGGTGTCAAAACGCCACACGCCGCTGTCAAAATCTGAACACGTGCGCCCCCAGCCACGGAAATCCTCATCCAGGGCTTTCTTCGTTTGCTGGTCAGCAGGGTGGTTGTAACGCCCGGCAGCGTTGGCTTGCCACACTTCTAACAGCACATCACGCACCGGCGTGCCGGAGCCGTCGAACACCCGGCCTTCAACGACAATGCGTTCGCCCTGGGTGTGGGAGTTGGTCAGCACATGGCTGAAGTTTTTCTCGAAAATGTTAAATCCGGCAGCCTGTGGAGCGAGACCAATGTGCACATACGGGCCTGCGGTTTGCGAGGCGGTTTCGGCTAAATAATCTTTCATCACACGGCTCCTTGAGTGCGATTTTCAAACAGCGTGGCACGTTGACCGCGCAGCACTAAATCAAAGCGATACGCCAGGCAATCGAGCGGCACCGCGGCGTGGGTATCCAGCTCGGCAATCAGCGTGCGGATGGCGTCATCGTTATTAATCGTTTTCACAATCGGACACTGCTTGATCAGCGGGTCGCCTTCAAAATACATCTGTGTAATCAGCCGCTGGGCGAAGGAGTCACCGGAGAGTGAAAAGTGAATGTGCGAAGGCCGCCAGTCGCTGGCCTGATTACGCCACGGATACGGGCCGGGCTTGATGGTGCGGAAAAAGTAATAGCCATTTTCGTCG
>Ga0160439_1000358_pt1 | contig 24226 bp, 18 predicted proteins | sample HID1975M_E0MG_FD_108201 | JGI IMG/M metagenome (GOLD analysis project Ga0160439, IMG submission 108201) | Enriched soil microbial communities from UW Madison campus, WI, USA - HID1975M_E0 MG | ecosystem: Environmental > Terrestrial > Soil > Unclassified | place: USA: Madison, Wisconsin... | reverse complement strand
TTGCCTGATTTCAGCCACGGCTGCGCATTTTCCCAGAACTGTGTGCAATACGGGCAGTACGGGTCAGCAAAGGTGTAAACCACATGGGGGGCATCCGCTTTGCCCGCGGCTATCCAATGATTTCTCTCGAGTTTTTGCCACATTTCTTTTGCCATGGGCGCATAAACCCATTTCTCGACCTGCTCATCACTGAGGTTTTTCCCTGCGGCATCGACCAGATTTCCCATAATAGCGTGCTGTTTATCGGGCGTCAGGAACACCGTGGTGCCTTGCCCCTGGATTTGCATCACGTAGCCAGGTAAATCGCCGGGGCCTTTAAATTCGCCTTTAAGCTCAAAGCCTTGCTGCTGTAGGGCGATGATTGGAGCAGGGAGATTAACTTCTGCGGCCAGAACGGAAGAACTGAGGCACAGGGCAACCGAGAGAGTCCATACTGCTTTTTTCATTACGTAATCCTTATCATTCTCTTGATGAATGTATGCCCAGCTAGGCTACAGGTCGTTGGCGCGGAAGGAAAGAAAGATGAATCTGCGTTATTTTGTTATGGTATGCGCAATTTTTTAGAATCACTGGACTCACTATGACCCATCCTTCAAAAGATCCTCTACACGGCATGACTCTTGAAGCCATTGTCAATGCGCTGGTTGCGCGTTTTGGCTGGGAAGAACTGGCGAAACGTATCAACATTAATTGTTTTAAAAGCGATCCAAGCGTTAAATCCAGCCTGAAATTTTTGCGACGCACGCCGTGGGCGCGAAAAGAAGTCGAAGATTTGTATATCGATTCGTTAGAAATGGATGGGGTTGAAAACGATATTCCGGCTGATAGCCCGTGGGCGAACTGGCAGAGTAAGAAAGGGCAGGAATAATAGAAGGCGAGTGGATTATCACTCGCCACAGACTGATGATTAAGAGTTTTTATGGTGGATGACGCTGTCGCTTATCCACCCTACAACACTCGGTTTGAATTTAAACAAACGCCGCCAGCGGATCGGCCGCCGCAAAGGCAATTTCTTTCTCAGCTTTCGGCGGGTAAATCAGTTCGTTGGTAATCGCTACTTTGATTTTCTTGCCTTCTGAGCGCGTCGATTTCACCACCTGATCCCAACCTTCGGTGTAAACCGCGCCAAATCCGCCCAAATCCAGACAGGTGACGTAATTCACCTGGCGATACGGGTGCGGAGCCACACCGAGCAGTTCAGCGGCGACGTTGTTACCAACAAAACGCCCTAACATAATCGCATGTTGGCAGGTCATCAGCGCGGTATTGCCCAGGTCATCGGTACGGGCGAACGCCACATCGCCGGTCGCGTAAATGTCATCCTGGCCTACTACTTTTAAGTTTTCATCGACATGTAAACGGCCTTGCGCGTCGCGTGTGGCAGGGATTTGTGACGTCAACGGACTGGCCTGCACACCCATGGTCATCACCACGGTGTTGGACGCGATAAAATCGCCATTCTTGAACGTCACGCCTTGCGCATCTATTGCCGCAATTTCAGCATTGAGTTTCCATTCCACGCCAAGCTCTTCACTTGCCTGGGTGATAACAGCGCTCAGTTCTTCACTATAACGGCCACCCACAACCGGGCTGCGGTCAGCGATAATCACACGTGTTGATGCCCGTTCACCCAAAATGGCACGCAAGCGAGCAGGCAGTTCTGTCGCCAGTTCGATACCGGTAAAGCCGCCGCCGCAAACCACCACCGTATTACGCGCATCACTTTCCGGCAGCTGCGCCAGCTGATTTAAATGCTGCTCAAAGCGTGCAGCACTTTCCAGCTGATCGACATCGAAGGCATGTTCTTTCGCGCCGGGGAACATCGGGTTGATGTGACTCCCGGTCGCCAGCACGAGGCGGTCGTAATGCATGGCGGACAGGTTTTCTTGCGCGGTGTGATACCAGACCTGTTTGTTCGCCACGTCAATCTCACTGGCAGAACCGGCAATAAACTTAACGCCAGTCGCGGCAAATAACGGCAACAGCGGTGCTGCAAAGTTTTCAACACCATCTTCATAAAAACGCGGGCGAATGCGCAGTTCTGGCTGCGGTGCCAGGACGGTGATTTCAATATCGTTGCTGTCGTGAAGATCGGTTAAACGTGCTGCACTCAGTGCCGCCCACATGCCTGCAAAACCTGCACCCAAAATAAGAACTTGCTGTTTCATGATGTATCCCTGGTATCTAAGTGGCCATTTGATTTCTTAACTGCGATCATATTTGTCGTAGTTAATGTTTTCAAGTCTTTTGCGTGCTGCATACAAGCAATTACATATAACAATTTGAATTTATTTGATATTTAAAACTTAACTGAAATTTACCGCATGCGGTAATTGCCTGGGAAGGAGGAAGGATTTATCATCTAACTAAGAATCATTCGGGCGGAGCATTTATGGCGTTTTACAGTTCAGGTGTGGAATATGGCATCCATAGCCTCATGTGTTTAGTGGATAGCAAAGGCGACGGGCGTGAGATGAGCGTGCGTGAAATTGCAGAGTTGCAAAATGTTCCTTACGACTACCTGGCTAAAATTTTCACCAAACTCTCTAAAGCCCAACTGGTTGAAAGTACAGAAGGAAAAGGCGGGGGCTTTCGCCTCGCTAAACCTGCCGATCGGATAACGGTGCTCGATATTGTGGCGGCAATTGATGGGGAAAAATCCATTTTCGATTGTAAGGAGATCCGCCAACGCATGGCTATTTTCGATGAGCCAGCTCCCGCATGGGCATGTGAGGGCATCTGCGGCGTGCGCCAGGTGATGCAGGTTGCTCAGCAGCGAATGGAAGAAGCACTCGCGCAGCATACGGTGTTAGATCTGGCGCGTAGAATGTTCAGAAAAGCGCCGGAAGCGCTGCCCATCCAGATTGAAGAGTGGATAGGCAACCGTCGTAAAGATGCGTGAGTGCTAACCGGTGCGGCGCAGCAAAATGACCAACACAAACACACCGCCAACACCCGCCGTGATAATCCCTATCGGCAATTCCTGAGGGGCAGTGAGGGTTCGGCTAAGAATGTCGCCTGCGGAAAGCAGTACTGCGCCGAGAACGCCCACCAAAGGTAACAGCCGTCTGTGGCGCACGCCGGTAAATGGCCGCGCCAGATGAGGCACCATCAAGCCGACAAAACCAATCACTCCGGTCAGAGAAACCAAAATTGCGGTCGCCATCGAACAACAGATAAACACTTCGGTTCTTAAGCGACTGACATTAATGCCCAGTGACCAGGCCGTTTGCTCGCCCGCCAGTAAGGCATCCAGCGCACGGCCGCGTCGGGAAATCAGCACGACAAGGATGACCAACGCGGCGGCAGCAAATCCCAGGTTCTCCCAACGAGCAAGACCTAAACCTCCCAGCGCCCAAAACAGGGCATTGCTGGCTGCACGCTGGTCGCCGGAAAAAATCAGGAAGTTGGTTAAGGCGCCAAATAAAAATGACACCGCCAGCCCGCAAATAATCAGCTTTTCCGTGCCTTTATGTGATTGAGACATAAAGATGATGATCACCGCTGCGGCCGATAACATGCCGCCGACAAAAGCGGCAATAGGCAGCGTCCAGGCACCAAGGCTGTCGCCCAGGCGGGTTATCACCAGCACCACACCCGCAGACGCGCCGGAAGACAGGCCGAATAAAAAGGGGTCGGCAAGGTCGTTACGCGTCGTGGTTTGCAGTAGTGCCCCGACGAGCGCCAGCCCAGCCCCCGCAATAATGCCAAGCAAAGTACGCGGCAAACGTAGCTCCAGCACAATGCTTTTGGTCATCTCGTTGATATCGCCGTGTGCTACACCCAGTGCCGTTAAAACGTCGTTAAACGAGAGCGGCACGCTACCTGTCGCGACGCTGGTAAGAATCAGCCCCAGCAGCAGAAGTGGGGCCACAATCCATGCCAGTATGTAGCGTTTATTGCCGAACATTAATTAAATGCAGCCGGATAGAGCGCCCGGGCAAGTTTGTTAATGGCGGTAATGTTGGCGGGACCTGGGGTCAATTCCTGGTATTTCAATTTGAGATAACGATGATGAAGCACCGCAGGCGTTTTTTTCATCAACGGATGCTGTTCCAGGAAGCGCCGTAGCCCGTCGGCACCCCCGTTATAATCAGACTGATAATCCATCAGAATAATGAATTCCGGTTCCGTGGCGGCGACACTTTCCCAGTTGGTGTTCGCCCAGCTTTTATTCAGGGTATCCATTACATTTTTGCCACCCGCTGCTTCGATAATCGCCGTGGGCATGGCGTACGCACCGCTGGTAAAGGGTTTGTCTTCGCCAGAGTCATAAAGAAAAACGCGTACGGGTTTAAGCCCTGCGGTTTTTGCTCGTGTGGTGGCTACTTGTTTTTTCCAGCTATTCACCAGTTTTACTGCGTCTTCTTCTTTGCCAAATACTTTGCCCAAACGCACCATATCACCGTACAGCAGGTCCATGCTGGCACGTGGGCGATGGCTATCAACATGAATACAACTTTCAGTCAGGATCAGCGTTTTGATATTGAATTTTGCCAGAGCCTGAGGCGTGACTTCGCCCCGTAAACCGTAGTTCCAGCCTGCAAAAAACAGATCGGGTTTCACGGCCAGCAGCGTTTCCATCGAAGGATATTTAGGCGCAATTTCAGGGATGGAACCCTGTAGGCGGTTAAATGCCGGGATATCTTTGTACCAGCCGGTAATTCCACTGACGCCCACCATGCGGGGTTGCAAGTGCAAGTCGAATGCCATTTCAGACATGTTGATATCATGAACCACCATGCGCTTTGGCGCTTCGGTGAAGGTCAATGATTGCCCGCAGTTATCAATAGTGACGGGGAAACCGGAGGCGATAGCCGGGCTGGACATCACGACCAGTAACGACGGGATGGCTAATTTGTTCACATATACTCCTGATTCATGAGGAATTACACCTCACTTAACAGCCGGAATAATTCCAGCCGCTGCACCATACAGGAATTGATGCAGTGAATAGGTCTGCTGAGATCAAACTATGATTAATTAATTTCGCCAGGCAGGGCTTCGAAGATGCGCAGGGTTTTACCGCTCAACGGATGTGTGACGTGCAGACTTTGCATGCCGAAAACCTGCTCCAGCCACGATGAGTCCAGAACTTGTGCAGGCGTTCCGCTGCACACCAGTTCCCCCTGATTCATCATCAGAACCCGGTCGGAGAAGGGCTGAATCAATTCCAGGTCGTGCAACACGGCAACGGTGGTCATGTTTTTGTGTTTAATGAGGCTGAGTAACTGGTGCCTGGCCAGCGGGTCGAGGTGATTCGTCGGTTCATCGAGCAATAACAACGCAGGCTGCTGGGCTAAAACGCGTGCAAACCCGGCGCGCTGGCGCTCGCCGCCGGATAATTTCCCTAAAGAAACATGCTGTAAATGCGCGATGCCGACATCGTTAATCGCATCGGTAATCACTTTTTCATGTTCACCATTCGAGTATTCAGCCTGCCAGGGAATACGCCCCAGGGCCACATATTCACTGACCGTAAGACGCAGATCGGCGTTGTCATGTTGAGTCAGAAGTGCCACGGTGCGAGCGCGTTCCAGCGGCTTCATGGACTTGAGCGCCTTACCCTGAATGACAATCTCACCGCCGGCGGGTTGCAGTTCGCTGATGATCAGCCGTAACACGGTAGATTTCCCGCTCCCGTTCGGCCCGATGATCGACACAAATTCTCCGGCATCAATATCGAAAGACACCGCATTAACCTGCGGAGTTTTACCGGAAAAACAGTGTGTAAGGTGACGAACTGAGAGTAAGGATTCAGGCTGTGGCGATTTCATCGGGCATGTCATTTACTAAAAATTTGGCGGGTAGCATAACAGCCATGTTGCCCTGGGCAAGTCAAAAGCCGCGATAATCAGTTGCCAGATAGTTCGTTATATAATTTAATATACATCGAATTTTCTTCTTATCCAGATGGCACTTATGTTAACTCTTCGTCATATCGCGCTGGTTTGTGCCAGTGCGTTCTTCGCATCCTCCGCTCACGCCGACCGCATGATTACCGACCAGCTTGGCCGCCAGGTCACGATCCCCGATCACGTTAATAAGGTGGTGGTGCTCCAGCATCAGACGCTGAATCTGTTGGTGCAACTTGATGCACAAAAAGATATCGCGGGCGTGATGACCAGTTGGAAAAAGCAGCTCGGCCCTGAGTTTGCCCGCTTTATGCCGTCGATTACCTCGTTGCCAACGCCCGGTGACCTCACCGAGGTGAATATAGAAAGCCTGCTGGCGATTCACCCGCAGGTGGTGTTCGTCGCCAACTACGCGCCCGAGGCGATGATTCAGCAGATTCAGAACGCGGGCATCCCGGTCGTGGCGGTTTCGCTCAGAAAAGATGCGGATGGTCAGCAAGATAAAATGAACCCGACGATGGGTGATGAAGAGCAGGCGTACAACGAAGGCTTGAAACAGGGGATTCGTTTAATCGCTGATGTGGTGGAGCGTAAAGCGCAAGGCGAGGAGCTGATCAAATATACCTTTGACGCTCGTGCCAAATTTAATGCGCCAGTAGCCAACATTCCCGATGCCAAAAAAGTCCGCGTTTATATGGCGAACCCGAATTTGATGACTTACGGCTCTGGCAAATACACCGGCCTGATGATGAAGCACGCCGGGGCGCAAAATGTGGCAGCCGCGAGTGTGAAGGGCGCGCGTCAGGTTTCCCTTGAGCAGGTGTTGCAGTGGGATCCGCAGGTTATTTTTGTGCAGGATCGCTACCCGGAAGTGGTATCTGAAATCGAGAACGATCCGAACTGGCAGGGCATTGATGCGGTGAAAAATCATCGTGTCTGGTTGATGCCGGAATATGCGAAAGCCTGGGGTTATCCTATGCCGGAAGCGCTGGCAATCGGTGAGTTGTGGATGGCGAAAAAACTCTATCCCGATGCCTATAAAAACGTCGATATGGATGTCCAGGCGCAGGATTATTATCAGCGTTTTTACCGCGTGAACTGGCAGACCAATGCAAAGCAGTAAGGCTTTTATTACCCGGCAGCTGGCACTGGTTATCGCTGTGCTGGCGCTGGGAGTCGGCTCGCTGAGTCTCGGCCATTATCCCTTGCCGTTAAGCGAAGTTTTCCACCAGCTAACCCATTACTCGCAATCTTCGGGGATCGCGGGTCAGGTGATTTGGTCAGTACGTTTGCCGCGTATTTTAATGGCGCTACTGGCGGGCGGTGCTTTGGGTTTGTGCGGCGCAACACTTCAGGGCGTGTTTCACAACCCGCTGGTTGATCCACACATTATCGGCGTCACTTCCGGTTCTGCCTTTGGCGGCACACTGGCGATTTTGCTCGGCCTCGACCCATTGCTGATGATGGGTTCAACGTTCTTTTTTGGGCTGAGCGCGTTGATTCTGGTGTATGCCGTCGCGGCATTGCAGGGGCGGGAAAATGCGCTGGTGCTGATTCTCTCAGGAATCATTCTGAGCGGTTTTTTTGCAGCCCTGGTGAGCCTGATTCAATACCAGGCCGACACCGAAGAAGTTTTGCCCAACATCGTGTTCTGGCTGTTGGGCAGTTTTGCTACCGCAAACTGGCACAAAGTCTGGATGCTGGCGATCCCGGTCAGTATTGCAGCCGCAATTTTGTTCCAGTTGCGCTGGCGTATCAATCTGTTATCCCTGAGTGATAAAGACGCAAGAGCGCAGGGCGTTTCGGTCGTGACATTGCGGCGTTGTGTGCTGTTTTGTTGTGCTTTGCTGGTGGCAGCACAAGTTGCGGTGAGTGGCAGTATTGCCTGGGTGGGCCTGGTGATCCCTCATCTGGCGCGGCTTTTGGTGGGCGTTGATCATAGGCGCTTGCTGCCCACTGCATTTTTGCTGGGCGGCGGCTTTATGATTATTGTCGATGATATTGCCCGCACGCTGATGCAGGCCGAAATCCCCATCGGGATCATTACGGCGCTGGTGGGTGCGCCGCTGTTTACCGTTCTGTTAATTCACTCCAGCCGCCGGAGACGCCGATGAAAAACGGGGAATTGCGCGTTCAGCAATTGTTATATGGCCATGATTCACCGCTCTTTGAAGCAATGGATTTTCACTGCCAGCGTGGAGAAATTTGGGCGGTGCTCGGGCGCAACGGGCTGGGAAAAAGTACGCTACTCGATACGCTTACCGGGTTCCTGAAACCGCTGGGCGGGAGTATCGAACAGCAGGGCGGTGTCGGCATCGTGGCCCAGCATTCACACCTGCCGTTCCCATATCTGGTGAGCGATGTGGTGCTGATGGGACGCGCTCAACATGTGAGGCTTTTTTCACAGCCGGGGCGTAAAGATAAACAGGCGGTAATTGATGCGCTGGAACAGTTAAATATCGCGCATCTGGCCGCCTGCACGTTTAGCTCGCTTTCCGGCGGCCAGCAGCAACTGGTGATGATCGCCCGCGCGTTAGTGACCGCCAGTCAAACGCTGTTGCTGGATGAACCCTGTGCGGCTCTGGATTTAGCCAATCAACAAGTGGTGTTACAGCTCATCAGCGATTTGGCGCACCGCCAGCAGCGCGGCATTATTTTCACCACTCACGACCCGGTTCACGCATTACAGGTCGCAACCCATACGCTACTGCTTTTACCTGAAGGGAAATGGCTGGCCGGCGCAACCGATAGCATCGTAACCGAAGAAAATATGCAACAGGCGTATGGATTAGCGTTGCGTAAATTCAGGGTGGAAAATTACGCCACACCGTTTATTGCGCCGCTGTTTATGATTAATCAGGTTCCTTAGAGTCGGAGATAAATGCGGGTGTGGCGATTAATCCAGCCCTAATTTATGCAAAATTAAACAATTTAGATTCAGAACTCGCACAAAAAAATAATAGTTTGCCTGCTCATTCCATTAACATTCGCGCTCTTTTTGGCAGCTTTACCCGCTAAGTGCTTAAGGTTGCCGATTGTCTTTTTGTTTTAGGGTGCACATGAATTATAAAAAATTGATCCTTATTGCTGTTTTGGCGATGGCAGGTTGTAGTGCGAAAGGGGATACCGCGAGTCAGCAACGAAATAGTATCCAACACATGCGAATTGATACGTTATCGAAACTGTATAAGATTCATCCCGAAGCACGAAGTGAAATTCTGAACTCAAAAGGGTATGCCGTTTTCTCCAATAACAGCAGCAAGATTTTTGTCTTCGGATTTGGCAGTGGCTACGGCGTGGTAAAAGACCTCAAAACGGGCAAAGACACATACATGAAAATGGCTCAGGCCGGTGCCGGGGTGGGTATCGGCGTGAAACAATTGCGTACCGTACTGGTGTTCAATGACAGCAAAGCGCTGAGCGATTTTGTTAAGAATGGCTATATCGTGGGTGCAGATGCGAATGCCGCCGCTAAATATGACGATAAAGGATTGCCAGCCGTTGGCGCATCAGCCAGCGCCGTAGCACCGGGTACTATCTCGGTTCCAAAACCTGTCGATGTGTATGAGATTACCGAAAAAGGCCTTGCTGCCCAGGCGATGGTCAACGGCTATAAATACTGGCCTGATGATACGCTGAACGGTAAATAATGTCGGTCGGATAAGCGAAGCGTCATCCGGCATCACAAAGATAAACGGTGGATGGGGCTTGCGCTTATCCACCCTACAAAACCCATTTATCACGCGACAAGTAAAGAAGTTTAAAAGACTCCTTCATTTACTTATGTCAGGAGATAGCTTCAATTTGTATTCCGGACTGGATTTTCCCTGAATACCCGCAATAAATAAAGGTACCAACAAAATAGTCTCCAGAGTTAAACATGCTTAACAATTACAGCGTCAGAACCGTTATCATTGTTTTTACAGCAGCCTCTCTGGTCATGATGGATGTCATGGCGTATTTATTATCAGCAAATATGCATTTTTACCTCATGCTGAATGGGATCGGCATCGTATTACTTTTAACGCTTTGGTTTTATATGACGCGATATCTGGTGAAGCCGATTAATGAAGTAAAAAGAAATATTGATGAAATCAACTCCGGGAATTTATCAATATCTATCCGCGAATTTGGTAATAACTGTGCAGGTAAATTAATCCCTGGCATAAACAGCCTCGCTAGAGAAATTTCCAGTCTGGTGATGGATATTAGAAAGTCTTCTAATTCTGCCAGTGTATTATCCGCAACGCTTGCTAATCAGAGTGCCGAACTTTCCGTAAAAACAGAACAGCAATCCGCCATGCTGATGCAAACCGCATCAAGCATGGAAGAAATCTCGGCTGGGACGAAAAGTAACGCCGAAAACACCCGTCAATTAAATACCATTACCAGCGAGGCTCATCAGTCCGCAGGCCATGGCAGCGAGCTAATGCAGAAGCTGACCGAGAACATGGTATCGATTACCCATTGCTCGAAGAAAATGACGGAAATCATCAGCATCATTGATGGCATTGCCTTCCAGACCAATATTTTAGCCCTGAATGCCGCCGTTGAAGCCGCGAGAGCTGGCGAACACGGTAAAGGTTTTGCGGTGGTCGCTGGTGAGGTCAGGGTGCTGGCGCAAAAAAGCTCAGAATCGGCGAAAAACATTAAATCGCTGATTGAAACGACCAATACCAATGTTTTGCAGGGGGCCAAACTGGTCTCAGAGGCAGAAAAAAATATGCAGGCCATCGTATCGGGGTCAGAAGATCTTAATGTTTTGATGGAGCATATTTTCTTATCGACAAACGAGCAGGAAAAAGGGATTCAGCAAATCACGATTGCCTTGTCCGAGTTGGAAAAGGTCACGCTGAGTAATGCCGCAGTCGTTGATGAACTCGCTGAATCCTCTGACGTGCTTAAAAACCAGGTCGTCGAATTGCAAAACAGAACCAGCAATTTGCGTTTGAGTGATGAGCAAAATGTCGCGGCGGCGGTAATTGCACAACCGGTGCCAAAGAAGTTAATTAAAAATGCACCAGAAGGGCACTGGCAGACATTTTAACTCGTAGGTCTTACAGCAGCGTCATCCGACACCACTGGCGTAAAGGGTGGATGACGCTAACGCTTATTCACCCTGGCAAACCTGAACGCTATATGTACAATCACGCGCAAAAACCACACAAAATTAATTTCTATACGTGAGTTATAGTAAATGCATGTAACTATTCTTAAGTTGAATTGCTTCCCTTAGGCTAAATTGATATTTCTGTTCACGAAAAATTTAACCTCATAATCAAAGGGATAGAGCATGAAAAAGTTACTCGGCATCGTTGGTTCACTTGTTTTGATTTCTGGTTCAGCGATGGCTTCGACAACGCCGGATTGCGTTAAAGTAGATAAAGCTCAAATTGAAGGTCTGTTTGATAAATGGAATGATTCCTTGCAAACAGGTGATGCGAAGAAAGTCAGCGAAAACTATCTGAGCGACGCCGTTTTGCTGCCAACCGTCTCAAATAAAGTGCGCCTCACCGATGCTGAACGCGTGGATTATTTCGAGCACTTCCTCGAGAAGAAACCATTTGGCAAAATTGACTCACGCACTGTGCGCCTTGGCTGTAATAAAGCGGTAGATGCAGGCACCTATACGTTTACCTTCGCGGATAAGTCGAAAGTTTCAGCCCGTTATACTTTCACTTATGCGTGGGATGGAAAGGACTGGAAAATCTCCACTCACCACTCCTCTGCAATGCCAGAAGCATAAAAAGCGGAGCAGTTTGAATATATCGCCCCCGGCCAGGGGGCTTTTTATTTGGGCGACTTAACTAAATCACCAGTCTTCAAGACACCAACTCCCTTCAGCAAGCGATAAACGCTCGGTTAAATTCAGATTCTTCAGGAACACCTCATCGTGTGAAACCACAACTATTGCCCCCTGGTAGTGGCACAACATGGTTTCGAGTGCCTGAATTGACGGTAAATCCAGATGGTTGCCAGGTTCATCAAGCAAAAGTAATTGCGGCGTGGGATCGGCATACAGCACACAAGCTAGCGCGGCTTTCAAGCGTTCGCCGCCGCTCAGTGAGCCGCTGGGCGCCTGGATTTTATCTGCGTCCAGGCCAATCTGCGCCAGCCGCATACGCAAATCGGCTTCCCCTGATGTGCGATTGGTTTCCAGGATTTGCTCAAGAACCGTGCGCCGTGGATCAAGTGTGGTGAGGTGTTGATCAAGCCAGACACTCTGTTCAACAACCCGGCACTCTCCGGCTGAAGGCTTGAGTTTCCCCGCCAGAACTTTCAATAAGGTGGATTTCCCACATCCATTATTCCCGACGACACCGATACGTTGCTGGGCGGTTAACGTCAGATTCAACGGTGAGACAAAGTTAGCCACGAAGGGAAGTTGGACATCATTTAGTTCGCCAATCTGGCGACGCGAGGGCGAACTCACTGCCAGCGAATGCACGACGATGGCGGCGTTTTCCTCCACCTGGCTTGCCGCTTCGCGCACCCGTTGGTCGAGAGTCGAGAGCGTGGCGGCATGCTGCTGGTGCAATTTACCCGCTGACGCTTCACTTCGTTGCTTCTGTCCGCCGAGTAAAATTTTAGCCTGATTGGCTTCGCGCCCCTGGCGGTTTCCTCGCGCCTGCCGTTTTTCAAGGCGTTCTTTTTGCTCGCGAAGGGCTTTTTGTTCACGCTGACGCTCGCGTTTGCGTAATTCATACTGTTGCAGCGTGGCTTGTGTTTCCTGCGCTTTGAGCTGTGCATATAGCGAATAGTTACCGCCGTAGCTGCTCAATCCTTGCGATGATAGCTCCACAATTCGCGACAGGGATTGCAGTAAATCCCGGTCATGGCTGACTACCAATAATCCTCCGGGCCAGCGCTGTAACTGTGCAATCAGTGCCTGTCGGGCGGCGCGGTCGAGGTGGTTGCTGGGTTCATCCAGAATCAAAAAATCGGCGTCGGAAAGCCATGCGCCAATCAGCGAAACGCGCATAGATTCACCGCCGCTTAACCGTTGGGCGGGGGTTGATGCTTCCAGGTATCCCAGGCCGCAGCGCTCCAGTTCATGTTGTAGCCGCTGACGGATATCCCAGCGGTTGCCGACAGTATCAAAATCCAGGGGAGACACACTGCCCATTTCGATACGTTCCAGCGCAGCAATAATATTCCCGACACCCGCCAGTTCAGCGACGGTTTTGTCTGCCCAGGCGGTAACTTGTTGCGCCAGGTAATACACCGAGCCGGAGCGGATACAGCGCCCGGACGACGGAGAGGTTTTGCCCGCCAGAATTTGTGCAAGCACGCTTTTCCCCACGCCATTGCGCCCGACCAGGCCAGTGTGTCGTGAGTCGAAACTTTCGTTAAGTTGAGTGAACAGCGGTGTGCCGTCAGGTAAGGTAAAACCAACGCTTTCCAGCGCGATATAAATATTCGTCATAGGTACTCCACAGATGCCAGAAACTGACCCGAAAATCCGGGGCAAGAACATTGGCCGTCACGGTGACGGCAGCATCAATAGCGCATTGGACGAATACCTATAGAGAAGAAATGAAGTGAGCTATTTTAATTCAGGAAACGATAAAGTAAAGAGTCGGATTTTTTTTGAGCAGAATCGCCTCGTCAGACAGGAGACTAAAATTGAGAAAGCGACCCGCAGCCAGATTGTTGATTATTGACGAAGCAGGGCGATTATTACTGTTCAGATACACCCACAAGGATGATGCGCTGGCAGGCAAGTCTTATTGGGCCACGCCGGGTGGTGGAGTTGAAGCAGGTGAATCCTTCGAGCAAGCCGCTATCAGGGAGCTACAGGAAGAAACGGGCATTGTTTGCCAGGATATGGGGGAGTCTGTCGCGCGCAGAGACTTCATCATGAAGCTACCCAGCGGGGAAATCGTTCAGGCGCAGGAGCGGTATTACGTGGTGCGCTCGGGCAGTCATGCGATAAATACCCAGTGCTGGAGCCATAATGAAGTTAAAATTATCAGCGACCATCACTGGTGGAGTGCGGACGAGTTACGCGCGACTTCTGATTTGGTTTATCCGCATAATCTGACTGAAATGATCGAAACAGCGTTTAAAAGCCATCAATAAGGAGAACTTTATGAGCGCAGAATTTAAAGGTGGGATTGATATTGCCATCAAAGTTCCACCCCATCAGTTTCAACAGACACTCGATTTTTACCGCAATGTTCTCAGGCTTCCTGAGATCACCGATAAACCGCCTGCCACCGGGTTCGAACTTGGCCCGAACCGCTTGTGGATAGATGAAGCGCCTGCATTAAGCCAGGCTGAAGTTTGGCTCGAACTGTTTACCCCGGATTTCAAGCAGGCTGAAAAACATATTGCTGATTCTGGCGTTGTTCGCTGTGATGCGGTCGAGCCACTACCAGAGGGTTTTAAAGGAGGATGGGTGATGAGCCCATGCAATATCGTTCATATGCTTCGCGAACCTGAGGCCTGGTGAGATTTCGTTAACGGCGCACAAAAACGCAAACTAATCTATTGAAGCAGAGCAACCGATAACTGTGCGTTATTTATTCAGGGCGTGATACGATGAACCTCATTCATTGAAAGGTAAATCATCATGTCCTTCTTAGATTCCGCAATGAAACGCTTCAAAAATGCCGCTAACGGCACCGTGACATGTCCGATCTGTGGCAACAAATCCCAGTTTGCCGCCAGCAAAATCCGTCAGGGGCAAACCTTGCTCTGCCCAAAATGCAAATCACTCTTCGTCGTTCCACGCTGATTATTCTTTTTGGCACGCCTGACGAAAATCCCGCAAGAATAAAACGAACAAGTTTTAACCTATACTTTGAAGAATCTTGCAGCTGTTAAATCCCTGATGCCTGACACCCCATCCTGAGAGAACGTTTCTGATTTGATTGAACAACTGCTCCTGCGCGTTCACATCGCCTGACGAGCAAATTCATGAAATTAAATTTAAAACAGTGGTTTACCGCGAGTAACACACTGGAGCCTCATTCAGAAATTCCCGGCTGGTTGGGTACAGAACCCGCAAACGAAAGCCCTATCAAATCAGAGCTATTTTCTGCCGCTCAAATGGAACGTTACGGTCAGAAGCTGGCGCGTTCCCACAAAATATCGACCACCAGGCTGCCTTACTATTTGCTTAAACGCCTGGAAGATAACGAAGCGATCATTACCAGCAACTGTTATTTGCTCAACGCGGGTGAAAAATCAGGTATTACGCCTGCGGGTGAATGGCTGCTGGATAACTATTATCTGATCGAAGAACAGATCCGCGTGGTTCGCCATCATTTGCCCAAGAACTTTGGTAAGGGGCTTCCACCGCTCGCCGCTCCGCACAATTGCCCACGTATTTATGATATTGCCTCCGAAGCCATTGCGCATGCCGATGGGCGTTGGGATGCGGTCAGTCTCACCAGTTATATTGCGGCGTATCAGCAGGTAACGCCGTTAACACTCGGCGAGCTTTGGGCGCTGCCGGGCATGTTGCGCCTGGCGCTGATTGAGAATTTACGCCGCGTCAGTATCGAAGTGGCCGAGGCTCAGAAAGAGCGTAATCTGGCGGATGTCTGGGTGACGCGAATTTTTGAATGTGCCGAAAACACCCCAGCCGATTTGATTATGGTGATTGCGGATATGGCACGTTCGCGCCCGCCATTAAGCAGTGCTTTTGTGGCGGAACTGGTTCGCCGCTTACAGGGGCGAGGGAATATGCTCTCTTTGCCGCTGACCTGGGTTGAACAGCGCCTGGCGGAGACCGGTGTCACGACCGACTACCTGATTCATCGCTTTAACCAGCAACTTGCCGCCAGCCAGCTTTCCGTCAGTAACAGCATCGCCGGTTTGCGTCTGCTCAGTGAAACCAACTGGGCAGACTTCGCCGAAGCCATGAGCCTGGTTGAACAAACACTGCGTAGCGATCCGTCGGGGATTTACCCGGCCATGCATTTTGATACCCGCGACCATTATCGGCACATCATTGAAATACTCGCCAGGCACAGCCATCACAGTGAGCCGGAAGTTGCGCGTCATATTCTGGGGATGGCTCAGGCTGCGGACGCCGCATCGCCGGGGCATCATGTGGGGTATTACTTAATCGGTGAAGGGCGCGTAGCCCTCGAACAACAGCTTGGGGCCAATACGTCCTGGGTGGTGCGGTTGCGCCACAGCTTTAATCAAATTCCACTGCTTTCCTGGCTGGGTAGTCTCAGCCTGTTGACGACTGCCTTTACCGCCCACGTTTTAGCCCGTACCCACGAACAAGGTATGACCTGGCCGCTGGCGCTTCTGGCGCTGCCGTTGGTGGTGATAGTCAGCCAGTTAGCGGTGAATTTGCTGAGTGAAGCCACAACCCGCTTTCGTTCACCCATGCCGTTGCCACGCATGGATTTCTCGACGGGCATTCCGCCTGAGTTTTGCTCGATGGTGGTGATTCCTTGTCTGCTCACCAGTCGGGCGGGAATCGACCGTCTGCTTAACAGCCTGGAAGTGTGCTATCTCGGTAATAACACGCCAAACCTGTACTTTGCATTACTGACGGATTTCGCCGATTCCCCGGATGAAAATTCGGTGGCAAATGACGAGTTGCTGCACTGGGCGGAAGCGCAAATGCAGAATCTGAACCGGTGCTATGCCTCTGTCTCCCAGCCTCTGTTTTTCCTGCTTCACCGCTCGGCGCAGTGGAATGAACAGCAAAACGTCTGGATGGGGTATGAGCGTAAGCGCGGCAAACTGTCGATGCTGAACAGTTGGTTACGCGAACCCGCAGCGCAGTTTTCTGAAGTCCACGGCAATGTCATCACGCCACCCTCCGGCGTGAGATATGTCATCACCCTGGATAGCGATACCGTTCTGCCGCGAGATACCGCTCATAAACTGGTGGCGACGATGGCGCACCCCCTCAATCACCCGGTATACGACCCGGTAAAACAGCGCGTCGTGAAAGGGTATGGGATTTTGCAGCCTGGGCTTGCGGAGGAAATTCCGCGTGACGGTCAGGGACGTTATGCGGCGATGTCCAGTAATGTGCCGGGGAATGACCCGTACTCGATGATGTCATCGGATATTTATCAGGACTTGTTTGGCGAAGGATCTTTTGTCGGGAAGGGCATTTATGATGTCGATACTTTTGCGCAAGCCACGCGCAACACCTGCCCGGAAAACCTGGTACTGAGCCATGATTTACTTGAAGGATGCTATGCCCGCTCGGGGTTGCTCAGTGAAGTTCTGCTTTATGAGCAGTACCCGAATAATTACCTGACTGATGTATCCCGGCGTACCCGCTGGATACGCGGTGACTGGCAGTTGCTCAACTGGCTGAAATTCAACGTCAGAAAGGCAGACGGAACGCATGACAAAAACCCGCTGACCACGCTTTCACGCTGGAAATTGCTGGATAATTTGCGCCGCAGCCTGGTTGCTCTGTCATTTCTGATACTGCTGTTTTGCGCCATTTTACTGGTGCCGAATCCCTTGTTCTGGCTGGCGGTGCTGGCCGTTGTGCTGCTACTTCCTGGCGCGTTGGTTCTGGCCCAGGATATTGTGAATAAACCCGCCCGACGACCGTTCTTGCAGCATCTCAAACTGGTTTCTTACGGAGGGCTTAAACGTCTGATGCGCGTTGGCATGGGGTTTATCACGCTTCCTCATGAAGCCGGGTATTCGCTTCAGGCCATTGCGGTGACGTTATGGCGTCTGGGCATTAGCCATCACAATCTCAATCAGTGGGCCAGTTTTGACCAACACGTGTCAGGAGCCAAAACATCACCGCTGCGTTTTTATCGTGCGATGTGGCTCAATGTGGTTTCAGGTATGGCGTTAATTGCTCTGGCATCCTGGCTTTCACCGATGCTGCTGTTTTTTGCGGTGCCCATTGGCGTTCTGTGGTGCCTGGCTCCTTTGTTATTAAGCTGGTTGAGCCGCGAACCTGTCCGCCAGGCCATCACGTTTAATGCTGAAAACAAACGCCTGTTGCGCCAGAGTAGCCGCGAGATCTGGGCCTTTTTTGAAACGTTTGTCACTGAGAAAGAAAACTGGCTGCCGCCGGATAACTACCAGGAAATTCCCCAGCCGGTGGTTGCGCACCGCACTTCGCCAACCAACATTGGTTTGTCGCTGATGGCCAACCTGACGGCGTGGGATTTTGGTTATATTCCGCAAGGTGACATGCTGCAACGCATCACGCTGACGCTCGACACGCTGGATAAAATGGAGCATTACCGGGGGCATTTATATAACTGGTACGACACGCGCACCCTGGCTCCGCTCAATCCGCGCTATGTCTCAAGTGTGGATAGCGGGAATATGGCCGGGCATTTTCTTACCCTTAGCGCGGGTTTAACCGGGCTGCGTAACCAACCGATCCTTAACACCCGGCAATTGCTGATGGGGCTTGAGGACACGTTGCAAATCCTCGAGAAAACCTGGGGTCAACATGCCCCGACGTCGTTGCGCCAGTTACACAACCATTGCAAAACGGCGTTGACACTCCATCCGTCGTTACTCTTCCCAGAACTGAAAAATATGCGGGCGCAAAGTAATCGCCTGCACGCCCTGTGTAGTCACGAGGACGGGAGGATTCGCCGCTGGGTGGATCATCTTCAGCATCAGTTAGTGCTTATCTGCCACGAGTGGGCGCACTTTCTCAGTTGGCTGCCCGCGCAGTGGGAGAGTGAATCGCTACCCACGCTGTCCTGGCTGGCGCAGGCGAAACACAGCGGCGAAGGCACACCCCCGGAATCCGTGATTCGCCAGGCTCGCACACGTCTGGATATTATTACCGAGCTGGAACAACGCCTGACTGAACACGCCCGAATGGATTTCGTCTTCCTGTATAACGAAGTCACCAGCCTGTTGAGTGTGGGATATAACTGCGATAACAATAAGCTCGATAACAGCCACTACGATTTACTGCCCTCTGAAATTCGCCTGACCAGTTTCCTCGCGATTGCCACCAATCAGTTACCGCTGAAAAGCTGGTTTGCGCTGGGGCGACTTTTTACCACCATTGATAACGAAACGGCGTTGATGTCGTGGAGCGGATCAATGTTTGAATATCTGATGCCAAACCTGGTGATGCCGACCTATCCCGGAAGCCTGCTCGAAGAGATGAGCCAGTCGGCGGTGAAACGCCAGATTGACTGGAGCAAAGAGCGGGGCGTGCCGTGGGGGATTTCAGAGTCGGGCTACTATTCCTTCGATGCGCTGCAAAATTATCAGTATCACGCTTTTGGTGTGCCAGGGCTTGGCTTACGCCGTGGGCTTGCGGATGACATGGTGATCGCCCCTTATGCCACCATGATGGCGTTAACTATCTCGCCGCATAAAGCCTGTGAAAATCTGCTGAAACTTGAGAAAAACGGCGCTCGTGGTGAATACGGTTTTTATGAGTCGCTGGACTACACGCCGTCACGCCTGGCCAGCGGCCAGATGTATGCCGTGGTGCGTTCGTGGATGGCGCACCACCAGGGAATGGCATTCCAGGCACTTTCGCATGTGCTTTCAGGTGCGCCGATGGTAGACAGATTTATGACCAGCCCGGCGTTTCAGTCGGCACGTTTGTTATTGCAAGAACGGGTGCCTGATGCGGTTGAGTTGTACAGCCCGCGCCGTCATTTCGAATCTCACGAAGGGGTACTGCAACCTGTTCAGTATGAAACCCGTGAGTTTACTGATGTTGATAGCCTGATTCCCGAAGTCCAGTTGTTATCGAATTCAAATTATCACCTGATGGTTAGCCAGTCTGGCGGCGGTTATAGCCGCTGGAAAGACCTGGCGTTAACCCGCTGGCGCAGCGATGCGACCTGCGATAATTGGGGCGCGTTTTGCTATGTCAGTGACCCTGTCACAAATGAAGTATGGAGTAATACCTGGCAACCGCTCGGTGAGCCGGTCAGCCAGTACGACGCGATCTTTACCGATGCCGGAGCCGAGTTCAAACTTGTGGCGGGAACGGTTGGCGTGAAAACGCAGATTGTTGTCTCGCCTGAAGATGACATTGAGTTGCGCCGCGTGACGCTGCTGCACCGCGGGCGGCAACCGCGCACTATCGAGCTAACAACTTATGCCGAAGTGGTTCTGGCACCCAATGAAAGTGATATGGCGCATCCGGCATTCAGTAATTTGTTTATTCAGACGGAGCTGGTCCCTGAGCAGCACGGCATTCTTTGCCATCGTCGCCCTCGCGCGCCGGATGAACGTTGCCCGTGGATGTTTCATACCATGGTGGTACACGGGCAGGCGCAAAACGAAATCTCGTTTGAAACTGACCGCGCCAAATTCCTGGGGCGCGGAAGAACGCCAGCCAATGCCGTTGTGACTGAACAAGGCGGTTTGCTCAGTAATAGCGTCGGGCCAGTGCTCGACCCAATTCTGGCCATTCGCCAGTCCATCGTTTTACAGCCTGGCTTGCCGGTTACGGTCGATATTATTTATGGCGTGACGGAAAGCCGCCAGCAAAGCCTGGCACTGGTCGAGAAATATCATGACCATCCGATTGCCGATCGCGTATTTGAACTCGCGTGGTCGCATAGCCAGATAGTCTTGCGCCAGATTAACGCCAATGAAGACGATGCAACGCTGTTTAACCGCCTGGCAAGCGCGGTGCTTTTCCCAGGCCCGGAACTGCGTGCGGATGCGAAAACCCTGTGTCGTAACCGGCGCGGGCAGTCAGGTTTGTGGGGATGGTCTATTTCCGGCGATCTGCCGATTGTCATTCTTAATATCACCAGCGATGAAAGTATTCTGCTTATCACTACCATGATTCAGGCGCACCATTACTGGCGCTTAAAAGGACTGGCCGTCGATTTAGTGATTCTCAACGATAATCCTGGGGGTTATCAGCAGGAGTTACAAAATCAAATAGTAGAACTGCTGATGGCGGGGTCTGAAGCCAGCCAGATAGACAAACCCGGCGGTATCTTTGTGCGTAACGGCGAGCATATGTCGGCAGAAGACAGGCTTTTGTTGCTGAGTGTGGCGCAAATTGTCCTGGATGATCGCGCTGGTGGCCTGAAAGAGCAGCTCAATCAGCGGCTTCAGGTGACGATCCCAACCCAGCAGGCGTTTATTCCGCGCATTGCTATACCGGCTAATCAGCACGAACCGTGGCAGCCGGATACCCGCGCTCTGGTGTTTTTCAACGGTCGCGGCGGGTTCTCGCAAGATGGCCGTGAGTACCAGATTACGCTTGATGAAAACGACCAGACGCCCGCGCCGTGGGCGAACGTGCTGGCGAATGCCAGTTTTGGCACCGTCATTTCTGAAGCGGGCCAAGCCTATACCTGGTATGAAAATGCCCATGAGTATCGCCTCACTCCGTGGGAAAACGATCCGATCAGCGATCGTTCCGGGGAGGCGTATTATCTGCGTGATGAAGAAAGCGGCGCCGTCTGGTCGCCCACCACGTTACCGGTGCGCGGCAACGGGCACTATCTTACCCGTCACGGTTTTGGTTACAGCGTTTTCGCGCACCGTGAAACAGGCATCGACACGGAATTAACGGTGCTGGTGGCGGAACATGCCCCGGTCAAAATCGCCATTCTGACGCTCAGTAACACCTCCGGGCGCACGCGCAAAATCTCCGTTACCGGTTATGTGGAATGGGCGCTGGGTGAATCGCGTAGCAAATCGGCGATGCATGTGGTGACTCGCGCCTCGACGACCGGGCTTGGCTGTGGGGTGCTGGCGAATAATTTCTACAGTAGCAATGGGTCGGAAAGAACCGCTTTCTTTGCGGTGACGGGCGTGCATTGTTCAGTGACGGGCGACCGACGGGAGTTTTTGGGGCGCAATGGTTCACAGCGTGATTCGGCGGCCATGAAACAGCGCACTTTGTCGGGTAAAACCGGTGCGGGGCTGGACCCGTGCGGTGCGATTCAGTCTGCCACCACCATCATCGACGGCGATCAGCGGACATTTATTTTTGTGCTGGGTATCGGGCAGAACACGCAGGATGCGGAGCAGATGATTAACCAGTATCTGAACGAAGATGCCGCCCGCAGCGAGCTGGCCAATGTTCACAGTTACTGGCATCGCATGCTTGACCAGATTGTCATTTCCACGCCTGACCCTGCCGTTAACTTGCTTGCCAATGGTTGGCTGCTGTATCAGACCATCGCTTGCCGCCTGATGGCTCGCAGCGGCTACTATCAGTCTGGTGGCGCTTTTGGGTTCCGCGATCAGCTTCAGGATACGCTGGCTTTGAGCCATGCCGCGCCAGAACGGCTGCGCGAGCAAATACTGCTCTGCGCTTCGCGTCAGTTTGTGGAAGGCGACGTGCAACACTGGTGGCATCCGCCGTTAGGCAATGGTGTTCGCACCCGTTGTTCGGATGATTATCTCTGGCTGCCGCTGTCTATTTGCCATTACGTGGCGACGACCGGTGATATCGGTTTACTCGAACATCCTTTGCCGTACCTTGAAGGCCGTGAATTGCAGCCGGGCGAAGAGTCGGCCTATGAACAGCCGATTATCAGCGCGTTGGAAGAAACGCTGTGGCAACACGGGGTAAAAGCCATTCGCCACGGTTTGCGTTTTGGTCAACACGGTTTGCCTTTGATGGGTGCGGGAGACTGGAACGATGGCATGAATCTCGTCGGGCTGGAAGGCAAGGGCGAGAGCGTCTGGCTGGGGTTCTTCCTCTACGATGTTTTGCAGCAATTTACGAAGCTTGCCGAACAAATCCACGATGACGAAACCGCCACGCTGTGCCGTGAAGAGGCGGCAAAACTGCAAATCAAACTTGAGGCGAGTGCCTGGGATGGCGCCTGGTATCGCCGGGGCTATTTTGATAGCGGGGAAGCCCTCGGTTCGCAGAGTGCGAAAGAGTGCCAGATTGATGCTATTGCCCAAAGTTGGGCGGTGTTGTCGGGGGCGGGAAGTGCGGAACGTTGTGCGCAAGCGATGCAGGCGCTGGACTCGCGCCTGGTTGATAGCGAGGCCGGGCTAATAAAACTGCTGACTCCGCCATTTAACGGCAACGGGCCAAACCCCGGTTACATTCAGGGTTACCTGCCAGGCGTGCGTGAAAACGGCGGGCAATATACTCACGGGGCTATTTGGGCGGTGATGGCTTTTGCCCGCAGCGGCAATATCGAACGGGCCTGGCAACTTTGGGCGCTGATCAATCCGATAAATCACGGCCTTAATGCAGATGCGATAGCGCGTTACAAAGTCGAGCCATACGTGATGACGGCGGATATTTACAGCGTTGCGCCGCATACCGGGCGCGGTGGCTGGAGCTGGTATACCGGTTCGGCAGGCTGGGCGTATCGGTTAATCATCGAAACGTTGCTGGGGATTGAGCGCCACGGCGATTCAATCACCGTTCACCCGTTACTACCGTGCGACTGGCCTTCAGTGAGCCTGGTTTATCGCTACGGTTCAAGTGATTATCAGATTAACGCGCAGCGTAGTACGGGGGACTATCAACTGATAGTGGATGGCGTGCCGTTACCCGGAAATACCATACCGTTGTTGGATGATGGTCAACGGCATGTGGTGGAAATAAGCCTGGGGGCTACGGCCTAAAAGGCGGCCAACCGCTATGGTTCCAGCGCCGTTAGCTCAGGTGGCCATCCCCGGTGTCGTTTATCGGGTGCTTGATTCGAAGGAACTGTCAGCAAATCTGATGATGGTCAGTCGTAAAGACGAACCCAGCGCCGCGGTAATGGCTTACTTGAATCACTGCCGTCGATACGGTTGTCGCGCTGGAGAATGAAATATCAGTGGTATTAGTCACCAGGGGAATGAGGCGGATTAATAAATGGATTCCGCCTTACCTTAGTTGTTTTCCTGTGCCTTAACATTCCGGTCTGAAATAAGACTTTTTAATGTTTTGAAAACGATAAAGTTTAAATGATGATGCTTTAACCTTGCCTTATCGGCGTAAATTTTTTGACAGTTGACCCAAATGAAATGTAAATCACTTTTATATTTAACCATCGTGACATGTTTATATTCGCAAACACAGGCATGGGCCGAATCTCCCCCTCCATCATCTGTGAATGTGGATGTACCCGCTCAAGCCGAGGTTCCGGACGCGAAGCCTGAAGACACCACGAAAATAACGCCGCCAGCCGCTACAGTCCCACCGGCCAATGAGGCCAATGCACCAGTGCCTGAGGAAAGTAAAAATTCCGCCCCCGAGCCGACGTCGCTGCCGGTGATCCCGGCCGAAACGGTGAGTGAAGAAAAACCGGCGGAGGCGGCTAAAGAGAGCGCACCAGTATTTAAACTCGACAGCGAAGAACAAAAACGTGCCTACGCTGATCATGACTCATCCCTGATGTATGAATCCGTGGGTGAATGGGGACGGGTGGTGGTGATGTCCAGCGAGCATCCGCTTGCCGATAAAGAGAGTCTGACTGTTGATATGCTGGCCAATGAAC
>Ga0160439_1000356_pt1 | contig 24318 bp, 17 predicted proteins | sample HID1975M_E0MG_FD_108201 | JGI IMG/M metagenome (GOLD analysis project Ga0160439, IMG submission 108201) | Enriched soil microbial communities from UW Madison campus, WI, USA - HID1975M_E0 MG | ecosystem: Environmental > Terrestrial > Soil > Unclassified | place: USA: Madison, Wisconsin... | reverse complement strand
CGGGACGAACAGCCGGTCGCCGGGGTGGCCGCGCTTGCTGCTCGCGTACTCGATGACCAGGTACTCGCGCGTGGCCGCGTTGGCGCCCGTGCCGATGGTGCGCTGCACCAGCTCGACGAAGCGCCCGACGCCGTGCTGCTCGTGCACGACGAAGTCGCCGGGGCGCAGGGCCAGGGGGTCGACGACGTTGCGCCGGCGGCTCGGCATCTTGCGCATGTCACGGGTGCTGCTGCCGGCGCGGCCGGTGAGGTCGGACTCGGAGAAGACGGCGAGCTTTCTGTCCTGGGCGACGAAGCCCGGGCCGACGGGTGCGGGCGTGACCAGCACGACGCCGCCCTCGGGTTCCTCGGTCACCTGGGCGACGAGCCGTGCCGGCACGTCGGCGGCCTTGAGCTGCTCGACCATGCGCTGCGCAGGGCCGTGCGCCTCGGTGGTGAGGATGAGCCGCCAGTTCTGTCGCTGCAGGTCACGGACGTCGGCGATCGCCTTGGCGACGTCCCCTCGGTAGCGTTCGACGTCCCGCGCCTGCACGACGACGGTTGCCGCATCGTCGTCGTCCGGCTCTTCCACCGCTTCCGCGTCCAACGTGAAACCGGACAGCGTCCACCAGCCCAGCCCCCGCACCGCGGCCAACGCCCGCACCTCCGCGAAGTCCGCGAAGCTCGCCGACGACAGGTCCAGCGGCGTGTGCGCGCCCGCAGCCGCGCTCGTCCACGCGGCCTCGAGGAACTCCTGCGTCGTCGCGACCAGGTCGTGCGCGCGGCGCCGCACCCGCTCGGGGTCCGCGAGCACCAGCAGGCTGTCGTCCGCCACCAGGTCCAGCACCGGGACCATGCGCTCGACGAGCGCCGGCGCCAGCGACTCCATGCCCTCCACCGCGATGCCCTGCGCGAGCTTGTCGAGCATGTCGATCGCGCCCGGCAGCTGCTCCGTGAGCGCCTTGGCCCGCTCCCGCACCTCGTCCGTCAGCAGGATCTCGCGGCACGGCGGCGCCCACACCCCGTGGTCGGCGATCTCCAGGCTGCGCTGGTCCGCGACGGAGAACCAGCGGATCTCCTCGACGTCCTCACCCCACAGCTCGACGCGCAGCGGGTGGTCCTCGGTGGGCGGGAACACGTCCAGGATCCCGCCGCGAACCGCGAACTCGCCGCGCTTCTCCACCATGTCCACGCGCTGGTAGGCGGCGTCGACGAGCTGCTGCGTCACCTGGTCCAGGTCGACGCGGTCGCCCAGGTTGATCGACACGGGCTCCAGCTCGCCCAGCCCGTCGACGACCGGCTGCAGCAGCGCCCGCACCGGCAGCACCAGCACCCGGATCGCACCGATCGGGCCGGCCTCGCCGGGGTGCGCGAGCCGACGGAACACCGCGATGCGCCGCGCAACCGTGTCGCTGCGCGGGCTCAGGCGCTCGTGCGGCAGCGTCTCCCAGCTGGGCAGCACCGCGACGTCGTCGGGGCTGAGGTAGCAGCGCAGCGCCGCCGCGAGCTCGTCGGCGTCCCGGCCCGTCGCCGTCACGACCGTCAGCGGGCGCTTGGCCGCCATCGCCGCGAGCAGCGGCGGCCGGATGCCCGCCGGGCCCACCACGTCCAGCTCACCGCGCGCGACGACGTGGTCCACCGCTTGCGCGGCGGCGGGGTCGGCGAGGAGCGCGGGCAGGAGGCCGGTGAGGTCCATGGGGTCCTTCGGGTCGACAGCTGGCCGACACGGCACAGCACGAGAGCCCCGAATCCTTGGGATCCGCGGCGTCGTCAGTCTACGAGCCAGGGGTGACTCGATCCCGTCAGGCCGGTTCGACCTCGAGCTCGAGCGGGCTGTCCACGACGCCTTCGAGAAGCGCCAGGGCTCGTCGCAAGGCCGTGCTCGACGTGTGCATCGTGTAGGGGAAGTACACGACCTCAACCCCGACGGCACCGAACCTTCGCTCAAGGTCGATGCCCTTGGGGGTCCCTCTCCAATCGTCTCCCTTGAAGAAGACGTCGAACGGGAGCTCGCGCCACGTGTCGAGCTTGTCGAGGAGCGTCTCCGCATGCACCTGGTCGACGTAGGAGATGTGGCTGACGATCTCCATGCGCTCCTGCAGCGGAACGATCGGCCGACGCCCCTTGGTCACCTCGAGGACCTCGTCGGCCACCACGCCAGCGATCAGGTGGTCGCAGTGCTGCTTGGCGTGACGAAGGATGTTGAGGTGCCCGACGTGGAACAGGTCGTACGCGCCGGGTGCATAGCCGATGCGCCCCATGTTCGCCCTCCCGACGCGCCGCACGCGGGCCTCCGAGCGACCCGTCATGCCGGATGCTATGCGGTTGTTGTCCCGTTTTGCCCGCCTTCGGGACCGGTTTCGCCCGTCGACTTGCCATATTTCACCCGCTAAGGTGATCCGCCAATCAGGCGATTCGCCCGATGAGTCTGCCGATGAGCACGTAGTACCCGGCTGTCCGCTACCGAAGGTTTGTGCGTATGACCCCCTCCAGCCCCGCACCTCAGCACCGCGCCGAGCGCCGTCGACGCCCTCGGCGCCCGCGACTTTCCGCGCGGGCCGCAGCAGGCGCCACAGCGCTGGCCGTGGTCAGCGCGGTGCTCGGTGCGTCTGCGGCCGGTTTCGCCGCGACGCCCGCACCTGTCGTGGCGGACACGATGTCGCGGACCGTGACCTCGGGCTGGGGCAAGGCGGAGACCGGTGGCACCTACTCGGTCGCCGCCCCAGGATCGTTCTCCGTCAGCGGGGGCGTCGGCATCGTGACGGTTCCCGCTGCGTCCACATCGCGGACAGCGCGGCTCGGCTCGATCTCGGCTCGGGACGTGGAAGGGACGCTCGCCGTCAGGATCGGCTCGCTCCCGCCGTCGGGTTCGTCGACGATGACCGCACTCCGACTCCGCGACGGCAGCGCAGGTGCGTATCGCGCCGCCCTGGTTGTCACCTCGACCGGAGAGGCGAGCGTGCTCGCGCAACGCGTCGCTACGAACGGGTCCACCGTCACGGTTGCCGCGGCGAAGGTGCAGAAGGTGTCCGCAGGGAGCTGGTACACCCTTGGCCTTTCCACGAAGGGCGGCACCGCGGTCACCGTGTCCGCCGGATTGTGGGGACGAGGCGCGACCCCGAGCTGGACCGCACACGGAACCGATGCCTCGTCCGTGCTGTCATCAGCAGGATCCGTGGCCGTCTGGTCCTACGTGGGGAGCAAGGGGCGGGCGACGACGTTCGCGTACGACGATCTGATGGTCAGGTCCCTCCAGGCGACGTCCTCACCCAGCGCGACGCCCAGCACCACGGCGACGTCCCAACCGACCGCGTCGCCTTCCGCCAGCCCGAGTCCGACAGCGACTCCGACACCGACAGCGAGCGCGACGCCCACGCCCACACCCACACCCACACCCAGGCCAACTCCGACACCCACGCCGACCCCGACTCCCACCTCGACGCCGACCCCTACCCCGTCGACACCTGCGCCGCCGCAGACCGGCACCGTCGGCTCTGCGCCCATCGGTTCCACCACGTACGCCGTCCCCAGCAAGTCGATCTTCGTCGCCACGACGGGCTCCGACTCGGCGAGTGGAACCAAGGAGGCACCGCTTCGCACGCTCGGGCGAGCAGTCAGCAACGCGAGCGCGGGGACGACGATCGTCATGCGAGCCGGCAGCTATCACGAATCGGTGATCCTCCCCGCGGGCAAGCAACTGGTGGTGCAGTCGTATCCGAACGAGGCAGTCTGGCTGGACGGGAGCACGGTCGTCTCGGGATGGTCAGCATCCGGCTCCGCGTGGCGCGCCACCGGATGGACGACCAGGCTTGACTCAAGTGCCACGTACACCCGCGGCGCCTCCGACGGCACAGCGGCCGGATGGAGCTTCGTCGGCGCCCAGAACCCGATGGCCTCCCACCCCGATCAGGTGTGGATCGGCGACACCCCGCTGCGCCAGGTCGGGTCGCTCGGCGAGGTCACGACCGGCACGTTCTATGTCGACTACGCGACGTCGTCGATCTACGTCGGCTCGAATCCCACGGGTAAGACGGTCCGCTCGAGCGATCTGGTCAAGGCCCTCAGCATCCGCTCAGACGGCAGCACCCTGCGGGGGATCGGCGTCCGACGGTACGCACCGTCCGTGCCTGACATGGGCGCCATCACGCTCGAGCGCCCCGGGATCACCGTCGAGAACGTCGCCGTTCAGGACACGTCGACGACTGGGATCAGCGCGGTGTCGACGGATGCAACGCTCAGGCATGTGACGGTGACGGGCAACGGCATGCTCGGCATCCACGGATCGATGGCTGACAGCCTCGTCGTCCAGGACGCCCTGGTGACCGGCAACAACTCCGAGCGATTCAACACGTCCCCCGTCGCCGGCGGCATCAAGGTCACGCGCACCACGGGAGTCACGGTCCGGGACTCCGTCGTCACGGACAACCTCGGTACCGGTGTCTGGCTGGACGAGTCGTGTGCCGACATCACGGTCAGTGGCACGACGATCGCGCGCAACGCGAGCCACGGCATCTCGCTGGAGCTGTCAGCCGACGCGCTCGTGGCCGGCAACCACGTGCTGGACAACAGCGGCGACGGCATCAAGATCAACGACACCAGCCGCGTACAGGTCTGGAACAACACGTTCGCGGGCAACGGGAGGACGATCAACATCGTTCAGGACGCCCGGAACGCCAACGACAAGTCCACCCCCGGCCACGACCCGCGGCGTCCCGTCCCGGACGCATCCATGACCTGGACCAACGGCCCGGTGACCGTGTCCTCGAACATCCTCTCGACGCCGCGCAGCGGCGCCACCTGCCTGCTCTGCGTCGAGGACTACTCACACCGCTTCACGGCGGAGCAGACCAAGGTGGCATCACAGGGCAACGTGTACGCCAGGACCTCGACGGCCCGCCCCACGTGGTGGACGGTGTGGTCACGCGGCGCCGGCGATCCGGCGGTCTTCACGTCGATGACGGACTTCACCAAGGCGACGGGCCAGGACGCAGCGTCACTCGTCCTCGACGGAAAGTCCGCCGTCGACACGTCGGGCGCGGCGACGGTGACGGTGCGCGAGGCAGAAGCGACGGTGGCCGTACCGCTACCGGCTGCTGTCGCGAGCGAGCTCGGCGTCAAGGCCGGGACCCGCCACCTCGGCGCTTGGGACTGAGGACCTCGGGAGCTGCTGGACCTCGAGCTCCCGACCCACACGGTCGAGCGGCACGAGCATCAGAGCACCCGGTCTTCGGGCAGCGTCGACCAGCAGCGACACCACCAGGAACGTCAGGAAGGACGGAGACGCGTCGACCAGACCGCTCTCGAGGACGCTACGCAGGACAAGCATCACCGCCAGCGCAGACAGCAGAAGCCGCCCGGGAGCCGGTGTCCGGAAGGACGACACAAGAGTGGTGATCGTCCAGATCCCGAGGATGACGAGGCCGGCCGTGCCAGCTTGGACGAATGCGGAGACCCAGCTGCTGTCCAGCCCCTGCTGGTCCCAGTACTGACCCGACACCGCGATCTTCTTCACGGCGAGGCCTCCGCCGAACCACTGCTGCCAGGCGTTCTCAGGCGCAGCGAAGGCGGCGCTCCAGGCGATGGTTCGCGAGTTGAGCGTGGTGACCGACCCCTCGTTCGATCGCCCGAAGTACTGCTCTACCGCACCGGTCAGCAGGGCGACAGCGATGACCGCCGTCGTCGCGAGCACTATCGCGGCGGCCATCGGACGTGAGAGACGCGGAGCCTGCACGACGAGGACGACGGCCGCGAGAACGAGACCGGCCAGGCCGGTCCGGGATCCCGTGAGCCACACGATGACGAGCAGGACGGCCGCAAGAGGTGCGTCGTAGCGCCGGCCGACGTCACACACGTTCCGCCAGAGCAGGACGAGCAAGGGCGCACCGCACAGCAGCGCCAGCTCGTTGGGTGAGAGCGCGGGGACTCCTCCCCACAGTCGATGCTCGGCCGGGTACCCAGGCAGACCAGTGACTGCGGCGACCAGCCCGACCGTCAGCAGCGCACGCGTGAGCGCATCGACCACCTCGGCGGGACGGCACGAACGCACCAGGAGGAGCACCGTGGTCGCGAGAATCACGACGCGGACTACGAGGATCCATGATGCGGTCGGGTCGCCCGAGGCATACGCCCCGAAGGCAGTGGCGCAGAGGTACGCGGCGATGAGTGCAACAGTGCGCGCACCGATGGCCTGGGGCCTGCGCACCCGGAGCGAGGCGTCGACCGCCAAGCCGAGCGCCAGCAGGGCCAACACCCCCTTTCCCGCGACGACGACATCGAGACCGCCGGAGTAGTACACGCCCTTGCGCCAGGACACGGAGCAGGCGACGAGGAGGACCATGATGATCCGCGCGCGCCGTGGCGAGACGCCGAGGTGCGGCGCGCTGGTGTCCGCCACGGTGGTCACACGCCTCCGAAGCCGCGAACCTCGCGGAACCACTTGGGCAGCGCGAGCACCATGAAGCCGGTGTTCGCGGCAAGCAGCAGCAGGTACACGACGCGAAACCCCGCGTGCCAGTCGAACAACAGGAACGCCACGCACAGCAGGCCGAAGTCTGTGGGAAGGACCGCGAACGAGTAGGCAACAGACGACGAACCGTCGCCCTGGAGGAATCCCCGCGCCGAGCCACGATGAGCACGCCGCAGCTGGTCGGTCAGCACCATCGAGAAGAACTGGACGCTTGCCACCGCGCTGTAGGCGAGGGGCACAAGGAGCCACGCACTGCGCTCCTCCTCGAACCGGAACCAGCTGAGCAGCACCGCACAGTGCAGCGTCGCGATCTTGGTGGCGTCGATCGTGTGGTCCAACCACTCCCCTGCCGGGCTCCCCGAGCCCTGCAGACGTGCGAGCTGGCCGTCGGCAGAGTCGAGTGCGTACCCGACGACGAAGGCGATCACCACCGCGACGGCCATCCCGACCGATGGCGCGACCGACGCGATCAGGGCGATGCCCGCGAAGGTGCAGAGCGCACTCAGTGCCGTGACCTTGTTGGGAGTCAGATCGGCGACGTAGGCGACCGCAGCGAACCGCCGACCCAGCCAGCGGTTCACATATCGCGAGTAGGCGGGCGCCCCCTTGGACGTCTTCTGCGCTGCAGCCAGACGGTCGAGCGCGCCGCGCACGGTGCGCCGTGAGGCTGTGCGGTCGGTCTCGGTCATCTCGCCGCCACCGCCTCTCTCGCGAGCTCGTCGTCCCAGCCGGGGCTCCGGCGACGGCCGGAGGCCTCGCCACGCCGCGAAGCCCCCCCGACAAGCGCCCCGGCCAGCTGCTCGTAGCCGTCAGCAACGTCGTCCCATCGGTAGGTACGCGCCGCTCGCGCCTGCAGACGGGCCGCTCGTTCGCGCGACCCGTCGGGGTCGCGCTCGACCTCCGCGACTCGTTCGGCGACATCTTCCGGTGAGCGGAAGTAGCAGCCGTCGTCCCCCAGCACCTCGCGCGTGAAGACAACGTCGATAGCCGCTACTGCAGCGCCTGCACCCATGGCACGGAGGAGCGAGGGGTTCGTGCCTCCGACGCTCTGCCCGTGCAGGTACGACGCGCAGTGCGCGTACAGGCTGTCGAGAAGATCCTGGTCCCACACCGCGCCGAGGAACCTGATCCGCTCGTCACCTCCGGCCGCGTCGTGCACGCGCCGGGTGTAGTCGTCCGCGTACGGGGCGGAACCTACGACCACCAGAGGCATGCGCGCCGTGCTCGCGCGGTAGCCCCGGACGATGAGTTCGACGTTGTTCTCCGGCTCGAACCGTGCAACGACGAGGTGAAAACCACCGGGTACCAGTCCCGCACCCACCACAGGCGTCGGAGAGACGTCCGTCAGGACCGGTGCACCGTACGCGATCACCTCGGTCGCTGCACCGAACTCGTACCGGTAGTAGGACTCGATCCCCGCAGCGTCCGCGATCAGCGCGTCGGCCCATCGAACGGCTAGCGACTCGGCCGATCGGTAGTACCGGCGACCCGACCCTCCCCACTTGGCGCGCCTCCACTCGAGCCCGTCCACATGGACCGCAGTGGGCACACCTCTCATCCGGAGGACGGGTAGCAACGGCGCGTTCGCGGCGTTGAACACGAAGGCGACATCGACCGGCGCGCGGAGCGCGACATGGCCGACCGAGAGCGCAGTGTGACTGAGGGTCTCGACAGACCGCCCGTGGATCGCCGGGAGCACGATCCGGCGCATCCCGGCGTAGGTTGCGCCGTCGTCAGTCCCCTGGGCGCGGCAGTACACGCGGACGTCGTGACCTCGGGCCGCGAGCCGCTGCCCAACCTCCTCCACGGCGGTCTCGAACCCGCCGTAACGAGCCGGCACACCTCGCGTGCCGATCAGCGCGATGCGCAGGTGACGGGTTGGCTCCATGGGACGCCACGCTAACGGGGCACGGGACGGTGGTGAGCCGCCAGAGCGGGGGAAATTCGCCCGAACGCCGCTTTTCGCCCAGTCGGCGCAATCGTGCCCAATGGGTGGTCTGTCATGATGGATGCCGCGTCCCGTACCGAACCGACAGCCGGGACCTGATGCGGGTTCCCGGCGCCGGGTATCCACTCCAGCGAAGGACGTCGATGGACCTCAGCGAGTACCTCCGGATCCTCCGCAAGCGCTGGCTGGTGGTCACGCTCGCGGTCGTTCTGGGCGCCCTCGCAGGGGTGGCAGCGACGGCGCTCACACCTCCGGTGTACAGCGCGCGGACGCAGCTGTTCATCTCGGCAGACGCCGGCAGCGCGAACGACGCACTGATCCAGGGGTCGACGTTCGCCGAGAAGCAGGTCGAGTCGTACTCGGCCGTGATCCGAAGCGACAAGGTGCTCGCGACTGTCGTCGATCAGCTGGGTCTCGACGAGACGTCACGCCAGCTCGCCCAACGAGTGTCCGCCACCGTGCCTACCGGCCAGGTCCTCATCGACGTCACTGTCACGGACGCAGACCCTGCGGTCGCCGCAGACATCGCCAACGCCATCGCCTCACGATTCACCTCCGTGGCGTCCGAGCTCGCGCCACGCAACAGCAACGGCCGCTCGACCATCACGGTGACCGTCCTGCAGCCTGCGCTCCCACCCGCCGAACCGAGCGCACCCAGTGCCAAGCTCAACATCGGGCTCGGCGTCCTGGTGGGACTCGCGATCGGCATCTGCCTGGCCCTCGCGCGTGACGCGCTCGACACGCGCGTCAAGGGCGAGCGGGACGTCCGTCTCGTGACCGACAGCCCGGTGATCGGCCGCATCCCGAGCGCATCCGACGCCCGTGAGCACCCCCTGCCTGTGGTCACCAGCGACCAGAGCCTGCGCGCCGAAGCGTTCCGCCAACTCCGGACGAACCTGCAGTTCCTTCAGCTCGACCACCCTGATCGCATGTTCGTGATCACGTCGTCGGTTCCCGAGGAGGGCAAGTCGACGACGGCCGCGAACCTCGCCATTGCCCTCGCACAGGCAGGCCGACGCGTCTGTCTCGTCGATGCGGATCTTCGTCGCCCGATGCTCGGCCGCCTGCTGGGCGCCGAGGACGCTGCCGGGCTCACCGGAGTCCTCATCGGCGAGCTGACGCTCGACGAAGCACTGCAGCCCTGGGGTGGCGTCTCACTCGAGCTGCTTCTCGCCGGCCGCATTCCGCCCAACCCGTCCGAGCTCCTTGGCGGCTCCTCGATGACGGCGCTCCTAGCAGAACTCCAGAACAGGTTCGACGTCGTCATCATCGACTCGCCGCCGCTGCTCCCCGTCACCGACGCCGTGCTCCTCGCGAGACACGCGGGCGGAGCAGTCGTCGTCGTCGGAGCCTCCCGGGTCAAGCGGGCCGAGCTCGAGGTCGCCCTCGGCCATCTCACGTCCGCAGGCGCGCCGCTCAGCGGGATCGTCCTGAACCGGATGGCGCTACGCGGTGCGGAGGCCATGGCCTACATGCGCGACTACGCACCGCGAACCCCGCCGGAGGCGAAAGGAAGAAAGGCCAGGAAGGCCAGGAAGGCCAGGAAGGCCGAGAAGATCGCGTCACGGTCCAGCGGCACACCGGGTGAGCCAAACGGCGCGGCAACCCAGTCAGTCGAGCAGCCCCCCATCTCAGACGGCGCCCCAGCGCACGCGCACGCCGCACGGCACGCCGACGACCCGTCGCTCCCACCGACATCCGAAGCCGACGACGCGCCCAGCGTGGAGACAGGTGAGGAGGCACCTCGATCGTCCGATCAGCGTGCTGGCGGCGGAACGGACCCTGTCGCTTCTGTCACCACGCGGGACGACGACGAGGCCACGATCTCTGACGAGGACGACGTCGAGGCCGGGGACGACGCCGGCGCGCAGGACGTTGCCGAACCCGCTGCCCGCTGACGACCTCAGCGGCCGAGAACGTCGCTGATGCGACGTGCGTACTGCTCCGGAGCGAAGTTGCTCTCGTAGGTACGAACCGCCGCCGCACCGGCTGCGACGACGCCCTGCCGGTCGACGGACTGCAGGACTCGCGCCAGGTCGGATGCGTCGCGTCGCGTGAAGAACCACCCGTCCACAGCATCGGTGAGCACCTCGAGTGGGCCCCCGGCGTCACTCGCGACCACGGGCACACCTCGCGCGAGCGCCTCGAGGACGACGAGGCCGAACGGTTCGGGCTCGTCGGACGGAAGCACCAGCACGTCGGCGGCACGGAGATACGGTCCGATCTCATCGACCTCGCCGACCACGTCGACGGTCGCTTCCACGCCCTCCGCACGTACGAGCGCCGGTACGTCCACCCCCGCCCCCAGTGCCGGCTGGCCCCCAAGGACGAGCAACCGCCCCGGCTCACCGGCGATGCTCCATGCCCGGATCAGCGTGGCGTGGCCCTTCCACGGGTTCCAGCGGCTGGCGACGACAAAGGTCAGCGCATCGTCCGTTGCAGATGCCGTGGCCGCAACCTCGTCGCCCGACGGCCTGGGGACGCTGTTGGGCACGACCACGATGCCCCTCAGTGCCGCCGAGTCGGCGACGGCCCGAGAGATGGCGATCCTGTCCGTCGTCCACGACGCCAGCAACCGCAGACCCCGCCCGTGCAGGCCGACCCACATCTCCTGCACGTGCACCACCACGCGGTGCAGGCCTGCGAGGCGCGCTGCCGGAGCGGCCATGAGGCACGCACTGGTCGCGCACCACACCACCGCCGGCTTCGTTCGTCGGAGTTCTATCGACAACGCTGCCGTCCGCCGCAGGAGCCCGAAGACACCTGAGGGCGTCAGTATGGAGCGTCGGATGATCGGAAGCTCCCGGTGCTCCACCCGGACACCCCGCTCGGCCAGGACGTCGGACAAGGTGCGAGCAGAGCTCCTTGCCTCGGCCGGAAGCCAGACGGTGACGTCCCAGCTCGTGAGCGCCTCCACCACGTCGAGGACGATACGGTCGGCGCCGTACATCTCGTCGGACGAGTGCACGACGACGACCGAGGGCCGTCCGCCATCGCGAGCAGCCCCCGGTCGTCGTCGCTGTAACCTCACGCGCCGCTCGAACCCACCCACACGTCGTCGAGCTTCGCCACGACCGGAGCGGTCGTGGCAGAGCCGGACAGATACGCCTGCACGCCCACTGCACCGGCCACCTGCAGCCCCGCGGTCGAGTCGGTCGTCTGCACCTGCCAGCTCGCAGGTTCGGTGGCGCCGATCTTCCACGCCTTCGCTCGCAGGGTCGTTGGCGCGGTCCCTGTCGCCTGTACCCGGAGCCGCACCTGCTCGTTCGCACCCACGGTCAGACCGGTGACCGTCGTCGAGGCGAGCGTCGTCTCCGTGCCTGCACTGACCTTGGTGATGATCAACGTCGCTGCGCTGGTCGACACGAGCCGGAACTTGGCCTGATAGAACGTCGTCGAGCTCACCCGGCGCACGATGTCGGTCAGGTACAAGCCACCGCCGTCCGCCGTCTTGTCGACCGACCACGTCGTACCGATCTCCGTGTCGGTGGACGAGACGCTGGTCAGCGCCGCACCGGGCCCCGCACCGGCACTGCCCATCTTGATCGTGCCGACGCCGCCTGCGACGGCGAAGTTGCTGGCGGATCCGCTGAGGGTCCAGGCGCCGCCCTGGTCCGCGTTGCCCCATCCCGATGCCGAGGTCCGGCCGAAGGCGTCGGCCGCGAACACCGTCGGCCCTGTTGCGTCGATCGACGCGGTCGAGGAGTCCGTCGCGCCGCCGTCATCGGTGACCGTGAGCTTCACCTGGTAGGTGCCGGCGGCCGAGTACGTGTGCGTCGCGGTCTTTCCGGACCCTGCTGGAGTGCCGTCGCCGAAGTCCCACGAGTAGCTGGCGATCGTTCCGTCAGGGTCGCTGGAGGCACCTCCATTCACGGACAGCACCAGTCCGTTGAGTGTGCGGGTGAACGAGGCAGTCGGCTTCTGGTTGACCGGAAGGCTCGCGACGGTCACGGAGTGACTGGCGGTATCGACCCCGCCGCGGTCGTCGGTGACGGTGAGCTTGACCGTGTACGAGCCGACCGCACCATAGGTGTGATCCGGGGTCTTGCCCGAGCCGGCAGCCGATCCGTCTCCGAAGTCCCAGGCGTACGTCTGGATCGTGCCATCGGGATCGGTCGAGCCGGATGCATCGAACGTGGCGTGGTTCAGCGTCACGTCCGAGGTGAAGGCCGCCGTCGGCAACTGGTTGGGGGCCACCACAGTCACCGTCTTGGAGGCCGTGTCGGTCCCGCCACGGTTGTCGGTGACGGTGAGCTTGATCGTCTTGTCACCACCCGTGGCGTAGGTGTGGTGCGACGTGGAGCCCGTCCCCGTCGTGCCGTCACCGAAGTCCCACGCGTACGACGCGATGGTGCCGTCCGAGTCGGACGACGCCGACCCGTCGAGATCCACGGTCAGATCATGCTTGTCGGCGGTGAACGAGGCCGTCGGCTTCACGTTGGGCGGCTCGACCGCCTGGATGGCAGCGGACTGCTGGGCGGTCGCACCCTTGTTGTCGGTGACGGTCAGGACGACGGTGTAGGTGCCCGCGTCGGTGTAGGTGTGGGACGGAGTCACCCCCGTCCCGGTCGACGAGTCACCGAAGTCCCACGCGTACGACGCGATGCTGCCGTCGGCGTCGGACGATCCGCTTGCATCGAAGTCAGCCTTCAGGTTCGTCACGACCTGGGTGAACGATGCGGTGGGTGCCTGGTTCGCGGGCTGCCCGGTGGAACCGATCACGTAGTGCTGCTGGACAGTGGCCGCAGTGAGCGCGACCGGGTACACAGCGACCTCGTCGATCGTGCCGGCGAAGAAGTTGCTCGAGGATCCCCACGTGACGTCACCGCCGACGCGCCAGTACCCGTTGTAGCCCTGTGCCGCCGTCTGCGGGTTGGTCCCGACGCTCTGCCCGTCGACGTAGAGAACCATGCCCGCACCCGACTGCGTCGCCACCATGTGATGCCACGCACCGTCGTTGTAGGCCTTCGCCGACGTGATCGTGTTCATCTGGCCGGTCCAGGTTCCGAAGACGAGCCGCCCGTCGTCCTGCATGTAGACGTGTCGGTCGTAGCTCGAGGAGGTCCCGGTGGGCTGGTCACCGAAGCCGATGAGCTTGCCGCCCTGCGTGGTCGTCGTCGAGAACCAGAGCTCCTCCGAGTAGACCGACGGACCGGAGACCGCAGACTTGGTAGACACGAAGCCGTTGGATCCGTTGAATCGCACGGCCGTGTTCGAGACTCCGTTGAGCGCTCCAGGGCGGCCCATGACGGACGCCCCGTTGTACGTCCCGGCGTTGGCGTTCAGACCTGCGTCCGCCGCCACCGTGCCGGAGGTCTCCCCGAGCCGCCAGTACAGGTCGGGGTCAGCACCGTAGATCGCCGCACCGTACGCGTCCGCGGGGACCGTCGGCAGAGCCGACGTGCGACCTGAGTCGACCCAGTGGGTGATGACCTGCTGCCGCGTCAACGGAGCGGGGTAGATCGCGACGTCGTCAATGGTGCCCGTGAAGTAGTTGGCGCCGTTCCACGACGTGTCCCCACCGATCCGCCAGTACCCGCTGTACGCCTGGCCGACCGTGATGTCGCTGCGCTGACCCGCTCGCTTCCCGTCGACGTACAGCGACATCCCACCCGGGCCCATGTTCGCCACGATGTGGTGCCACTGACCGTCGTTGTAACCCGTCCCGGTGTTGAGCGTCGCTGCGGAGCCGACCCACACCCCGAACCAGATGCGTCCGTCGGCGTCCATGTACACGTGCCGGTCGTAGTTCGAAGACTCACCCGAGCTCGTGTTGCCGAACCCGATGATCTTCCCACCGGCCGTCGACGTCGTCTTGATCCACGTCTCGAGGCCGAAGGAGTCCGGCCCCTTCTGCTGGACCGGGTCGACGACCAGCCCGTTGTTGGTCCCATCGAAGGAGCTCGCCGTGTTGGCATCGCCGTTGATCGCACCTACCGCGCCACGGGTCACACCTGTGCCGACCTTGGCATCGGTGTAACCCGCCCAGTCGTAGGCCGTCGCACCGCTCGACTCGCCGAGCCGCCAGTAGTCGAGGGCACCGTCATTGACGACATCCTGGACGTATGGCCCGGGCGCAGCCCCGTTGCTGACGGTGACGGTCGTCGTGCTGCCGTTCGTCTGGTTGCCCGACGGGTCGGTCACGTACACCTTGTACGTGTGCGTGCTGCCGGGCGCGAGCCCGGTGTCCTTGAAACCGAGCGCCGGAAGCTTCCAGAACGTCGAGGCGACAGTGGTGGTGTAGATCGGGGTGGCCGTCTTGCCGTCACGCACGAGCGTGTAGGTCAGATTCTCGTTGTCCTTGTCCGACGTCGCCGACCACGCGACACGTACCGTGCCCGAAGTCAGCGAGACCGCACTCGGCGTCAGCGCCGTGGTGTATTGCGGACCGACCTTGTTCGGCGCCTTGGATGTCACCGCGTAGCGCACGAGCCCCTGCTGCCCCACGCCGTTGACCTGGGTGAACTCGCCGCCCATGACGACGTACGTACCGTTGCCCGTGACCTGCCACGGTCCCTGCGACTGCCCCGTCGCACTGCCCGTGTTGAGCTGGGGGAACCAGTTGAGCAGGGTAGGGCTCGGTGTCCCCGCGTAGTTGTAGTAACCGTAGGGGTCGGCCGTGGCAGTACCGGTCGCGGCCTGGGACACCGCAGTAGCTCGGTAGAACGTCCAGGTCGGCTCGGTCTGGGGGAATCCACCGATGTTGCCGCAGTAGTGCTTGTGGCTCGCCTCGTAGACGACCTTGTCGTCGGGGTACACCGAGTACGTGTCACCGTGGCAGTCGTCGACCCAGACGATGCTGCCGTCGGTCCACCGGGCACGGAAGGCGCCCTCGAGGTTCCCTCCGTTGCCGAACACGTAACCGGACCCGTACAGGCTGTCCCCGCGGCTGGACAACGACGTGATGCCTGCGTCGTTACCACCGTTGCGGATCAGACTGTTCGCGGCGAAGGGCACGAGGTTGCCCGAGACGGCGTCCACCGCGGCAAGCCCGTAACCGGGGTTCGACGAGCCGTTGACTGTCGTGAACTGACCTCCGAAGACGACCTTGGTGGCGTCCGGGGAGACAACGAGGGACGTGACCTTCCCGCCGACCGCCGACGGCGCCCACGGCAGGAGCGCTCCGGTGGTGGCGTTGAAGGCTGCGACACCCTGTCGCGTCGAGGCCCCGACCGACGAGAAGTTGCCTCCCACGTAGACGGTCGTCGCTGTCGCAGCGATGGCGTATGACTGGTAGCCGACGTTGGGAGCGAACGGGAGGAGCTCGCCAGTCGAGGTCTTGAACGCCGCGACACGGCTCCTCGCCACCCCGTTCACGTTCGTGAAGTCACCTGCCACGTACAGGGTCGACCCATCGGGCGAGGCCGCGACCGAACGCACCTGCGCGTTGAAGGTCGGAGCGAAGGAGGTCATCACACCGGTCGACAGGCTGTAGGCCACGAAATTCTGTCGAGCCACGGTGTTCACGCCGGCGGCGGAGCCTGCGGGGCGTGCGTTCGAGAAGCTGCCGCCCGCGTAGACGGTGTCCCCGACGATGGTCTGCGACCAGACGACACCGTTGATCTGGACAGTCGGGAGTGCATCCGCCGTGACCGTCGGCGGCGAGGCCGGGTTCGTCGGGTCCGCAGGTAGGGAGTCGGCGTGGGCGGGCATGGCGATCGCCACACCCGCCGACACGGACGCCAAGACGCTCACGAAAGCCGTGACGGTGCTACGCAGTGCTCGAGAACGGAACATCGGAAACCTCGGTGGCCTCAGCGCCAGGACCATGTCAGCCCGGCAGATGCTGGGCAGACTATTACGCGCAAACCGGGTTGAATCCGGACAGGTCGGGTGAAACCCGCTCGTTCCACCCGTTTGGCGGAAAAGTCACCCCACGCCGCCGGTGAAGACGGCGTCCGGCAGGCGCACGTCGTAGTGAACGACGACACGCAGCTCGTCCTGCTCCGCCTTCGGGACGGAGAACAGGTACACACCCTCGGCCGATCGCCCCGCAGCAAGCGTCCCCTGGGCAGCGAGGGGCGAACCCCCCTTTGAGAGGGTGCTCGCCGGCGTACGGTCCTTGCCGTACGAGACGTCCACGACGACGGTCGCAAGATCGAGGCCCTCGTCGGTCGCGTTGCTGATCCGCACCGGCACGCGAACCGCGGGCCCGGCGATCTCGCCCGGGCCCTGAGCCACACCCTGAACCGCCGCGAGCGCCCCGAGACTGACAGTCAGGCCGGCGGCAGGAGTCGCGGTCGCGGTCGGGTCGATCGGGGCGAGGGGCGTTGCGCTTCCCGTCGGCTGAGGTGAGGCTGTCGCGAGATCGACAGGTGGCGCCTTCGTCGATGTTGCCGACGGCGAGACGGCCGGGGAGGATCCGTTCGACGCGCTGACGTCGGTCGACGGTCCCGTCGACTCCTGCGCCGGTGGCGACGGCGTGGCCATCGACCCGCCCGGGGCCTGACTGCCGGTGGACGGCGCCGCGGCCGCGGGCGTCGAATCGCCTCTCGTGCCGATGATCGCCACCCCGATCGCGATGAGCACGACGACGACAGCAGCCGGCCACCACCTCCGGAGATGGACCTGCGGGCCAGTGGTTGACGACGACATTCGACACCTCCGTGGAGCTGCCAGGCCATGCGGAGACGAGGCGGCCCAGCGAGGCTACCCCGAGGAATTCCCTGCATTCGTCGCAATTCGCACCGTTTCACCCGCCGACGACGCAGGCTTCACCCGCCCGGCGGTGCGAGCGGCCCGTCGCAGGAGAACGCCACTGACGAGTGCTCCTCCCGCGAGGCCGAGGGGCACCCAATCTGCGCCGCCGGTCGTCGTGAGCAAGACGACGGCGACCGCGATACCCAGCGCCGATTCGGCGGAGCGGATGACGAAGACCATCACCTGTCCTCCTCGAACGGCGGCCAGGCTGCCATACGGAGTCACGATCGCCGTGGCCGCTGCGTATGCTGCCCAGCCCGTCACTGCCAGCGCACTCATGTCGAACCGCCCGCCCGTGACGAGTCCTCCCAGAACAGGTAGCAGGGCGACTGCGCAGACTCCAGCAAGTGTCGTCAGCACGAACAGCAAGCCCGCCCCCTTGTCGGCCCGGCGCATCGCCACCGCCGGCTCGGCTCGCGCATCACGTGCGTAGCTGGCGAAGAGGTAGGAACCGACGCCGCTGACGACAAGCATCGCCGGGGCCACGTAGACACGGGCGGCATCCAGCGCTCCGAACGCAGCCAGCCCCACGACGGCGGTGACGAGGACACGCACGCCAGCCATCATGGCGGGCCTGAGCCCCTGCTGGAGAGCCCGCCAGACGCCGTAGTCCCAGACCTCACGGCGAGCGGGTTGCCGTGCGACGAGACCCCCACGCTCGTCCGGCGGGAGCACGACAAGTGCCACACCGCCAGCGATCACCTGGCCGGCGAGCAGCGCCACGACGAACGTCGTGATCGTGACCGGCTCGATCGCCCGCCACACCAGCACAACCCCCACCGACACCACCAGCGATGACGCGTCGACGCCCACGAGCGCCCAGAACCGACCGCAAGCCATGAGAGCGCGGCGGAGCACGTCCTCGAGCATGAAGACCGCGCACGCCAGGCCACCCAGACACGCAGCGCCGAGCGGGAGATACCCCGCCACGTAGGTGGCAGAGGTCGCGACGAACGCACCCAAGGTCGCCGCCCCCACAGCCCAGTGAGCGAGCCCGGCGCGGACCCTCGGCGTCCTCCTGTCCAGGACGGTGAGAGAGTCACCAACCAGTCCTGTGGATATCGCCGTGCCGAGCACGATGAAGCCGTACAGCAGCGCGAACGTGCCGAGCCCCTTGGCGCCCAGCTCCCGGGCCGCGAGCACCTGGAGCAAGAAGCTGGCTGCCGCCTGAGAGAGCTGAGCGCACACGGCTGCAACCGCATCACCTCGTCCACGGCGTCGACCTGGGGGAATAACCACACTCTCCTCGGCAACACCCGAGCGCATCACGAAGACAACCTCACGACGTCAGGATCTCAGTACGCGCCGGTTCCCCGGAGAACGGCCCGCCCTGTCTTCCAGAGGATCATCAGGTCCATCGCCACGGACCAGTTGTCCACGTACCTGAGGTCCAGCCGCACGGCCTCGTCCCACGCCAGGTCCGATCGCCCACTGACCTGCCAGAGGCCGGTCAGTCCCGGCTTCACGCAGAGCCGACGGTGCACCTCGTCCTCGTAGGCGCCGACCTCGGACTCCAGCGGGGGTCGCGGTCCGACGAGCGACATGTCACCGTGGATGACGTTCCAGAGCTGGGGAAGCTCGTCGAGCGAGTACTTGCGCAGCACGCGACCCACCGGGGTGACTCGCGGGTCCTTGCGCATCTTGAACAACAGACCAGCACCCTCGTTCTCCTTCAGGAGCGCTTCGCGGCGCACGTCCGCGTCGACATACATCGTGCGCAGCTTCCAGATGGTGAACGGCTTCCCGTCCACCCCGACGCGCGTCTGGCGGAAGAATGCAGGGCCCGCGGACGTGATTCGCACAGCGACCGCGGTGGCGGCCACCAAGGGCAGGAGGACGAGGCCGACCACGACGGCGAGCGTCACGTCGATGATCGACTTGGCCACGAGCCGCCGGATCGGGGTGTCGACCTCGACCTCGAGCAACGACAGCCCAGCCGTCGGCCGCACGTGCAGACGCGGCCCCGCGACCTCGACGATGTCGGGAGCAACGACCATGTGGGCACCAGCACGCCCGAGCGCCCACGAGAGGCGACGCAGCGCATCACCGCTGAGGCTCGAGCCCGTGATGATGACGACTTCCGCAGCGCGGTCCGAGACGACCTGCACGACGTCAGCGATCGCGCCGACCACCGGGACGCCCGCGACCTCGTCGGGGCCGTCCAAAGAGCGCAGGCAGAGGCCGTCGATGCGATAGCCGTGGTGAGGGGCCGCAGTCAGGTCCGCGATCACTCGTTGCACGGAGCTCGGGTCGCCGAGAACGAGCGTGCTCCGCATCGCCGCACCGGTGCGGCGAGCCTCGTGCAGGCGACGGCGGCGCGCGTACCGCACGAGGCAGGCCCCGCCGGCCGTCAGCGGAAGTCCGAGGAAGACGGCCTCACGCGGTACGTCGGCTCCGAAGATGAATGCGTAGGCGATCAGCGCGACAGCCGCAAGCCCGGCGGCGCGCAGCACAGACTGAAACTCAGCGGGGCCGTCACCCAGGCCGTCCTGCGAGTACCCGCCGACTAAAGCAACCATCAGCGTGAACAGAACACCCCCCGCAAACCCGGCGCCGACTGCCTGCCCGATCGGCAGGTACACGCTCGCGATGGCGTAACCGGTCACGCTCGCGATCGCCGCGTCGATCCCCGCCGTCACACCTGCATACCGAGCGCCCACTGACCGCCACGCGCTGGGACGGCGGCGGCCCGAGACGTTGAACACGGTGCTCCGCGCCTCGAAAGGCTCCTGGGACGCCCACGACCGCCGCGGCTCGCGCGCACGGCCGCGCCGCTCGTAGCCGTCGTCATCGGACCACAACACGCCGCGATCTGCGGTAAGTGTCATCGTCTTCCCCCCAACCGTGATCCGACGAGTTCGTCGTGGACAGGTTGGAGGCTATAGGTCCTGATCTGTACCGATCAGTACTTTCTGTCCGATTTCACCCGCTTCGCGAGGACTTCACCCCTCGATCGGGTGAACGCCTCACGACTTCGTGTGGAACTTCAGCTGGGCGGCCTCAAGCCCTTCGAGGACCACGGCCTCGACGGCGTCGGCGGCGCTGTCGAGCAGGAACGGCAGCACCTTGCGCTCGGCGGTGGAGAAGTCACGCAGCACGAAGTCGGCGGCGTCCATGCGGCCGGGCGGCCGGCCGACGCCGACCCGCACGCGGATGTAGTCCTTGGTCCCGAGCGCCTTGGTGGTGTCGCGCAGGCCGTTGTGGCCGCCCTCTCCCCCGCCGCGCTTGAGGCGGACGTCGTCGAAGGGGATGTCGAGCTCGTCGTGCACCATGATCACGCGCTCGGGCGGCACGGAGTAGTACGACGAGAGCGCGGCGACCGGGCCGCCGGACACGTTCATGTAGGTCGTGGGCTTCGCCAGGATCACGCGCGGGCCGGGGGCGCCGCCGGGCAGGACGCCCAGGCGGACGTCGGCCGTGACGGCCTGGGGGCGACGGCCCAGCAGGCCGCCCGACGAGCCGAACGACGCCGAGCAGCGCGAGGCGAGCTCGTCGAGCACCATGTGCCCGACGTTGTGCCGGTTGCCCGCGTACTGCGGGCCGGGGTTGCCGAGCCCGACGACGAGCCAGGGTCCGTCACTCACTCGCGATCTCCTTGCAGAACGGCCGACGCCCGGCACCGCAGAGCACGGTACCGGGCGTCGGGTGGAACGGGGAGGCTCAGGCCTCGTCGCCCTCGGCGGCCTCGGCCGACGCGGCGGACTGCTCGGCGGCCAGCTCGTCGGCGGCGGCGTCGGCGGCCACGTCGTCGGCGGAGACCTGCGGGACCGTGACGTTCACGACGACGGCCTCGGCGTCGGTGACGAGCGTGGCGCCCTTGGGCAGCTCGACGTCACCGGCGGTGATGGAGGCGCCGGCCTCGAGGCCCTCGATGGAGACCTCGACGTTCTGCGGCAGGTGCGTGGCCTCGGCCTCGAGCGCGAGCGACTGGGTCTCGACCAGGTGGATGGTGCCGGGGGCGGACTCGCCGACCACGTGCACGGGGACCTCGACGGAGACCTTCTCGCCCTTCTTCACGATGAGCAGGTCGACGTGCTCGATGACGTTCTTGACGACGTCGCGCTGGATGTCCTTGACGATCGCGAGCTGGCTCTTGCCGTCGAGCTCGATCGAGAACAGGGCGTTGGCCTGCTTGACGGCGAGCATCGTGTCGTGGCCCGGGAGGGCGACGTGCAGCGGGTCCGAGCCGTGCCCGTACAGGACGGCGGGGATCTGGTGCGCGCGGCGCAGGCGGCGGGCGGCGCCCTTGCCGAACTCCGTGCGGGCGGTGGCGACGAGCTTGATCTCGGACACGATGACTCCCAGAAGAAGGTGACGGATGTGGTGGCGCCGACGACGGCGCGCGTGATGATGCAGATGTGGTGGCCTCGACGTGGGGCGCAGGACGGAGACGCCGCACGGAGGCGGGCCCTGTCGATCACGGACTCCGGATCGGCCGGTGGAGCGTGGCCGTCCGTCGTCCCTCGCCGAGGCAACCTGAGAAGCCTACCCGCTCCTGACCGCACCCCGAAACCACGACGAGCGTGCGCTCCGGCACACCGGCCGGCCGCGCACGCTCGTCGGGAGGGAGAAGCTCAGGCGTTGCCGTCGAACAGCGACGTGACGGACCCGTCGTCGAACACCTCACGCACGGCCCGCGCCACCAGCGGCGCGATCGAGAGCACCGTGAGGCCCTCGAACCGCTTGTCGTCCTCGATGGGCAGCGTGTCGGTGATGACCACCTCGCGCACGCCGCAGGACTGCAGGCGCGCGACGGCGGGGTCGGACAGGATGCCGTGCGTCGCGGCGACGATGACGTCCTTGGCGCCGGCCTCCTTGAGCACGCGGACGGCCTCGGAGATGGTGCCGGCGGTGTCGATGAGGTCGTCGACGAGCACGCAGGTGCGGCCCTCGACGTCACCGACGACGCGGTTGGCGACGGCCTTGTTGGCCGTGCGGACGTCGCGCGTCTTGTGCACGAAGGCCAGCGGGCCACCGCCCAGCTTGGCGGCCCACTGCTCGGCCACGCGGATGCGGCCGGCGTCCGGGGAGACGACCGTGACGTTCTGCACGTCGACGCGCGTGCGCACGTAGTCCACGAGGATGGGCATGGCCCACAGGTGGTCGACGGGGCCGTCGAAGAAGCCCTGGATCTGCGCGGTGTGCAGGTCGACGCTCATGATGCGGTCGGCGCCGGCGGTGCGGAACAGGTCGGCCAGCAGGCGCGCGCTGATGGGCTCGCGGCCGCGGCTCTTCTTGTCCTGGCGGGCGTACCCGTAGAACGGCGCGACGACCGTGATCGTCTTGGCCGAGGCGCGCTTGAGCGCGTCGACCATGAGCAGCTGCTCCATGATCCAGTGGTTGATCACCGGGGACGCGTGCGACTGCAGGACGAACGCGTCCGCGCCACGCACCGACTCGCTGAACCGCGTGTAGATCTCGCCGTTGGCGAAGTCGTAGGCGGTCGTCGGCAGGATGTCGATGCCGAGGTGCTGGGCGACCTCCGTGGCCAGGTCCGGGTGCGCACGCCCCGAGACCAGGACGAGCCGCTTCTCGCCGTCGTGGGAGACGATCCCGGTCATCGCACATCCTTGGTGGTCGAGCCGGAGGCCGGCGGGTTCTGCGGGAAACTCGGGGGCGGCGTCACGGGGATGCCGTGGGCCGCGGTGGCGGCCCGCTCGCGCTCGGCGCGTGCCTGGGGCGAGAGCAGCTCGGGCTCGCCGGCGGCCTTGGCCGCGGCGGTGCCTGGGCGCGAGCGCGCCACCCAGCCCTCGATGTTGCGCTGGCTGCCGGCGCTGACGCCGAGCGCGCCCGCGGGGACGTCGCGACGAACGACCGTGCCGGCGCCCGTGTACGCGCCGTCGCCCACGCTGACCGGCGCGACGAACATGTTGTCCGCGCCCGTGCGCACGTGCGAGCCGATCGTCGTGCGGTGCTTGTTCACGCCGTCGTAGTTGACGGTCACCGACGCGGCACCGATGTTGCTGTGCTCGCCGATGGTTGCGTCGCCCACGTAGGACAGGTGCGGGACCTTGGAGCCCGTGCCGATGACCGCGTTCTTGGTCTCGACGAACGTGCCGATCTTGCCCTTCTCGCCCAGGTCGGTGCCGGGGCGCAGGTAGGCGAACGGGCCGACGGAGGCGCCCGCGCGGATCACCGCGAGCGAGCCCTGCGTGCGGGTGACGGTGGCGCCGGCGCCGATCTCGACGTCGGTGAGCGTGGTGTCGGGGCCGACGGTCGCGCCCTCGCCGACGACGGTCGCGCCGTGCAGCTGCGTGCCCGGCAGGATCGTCACGTCGCGTTCGAGCTCTACGTCCACGTCGATCCAGGTGGTCGCGGGGTCGATCACCGTGACGCCCTCGCGCATCCAGTCCTCGACGATCCGGCGGTTGTACTCGCGGGCCAGGGCGGCCAGCTGCACGCGGTCGTTGACGCCCTCGACGACGAACGGGTCGTCGGTCCGCAGCGCCCGCACGTGGCCGCCGTCCTCGCGCGCCAGCGCCAGCACGTCGGTCAGGTAGACCTCGCCCTGCGCGTTGTCGCGGCCCAGCCGGCCGAGCGCCCCGCGCAGCACACCCGCGTCGAACACGTAGATGGAGGAGTTGATCTCCCGGATCTCGCGCTGCGCGTCGGTCGCGTCCTTGTGCTCGACGATCCCCAGCACGTCGCCCGTGCCGGGCTCGCGCAGGATGCGGCCGTAGCCGGTCGCGTCGTCGACCTCCGTGGTCAGCACGGTGACGGCGTTCGCGTCCTCGTGGTGCGCTGCCAGCAGCTCGCCCAGCGTGCCCGCGTCCAGCAGGGGTACGTCCCCGGCGACGACGACGATCGCGCCGGTGACCAGCGCCGCGGCGGCCGACCCGGGGGTCCCGCCATGGGCCGAGTCCGCCTGCGCCGCGCCGTCGAGTCGCGTCATGGCCACCTGGACCGCGCGGCCGGTGCCGGGGATGTCGTCCTGGTCGGCCAGCAGCACCGCGCTGTCGATCTCGGCGATGTGCGCGGCGACGCGCTCGCGCTCGTGCCGGACCACGACGACGACGCGCTCCGGGTCGAGGCCGCGGGCCGTGGCGAGCGCATGCCCGACCATCGACCGGCCGGCCAGGGTGTGCAGGACCTTGGGTGTTGCCGAGCGCATCCGCGTTCCCTCGCCTGCGGCGAGGACGATGACGGCGGCTGGGCGGGGATACGTCACCTTCGGGGTGCTCCTCGCGGGTCTGCCCGACGAGCGGGCTGGGATTCCGTGCGCGCCG
>Ga0160439_1000348_pt1 | contig 25026 bp, 21 predicted proteins | sample HID1975M_E0MG_FD_108201 | JGI IMG/M metagenome (GOLD analysis project Ga0160439, IMG submission 108201) | Enriched soil microbial communities from UW Madison campus, WI, USA - HID1975M_E0 MG | ecosystem: Environmental > Terrestrial > Soil > Unclassified | place: USA: Madison, Wisconsin... | reverse complement strand
GCCATGTGCTTGACGTCATAGCTGACTGGCCGGTCAATCGGGTCAGTGAACTGCTCCCCTGGCGCGTAGAGCTGCCAACTGAATAACACATCCTCGTCAATACGGTTCTCGCTGGACGCTTACATAAAAGCTACAGACTGATGCCGATATTATTAAAGAAAGATAAAAACTCGGCACTCCAGCCCTGCTTGACTAAAAGTGACTATGTTGCTTTGGGAGTGGATATTTCTGCATTGCGTTACAGGTTCTCCGGGAGTAAAGCTGATGAATGTGTCTTTATTCAACAAGCTGCGCCGGAATCGACATCACGTCTGAATCCGAATCAGATGGCTCTTGATATCACATTCCCGCAGGCTTTTATGTTAAGAAAAAATGAAGATGACATATTGCCCTCAGAGTGGGATGAAGGGATTCCGGCATTGTTAGTTGAATATCAATACTCTGGTTCCAAAACAGATGCATCGTCATCCGGGAATGACGCGCAGGAAAACTATTTGAACCTTGTCTCAGGCATTAATCTGGGAGCCTGGAGGCTGCGAAGCTTATCTTCCTGGCAAAAAAGCAGTGGCGATGAGCAACATTTTGACAATATTGGCACCTATATTGAACGAACGGTACCGGCATTAAAAAGTGAGTTTTCCGCCGGGGATACTTATACAACGGCGGATACATTTGACAGCATCAAAATAAAAGGGATTCAGTTAGTTACGGATACCGGCATGATCCCCGAAAGTCAGAATGGTTTCGCGCCCGTTATCCACGGCATTGCTAAAAGCAATGCCACCGTGACAGTGAAAGAACAGGGTAATACGCTTACACAGATCAATGTCACTCCCGGCCCCTTTACCATTGATAATTTGTCTCCCGTCTCCTCCGGCGGGGAACTGGATATCACCATAAAAGAAAGTAACGGTCAGGAGACTCACCTGCAGCAAACCTACTCCGCGATGCAGAATTTACAACGAGAAGGCGCTTTAAAATATGCATTTGCCGTGGGTCACTATCACGATAAACAGTCCACCGGTACGCCGGAGAAAGAAGATACAGAACGGCGCTATCCAGATAATTCCACTCCCTTCGAGGGGCATAGCGAAAGTCAGCAAAGTAATATCGCACAATACAACCTTTCATATGGTTTACCCTGGGGATTAACTCTACTGAATGGCCTGCAAATGAGTGATAGTCATTTTTTTGCTGAGAATATGGGTATTGGCGCCGATCTCGGGATACTGGGGGCTGTTTCAACAGATGTCACTTTATCCCGGGCGAAGAAAGTAAATAATGATAGTACGTATTCCGGAAAAAATATCCGTATCAGTTATTCCCGCCATATTGACTCCACTGAAACAGATATCCAAACCAGTACAAGGTATGCTTCCAAAGAGTATGCCACGCTTGAAGACGCGATGACCCTTGACAATAATAATAAACAGAAGAAATATGAATATACCCTTTCTGTGAATCAGGCTTTGATTGATTCGTGGAGTCTGTATTTATCTCTTAACAAAAATATTTACTACGATGGCAGTGAGTCAGACAATTATCAGGCGGGTTTAAACTTCCCGGTGAGCAAAGCTCAGGTTTCTTTATCGTTCAGCGCGAATAAAAATGAAGACTCTGACTCAGATTTTGAAAATGATAAACAAGTGGCTCTCTCGGTATCAATACCTTTATCGGTATTTTCGTCTCACACGCAGACAATAACCAACATGGCAACCAGCGATTTACATGGAAATACCTCTTTCCAGACAGGGTTGTCGGGCGAAGCACTTGAATACGATCAGTTAGCTTATTCTTTCCAGACGGGGGAAAGTTTTAATCATAGTCAGGCTGAAAATAGCCAGAGTAGCGTCAATGTTGCCTGGACAGGGAATCAGGGAGAAGCTGATTTAGGTTATGCTCACGAAACAACACAGAATAAAGCATCCTGGGCAGTCAATGGTGGCTTAATTGTTCATTCCGGCGGAGTCACTTTGGGCCAGTATTCTACCGGTGCGATGGCGTTAATCAGTACGCCAGGAGTGAGTGGTGCGCAGATAGCAGGGGGAACAGGACTTCATACCGATTATTTTGGCTATGCCATCAAACCGGATATGTCTGTCTACAGCAGAGATGATGTGGCTTTCGATACCAATCAAAGTTCTGCAATTAATAATATCAGTTCAATGTCTAAATCCGTCATTCCGACAAGGGATGCTATCGTATTAGTACCCTTTGAGACACATCCTGGCGAAAATATGATGGTGACATTGCTTCACCACAGCGAGAAAATCTCCTTCGGGGCTGTCGCCCGTACTGCTGAGGATAATCAGCGCGTATTTTATGTTGGCGATGAAGGTCAGGTCTATATCAGCGGCGTCAAAGAGAAAGGCACGTTGTCTGTTACTTATGACCATGGAAAAACCTGCCTGGCAAAGTATGATATCGCTGATGCCAGTCGTTTAGGTAACTTTAATATTATTACGTTAAATTGCGACTAATTCATGAAAATAATTCTATCATTACTGATTTGTTTTTTTATCGTCCCCCGCGCGTTTTCCTGTGCGGGTAATAATGAAAACCATGTCCTTGATGTTCAGTTACACGCCACCCTGAGATTAAATAACACTCAAAAATCAGGTTCAGTGCTTTATTCTGAAACAAAAAAACTTTCAGAGCTGACACATAATAATAGCGATCTTTCATGTGCCGATAGCTCAGACATATTGATGGTCTCAGGGTTGCTCATGGGTAGCGAAAGCGGAAGAGGTGTTTATCCTACGGCAATCGATGGAGTCGGGGTTCGAATTTATTATGGTGTCAATTATCATGACAGCTATCGTTCGTTAAAAAAATTACCGTTTCATGACGGAATGCCTGTTTACAAGAATCAGCCTCTTAAGACAAAAGATATTACATTGAAAATTGAGCTGGTTAGAACGGCGGGAGAAATCAAAGCACACGGGGTATTGCAGTTTCATCAACAGGCACTCTTAAGTTTCCACACAAAACAACTGAATAATATCATTAACCTGCATATCTCCACAGCGCTCCCTGCTCCTGTATGTAATGTTCAACTGCCTCAGCTAATTGTCCATCTTCCGTCTAAAAAACTGGCTTCCATTGGCGCTAAAAAATCGCTTCCAAATGACCAGACATTAATTCCATTATCTCTGGAATGCAATTCAACGCCGCATTTAATATCACTTACCCTCAACGGTGATGCATTTAATTCATTAGCGGGGATTTTAAATATTGAGAAGTCTGATGATGCGGCCAGAGGGGTCGGTGTTCAATTTTGGTACAAAAAGAGAATAATACCCGTTAATATTCCTTTTATGATTATGGGCAGGGAGTTGGACAATGCGGAAACTGGAACGTTGCTTATTCCATTACACGCCAATTATATTCAAATTGCCCCAACCACCTCAGCGGGGAAAGTGAATGTTGCTGCAACGCTACATTTTAATTACCTGTAAGCAATGTGAATAAAGCCACTTTCCTGGAAGCGGTTTTCCGTTATCTCAGACCTATGCTGAAATCCATATCAGATTTTAGCGCTGATGTTTTGATCCTGGCCCAAAATCAGTTCGTCTCTATACTAGAGACGTTCGCCTTTCCTGATGCTTCGGATAAATTCAGCCAGAATTATGTTATTTAATGATGAATGTGTCCTTTCATGATTATATTCCATTCGCCAGCGTTCTAGCTTATCCGCGTATTGAATAAAACGCATCGCTGACTGGAAAGATGCGTGGGGGTTGATGGGTTGTAGTCCATCCACAACAGGTAACGTCTGGTAATAAAGGATTGGCTTTGCTGCTAGTTTTTATGGGGTTTTGGTTACGGCGGGAAATGTCGGGTAACTAAGAAATGGTGTCCTGCAGGAATCGAATTATCGTTTAATTCATTGATGTAAAGATATTTATCTTGTAGTAAGTTTCTCAGTACCATCACAGATACCATCAAGTGATGGTGACTGATCCAATTCTGGGTATCACGGGAATAGAACCTGGGAAAGTAACAGGCATTGAATTTGCACCCTGCCTTTTTATGAGCGGGTCATCCCATCGGTTGGGTTTGTGGGCTGTTACAATAGCTGTTTCGAGCAATTAAAGATGGCAGAGGGATATGGTGAGTCATGATTGGCTGGACCAAATGACAGAGTGCTTGAAAGAGGCCCGGCAGGTCCGTGAAAGCATCAGCAAAAATGATGCGATTGAGTTTAATGTCTTTCGGTATATCACTGCCGACGAAAATGGCCTTTCACGCATCCTGGCGGATTTACTCAATGTGCGCGATGTTCATGGTCAGCAAACACTCTTTCTAAGTAGTTTTCTGGAATTGGTTGGAAGAGGCGCATGGGATGCAACATCTTGCAGGTTTGTACAGTGTGAGCAGCAAACCGATGCACTGGGCACTAAACGTCGAATTGATATCGTAGTGCAGGGAGAGCGATGGACACTTGGGATAGAGAACAAACCCAGTGCCGCCGATCAACCTAACCAGGTTCTGGATTATCTGCATGAGCTAAGGAAGCGCCGCAGCGTACTAAACGATACGCTGCTGATTTACCTGACTCCTGAAGGGCGCAGACCAAGTATTTTTAGTATTGATGAGCATCAATGTGATGCCGCTATTCAGTCTGGTGAACTTGTCCTCTTGTCTTACCAAAGCATTGTTAGGTGGCTTGATGGGCTGTGCAAAAACGATGAGATACCTAATCGTTTGCGAGTCTTTTTATTCGATTTACAGCGTTTTATTGCGGTGAATGTGCTGAATTGTAGGGAGGGGAAGGTTGTGGATGTGTTGTTAGACAAAATCTTTAATGACGAATCCACACTGGATACGACGTTAAGTTTATTAAGCCTGCAAAATAGCATTTATCAAACCCTGACTAAAAAAGCGACTGCTGATTTAATACCACCCATCGGTTGGGAAGTCTGTCGAAAGTTATACCCAGAGTTCGGAATAGGGCTGCGTCCTCCTGGCGCTGTTGGCTGGCATTTCTGCATTGAACCAGCCAGAGGGTATTACCAGGATTGGATTTACGGTATTAAGCTTGATAACGCATCAAATAATAATGAGTCAGGTTTTGCGGCAGCCGAATGCCTGAAAGCCGATTTCCCTGTAGGGACTAAATCGAGTTTGTGGTGGCCATGGTATAGACGATTTAATGGGTACATATCTCATGACCTTGATCCCATCGAATACGGTGATTGGTTAGCGCATAACCGGGCCTGGCTTGAAATGAACAACGGTGAGTTTTCCAGGCGTTGTGTTGACTTGTTTGTGCGGTTACATGAGTCAATCAAAAGCAGAAGCCTTGCTAACGAATAAGGGTTTTCACAGCGTTGGCTCAAAACATCGTTTCAGGTCATTACCTGACGTACTAATCTGTGTAAAATCAGACCTAACCCAATATCGTTGAGAGCTCTGCTATGGCTGGCGTAAACAAAACGCATCTGACTGAAACGGATATCATCACCAAGTTCATCCTACCTGCGATCAAAGACGCGGGGTGGAACGTGATGACGCAGATCCGTCAGGAGGTAAAACTCCGTGATGGCAAAGTAGTGGTACGCGGCAAACTGGCGGCACGCCTGACAGTGAAATCAGCCGATATTGTGCTTTACCACAAGCCGGGGTTGCCCCTTGCTGTCATAGAAGCAAAAGCCAATAAGCATGAGATTGGCAAAGGGATGCAGCAAGGGCTGGATTACGCGCGCTTGCTTGATGTGCCTTTTGTTTTTGCCTCCAACGGTGACGGCTTTATCTTTCACGATAAAACCAACCCTGTGCAGCTTGAATCTGAAATCAAGCTGGAAGATTTCCCAAGCCCTGAACAGCTTTGGGATAAATACTGCACCTGGAAAGGTTTTACTACCGAACAAATGCCCGTCATCAGCCAGGATTATTACGATGACAACTCAGGAAAATCCCCGCGTTACTATCAGTTACAGGCAATCAATAAAACCATAGAAGCCGTATCTGCCGGGCAAAAACGTGTATTGCTGGTCATGGCGACAGGAACCGGGAAAACCTACACCGCTTTCCAGATTATCTGGCGTTTATGGAAAGCAAAAAACAAGAAACGCATTCTGTTCCTCGCTGACCGCAATATTCTGGTTGATCAAACTAAAACTAACGATTTCCAACCCTTTGGCAGCGCGATGACAAAAATCACCGGGCGCACCATCGACCCGGCATATGAAATCCAACTAGCGCTATATCAGGCTATCACCGGGCCTGAAGAACATCAGAAAGCGTTTAAACAAGTCGCGCCCGATTTCTTTGACCTGATTGTTATCGACGAATGCCACCGTGGCAGCGCGTCGGAAGACAGCGCCTGGCGTGAAATCCTCGAATACTTCAGCAGTGCCACGCAGATTGGCCTCACCGCCACGCCGAAAGAAACCGAAGAAGTCTCCAGCACCGATTACTTTGGTGAACCGGTCTATACCTATTCCCTGAAAGAAGGCATCGAAGATGGCTTCCTCGCCCCTTACAAAGTGGTGCGTGTGGATATCGACGTGGATTTACAAGGCTGGCGGCCGACCAAAGGGCAGGTCGATAAACACGGCGAGCTTATCGAAGACCGTATTTATAACCAGAAAGATTTTGACCGCACCATGGTGATTGATGAGCGCACCATGCTGGTGGCGCAAACCATTACCGACTATTTGAAACGCACCAACCCGATGGATAAAACCATCGTTTTTTGTAACGACATCGACCATGCCGACAGAATGCGCCGGGCGCTGGTTAACCTGAACCCGGAGCAAGTGAAGAAGAATGAAAAGTATGTGATGAAAATCACCGGCGATGACGAAATTGGCAAAGGGCAACTGGATAACTTCATCAATCCTAAAAAGCCTTACCCGGTGATTGCCACCACGTCTGAACTGATGAGCACGGGCGTCGATGCCCAAACTTGCAAGCTGGTGGTGCTGGATCAAAACATTCAGTCGATGACTAAATTTAAGCAAATCATCGGGCGCGGAACGCGTATCAACGAAAAACACGGCAAGCTGTGGTTCACCATTCTCGATTTCAAAAAAGCGACCGAACTGTTTGCCGATGAACGTTTTGACGGCGTCCCGGAAAAAGTGATTCGTACCACGGCAGAAGAGATTACCGACCCGGACTCTGATTTTGACGAGCGGCTGGAAGACGACACGCCAGAGAGTGAATTGCCTGAAGCGTTTACTGGGATGGAAGAACCCCCTGCAACGTATGACCCGACATCAGGCGATGGAACTGGCGCTTTCGAAGAAGACGACGAAAACAAAATCCGCAAATTCCACGTTAACGGCGTTGCGGTCAAAGTGCTGGCGAAACGTGTTCAGTATTACGATGCCGACGGCAAACTGGTCACGGAATCCTTCCAGGACTACACCCGTAAAACGTTACTGAAAGATAAAGACTACGCATCACTTGATGACTTCACCCGTAAGTGGCAATCTGCCGACCGCAAGCAGGTGATCATCGAAGAGTTGCAACAGTTGGGCGTGCTTTGGGATGTGCTAGCCGAAGAGGTGGGCAAAGATCTCGACCCGTTCGATCTGCTTTGCCATGTGGTTTACGGCCAGCCGCCGCTCACGCGCCAGGAACGTGCCAACAACGTTCGCAAGCGTAACTACTTCACTAAATACTCCGAGCCTGCGCAGAATGTGTTAAACACGCTTCTGGATAAATACGCCGACGAAGGCGTGCAGGAAATCGAAGATATTCAGGTGCTGAAGCTGAAACCGTTTGACTCGCTCGGTCGCCCGCTGGAAATCATCAAAAGCAGCTTTGGTAACAAGCAGGCTTACGAAGAGGCAGTGAACGAACTGGAAAACGAAATCTACCAGTTGCCGTCACGCTCCGCCTGATAACCAACCACTATTCTGCCACCTGGTGCTGACGGCTCCCGGTGGCATCATTTTTAAAAACGGAAAGAAAACATGTCAATTAGCTCAGTCATAAAATCCCTTCAGGACATCATGCGCAAAGACGCAGGCGTTGACGGCGATGCCCAACGCTTAGGCCAGCTTTCATGGCTGCTGTTCCTGAAAATTTTTGACACTCAGGAAGAAGAGCTGGAACTGGAGCAGGATGATTACCAGTTGCCAGTCCCTAAACGTTATCTGTGGCGCACCTGGGCAGCGAACAGCGAAGGAATTACCGGTGACGAGCTGCTGGAGTTTGTGAATGACGACCTGTTCCCGACCCTGAAAAGCATGATTGCGCCCATCGATAAAAACCCGCGCGGTTTTGTGGTGAAGCAAGCCTTTAGCGATGCCTATAACTACATGAAAAACGGCACACTGTTGCGCCAGGTGATCAACAAGCTCAATGAAATCGACTTTAGCAGCAGTTCCGAACGCCATCTGTTTGGTGACATTTACGAACAAATCCTGCGGGACCTGCAAAACGCGGGCAATGCGGGCGAGTTCTATACCCCGCGTGCGGTGACGCGCTTTATGGTCAACCGCATCGACCCGAAACTGGGTGAGTCGATTATGGATCCGGCCTGCGGTACCGGCGGTTTCCTGGCGTGTTCATTCGACCATGTAAAAGAGCACTACGTTAAAACCACCGCTGACCACCAGATACTGCAAAAACAGATTTTCGGCGTCGAGAAAAAACAGCTTCCGCACCTGCTGTGTACCACCAACATGTTGCTGCACGGCATTGAAGTACCGGTACAAATCCGCCACGACAACACACTCAACAAACCGCTTTCTTCCTGGGATGAGCAGCTTGATGTGATTGTTACCAACCCACCGTTTGGCGGCACCGAAGAAGACGGCATCGAGAAAAACTTCCCGGCAGAAATGCAGACCCGCGAAACCGCCGACCTGTTCCTGCAACTGATTATTGAAGTGCTGGCCGATAAAGGCCGTGCGGCAGTGGTATTGCCAGACGGCACGCTGTTTGGTGAAGGCGTTAAAACCAAAATCAAAAAACTGCTGACCGAAGAGTGCAACCTGCACACCATCGTGCGGTTGCCGAATGGTGTATTTAACCCGTACACCGGCATCAAAACCAATATTCTGTTCTTTACCAAAGGCCAGCCAACTCAGGATATTTGGTTCTATGAACATCCGTACCCGGATGGCGTAAAGAACTACAGCAAAACCAAACCGATGAAGTTTGAAGAGTTCCAGGCGGAAATCGACTGGTGGGGCTGTGAAGCTGACGGTTTTACCAGCCGTGAAGAGAACAACCAGGCGTGGAAAGTCAGTATCGACGACATCATTGCCCGCAACTTTAACCTCGATATCAAGAACCCGTACCAGGGTGAAACCATCAGCCACGATCCGGACGAACTGCTGGCGCAGTACCAGACTCAGCAAGCGGAAATCAGCGAACTACGCAACCAGCTACGTGACATTCTAGGTGCCGCGCTGGCGGGTAACAAGGGGGTGAACTGATGGCTGTTGAAAAACTGATTACCCAACACATTGATACCTGGACTTCCGCGCTGCAAACTCGCTCCACTGCCGGGCGTGGCAGTAACGGAAAAATAGATCTCTACGGCATTAAGAAGCTTCGTGAGCTGATTCTGGAGCTGGCGGTGCGCGGCAAGCTGGTGCCGCAGGACCCGAATGATGAACCGGCGTCTGAATTGTTAAAGCGTATTGCCGCTGAGAAAGCTGAACTGGTAAAACAGGGGAAGATTAAAAAGCAGAAGCCTTTGCCTGAGATTAGCGAGGATGAGAAGCCGTTTGAGTTGCCGAAGGGGTGGGAGTGGGCTCGGTTAAATGATCTAGCCCCAATGTCGCTATTTGATGGTGATTGGATTGAGAGCAAAGACCAAGACCCTCAAGGTAACTATCGCCTAATTCAATTAGCTGATATCGGAGTTGGCGAATTTAAGGATAAATCGGAGAGATATATTAATGCCGAAACTTTTTCTAAGCTCAACTGTAATCAGTTATCTTTAGGTGACATTCTTATTGCGCGTCTTCCAAGTCCAATTGGTAGAGCTTGTGTTTATCCCGGGCTTAATCAGCCAGCTATTACAGTTGTTGATGTTGCTATATTACGCCCTTCATTAAATTATAAGTCCGAATATTTAGTAAATGCTATCAATAGCAAAGTCTTTAGAGAACAGGTGGAGTCATTCGGAAAAGGCGCTACTCGTTTTAGAATTGCAACCGGTCATCTCAAATCTTTACTTATTCCCGTTTCTCCTTTCAATGAGCAAAATCGACTTGTTGAACGTGTTTCTGAACTTATGTCCCTCTGCGACCAACTGGAAAAGCAATCCCTGTCCAGTCTGGATGCTCATTCTCAGCTTGTTGAAACCCTGCTGGCAACGCTGACCGATAGCCAAAATGCCGAAGAACTCGCCGAAAACTGGGTGCGAATCAGCCAGCATTTCGATACGCTATTTACCACTGAAGCGAGTATCGACGCACTTAAGCAAACTATTCTGCAACTGGCGGTAATGGGTAAACTGGTGTCTCAAGACCCTACTGATGAACCCGCCTCAGAGCTGCTCAAACGTATTGAGCAGGAAAAATCGCAACTGGTGAAAGAAGGAAAAATTAAAAAACAAAAACCTTTGCCGAAAGTGAGTGATGAAGAAAAGCCGTTTGAGTTACCGGTGGGGTGGGTGTGGTGTCAGTTTGATCATATTGCTAAAAATGAAGCAAATGCACTTAAGGCAGGTCCTTTTGGCTCAGCATTGAAAAAATCAATGTATGTTCCAACGGGTTATAAGATCTATGGTCAAGAGCAGGTTATTTCTGGTGATGAAAATCTTGGGGACTATTATGTTGACCGAGAAAAATATGAGTCACTCATTTCATGCAAGGTCCAGCCTGGAGATATGCTTATTAGCTTGGTAGGTACTATAGGGAAAGTACTCGTCTTATCAAATAAATGCCAAGAGGGAATAATTAATCCTCGATTGGTAAAAATAAGCTTATTTAAAGATGTTTGTAGGAACTACATTCAAGTTGTTTTAGCAAGTAAATTAATTCAAGATGAATTGTTCCACGAGAGTCATGGCTCAACAATGCATGTTCTGAATTTAGGCTTACTTAAAAAACTGATATTTCCTTTGCCTCCAATGAGTGAGCAATTTCGCATTATTGATAAAATAAATGCATTGGATTTACTATGTGAACACCTCAAGTCCCGCCTGCAATCCGCCCAACAAACCAAACTTCACCTGGCGGACGCCCTCACTGACGATGCCTTGAGCTAAGGACAGACAATGCCGGTTCGTCATGCTATCTGGCGGGTGGGGGACAATCCTCAGCCATTGACCATCAGCAAACTCGCCAGCGAGCAACTGCTGGAGAAGATGATTTTAAACGATCCCACTATTCTTTCCGATCAGTGGATGATTATCGGCCATCAGGAAAATACGCTCGATAAAGGGCGTATCGATCTGTTGGCTATCGCGCCGGATGCGTCGCTGATCCTGATTGAGCTTAAACGCGACCGCACGCCCCGTGAAGTGGTCGCGCAGGCGCTGGATTATGCCTCCTGGGTGGATGATTTAAGTGCCGAGCGTCTGTCGCAGATTTACGATAGATTTTCCGGTGGTGGAAACTTGGGTGACGCATTCAGACAACGCTTCAACCCCGAGCTGGAAGATGATTCCATCAACAAGTCACATCAAATCATTATTGTTGCAGCGGAACTGGATCCGTCCACCGAACGCATTGTCGATTACCTCAGCAAGAACGGCATCTCGATTAACGTTCTGTTCTTCAAAGTGTTCCAGCACGGTGACGAGCAGTTCTTAAGCCGCGCCTGGCTTCTCGACCCGAGCGAAACGCAAACCAATGCCGCACAAGCGACTGCTACAAGTGCCAATGCGAAGGAACCCTGGAACGGTGAGTTCTATGTTTCGTTTGGTGACCCGCAGAGCCGCAACTGGGAAGAGGCTCGTCGCTACGGGTTTATCAGTGCTGGTGGCGGAAGCTGGTACAGCCAGACCTTAAAACAGCTTCAGCCGGGTGACCGAATTTGGGCAAAAATCCCGGCCAAGGGTTATGTCGGTGTCGGCATAGTGCAGAGTGCCGTTGAGCCTGCCAGTAGCTTCACCATCAACACTGATGACGGCGAAGAGCTGGCTATGGATATGCTTAAACATGGCGAACTGTACCGCCAAAATGCTGATGACCCTGACAAATCAGAGTATTTTGTCCCTGTGAAGTGGCTGGAAACCCGCAGCGAACAAGAAGCGGTCAATGAGATTGGTTTCTTTGGTAATCAGAATACGGTCTGCAAACCGACCACACCAAAATGGCGGCACACAGTCGATAAGCTAAAGCATATTTTTTTACGCTGGGACACTGAACGGGCAGAATAAGAGAGGCTGGAATGATGTCTGTTAGCGATAAAGTATTGAAACTCGCCTTCCAAGGGGAATGGGATGCTCTTTTACCCATTCTTCGTGATTATCCTCATCTGGTAAATCACCCTAGTGAACCTAAAGGTTATACACCGCTACATCAGGCTGCATGGCATGGGGCGAATTTGTCGGTTATTGGAGAACTGTTATATCTTGGCGCTGACCGAAGTGCGACAACAAATGCTAAGCGGCAGACTGCTTATGACATCGTGGTTGAAAAGCACAAACGGCCTGATCTGCAATATCTTCTGTTTCCGCAAAAATTGACCATCGCACAAATTTTCAGAAAAGTGGTTTCCACTGAGCGGCAATTGTTCACGGATTATGATGGCAACCAAATTTTGGTCGATAAAATGATTGCGGCTTCAGGTGTTGAGCAATGCCCTGATGACCTTAACGAACTGGATACCAGACTAAGTCACCTCTTTTTTGCGTTGACGGGGAAAGCAATATCCACTGTCGATTCTGTTCGTTTTTCCGTTTCTATTAGTTTTACGTTTGAGATTGAACCGGATTTTTTCAGGCTAATATTTTTCCCGCTGGTACATAAAGTTGCGGCAAAAAAGATTAGCTATCTGGAAAGTGATTGGGCCGTTGTATCCGACTTATTTGATCCTGCTCCGACGCAATGGGGATCGAGAGGTGACTTGTTCTTGTGGCTGGAGATGCGACAGGCTTTATGTCAGGTCAGTATCCCTGAAGATAAAGATGAATTAGCGAATATTATTTCGGCAGCATTTCAGTCACTGACGGGGAAGTCGTTAATCAATCGGGTGGGCGGCAACGACTTTTACGTTGAGCGATTCAGTCGTGGTGGCGGATCTTCGGGTTATGTTGCTTCCCTGTTTTGGCTTAATGAGTTCATCCCACAATTGCAACAGCGGTTAACTTGGCTGCAAACTGTTTGGTCGATTTCTCCACGTTCCTTATGAAGCTTTTTTTAGTAATCATTGGGCGTTGTTTTGCTATTTTTCACGGGATTATTTCATCGCTTCAAATTTGATGTGTTCGCTTAAATTGTTTTAAACAGATCAGGGGAAAATATGACTATAGCAGAATTAGGGCAGTTAATGGTATTGCAGAAACTAACGAGCCTTGGTGCCAGTAATGCCATCGTCCAGAAAGAGGGCAACAGGTCATCCATCACATTTGATGCCCCAAACGGTAAAACGTATAAAGTTACCACCAGAGCGAAAACGTCAGGGACCTGGCAAACCTCAACAAACTATGCTGCCCAGTGTACCCTTGATAAAAATGACAATGAGTTTTGGGTATTTATCGATCTTGGTCGAGAACCGAATACTTTCTATGTCACGCCGCTATCCTGGATCAGGAATGATATTTATACGGCATATATGGTTTATCTGGAGAAACACGGTGGACACCGTGCGCAAAATGATGAGTCGACGCATCATTCTATTTCAGTAAAACGCATTGCTGATTGGAAAGATGCGTGGGGGTTGATGGGTTGTAGTCCATTCACAACAGGTAACGTCAAATAATAAAGGATTGGCTTTGCTGCTGGTTTTTACGGGGTTTGGGTTACGGCGGGAAATGTCGGGTAACTAAGAAATGGTGTCCCCTGCAGGAATCGAACCTGCAACTAGCCCTTAGGAGGGGCTTGTTATATCCATTTAACTAAGAGGACCTAATGCCCGTCATACTTCAAATTGTGAGTGTGTTGGCTGCATTCACAAATTCCAGTCACTTACTCAAGTAAGCTCCTGGAGATTTGTTCTTTTGCCGCCTAACCACAATTCGAACTATTTAGGGCATTGCGCGGCACAGTATACCCGCTTTTAAGGCTGAGTTAAGGGGGAAACAGGCTGATTGCCTGAATCGTAACCAGTTTTAGGTGCCCCGAGTCTGCTTTTTGCCGTTTTCGTCTTCGTCGCCACCTGCAACTTCCCGCTGGCGCTTCGCTTTTGCTTTCGCCTCGGCTTTCTTCTTGTTGCTCATATCGTTACGGATTTGCGCGTGGCTAATCAGTGCGAAGATAAAAGTTCCGCCGCAAATATTCCCGGCAAGGGTTGGCAGGGCGAAAGGCCAGAAGAATTCGCTCCAGTGGATGGTGCCGTTAAAGACCAGGTACAGAATTTCCACTGAGCCAACCACGATATGGGTTAAATCCCCGAGCGCGACCAGCCAGGTCATGATGATAATCACCACGATTTTAGCTGCACCCGCTGACGGGAACATCCACACCATGGTGGCGATTATCCAGCCGGAAATAATCGCGTTGGCGAACATCTCACCCGGCGTGTTATGCATCACGTCCATACCGATAGAAACGAAAGCGTTCCGGGTTTCCTCGTCAAATATTGGCATATATTCAAACGCATAAGCAGCAAGCCCGGTGCCGATAATATTGCCGAGTAAAACCATACCCCACAGCCGCATTAATAACAGGAAGTTGCTGCCGGTCGGTTTATGCATCACGGGCAATACGGCGGTGACGGTATTTTCAGTAAACAGTTGCTGGCGCGCCATAATCACGATGATAAAGCCGAAGGTGTAGCCGAGGTTTTCGAGTAAGAAACTGCCCGGCACGCCTTCCAGATTGACGTGAAATATCCCCTTTGCCAGCAGCGATGCGCCCATAGATAACCCGGCGGCGACGGCTGACCAAAACAGCGCCATCGCATCGCGTTCCAGCTCTTTTTCACCGTCCTGGCGAATGTGTTCGTGGATAGCCATGGCCCGCGATGGCAACTGTTCCTCATCGACCTCTATCTTTTCCCCGTGATCTTTTTCGTCACTTTCGACCTCAATTTCATCGGTGGATTTATCAATTTTCTCTTCTTTAACTTCACCCATTTTTAAGGTCACTCACCAGTTAGCGATACTTCTAAGCGTAGCGGTTTTTGGCTCGCTTCCCCGAGATACAGACTAATTCGACTTAATTTTGATCTCGTGTCCGATGATTACCTCTTTTGGAGTACCGCAGCGGCGCGAGCCCAACTGGAGCAAAGCCTATGATGTGTTATGATTTTGCATCCCGAGACAAGGAGTGGCTCCTCAAAATGCTTGATGCGATTAACCTGACCTGTGTACGCGACGACCGCACGTTATTTAGCGAGCTGTCGTTCAGCGTTTTGCCGGGCGAAATGGTGCAAATCGCCGGCAAAAATGGCGCAGGGAAAACGTCGCTGCTACGAATTTTGGCAGGGCTTGCGCAAGCAGAAGAGGGCGAAGTTAAATGGCAGGGCGAAGCGTTATCCCGCATTCGTTATCAATATCATCAGGATCTGCTGTGGCTTGGGCATCAGCCTGGAATTAAAACGGTTCTTACCGCATTCGAAAATTTGAGTTTTTATCACGCGCAAAGTGCGGAATCACTACGTTGGCAAGCGCTTACTGAAGTGGGTTTGCTGGGCTTTGAAGATGTGCCGGTCAATCAACTGTCCGCCGGGCAACAACGACGTGTGGCCCTCGCGCGTTTGTGGTTAAGCCCGCATAAAATCTGGATTCTGGATGAGCCATTTACCGCCATAGATGTGACGGGCGTCGCAAAACTCACACGAAAGCTTGAACACCATGCCGAAAATGGCGGAATGGTGATCCTCACTACCCATCAGCCGCTGGCAGCCAATAATGTTCGTCAAATTCATTTGCAGGAGAAACTGGCATGATGCGCCGAATTTTTCTGCATGAGCTGCGCGTGGTGTTCCGCAAAGGGGCAGAAATCGCCAATCCTTTATGGTTTTTTCTTATCGTTATCACGCTGTTTCCACTGGGAATTGGCCCGGAGCCGCAGTTACTGGCGCGTATTGCACCGGGTGTGATTTGGGTGGCGGCGCTATTAGCGTCGTTACTGGCGATGGACAGACTGTTTCGTGATGACTTTCAGGATGGCTCCCTTGAGCAACTGATGCTGTTGCCCATTCCTTTGCCGATGGTGGTGTTAGCGAAAGTGACCGCTCACTGGGTGGTGACAGGTTTACCCCTGCTAATTCTTTCGCCGCTCGCCGCTTTGCTGTTAGGAATGGATTTTTACGGCTGGCAGGTGATGGCGCTCACGCTGCTTATTGGGACGCCGACGTTGAGTTTTCTGGGTGCTCCGGGCGTAGGGCTAACGGTGGGTTTACGGCGTAGCGGCGTGCTGCTGAGTTTACTGGTCTTGCCGTTGACTATCCCGCTGCTGATTTTTGCCACCGCTGCGATGGACGCCGCATCAATGCATCTTCCGGTGGATGGTTATATGGCGATTCTTGGCGCGTTGCTTGCGGGCAGCGCGACGTTAAGCCCGTTCGCTACGGCGGCGGCGCTGCGAGTGAGTATTCAATAATTAAAAAATGTCGGATGGCGCGTTGCTTATCCGACCTACAAATTCAAACCCGATTTGGTTGATATTTTGTGAGCAACGATTATGTGGAAATGGTTACATCAGCTCGCTAAACCCGAGCGACTTTACTTGCTATGCGGGCGTTTGGTTCCTTGGTTTGCCATCATCAGCACGATACTTCTGGTGGTCGGTTGCGTCTGGGGTTTCGGTTTTGCTCCTGCCGATTATCAACAAGGTCAGAGCTACCGCATCATGTATCTTCATGTCCCGGCGGCTATCTGGTCGATGGGCATTTACGGCTCGATGGCGGTGGCGGCGTTTATTGGCCTGGTGTGGCAAATGAAAATGTCTGACCTCGCCGTGGCGGCGATGGCACCCGTTGGGGCGGTGTTCACCTTTATTGCGTTGGTGACGGGTTCCGCATGGGGTAAACCGATGTGGGGAACCTGGTGGGTGTGGGATGCCCGCCTGACTTCTGAGCTGGTGCTGCTGTTCCTTTATATCGGCGTGATTGCGCTCTATAACGCTTTTGACGACCGCCGTCTGGCCGGGCGTGCGGCGGGTATTCTGGTGCTGGTGGGCGTGGTGAACTTGCCGATTATCCATTTCTCCGTTGAGTGGTGGAATACGCTGCATCAGGGTTCCACCAATATGCAGCAAAGTATTGACCCTGCTATGCGCGCGCCGTTGCGCTTCACCATTTTTGGTTTCCTCATGCTGTTCATCACGCTGACACTAATGCGTTTACGCAATCTCATTTTGCTTCAGGAACAACGCCGCCCGTGGGTAATGGAACTGGCGAATAAAGGGAGAAACGCATGACGAGCGCATTTTTAAACTGGGCTGATTTTTTCGCCATGGGCGGTTATGCGTTTTACGTCTGGCTCGCCGTCGCGTTGACCGTCATCCCATTATTTCTGTTGGTGGTGCATAGCCGCATGCAGCGCCGCATGATTTTAAATTCTGTCTCGCGCCAACATGCGCGGGAAAAACGGATTCAGGCGGCACGACAAGCAGAGGGAACTGAATGAACACTCGTCGCAAACATCGACTTTACCTGGCGCTTTCGGTGCTGGTGGGGTTGGGGCTGACTATCACGCTGGTGCTGTATGCATTACGCAGCAATATCGACCTTTTCTATACGCCGAGCGAAATTCTGTACGGCAAAGGGGAAAGTCATCAATTGCCTGAAGTGGGGCAGCGTTTACGCGTGGGCGGAATGGTTCAACCAGGCAGTGTGAAACGTGATAACCAGACGCTAAAAGTGACGTTCAAACTTTACGATGCCAGCGGTGTGGTGGATGTCAGCTACGTCGGGATTTTGCCGGACCTGTTCCGCGAGGGGCAGGGCGTGGTCGCTCAAGGCGTATTCGAAGCCGGGAACCGTATTGAAGCGAAAGAAGTGCTGGCGAAACATGATGAGAATTACACGCCGCCAGAAGTGAAAGAAGCGATGGATAAAAATCACCAACGTGCGCCACAGGCTTACAAGGATAACGCCTCATGATGCCTGAAATCGGCAGTTTTTTGCTTTGTCTGGCGCTAGGCTGGTCATTGTTACTGAGTGTTTACCCGCTGTGGGGCGTGGCGCGCAATGATTCGCGTTTAATGGCCTCATCACGCCCATTAGCCTGGGCGTTGTTTATCACGCTGTGCGCCTGTTTCCTGGTGCTGGTGAATGCATTTGTGGTGAACGATTTTACGGTGCTGTACGTCGCGAATAACTCCAATAGCGAGTTGCCCGTGTGGTATCGCGTCGCCGCGACCTGGGGCGCGCACGAAGGCTCGTTGCTGCTGTGGGTGTTGCTGCTCAGTGCCTGGACATTTGCCGTGGCGCTGTTTAGTCGCAGCATGCCGCAAGATGCGGTGGCACGCGTGCTGGCGGTGATGGGGATGATAAATTTCGGCTTCCTGCTGTTTATCATTTTTACCTCGAATCCTTTCACCCGCACATTGCCTGACTTCCCGATTGAAGGGCGTGACCTGAACCCGCTGTTGCAGGATATCGGGCTGATTTTTCACCCGCCGTTGTTGTATATGGGTTACGTCGGCTTCTCCGTGGCGTTTGCGTTTTCTATTGCCGCATTAATGGCCGGAAAACTCGATTCTGCCTGGGCGCGCTGGACGCGTCCGTGGACGTTAGCCGCCTGGTCATTTTTAACCATCGGCATTGTTTTAGGTTCGGCCTGGGCTTATTACGAGCTGGGCTGGGGCGGCTGGTGGTTCTGGGACCCGGTAGAAAACGCCTCGTTTATGCCGTGGCTTGCGGGCACGGCGTTAATTCACTCGCTTTCGGTGACAGAAAAGCGCGGTAGCTTTAAAGCCTGGACGGTGTTGTTGGCGATTACGGCATTCTCGCTTTGCCTGCTGGGCACTTTCCTGGTGCGTTCTGGCGTGCTGGTTTCGGTGCATTCGTTTGCCTCAGACCCTGCTCGCGGCATGTTTATCCTCGCCTTCCTGGTGATTGTGATTGGCGGTTCGCTGCTGCTGTATGCGGTGAAGGGCAGCAAAGTGCGATCGCGCGTTGGGAATAGTTTGTGGTCGCGGGAATCATTTTTGCTCGGCAACAACGTGTTATTGATTGCCGCGATGCTGGTGGTGTTACTCGGGACGTTACTGCCGCTGGTGCACAAACAGCTTGGGCTGGGCAGTATTTCCATCGGCGAACCGTTCTTCAACACCATGTTTACGGCACTCATGGCGCCGTTCGCGCTGTTGCTGGGCATTGGCCCATTGGTGCGCTGGCGTCGCGACGAACCGCAAAAATTAGTGAAAAGGCTGGCGATTGCCGTGACCATTACGGTTGCGTTTTCGTTGGTGCTGCCGTGGCTGATGCAAGACCGCGTTGAAGCCATGACGGTGGTCGGTTTATTGATGGCGATTTGGGTGTTTGTGCTGGCCTTAACCGAAGTCTATGAGCGCGCCGCGCATCGCCACGGCTTGCTGAAAGGCTTATGGAAATTACCACGCAGCCACTGGGGCATGGTGTTTGGGCATCTGGGGCTGGCGGTGACTGTCGTCGGTATCGCGTTTAGTCAGAACTACAGCATTGAACGCGATGTGCGCATGAAAGCAGGCGATAGCATCGACATCCATCAGTATCACTTTGTGTTCCGCGATGTGCATGAGCTGACTGGTCCGAATTACCGCGGCGGTGTGGGGATTATTGACGTCACGCGTAATGGCAAACCCGAAGCCACGTTGCATGCGGAAAAGCGTTTCTACAACAGTAACCGCGCCATGATGACCGAAGCGGCGATCGATGGCGGCGTGACGCGTGACCTGTATGCCGCACTCGGCGAAGAGCTGGACGATGGAAGCTGGGCGGTTCGCCTGTATTACAAACCGTTCGTGCGCTGGATTTGGATGGGCGGGATTTTGATGACCATTGGCGGGTTGTTCTGCTTGTTTGACCCGCGTTACCGCCAGCGTAAAAACGTGCCGGAGGCTGCATGAATCGCAAAGTATTATTTATCCCGCTCGTTCTGTTTTTACTGCTGGCCGCAATGCTGCTTTGGCAACTGGCGCGAAACGCGCAGGGCGATGATCCCACTAATCTGGAATCGGCATTAGTCGGGAAGCCCGTTCCGGTGTTTCGTCTTGAGTCGCTGGAAAACCCTGGCAAAGTTTACGACCAGGCGGTGCTTACTGACGGCAAACCTTTGCTCCTCAACGTGTGGGCGACCTGGTGCCCAACCTGCCGCGCTGAACATCAGTTTCTTAATGGGCTGAAGGCGCAGGGAATTCGTGTCGTGGGGATGAATTACAAAGACGAACGCAGCAAAGCGATCACCTGGCTCAATGAACTTGGCAACCCTTACGCGCTGAGTCTGTTTGACGGCAACGGCATGTTAGGGCTGGATTTAGGCGTTTATGGCGCACCGGAAACGTTCCTTATCGACGGCAAAGGGATCATTCGTTATCGCCACGCGGGCGATCTCAACGATCGCGTCTGGCAGCAGGAGCTGAAACCGCTGTGGGACAAATACAATAAGGAGGCCGGGGCATGAAACGCGGATGGCTACTGATCGTCGCATTCCTGTTTTCGTTTAATGTCCTGGCGGCAATAGACACTTTCCAGTTTAAAGATGAAGCGCAGGAACAGCAGTTCCGCCAGCTCACCGAGCAATTACGCTGCCCGAAATGCCAGAACAATAGCATTGCGGATTCTAACGCGATGATCGCCTCTGACATGCGTCTGAAAGTCTATGAGTTGATGCAGCAGGGGAAAACGAAGCAGCAAATTATCGACTATATGGTGCAGCGTTACGGTAATTTTGTGACTTATGAACCGCCGTTGACGCCTGCCACCATTATTCTGTGGGTTCTGCCGGTGTTGTTTATTCTCGGCGGCGCGGGCGTGATTGTGGTGCGTAGCCGCAAACGACGCGTTCATTTTAGCGATGAACCGGAAACCGAACAGCACCAGACTGTCACTCGAAAAGCCCATTTCTGGTTTTTTGCTCCGGGAGCGGTTGTTTTGGTTGCCGTGAGTGTAGGCGTTTATCTGAAAACGTCGGACTGGAAGAAGGTGCAGACCTGGCAAAGAGTCACCGAACAAACGCCACAACTTCTGCAGCGCGCCTTAGATCCACAGGCAAAACCGCTAGATATGCCTGAAATGGCCGATCTCGGACTGGGATTACGCACGCGTTTGCAGCAGGAACCTGACAATATTGAGGGCTGGATGATGCTCGGGCGAATTGGTATGGTGCTCAATAATGCAAGTACCGCTACACAAGCCTTTGCACATGCGTTTAAACTGTCGCCCTCTAACAGTAATGTAAAGCTGGGCTATGCTGAAGTATTGACCCGCAGCGGCGACCCACAGGATAACCAACTTGGTGGGGATCTTTTGCGTGAATTGCTTAAGGCGGATCATACAAATGTTCGCGTATTAAGCTTGCTCGCATTTAATGCTTTTGAACAACAGAATTACCGCGAAGCGATTGGTGCATGGCAAATCATGTTGCAAGTCTTACCCGTAAACGACCAGCGTCGGGCTGTGGTGCAAAGAAGCATCGAGCAGGCAAAAGCGGCGTTGGCAGGTAACGACGGCACTAAAGCGGGGAGCGGAGAGCAATAATAACAGGGAGAGAGATATGAATTTCCGCCTGACCGGGCTGGCACTGGCCGCTACCGTATTAGTCGGCTGTGCGAGTTCGGCCGATACACAGCCGCAAGGGCGCTCGGACCCATTAGAAGGGTTCAACCGGACAATGTACGACTTCAACTTCAATGTGTTGGATCCGTATATCGTGCGCCCGGTTGCTGTCGTGTGGCGTGATTATGTGCCGCAACCTGCGCGCAACGGTCTGAGTAACTTTACGAGTAACCTCGAAGAACCTGCGTCAATGGTCAACAATTTCCTGCAAGGCGATCCGTATCAGGGGATGGTGCATTTCACCCGTTTCTTCCTGAACACCTTGTTGGGCATGGGTGGTTTCATCGACGTTGCCGGTATGGCTAACCCGAAATTACAACGCGTTGAACCCAACCGTTTTGGTACCACACTTGGGCATTACGGCGTTGGCTACGGTCCATACGTGCAGTTGCCAGCCTATGGTAGCTTCACGATTCGTGAAGACGGCGGGGAATGGGTAGATGATTTATATGCCCCTCTGTCCTGGCTCACCTGGTGGATGTCGATTGGTAAGTGGACGCTTGAAGGCATTGAAACACGTGCGCAATTGCTGGATTCTGAAGGGTTGCTCAAACAATCTTCAGACCCGTATATTCTGGTTCGTGAAGCCTACTTCCAGCGCCATGATTTCCTGGCTAACGGTGGGAAGCTTTCACCGCAGGAGAATCCGAATGCGGCGTCCATTGAAGATGACCTGAAAGATATCGACTCGCAGTAAATGCGATATGTTCGAGGCATAAAAAAAGGCGAAACCTGAGTTTCGCCTTTTTTGTAACTGTTAACTATTAGAATGCGTAGTTAAAGTTCATGCCGTACAGCCACGCTTTACCTTCAGACTTGAAGGTGTATGGGCCTTCGGTGAATTCAACATGCTGACCGTGCATGTAGGAAACACCAAGATCGACGGAAGCATCATCGTTGAATGCGTAAGTGGTACCCGCACTCAGCCAGAAGCGGTCCTGATCCGGGATGGAGATAGAACGGTTATCCGCAGGAACCGGGCTGTCGTCAAATGCGATACCGGTACGGAAGGTCCAGTTCTTATCCATGTAGTAAGAGGTACCGATAGCAATACGGTACGCATCTTTAAAGTTCTCTTCTTTTTTGAACAATGTCTGGCCGTTGTTGCCAGTCGCTTTCAGCTCTTCGAACTGACTCCAACTGGTGTAGGCAAGACTATAGTGAATCGCCCACTGTGGCGCGACTTTGTTATAACCTGACAGCTCCCACATTTCAGGCAGGTTCAGGGTCAGAGAACCTGGAACGGTTTGCCCGCTGGTGCCCGCCGGTAGGCCGAATGCAGAAAGCATTGGGGTATATGCCGCAGGCAGGTTGCTTCTATAGTCGCCGTCAAAGTCGATTTTGATTTCTGAACGGTAGGTTAAGCCATAACGGTTATCTTTATTGATTTCATAAAGGATACCCGCGTTCCAGCCAAAGCCCCATTCATCGCCTTTCAGGTGCGCGATTTGGGTATCAGCCGGAAGTCCTGCTACTGGGCCAACTAAACTTGGTGGCAACGCGCCAGAACCCGCAATAATCTGGCCCAGGTCACCTGCGTAACGCTCGATTTTTGCTTTCGCATAAACGGCGTCAAACCCAAGACCGAAGCTCCAGTTATTATTTAAACGGTATGCACCGCTCAGGTTCAGGTTCAGAGTCGTCAGGTCGGTTTTGCCGCCCATCGAACCTGCGGTGTAGTTATTGTTGAACTCGGTTGCCAGGCCATAGTTTGAAGTAACAGAAGCACCCCAGCCAAATTGATCGTTAATTGGCGCAAGGAAATGCAGGTTTGGAACCCACGCGGTTGGCGCAATGTTATCTGCGTCAGTGCTGCGGCGTGTTGGAGAAGTACCAGAAATATTAACGTCCGGGTCAATAAAGACCGCACCGCCGGAGAACATTGGGCGGTCAAACATCATAATCGTTGCAGGGTTACGGCTTGCGGAGCCCGCATTGTCTGCGACCGCACCTTCCCCTGAATAAGCTCGGCCTAGGCCTGAGGAAGAGAACTCGTTTAATTGAAAGCCGGCTGAGTACGCCTGCGATGAGACAATTGCCACTGCAACCGCTAGGGCTGACTTTGTAAACAGGTTTTTCTGGCTCATGACCAAAACCTCATAATGGATTTATTTTTATACAAACAATGTTACATACCGTAACAGGAGCGCGAATAGTAGGGGCTGATCTGTTACAGAGAAATCAGACCAGTGGCGAGAGTATAGGTCTGACCAGATGGTATGTTGCAAGTTTGTATCTAAGATTTTTCAAATTTGATCGCCGAAACGAGATCTGCCTGGCAAAATCGGGTTCGGCGTCACTATGCAAAATAGGTGAATCTTGTTTTAGATCATTTTTAAGTGTGATTTGGGTCACTTAGAGATTTTGACAAGATTAACGACTGGAGTCGCTTCAACAGGGAGCGTAAAATAGACAAGATTCGTTGAAAATATTTTGCCTTTTAAATACAGAGGAAATCATAAAATGAGTAAGAACACTGCTGATGAAACCCCGGTTTGCTGCTGTATTGATGTCGGCTCTATCATTGATAACACCGACTGCACAGCCACTTACAGCCGCGTATTTGCCACTAAAGCTGAAGCGGACGAAACCCTGGCAGCACTGAGTGAAAAGGCTCGTGCAGCAGAATCAGAACCTTGCCAGATTGTTCCGCGTTACACCGAAGAAGCTGATGGCATCCGTCTGGATATTGATTTCACTTTCAGCTGCCAGGCTGAAACTATGATCTTCCAGCTCGGCCTGCGTTAAATGTAAAAATGTCGGATGGCGCAAGCTTATCCGACCTACAAGTGCCAACCGTAGGGTGGATAAGCGAAAGCGTCATCCACCTTCTTTCACTTTAATATCCTTCCTTAAAGCGTGTCCCCCCTCCCAATTATTTAGTCCCCCGGTTGGCTGATTGTAACTTTTTGGTTAAAACTGTGATCAGGTCTGACCACTGTTGGTCAATTACATTTTTATTCCCAGAAATATGCAGTTACAGCAACATCGCTGTAGATTCATACACAAAGGGAAGAATAGGGGAGCGTTATGAGTCAGGCACTTCCGTTGGTGACCCGTCAGGGTGACCGCATTGCCATTGTCAGTGGTTTACGCACACCGTTTGCCCGCCAGGCGACGGCATTTCATGGCATTCCCGCAGTTGACCTTGGCACCATGGTGGTCAGCGAGCTGCTCGCTCGCAGCGAAATTCCCCCGGAAGTTATCGAACAGCTCGTTTTCGGCCAGGTGGTG
>Ga0160439_1000346_pt1 | contig 25101 bp, 26 predicted proteins | sample HID1975M_E0MG_FD_108201 | JGI IMG/M metagenome (GOLD analysis project Ga0160439, IMG submission 108201) | Enriched soil microbial communities from UW Madison campus, WI, USA - HID1975M_E0 MG | ecosystem: Environmental > Terrestrial > Soil > Unclassified | place: USA: Madison, Wisconsin... | reverse complement strand
GCGGCCGCGGACTCGTACGCCGTGCGCTCCACCCAGCTCGACACCGCGTAGCCGCCGCCCAGCTGCTCGGCCTTCCACGGGCGCAGGGGCTCCAGGCTGTGGGCGGTGATGACGTGCGGCAGGTCGTGCAGCAGCGACGCGACGTGGCCACCGAAGTTGGCGTACCAGGTGTGCGAGTGCACCAGGTCGCTCGCGGCGCCGTCGGCGCCCACGTGGCCGACCGCGTCGGCCATCTCCAGGTCGACGCCCAGCGTCTGCAGCGCGGCGTTCGCCCCGGCCAGCTCGGCCGGCGTGGAGTAGCCGCGGACCGACGCCTCTTCGCGCGGGCCCTCGAAGCAGTGCACGCGCACGTCGATGCTGCGCCGCAGCACCTCGGTCAGCCCTACCACGTGCACCCCGGCACCGCCGTAGACGTGCGGCGGGTACTCACGGGTCAGCAGGTCGACGCGCACCGGATCCTCCCTCTGCCCCGGCGCCGACGGCCGGTGACCTGCGACACGCTAGCGCGCCGACGCCCTCACGCCTCGCCACGGACGCGGTCGGGGCCTAGGGTCGTCGCCATGGCAGCGCCGCGCGTCCTCGCAATCGTCCTCGCAGGTGGAGAGGGCAAGCGGCTCATGCCGCTGACCGCCCACCGCGCCAAGCCGGCAGTCCCGTTCGGCGGCATCTACCGCCTCGTGGACTTCGCGCTGTCGAACGTCATCAACTCGCACTACCTGCACGTCATCGTCCTCACGCAGTACAAGTCCCACAGCCTGGACCGGCACGTGTCCAAGACGTGGCGCATGTCTCCGCTGCTGGGCAACTACGTCGCGGCCGTCCCCGCGCAGCAGCGCGTCGGCAAGCACTGGTACCTGGGCAGCGCGGACGCCATCTACCAGTGCCTCAACATCATCGAGGACGAGCGCCCGGACATCGTCGTCGTCGTCGGCGCGGACCACGTCTACCGGATGGACTTCTCCCAGATGGTGGACGCGCACATCGCGTCGGGCGCGGAGTTCACGGTCGCCGCCATCCGCCAGCCCATCGAGGAGGCCGACCAGTTCGGCGTCATCGAGGTGGACCCGAAGGACCCCACCCGAATCGCGGCGTTTCGCGAGAAGCCGACGGACCCCGTCGGCCTGGCGGACTCCCCCGGCGAGATCCTCGCGTCGATGGGGAACTACGTCGCCAACGCGGACGCGCTGGTCGCAGCCGTGACGCGGGACGCCGAGAACGCGACCTCGCGGCACGACATGGGCGGCGACATCGCGCCGTACTTCGTCGAGCGCGGCACGGCGGGTGTGTACGACTTCCTGCGCAACGACGTCCCCGGCTCCACGCCCCGCGACCGCGACTACTGGCGCGACGTCGGGACGCTCGACGCGTACTACGAGGCCAACACGGACCTCATCGCGATCGAGCCGGTGTTCAACCTCTACAACGACGAGTGGCCGCTGTTCACCGGCTACACGGGTCTGCCGCCGGCCAAGTTCGTGCACGCCGGCGCGGGTCGCCTGGGCCATGCCGCGGACTCGATCGTCTCGCCCGGCGTCGTCGTCTCCGGTGCGACGGTCTCCGGCTCGGTCCTGTCCCCCGGCGTGCGCCTGCACTCGTGGGCTCAGGTCACCGACTCGGTGATCATGGACAACGTGCACGTCGAGCGCTACGCGCAGGTGCACCGCGCGATCATCGACAAGAACGTCGTGGTCCCGGAGCGGTGCCGCATCGGGCTGGACCACGACCACGACCGCGCGCGCGGCTTCACGGTGACCGAGTCCGGCATCACCGTCGTCCCCAAGGGCGCCGTCATCACGGACTGATCACCGGGTGCGTCCCGGGAGTCGCTACCCTGCACGGCGTGAACCCGCGCCTGCTCGTCATGGACGTCGACTCGACCCTCATCACGAGCGAGGTGATCGAGCTGCTGGCCGCGCGTGCGGGATCGCAGGAGCTGGTCGCCGCGATCACCGAGCGCGCGATGCGCGGTGAGCTCGACTTCGCGGCGTCGCTGCACGAGCGTGTGGCGACCTTGGCCGGCCTCCCGGTGAGCGTGTTCGACGAGGTGCGCGCACAGGTCGAGCTGACCCCCGGAGCCGCCGAGCTGGTGGCGCAGGTGCAGTCACGCGGCTGGTCGGTGGGGCTCGTCTCCGGCGGGTTCATCGAGGTCGTCGCGCCGTTGGCGCAGCCCCTGGGGATCGAGCTCGTCCGCGCCAACGCCCTCGAGGTGGCCGACGGCCTGCTCACCGGCCGCGTCACCGGCCCCGTGATCGACCGGGCCGCGAAGGCCGTGGCGCTGCGCGACTACGCGGCCGCCGTCGGTGCCGACCTCGCCGACACCGTCGCGATCGGCGACGGCGCCAACGACCTCGACATGCTCGCGGCCGCCGGCTTCGGCATCGCGTTCAACGCCAAGCCCGTGGTCGTCGAGCAGGCCGACGCCGCCGTCACCGACCGCCTCGACGCCGTCCTGACCCTCCCGCCGTTCCAGCGCTGACGCGCTACGACGGCGGCGTGTGCAGCGCGACGAGGGTCGCGCCCGAGGCCTGCCACTGCGAGAACGGCGCGTCCGCCTCGAGCACCGACCAGCTCGCGGTCGGCACGCCTACCTGCACGCGCAGGTAGGCGGCCTCGTCGGACCCCGGACCGGCGAGCAGCTCCGCGGCGAAGGACATCGTGGGCTCGTGCCCGACGACGAGCAAGGTGCGGACCTCGTCGTCGACCTGACGCACGAGCTCTAGCAGCGACCGGCCGTCCGCCGAGTACACCTCGTCGCGCAGCTCGACCCGGGGCTGCGCGTCGAGGCCGACGCTGCCCAGCTCCCACGTCTGCCGGGTGCGCAGGCTCGACGAGCACAGCACCAGGTCGGGTGCCACGCCAGCGGCGGTCATCGCGGCACCCAGGCGGGACGCCTGCTTCCGGCCGGGCAGTGCGAGGGCACGCTCGTGGTCCTCGACCCGCTCGGGGTGCTCGGCCTTGGCGTGCCGGAGCAGCACCAAGCGACGAAGGGAACCGGATGGAGCAGGTGTCGTCACCGGCTCAGCGTCCCATCACAGACCCATGGCGTGCACGCCGCCGTCGACGTGGATGATCTCCGCGGTCGTCGCGGGGAACCAGTCCGACAGCAGCGCGGCGACGGCACGGGCCGTGGGCTCGGGGTCGGTGACGTCCCAGCCGAGCGGCGCACGGTCGGGCCAGCCGCCCTCCATCGACTCGAAGCCGGGGATCGACTTCGCGGCCGTGGTGCGGATCGGGCCGGCGGAGACGAGGTTGACGCGGACGCCCGAGGCGCCCAGGTCACGGGCCAGGTAGCGCGACGTCGACTCGAACGCCGCCTTGGCGACGCCCATCCAGTCGTAGACGGGCCACGCGAAGGACGCGTCGAACGTGAGGCCGACGATCGACGAACCGCGGGTCAGCAGCGGCTGCGCGGCCACGGCCAGGGACTTCAGCGAGAACGCGGAGACCTCGAGCGCCGTGGCGACGTCGGCCCACTCGCCGGCCAGGAAGTTGCCGCCCATGACGGACTGGGGTGCGAAACCGATGGAGTGCACGACGCCGTCGAGCTGGTCGAGGCCGGCCTCACGGACGCGGTCGGCCAGCGCGGCCAGGTCCTCGGCGTCGGTGACGTCGAGCTGGACCACCTCGGCGGGGGCCGGCAGGCGACGCGCGATGGCCTGGGTGAGGCGGAACTGGCGGCCGAACGAGGTCAGCACCACCTGGGCGCCCTCCTGCTGGGCCAGGCGCGCGACGTGGAACGCGATCGAGCCGTCCGTGAGGACGCCGGTGACGAGCAGCTTCTTGCCTTCGAGCAGACCCATGTCGGTCTCCGTTCTGTGTGGTGCGAGTGCGGGGAGAGTCAGTGGCCCATGCCCAGGCCGCCGTCGACCGGGATCACGGCGCCGGAGATGTAGGCGGCGGCGGGCGAGGCGAGGAACTCGACGGCGGCGGCGACCTCGTCGGGCTGCGCGAACCGGCCGGCCGGGATGGAGGCGATGTACGACTGCTGCGTGGCCTCGGGCAGGGCGCGCGTCATGTCCGTGTCGATGAAGCCCGGCGCGACGACGTTGGCGGTGATGCCGCGGCCGCCCAGCTCACGGGTGATGGAGCGTGCGACGCCGACGAGCGCCGCCTTGGACGCGGAGTAGTTGACCTGGCCGGGCGAGCCGTACAGGCCCACGACCGAGGAGATGAGCACGATGCGGCCGTGGCGCAGGCGGATCATGCCCTTGCTGGCGCGGCGCGCGCAGCGGAACGCGCCCTTGAGGTTGACGTCCAGGACGTCGTCGAACTCCTCGTCGGTCATCCGCATGAGGAGCTGGTCGCGCGTGATGCCGGCGTTGGCGACGAGCACCTCGACGGGACCGTTGGCCGCCTCGATCTCGGCGAAAGCGGCGTCGATCGACGCCGTGTCGCGCATGTCACCCTTCACGCCGAGGACACCGTCGGGCAGGTCGCCGGAGCGGTAGATGGTGGCGACCTTGTCGCCGGCGGCCACGAAGCGCTCGGCGATCGCGCGGCCGATCCCACGGTTCGCGCCCGTGATCAGGACGCTGCGGGCGCTGCTGGAGTTGTCGGAAGTCTCAGGCACGGGACACGACGCTAGCCCAGGCGGCACGCTCGGTGCGGGACCGTCCGGGCACAGGTTCGGTGCGTCGGGTTGTGGGACCCGTACAACGCGGGATCGGACTTAGGATCTGTTGGTGAGCACGCGCAAGCAGGACGAGCCGGAGATCCCTCGGATCACCTCCGCGCCCGAACCCTTGGCGGAGGACGTCGCTCGGCGGCAGAAGCGGTACCTCATCCAGATGGGCATCCGCGTCCTGTGCTTCGCGATCGCCGTCATCACGTGGCACCACATCCCGATGTGGGTGTCGCTGTTCTTCATCGTCGGCGCCGTCGTCCTGCCGTACGTCGCGGTGATCTTCGCCAACGCGGGCCGCGAGCGCCGCGACGAGGAGACGACGTTCATCGACCCGCGTGAGATCGGCCCGGGCGACCACCAGACCCATCACCTGGGCGGCCCCGGCGGGGGTGCCCGGTGAGCCTGTTCGCACCCGACCCCGTCGACGAGCTCATCTGCTCGGCTAAGGGCTGCCGCGCCGAGGCGACGTGGGGCCTGCTGTGGAACAACCCCAAGCTGCACACGGGTGAGCGCCGCAAGGTCTGGCTCGCGTGCGACGAGCACCGCACGTCGCTGTCGCAGTTCCTCGAGGTGCGCGGCTTCCTGCGGGACGTGGTGCCCGCCGACACGCTCGAGGGTGCCGCGCCGTGAGACCGTCCGTCCGCCGCGCCGTCGGGCTGATCCTGCTCGCCGTCGCGCTGGCCACCGCGTGCGTGTTCCTGGGCCGCTGGCAGTGGAACAGGCACACGTGGCGTGATGCGCAGATCGACGTGGTGAAGTCGAACTTCGACGCGACGCCCGTGCCGCTGTCCACCGTCCTGGACCCGGCCGACCCGATCGCGGAGGACCAGCTCTGGACGCCCGTCACGGTGACCGGCCACTACGAGCCCGCCGCCACCGTCGAGCTGCGCAACCGCCCGGCCGACGGCACCCCGGCGTACCACGTGCTGGTGCCGTTCATGGTCGACGACTCGTCTGCCGGCACCGCAGCGACACCCACCGACGCCGGCACGGTCCTCGTCGTCGACCGCGGGTGGGTCCCCACCGGCGAGAACGCGGACGCGGACGTGACCGCCCCGGCGCCGCCGTCGGGCGAGGCGACCATCACCGTCCGCCTGCGCGCGTCCGAGGCCGACTCCCGCCGCAAGGCGCCCCCCGGGCAGGTCCAGGCGATCGCGGTCGACGAGGTCCTCGACGTCGCCGGCATCGACGCCCCGACGTGGCAGGTCTACGGCGGCCTCGTGTCCGAGGACCCGGCCGTCTCCCCCATGCCCGGCACGCTGCCCGAGCCGAGCATCGACCCCGGGTCGCACCTGTCCTACGCGTTCCAGTGGTGGGTGTTCGCGACCGGGTCGCTCGCCGGGTTCACGCTGCTGGCGCGCCGCGAGATCCTCGAGGGCGACGACGAGCGCGCGCCCGTCGACCCGGACCCGTGGGCTCCGCGCCCTCCGCGCGGCGCACGCAAGGAGCGCGTCTACACCTCCAAGCGCCGCGACGGCCGCGCCGAGGCGGAGGAGGATGCCCTCGTCGAGGCGCAGCTCTCCTCGCACCCGTCGGGCGAGTGACGATCGCTCGACCCGAGCGCCGGTGATTGCACGCGTGGTTGCAGCGAACACGCCCGTGACGGGCACGTGCGCTGCAACCATCGATGCGACCACCGGCTGGCCACGGGGAGGCCGTCGGCGGGTCAGGCGAGCGTGATGAGGTCCAGGTAGTCCGGGCCCCACAGGTCCTCGTCGCCGTCGGGCAGCAGCAGGACACGCTCGGGGTTGAGCGCCTGCACGGCTCCCTCGTCGTGCGAGACCAGGACGACCGCACCCGTGTACCCGCGCAGGGCCGCGAGGATCTCCTCGCGGGAGGCAGGGTCCAGGTTGTTCGTCGGCTCGTCGAGCAGCAGGACGTTGGCCGACGACACGACGAGCGCCGCGAGCGCGAGGCGCGTCTTCTCGCCACCGGACAGGACGCGGGCGGGCTTGTCGGCGTCGTCGCCCGAGAACAGGAACGAGCCGAGGACCGAACGGACCTGGGTGTCGGTGAGATCGGGCGCGCTGGATCGCAGGTTCTCGACGACGGTCCGGTCGAGGTCGAGGGTCTCGTGCTCCTGGGCGTAGTAGCCGAGCTTGAGCCCGTGACCGGGGTTCACGGTCCCGGTGTCGGCCTTGTCGATCGCGCCCAGGATGCGCAGCAGCGTCGTCTTGCCGGCGCCGTTGAGACCCAGGACGACGACGCGCGAGCCGCGGTCGATCGCCAGGTCGACGTCGGTGAAGACCTCCTGCGACCCGTAGGACTTCGACAGCCCGCTCGCCGTGAGCGGCGTGCGGCCGCACGGGGCGGGGTCCGGGAACCGGAGGCGGGCCACCTTGTCCGAGACGCGCGCGGCCTCGAGGCCGGACAGCATGCGCTCGGCGCGGCGGGCCATGTTCTGCGCGGCGACGGCCTTCGTGGCCTTGGCGCGCATCTTGTCTGCCTGCGCCAGCAGGGTCGCAGCCTTCTTCTCGGCGTTGGCACGCTCGCGGCGACGACGCTTCTCGTCCGTCTCGCGCTGCAGCAGGTACGCGTCCCAGCCGAGCGCGTACTGGTCGAGCGCGGCGCGGTTGGCGTCGAGGTGGAACACCTTGTTGACGGTGGCCCGCAGCAGGTCGGCGTCGTGGGAGATCACGATGAAGCCGCCCGCGTACGCCTTGAGGTAGTCGCGCAGCCACGCGATCGAGTCGGCGTCCAGGTGGTTGGTGGGCTCGTCGAGCAGGAGGGTGTCGACGCCCGAGAACAGGATGCGCGCCAGCTCGACGCGGCGACGCTGACCGCCGGACAGCGTGCCGAGGGTCTGGCCCAGCACGCGGTCGTCGAGGCCCAGGTTCGACGTGATGATGTGCGCCTCGCTCTCGGCCGCGTACCCGCCGGCCGCGTCGAAGCGGGCGTTGAGCCGGCTGTAGCGCTCCATCGCGGCCTCGCGCACGGCGTCGTCGTCGCTGGCCATGCCGGCCTCGGCGACGCGCATGGCCGAGACGATCTCGTCGAGCCCGCGCGCGGACAGCACGCGGTGCAGGGCGAGCTGGCCCAGGTCGCCCGATGCGGGGTCCTGAGGGAGGTAGCCGACGTCGCCCGAGCGCACGATCTGGCCGCCCGTCGGCTGGGTCTGCCCGGCGAGCGTCTTGGTCAGCGTGGTCTTGCCGGCGCCGTTGCGCCCGACGAGCCCGATGCGGTCTCCAGCGGCGATGCGGAACGTCGCAGCCTCGAGCAGGGTGCGCGCGCCGATCTGCAGCTCGACCGCCTGTGCGGTGATCACTTGATGGTTTCCTCCGAGAAGGCGCCGCGGTACTTGGCCGCGGGCACAAACGCCCTCAAGTCTACGTGCGGCTAACGTGGCTGACGGCCGCCGGGACGACCCCCGATGCTGTGACACCCCTGGACGACGAGCGCGCCGACCCACGAAGATCGCCGCACGAGTCCCGCACGCGCACCGCATTTCTCGCTCCGCCGATCACGAGGGACACCCCATGACCGACATCACGCCTGACGCCACGACCGCCGACAAGCCGCTGCCCGCACCTGCCGCCGCGCGCAGCAGCGTCACCACCGACATCGCGCTCGTCGCGTCCTTCGCCGCCTTCATCGCGGTGTGCGCGATCCTCCCCGGCATCCCGACGGGTTCCGGCGTCCCCATCACGCTGCAGACGTTCGGCGTGATCCTGGCCGGGCTCGTGCTCGGGTGGCGGCGCGGTGCGCTCGCCGTGCTGCTCTACCTCGCTGTCGGCTTCGCCGGCGTGCCCGTGTTCGCGCAGGGGCACAGCGGTCTGTCGGTCCTGTCGGGCGCGTCCGCCGGGTACCTGATCGCGTTCCCGTTCGGGGCCGCGCTGGCCGGGTTCCTCGCGAACGGCGCCGCGAAGGCGACCGGGTACGCGCGGTACACGATCCTGTTCACGTCGGGCCTGTTCGCGAGCCTCCTGACGATCCACGTCGGCGGCATCATCGGCCTGATGGTCAAGCTCGGTATCGACTTCGGTGCGGCCGTGACCATCGACGTCGTCTACCTCCCCGGCGACATCCTCAAGAACCTGGCCGCGGCGGGCGTCGCCTACACGCTGTTCCGCGCCTACCCGGACATGCTCCGCAACCGGCGCTGATGATCGAGCTCGACGACGTCCTCGTTACCGCGTACAGCCCCGACCCGGACGGTGGCGAGGACCGCGTCGCGCGCCTGCTCGGGCCAGTCACGCTGCGGCTGACCGAGCACCGCATCGCGGTGGTCGGCGCGAACGGCTCGGGCAAGTCCACGCTCGCGCGGCTGCTCAATGGGCTCGTGCTGCCGTCGTCGGGCACCGTCCGGGTGGACGGCCTCGACACCGCGGCCGACGGGCGGGCCGTGCGCCGGCGCGTCGGGTTCGTGTTCACCAACCCTGATGCCCAGATCGTGATGCCGACACCGGTCGAGGACGTAGCGCTCTCGATGCGGCGGCTGGGACTCTCGGCCGACGAGCGGAACGCGGCCGCCCGCGCCGCGCTGGCGCGGGTCGGGCTCGCCGACCGTGCCGACGTCCCCGCCCACGCGCTGTCGGGCGGTCAGCGTCAGCTCCTCGCGCTGACGTCGGTGCTCGCGGTCGAGCCGCAGGTGCTGGTGTGCGACGAACCGACGACGCTCCTCGACCTTCGCTGGCGGCGTGTCGTCGACGACCTCCTGGCCGGGCTCGAGCAGCAGGTGGTCGTCGTGACCCATGACCTGGACGCCGCCGCGCGGGCAGACAGAGTGCTGGTCGTCGACGACGGCGACGTCGTGTTCGACGGCGACCCCGCCGACGGCGTCGCGCACTACCGCGACCTCATGGCGAACGTGCCCGCATGAGCGGCCCCCTGCGCCCGCCGTGGTCGGGGCCGCTGGGCCTCTACCACCCGGGCACGAGCATCGTGCACCGCTGCCCTCCCGGCACCAAGCTCGTGGCGCTCGCCGTCGCGGGGCTCACGATCACGGTGGTGCGCGGGCCCGTCTCGGCCGTCGTCGCGCTCGTCGTCGCCCTGGTGCTGCAGGCCGTCTCCCGCGTGCCGTGGCACCGGGTCACGCGCGGCCTCGTCGCGGTGGTCGCCACCGCGGTGCTGGCCGGTGCGTACCAGTGGTGGGCGCGGGGGTGGCAGGTGGGCCTGGAGGTCGCGCTCGACCTGGTGGCTCTGGTGCTGCTCGCGACCCTCGTCACGGCGACCACCCGGGCGGACGCGTTGCTCGAGGTGCTCGCACGCGTCGCCCGCCCGCTGCGGCACGTCGGGCTCTCCCCCGAGACGTTCGCGCTGGCGTGCGGTCTGTTCCTGCGGGCCGTGCCCGTGCTGGCCCAGACGTCTCTCGACGCCCGCGACGCCGCCCGGGCCCGCGGCCTGGAGCGCAGCCCGCGCGCCGTGCTCGCCCCGGCCGCCGTGCGGATGGTCGCCCACGCGCGCGCGACCGGCGACGCCCTCGCGGCCCGCGGCCTGGGCGAGGACTGACTGCGAAGCCGGGCCCGATCCGGTTGGCGCGCAGCGCTTGGCTGCGTCGCGTCGGCCGGTGCGGTCCACGACGCCGCTCAGTCGACTGCTGTCGGTAGCGTCCGGCGAAGGCGCGCCGGCCCCCGTGCGGCTACGGTTCCTCCGTGACGTTTCAGGAGGGTGGCGAGTTTGGCGGAGGGCGCGTGGGCAAGCGCACTCGCGTCGGCGGTCGCGGGGCCGTGGTCGGTGGCGGCCTGGGGACGGTGATCGTTGTGATCGCCGTGGCACTCCTGTCCGGGGGGCGCGTCGACCTCAGCAGCATGCTAGGGGACGGGAGCGCTGCGGAGAATGTCGGCACCGTCGGTCAGTGCAGCGCGGACCAGGCCAACACGGACCGCGAGTGCAGGCTCTCTGCGGCCATCGACTCCCTCGACACCTACTGGGACGCGAACGTGGAGGGCGCGAGCACGCATCCGAAGGTCTGGGAATTCTCTGATTCGACCGACACGGGTTGCGGCACCGCGAACTCGTCGACGGGCCCATTCTATTGTCCGCCCGACCAGGCAATCTATCTTGATCTGGGATTCTTCGACCAGCTCAGCACCCAGTTCGGCGCCCGAGGCGGCCCGCTCGCCGAGATGTACGTGATCGCCCACGAGTACGGCCACCACATCCAGCAGATCGCCGGCGTGATGGACCGCGCAGAGCGCGACGGGGCGGGCTCCACCTCCGACTCGGTGCGCGTCGAGCTGCAAGCCGACTGCTACGCCGGCCTGTGGGCCGGTCACGCCGCCAAGACTGCGGACCCCGACACGGGCGTGACGTACCTGGAGCCCATCAGCGACGACGAGCTCTCGGAGGCTCTCGACGCTGCGGCAGCCGTCGGCGACGACCACATCCAGGAGCAGTCCGGGGGCGGCGTGAACCCCGACACGTGGACGCACGGCTCGAGCGCACAGCGGCAGAAGTGGTTCACGATCGGATACGAGAAGGGCACGCTCGCGGCCTGCGACACGTTCTCGGCGAAGTCGCTCTGACGTCGGCCGGGCGCCTGAGGACGTCCCGTGTTACGTCGTCGTGTCCATCCGGAGAACTCTTGCGCCCCAGGCGTACTCACGGCGAGTTCACGGCCGTGAACTCGTGCGAACCGGACGTTCGACCGCAATCATGAGCCGATGACCGCAGCCCCGGGCGCCAGCGCCTGCCAGCTCACGCTCGGCGCCGAGGAGGAGCTGCACCTCATCGACCTCGAGCGCTGGCAGCTGTCCGCCCGGGCGCCGCAGATCCTCGCTCGGCTGCCTGAGGTCAACTACTCGGCCGAGATCCAGCGCACCACCGTCGAGACGAACACGGACGTGGTGACGTCGCTGGGTGGTCTGCGCGACGAGCTGGTCCGCCTGCGTCGCGGCGTCGTCGAGGTCGCCGAGCGCGAGGGCCTCGGGATCGCCGCCGTCGGCACGGCGCCCCGCAGCGAGTTCGACGACTTCGAGCTCACCGCGACCGGCCGGTACGGGCGGATGCAGGAGCAGTACCGGCTGCTCGTCGACGAGCAGCTCATCTGCGGCACCCAGATCCATGTGGGCGTCGCCGACCGGGACCTGGCCGTCGAGATCGCGCAGCGCATCCAGCCGCACCTGCCGATCCTGCTGGCCCTGTCCGCCTCGAGCCCGTACTGGAACGGCCAGGACACGGGCTACGCATCGATCCGCACGATCATCTGGCAGCGCTGGCCCAGCGCCGGCGCCACCGGCCCGCTGGCGTCGGCGGCGGAGTACGACGAGCTGCTGGCCGACCTGATCGGATCGGGCGTGATCGCCGACGCGAAGATGGCCTACTTCGATGTGCGGCCGTCCGCACACGCGCCCACGCTCGAGCTGCGCGTGTGCGACGCCACCCCCGTGGTCGACGACGCCGTGCTCATCGCCGGCCTGTTCCGAGCGCTCGTGCGGGCCGCGGAGATCGAGATCACCGCGGGCCTGCCGCGCCAGGTCCTGCCCCCGCCGCTGCACCGTGCAGCGATCTGGCAGGCCGCGCGGGGCGGCCTGTCGGGTCCGCTGCTCGTCGGGTCGGCCCACCCCCGGCCGACGCCCGCGGTCGAGGCGGTCCGCGGCCTGGTCGAGACGCTGGGCCCGGTGCTCGACGAGCTGGGCGACCTCGAGGAGGTGTGCGAGCTGGCCGAGACGGCGCTGGCCCGCGGCAACTCCGCCGACCGTCAGCGTGCCGCCTTCGTCGAGCGCGGCGACCTCGACGACGTCATGCGCCTCGTCGTCGCCGAGACCCAGGGCGACACCCGCGGCCGCACCCCGGGCCACGAGCCCGACGAACGCGTCGTGCCCCGGTACGCGATCCGCGCCGGCGACGAGGCCGTGCGCTCGACCGGCGTCGCGCGCCCGGCCTACCGCGACCTGGTCGAGCACGTGCGCGTCACCGGGCTCGACGGGATCGCCGAGCGCGTCGTCGCGCGTGACCGCTGGACGCAGGAGAACGAGCTGGACTTCGGCGTCGACGGCCGCAAGCAGCCGTTCGCGGTGGACCTGGTCCCTCGGCTGATCCTGGCGCACGAGTGGGACGAGCTGGCCACCGGGCTCGTCCAGCGCTCGCGCGCGATCGAGGCGTTCCTGGCCGACGTCTACGGGCCGCGGCGGATCATCGCCGACGGCGTGCTGCCCGAGTCGGCCGTGCTGGGCGCGCCCGGCTGGCGCGACGAGGCGAGCCGCCTGCCGGCCGCGACGCTGCGCGCGCCGATCCTCGGCTTCGACCTGGTCCGCAACGAGTACGGCGGGTGGCGCGTGCTCGAGGACAACGTCCGCAACCCGTCGGGCATGGCCTACGCGATCGCCGTCCGCGAGCTCATGGACACGGTGATGCCCGACCTGCCGCGCCCCGACGGTCTGACGGACCCCGCGCGCACGCTGGAACGGCTGCGCTCCACGCTGCTGGCCCGCGCCAAGCCCGGCACCCGCGGCGCCCTGTTCACCAGCGGCCCGGGCGCGTCGGCGTGGTTCGAGCACCGCCGCCTCGCGGACGGCGCGGGTCTGCTGCTCGTCACGGCCGACGACCTGGACGTGCGCGACGGGCGCGTCGTCCACCGCTCCAGCGGTCAGCCGATCGGGTCGCTGTACCTGCGGCTCGACGACGAGCTCGTCGACGTCCACGACGGCGCGGGCCGCGCGATCGGCGCCGAGGTCTTCGAGGTGGCGGTCGCAGGGGACGTCGTGCTCGCCAACGCGCCGGGCAACGGCGTGGCCGACGACAAGGCGATGTACCGCTCGGTCCCCGAGCTCATCGCCTACTACCTCGACGAGCGGCCGCTGCTGGAGAGCGTGCCGACCTACCGCACGAGCGACCTGACCGAGCGCCGCGCGGTCCTGGAGCGTGTGGGTGAGCTGGTCACCAAGCCCGTCGACGGGGCGGGTGGGGTCGGCGTCCTCATCGGACCCGCCGCGAGCGCGGCGGAGGTCGCGGCCCGGCGTCTCGAGATCGCCGCGCACCCGGACGCGTGGGTCGCGCAGGAGGTCGTCGCCCTGTCCAGCGTCCCGTCGCTGCAGGACGGACGGCTGCAACCGCGGCACGTGGACCTGCGGGCGTTCGTCATGGCGACGGGGCGCAAGCGTCGCGAGCACCACCTCGCCGACGTGGCCCTGACGCGCGTCGCCCCCGAGGGGAGCCTGGTGGTCAACTCCTCGCGCGGTGGCGGCGCCAAGGACACGTGGATCATCCGGGGCGAGGACGACGAGCCGCACACCTCCCCCGACGACGCCCAGCAGGACGACGAGAGGAGCCGCCGTGTGCGGTCTCGCAGGTGAGTTCCGGTTCGACGGCTCTCCGGCCGATGCGTCCGCCGTGGACCGGATGACGGCGTGCATGGTGCACCGCGGTCCGGACGGATCGGGGTTGTGGGCACGCGGGCCGGTGGCGCTCGGGCACCGCCGGCTGTCGATCATCGACCTGTCCGCGGCGGGTTCGCAGCCGATGGTCGACTCCCCCGAGGCGCTGTCCGTCGTCTTCAACGGCTGCATCTACAACTACGAGGCGCTGCGCGCCGAGCTGACGTCGGCCGGTCACCGGTTCTTCTCCCACTCGGACACCGAGGTGATCGAGAAGTCGTACGCGCAGTGGGGCGAGGACTTCGTCACCCACTTCCACGGCATGTTCGCGATCGCGATCTTCGAGCACCGCACGGGCCGCCTGGTGCTGGCCCGCGACCGGCTCGGCATCAAGCCGCTCTACCTCGACGAGCGCCCCGCCCTGCTGCGCTTCGCCTCGACGACGCAGGCGCTGCTCGCGGGTGGCGGCGTCGACACGTCGATCGACCGCGTGGCCCTGAGCCAGTACATGACGTTCCACTCGGTGGTCCCCGCCCCGCGGACCATCCTGACGGGCATCCGCAAGCTGCCGCCCGCGACCGTCCGCGTGGTGGAGGCCGACGGCCGCACGCGCGAGCGCGTCTACTGGCACGCACCGTTCGAGCGCGACCCGGATCTCGCCGGCCGCTCGGGCGCGGAGTGGCAGGAGGCACTGCTCGACGCGCTGAGGACTGCGGTGAAGCGGCGGATGGTGGCCGACGTGCCCGTCGGCGTGCTGCTGTCGGGCGGCATCGACTCCTCGCTGGTCGTCGCACTGCTGGCAGAGGCGGGGCAGACGGGTTTGGCGACGTTCTCGATCGGGTTCGACTCGGCCGGGGGCGAGAGCGGCGACGAGTTCGAGTACTCCGACCTGGTGGCGCGCGAGTTCGGCACCGACCATCACCGCATCCGCATCGAATCCTCGCGCTTGCTGCCCGGCATCGACGGCGCGGTGCGCGCCATGAGCGAACCCATGGTCAGCCACGACTGCGTCGCGTTCTACCTGCTCAGCCAGGACGTGTCGCAGTCGGTGAAGGTGGTCCAGTCGGGGCAGGGCGCCGACGAGGTCCTCGGCGGCTACGACTGGTACCCGCCGCTGGCGTCGGTCCCGCGGCAGGACGCCGAGGAGGCGTACGCACGCGTGTTCTTCGACCGCCGCTGGGACGCGATGGGCGAGGTGCTCAACCCGGACTGGATCTGCGCGGACGACGAGCCGAGCGCGTTCATCCGACGCTCGTTCGGGGCGCCGGGCGCGGACACGTCGGTGGACGCCGCGCTGCGCAACGACACGACCGTCATGCTCGTCGACGACCCGGTCAAGCGCGTCGACAACATGACGATGGCGTGGGGGCTGGAGGCGCGCGTGCCGTTCCTCGACCACGAGCTCGTCGAGCTGGCGGGCCGCATCCCGCCTGACCTCAAGCTCGCCGACGGCGGCAAGGGCGTGCTCAAGCGCGCCGCGCGCGGCGTGGTGCCCGACGCCGTCATCGACCGCACCAAGGGCTACTTCCCGGTGCCGGCCATCCGCCAGCTCGAGGGCCCCTACCTGGACCGCGTGCGCGAGGCACTGACCGACCCCGCCGCGAAGCGCCGCTCCCTGTTCCGCCCGGACGCGGTCGACCGCTTCCTCGCAGACCCCAACACGACCCGCACGACGCTGGGCTCGAACGCCCTGTGGCAGCTGGCCCTCCTGGAGCTCTGGCTCCAGGAGCACGCGGACTGATCAGCACCTCTCACCGCGAGGGGGCGGCCGCCGGCTCGAGGTCCGCGCCGCCGCTGTGAACGACGACCTCCTGATCGGGGCAGACCGGTCCGGGCACCACGGCAGACGCCCCCCAGGGGAACACCACCCGGACGTCTCCACGCGTACAACCGTATCCGAGCAGGACGAGACCACCGCCGGCCGTCACATCATCCCGCTCGCCGTCGACCACGACTGTCACGCCGGTCAGGCTCTCGTTCCTGATGGACAGGTCCCCCGGAGAGCTGCACGCCACGAGAGTCAGGGTGATGGCCGCCAGGCCACCGAGCACAATCAGTCGACGACGCACGTGATCTCCCCCTGCTGACCGTTCGGCCGCACCTTAGACCCTAGAGGCAGGTCACGCTTCCGTCCGGGTTTGTGGGGCATCCACACCGAGTGCGCACAGAACAATCCTCACCGGGCTGCGTGAGCGCGACAAGCCCCTGTTGAGCGGCGCCCCCGTACCGCGCTCAGGCAGGATGTGTGGATGAGCACCCAGGCACACGTGCCCACGTTGGCCCAGCGCCTCACTACCGCGTGGGGCAGCTGGGGTCCCACCATGACCCCCGACGCGCGGCGTGTCGCGTTCCTCAGCGACCGGTCGGGGCAGCCCGAGGTATGGGTGCAGGACGTGGTCCTGGACGGCGAGGCGCCGCCCGCGGTCCGCATCGCCCTGTCCGACGACCCCGTCGTCCAGGTCACGTGGGCCGCCGACGGCGCGTGGCTCGCCTGCGCGGTCGCGACGGACGGAGGCGTGCGCACGCAGGTGTGGGTGGTCCGGCCGGACGGGACGGGCGCCCGCCGCATCGCGGGCGACGCCAGCGAGCACGCCGAGCTCGGACCGTGGGCTCGCAGCGGGCACCGCGTCGTCGTGACGTTCCCGTCGGTGAGCCCCGACGTTCCCGCCCGCTCGTACCTCGCGGACCCGTGGACGGGACGGCTCGACGAGCTGGCCGAGGGCGAGCTCATCCACGTCCTCGACATCTCGCTCGAGGAACGCTTCCTGGTGATCGTCGACGGCGAGCGCGGGCGGCAGTTCTCGGTGGTCGTCGACCGCCTGACCGACGACCACTTCCCGCTGCTCCCCCACGGCACCGGCTCCACGGAGGTCGCGCTGGTGCGCCCCGCGCCCGACGGCGACGCCGGCCCGCTGTGGGCGTACCTGGCCAGCGATGTCGGCCTGTCCCGCAAGCAGCTCATCGGCCTGCCGTTCGGCCCCAACGGCTACCGCGGTCAGGAGCGCACGCTCGTGACCAGGGACGACGCCGAGCTGGAGGCGGTGGACGCCGACGACGCCGGCCGGCTCCTGCTCCTCGTCTGGAACGTATCCGGCGCCAGCGAGCTCGAGCTGTTCGACACCACGACCCGCGAGCTGGTCCCGATCGCCGGCCTGCCCGGCCTGGTCGCGACCACACCGGTCCTCAGCCGCGACGGCCGGTCCGTCATCCTGGGTGTCCAGGGACCCGAGCGCCCGCGGGAGCTGTGGCACCTCGACACCGACTCGCACGCGTGGACCCGCGTCACGGCCGGCCCGCACCCGGAGGACGACCTCGTCGTCCCGACGCTGCAGACGTTCACGAGCGACGACGGAACCCTGCTGTCCGGGTGGCTCTACCGCGCGCCCGGCGTGGACGGCCCCGGAGCCGCGGCGCTCTGGCTCCACGGGGGCCCAGAGTCGCAGGAACGTCCGACGTTCGACGCCCAGCACCAAGCGCTCGCCGCGGCGGGCATCTCGGTGTTCGCCCCCAACGTGCGCGGGTCCAGCGGGTTCGGGCGCGACTTCGTGCACGCCGACGACCTCGAGGGCCGCTACGGCGCGTTCGCGGACGTCACCGCCGCCGCGCAGCACCTGATCGAGACGGGCATCGCCGACCCGGGGCGCATCGCGGTGACCGGCCGCTCGTATGGCGGCTACCTGGTGCTCGCGGCCCTCGCGTTCACGCCCGACGTCTTCGCCGCCGGCGTCGACATCTGCGGCATGAGCGACCTCGTCACGTTCTACCGGGACACCGAGCCGTGGATCGCCGCCGCCGCCGTCTCGAAGTACGGCCACCCGGAACGCGACCGCGCCCTATTGGAGGACATCTCCCCGCTGCGCGAGGCCGACGCCATCACCGCTCCCCTGCTCGTCGTCCATGGCGAGCTCGACACCAACGTCCCCATCGGCGAGGCGCACCAGATCGTCGCCGCGCTGCGCGACCGCGACCACCCGGTCGAGTACCTGGAGCTCCCCGGCGAGGGCCACGAGTACCGCCGCGCCGACTCCCGCAGGGTCCTCGTGGAACGAGTCGTCGACTTCCTCACCGATGTCTTGGGTGTGCAAGAGACCGGCTCCTGACGTCCCCGATCGCAGGATCCGACTGCCAGAGGCGCCCCCGTCCGACCCACTACTGTCGGCGCATGACGCGCGTCGAGCGGTGGGAGACCCGGACCGAGTGGCCGCTGACGGCCGCTGCGCTCGTCTTCCTCGTCGCCTACGCCGTCCCGATCGCCTGGCCCGAGGTCGGCGCCTCGGCGCGGCACGCCTGCTCGGCGATCACGTGGTTGACGTGGGCGGCCTTCGCCATCGACTACGTCGTGAGGCTCTGCCTCTCGGATCGACGGTGGTCGTTCGTCCGCCACAACGTGCTGGACCTGGCCGTCGTCGCGCTCCCCGTCCTGCGCCCTCTGCGGCTCGTGCGGGTCCTCGCGCTGCTCTCGGTCCTGCATCGCACCGGCGCACGCAACCTGCGTGGCCAGGTGGTCCTCTACGCCTCGGCCGTCACCGCGCTGCTGATCCTGGTGGGCGCCTTGGCGATCACCGACGCCGAACGAGGACGGCCCGGGTCGAACATCGCCGACCTCGGTGACGGGTTCTGGTGGACGGTGACGACCCTGACGACGGTCGGATACGGCGACCGGTTCCCGGTCACCACGAGCGGCCGGTTCGTCGCCGTCGTCCTCATGGCGGGAGGCCTCGCGCTGCTCGGCACGATCACGGCCACCTTGGCGTCCTGGTTGGTCGAGCGCGTCGCCGAGGCGAACGAGGACGAGCAGGCTGCGACGCGCGCGCAGGTCCGTGAGCTCGCTGCCGAGGTCCGAGCGCTCCGCGAGCACCTCGTGCTGCAGGGTTCACCGCTGTACGCCGAGCCGGTCTCGGGTTCCCCGCACTCGCCCCCAGAGACCTAGGCACACAGCCGGCACCAGCTCAGCGCGTCGCGCCTTTCGACCCGGGCTCGTCCGAGGGCTTGCGGTTGGCGAGCCGGCCCAGCAGCTCGCGGAGCTGTGCTGCGTCGTCGTCGCCCAGGTCGGCGAGGAGCGCCCGCTCGGCGTCGTCGCTGGCGCGCGTCGCCTGGTCGAGCACGCTCCGGCCGGTCGCGGTGAGCTCGACGACGTTGCGTCGTCTGTCCGCGCTGTCCGGGCGTCGCGCGACGAGCGACTTGGCCTCGAGCACGTCCAGGAGACCGACCATCGTGGTGCGGTCGACGCCGAGCCTGCGAGCGGCCTGCTGTTGGGACTCGGGTTCGCGATCGGCCAGCATCAGGAGCACGCCGAGCTCGCGCGCGCTCACGCCCGTCGCCGCCATGTACTCCTCGTGCAGCTCCTCGAGGGTGACCATCGCGTACTTGAGCAGATAGCCGAGCCGCCGGCGGAGCGCCGGTCCGATGTCGCGCTCGTCGGCCATGCGCACCACTCTAGGGTGTAGGCTACTCGTCAGTAGTGCTGATGATCACTGGAAGGACTGAACATGGCCACCATCCTCCTGACAGGCCCCACCGGTCTCGTCGGCTCGCGGCTCCTGCCGCGGCTCGTCGACGCCGGCTTCACGGTTCGAGCGCTCGTGCGCCGCGACGTCGAGCTCCCCGACGGCGCGACCGCGGTGCGAGGAGAGCTCGACGATCCCGCGTCGCTGCGCACGGCCGTCGAGGGTGTCAACGCCGTCGTCCATCTGGCCGCGCTGTTCCGGACGGGCGACGAGGACGCGATCTGGCGCGCCAACCACGACGGCACCCGGAACCTCCTCGAGGCAGTCTCGGCGTACGCGCCGGCCGCGCGGTTCGTCATGGCGAGCACCGGCCAGGTCTACGACGCGACCGCCACGCGCCCCGCGCGTGAGGACGACGACTGCACCCCGACCCACGCGTACCCCGCGAGCAAGATCGCCGCAGAGAAGCTCGTGCGCGAGAGCGGGCTGACGTGGGCGATCCTGCGCCTGCCCTTCGTCTACGGCGACGGCGACGGGCACCTCGCCTCGATCCCTGGGCTCGCGACACGCTTCGGGCTGCACCCCGCCCACACCTACTCGGTCGCCCACCACCGCGACATCGCGGGAATGGTCCAGCTGGCCCTCACCGGTGCCGCCGACGGCAGGATCGTCAACGTGACCGACGACGCACCCGTCACGGTCTGGGAGATGGCGAACCTCGCCAACGAGCCGATCGCCGGATCCGGCGCACCGCTCGAGCATCCGTGGTCCGGGCGCATGGACGGCTCGCTCGCCCGCGAGCTCGGCTTCCAGCCCACCGTCCCGACGATCCACGCGGCCGCCGCCGACGGCATCCTCTGACGGGCTCCGCCTCGGCCTCGGCGCCGGGCACACGACGAGGGGCACGCTCGTGAGCGTGCCCCTCGTCGTTCGTCGGCGGCGGTGCCGGGCAAGACCAGCAGGACGTCAGATGTTGAAGCCCAGGGCCCGCATCTGCTCCTTGCCGTCCGTGGTGATCTTCTCCGGGCCCCACGGCGGCATCCACACCCAGTTGATGCGGAAGCCGTCGACGAGCCCGTCGAGAGCCTGGGCCGACTGGTCCTCGATGACGTCGGTCAGCGGGCAGGCCGCCGACGTGAGCGTCATGTCGATGACGGCGGTGTTGGTCTGGTCGAGCACGATGCCGTAGACGAGCCCGAGGTCGACGACGTTGATGCCGAGCTCGGGGTCGATGACGTCGCGCATGGCCTCTTCGACGTCTGCGACGGTGGTGGTCATGCGTTCTCCTTGGGGGCGTCGGCGCTGGCGCCGGACTTGATGAGGGCGTCGTTCAGGGCGACCCAGCCGAGCAGCGCGCACTTGACGCGCGCCGAGAACTTGCCGACGCCGGTGAAGGCGTTCGCGTCGCCGAGGGCGTCCTCGGCGGCCTCGTCGTCCAGGCCGACGCCCTTGGTCTGCATGAGTGCGCGGAAGGTCGCTCCCAGGTCACCGGCGGTCGACACGGGCTGGTCGATGACCAGGTCGTGCAGGACGGAGACCGAGGCCTGCGAGATCGAGCACCCCTGGCCCTCCCAGCGCACGTCGCGGACCACGCCGGCGTCGTCGACGTCGACCTGCAGAGTCACCTCGTCGCCGCACGTGGGGTTCACCTGGTGCGACTCGCCCGACGTGACGCCGCCGGGCGCGACGCCCAGGCCGCGGCCGTGCGGGTGCTTGGCGTGGTCCAGGATCACCTGCTGGTAGAGCTGCTCCATCGAGCTGGTCATGCTGCTCCTTCGTTCGAGGCGGGTGCCTCCAGACCGAAGAACGCCCGGACGCCGCTCAATGCTTCCCGGAACGCCTCGATCTCCTCGTCCGTGGTGTAGACGGCGGCCGTCGCGCGGGCCGTGGCGGCCACGCCGAACCGGCGGTGCAGCGGCTGCGCGCAGTGGTGGCCGACGCGTACCGCCACGCCGGCGTCATCGAGCACCTGGCCGACGTCGTGCGCGTGCACGCCGTCGACGACGAACGACACGGTCGCGAGCCGGTCGGCGGCATCGGTCGGGCCGATCACCCGGACGCCGGGGACGGACGCGACGGCGTCGAGCAGCAGACGCGTCAGATGCCGCTCGTGCTCGGCGATGGCGTCCATGCCGATGTCGGACAGGTAGGTGGCCGCGGCCCCCATCGCGACGGCCTGGGAGACCATCTGCGTGCCGGCCTCGAAGCGCTGCGGCGGCGGCGCGTAGGTGGTGGTCTCCATGGTGACGACCTCGACCATCGACCCGCCCGTGGTCACCGGCGGCATGGCGGCCAGCAGCTCGCGGCGCCCGTACAGCGCGCCGACGCCCGTCGGGCCCAGCATCTTGTGGCCGGAGAACGCGGCGAAGTCGACACCCAGCTCGTGCAGGTCCACCGGCAGGTGCGGCACCGACTGGCACGCGTCGAGCACCGTGATCGCCCCGACCTCGCGGGCCTTCGCGACGAACGGCGCCACCGGCGTGATGGCACCCGTGACGTTGGATGCGTGCGTGAAGGCGATGACACGCGTGCGCGGGCCGACGACCTCGTCGAGCTGGTCGACCCGGATACGACCGTCGTCGTCGACCCCGACCCACCGCAGCACGGCGCCCGTGCGCGCCGCGAGCTCCTGCCACGGCACGAGGTTGGCGTGGTGCTCGGCCTCGGTGACGACGATCTCGTCGCCCGGTGCCAACGCGAACCGGCGCGCCGCCTCTCCCCCACGGCCGAGCGTCGCGTTCGAGATCGCGTAGGCGACGAGGTTGATCGCGGCCGTCGCGTTGGAGGTCCAGACGATCTCGTCGTCGTCGACCCCGACGAACCGCGCGACGCGACCCCTCGCGTCCTCGAACGCCTCGGTGGCCTCCTCGGCGAGCTGGTGGGCGCCGCGGTGCACGGCGGCGTTTCGCTGGATGTAGAAGTCCTGCTCGGCGTCCAGCACGACGTCGGGCTTCTGCGACGTGGCGCCGGAGTCGAGGTAGACGAGCGCCCGACCGTCACGCAGCGTGCGTTCGAGCAGCGGGAAGTCCGCCCGGATCGCCGACAGCTCACCGGCGCTCAGCGTGTGCGTCGCCTCGATCGTGCTGGTCACGTCGTCCACCTCTCCTCGTCGTGCCTACCGGCCGACGATTCCGAAGGTTCTGCGCGGCCGGCGCTCAGAACCTTCGGAATCGTCGGTGACGTGCGTCCGTCTCAGACCGTGGCGGTCGTCAGGAAGCGGTCGTAGCCCTCGTTCTCGAGACGCTCGGCGAGCTCGGGCCCGCCCTCCTCGGCGACCTTGCCGTCGACGAAGACGTGCACGAAGTCGGGCTTGATGTAGCGCAGGATGCGCGTGTAGTGCGTGATGAGCAGCACGCCCACCTCGCTGTTCTCGCGGACGCGGTTCACGCCCTCGGACACGATGCGCAGCGCGTCGACGTCGAGGCCGGAGTCGGTCTCGTCGAGGATCGCGAACTGGGGCTTGAGCAGCTCCATCTGCAGGATCTCGTGGCGCTTCTTCTCGCCGCCGGAGAAGCCCTCGTTGACCGAGCGCTCGGCGAAGGAGGAGTCCATGCGCAGGTTGTCCATGGCGCTGCGGACGTCCTTGACCCACGTGCGCAGCGCGGGGGCCTCGCCGTCGATCGCGGTCTTGGCGGTGCGCAGGAAGTTCGACACCGAGACGCCGGGGACCTCGACGGGGTACTGCATGGCCAGGAACAGGCCGGCGCGGGCGCGCTCGTCGACGGACATCGCCAGGACGTCCTCACCGTCGAGCGTCACGGTGCCGGACGTGACGGTGTACTTGGGGTGGCCGGCCAGCGAGTAGGCCAGCGTGGACTTGCCGGAGCCGTTGGGGCCCATGATGGCGTGCGTCTCGCCGCTACGGATGGTCAGGTCGACGCCACGCAGGATGGCCTTGGGGCCCTCCTTCGTCTCGACGCTGACGTGCAGGTCGTGGATCTCCAGGGTGGACATGGGGGTTCTCCTAGCTCACAGGGGGGCGTCGACGTCGACGAGCACACGCTCGCCGTCGACGGTCACGGGGTAGACGGGCACGGGGGTCATGGCGGGCGGGCTGAGCGGCTTGCCGGTGCGCAGGTCGAACCTCGACCCGTGCAGCCAGCACTCGACCGTGCAGCCCTCCACCTCGCCGTCGGACAGCGAGACGGCCCCGTGGGAACAGATGTCACTGATGGCGTGCAGCTCGCCGTCCTCGTCGCGGACCATCGCGACCTCGACGGTGCCGGACTCGGCCTCCAGCTCCACCAGCAGCGTGCCGCCGGTGGGGACGTCGGAGGTCATGCACGCAAGCTGGGCGGTCATGCGGTCTCGGTCACCGTGCCGGCCTCGGAGCCCTCGACCGAGACCTTGTCCAGCGCGGTCATGGACGCCTCGAGCTCGGCCTCGATCGCGGCGATGAGACGCTCCTCGACCTCCGGCACGCCGATCTCGTGCAGCAGCTCCGCGAAGAAGCCGCGGACCACGAGGCGACGGGCGTCGGGCTCGGGGATGCCGCGGGCGCGCAGGTAGAAGAGCTGCTCGTCGTCGAACCGGCCGGTCGCGGACGCGTGGCCCGCTCCCTCGATGACGCCGGTCTCGATCTCGAGGTTCGGCACCGAGTCCGCGCGCGCCCCGTCCGTGAGGACCAGGTTGCGGTTGAGCTCGTAGGTGTCGGTGCCCTCGGCCGCGGCGCGGATGAGCACGTCGCCGACCCAGACCGTGTGCGCGCCCTCGCCCTGCAGCGCGCCCTTGTAGGTCACGCGGCTGATGCAGTTGGGCACGGCGTGGTCGACGAACAGGCGCTGCTCCTGGTGCTGGCCCGCGTCGGCGAAGTACAGGCCGAGCATCTGCACCGAGGCGCCCTCGCCGACGAACTCGGCGTCCGGCGTGATGCGCACGACGTCGCCGCCGAGCGTGACGGCGATGTGCTTGACGGTCGCGTCGCGCCCGACCCGCAGGCGGTGCGAGGCCGCGTGCACGGAGCCGTCGGCCCAGTCGTGCACGGAGACGACGGTCAGGTGCGCACCGTCCTCCGCGACGATCTCGACCGTCTCGGTGAGCGCGGCGTGGCCGACGTGGTCGATGACGACGACGCCCTGCGACATCGGCTCGGCCTTGATGACCAGGTGCGACGCCGACGGGTCCAGCGGCGCGTCGTGCGTGCCCGCACCCTCGACGCCCTCGACCCGGATGGACGTGACCTTGCTGGCCACAGCCTCCTGCGGGACCGTCACGACCGTGGCGCGCGGGAACGAGGCCCACGCGGTGGCGGCCGTGCGGTCGCCGGGCTTGCCGGCGAGCCCCAGGCGCGCGTCGTCGCGCTCGACGATCTCGACGTTCACCTCGGGGCTCTCGACGACCGTCGTCAGCACGCCGTGCCCGGCCAGGACACCGTCGGTGTCCGCGGCGAACAGCGGGGCCAGGCGGTTGATCGGCGAGAAGCGCCACTCCTCCTCGCGCCCGGTGGGCACGGGGAAGTCGGCGACGTCGAAGGACGTCAGGCGCGCGGCGCGCGACGACTCGGGCGTGCCACCCACGCCGTGGGTGTGCGCACCGTCGGCCTGGGCCCGCGAGTGGTCCGTCGACAGGCTCGGCGGGTTGGTGGACTCGGTAGTGGTGGCCATCAGCCGACGGACCCTTCCATCTGCAGCTCGATGAGGCGGTTCAGCTCGAGGGCGTACTCCATGGGCAGCTCACGCGCGATGGGCTCGACGAACCCGCGCACGATCATCGCCATGGCCTCGGTCTCGGCCATGCCTCGGGACATCAGGTAGAACAGCTGGTCCTCGCTCACGCG
>Ga0160439_1000343_pt1 | contig 25241 bp, 19 predicted proteins | sample HID1975M_E0MG_FD_108201 | JGI IMG/M metagenome (GOLD analysis project Ga0160439, IMG submission 108201) | Enriched soil microbial communities from UW Madison campus, WI, USA - HID1975M_E0 MG | ecosystem: Environmental > Terrestrial > Soil > Unclassified | place: USA: Madison, Wisconsin... | reverse complement strand
GGCGCGGTGATGCCGCCGATCTACGCCACCTCCACCTACGCCCAGTCCAGCCCCGGCGAACACCAGGGCTTCGAGTACTCGCGTACCCACAACCCGACCCGCTTCGCCTACGAGCGCTGCGTGGCCTCGCTCGAAGGGGGCAGTCGCGGTTACGCCTTCGCCTCGGGCATGGCCGCCACCTCCACGGTGATGGAGCTGCTGGACGCCGGCAGCCACGTGGTGGCGATGGATGACATCTACGGCGGCACCTTCCGCCTGTTCGAGCGCGTGCGCAAGCGCACCGCCGGGCTGCAGTTCGGCTTCGTGGACCTGACCGACCTGGCCGCCTTCGAAGCGGCGATCACGCCGCAGACGAAGATGGTCTGGATCGAAACCCCGACCAACCCGATGCTGAAGATCGTGGACATCGCCGCGGTGGCGGCCATCGCCAAGCGCCATGGCCTGATCGTGGTCGTGGACAACACCTTCGCCTCGCCGATGCTGCAGCGCCCGCTGGAGCTGGGCGCGGACCTGGTCCTGCACTCGGCTACCAAGTACCTCAACGGCCATTCGGACATGGTCGGCGGCATGGTGGTGGTGGGCGACAACGCCGAGCTGGCAGAGCAGATGGCCTTCCTGCAGAACTCCATCGGGGGTGTGCAGGGTCCGTTCGACAGCTTCCTGGCCCTGCGTGGCCTGAAGACCCTGCCGCTGCGCATGAAGGCGCACTGCGCCAATGCGCTGGCCCTGGCCCAGTGGCTGGAAAAGCACCCGGCCGTGGAAAAGGTGATCTACCCGGGCCTGCCGAGCCACCCGCAGCACGAATTGGCCACGCGCCAGATGAACGGCTACGGCGGCATCGTGCCGATCGTGCTCAAGGGCGGTTTCGAGGCGGCCAAGCGGTTCTGCGAGAAGACCGAGCTGTTCACCCTGGCTGAGTCGCTGGGCGGGGTGGAAAGCCTGGTGAACCATCCTGCGGTGATGACCCATGCCTCCATTCCGGTGGAGCGCCGCGAGCAGCTGGGCATCAGCGATGCGCTGGTGCGGTTGAGCGTGGGCGTGGAGGAACTGGGGGATCTGCAGGTGGATCTCGAGCGGGCGCTGTCCGCAGGGAACGCCTGATACATGCAGAAGCACGCCAACCTGTTATTCCTCTTCCGTCAGCTGCTCGGGCGGGAGCTTGCCGCGCGCTATCGCACCACCACCCTTGGCGTGCTGTGGCTCGTGCTGCAGCCGCTGCTGATGCTGGCGGTCTACACCTTGATTTTCAGCGGCATTTTCAAGGCGCGCTGGGCTGGTGCCGAGTCCACCGCCGATTTCGCGTTGATGCTGTTCGCCGGGCTGATTCCCTTCACCTTGTTGTCGGAAGTGCTGATTACGGCGCCGGGCATCATCGCGGGGCAGCCCAACTTCGTGAAGAAGGTCGTCTTCCCCCTGCCGGTGCTGTCGGTTGTAAAGGTGGCCGCAGCCCTGACGACCGCAGGTATCGGACTGGTGATCCTGGTGATCGCACAGGTGTGGCAATCAGGAATGCCGTCCGCATGGGTGCTTGCCTCGCCGCTGATCCTGCTTGAGATGGTGCCCATGCTGCTGGCCATGGCCTGGTCGTTGTCCGCGCTGGGTGTCTATCTGCGCGACATCGGCCAGTTCGTCGGTATCCTGAGCAGCATGCTGCTGTTCCTCAGTCCTATCTTCTTCCCGGCCAAGGCCATGCCGGAGTCGGTGAAGGGCCTGATTTACTTCAATCCGCTGGTGACGCCGATCGAACAGCTGCGCGCTGTGACCGTGCAGAACCTGCCGCCGGATCCCATGGCCCTGCTTCCGCACTTCACTCTTTCTGTGATCGCGGCGCTGGTTTCCTACGCACTCTTCCGTCGCCTGTCGCGCGGCTTCTCGGACGTCCTATGAACGGCTCGCACAACGTCACTCGCGCAGATCCCGACGCGGCGATCGAAATGCTTGCGGTGACCAAGGACTACCCGGTCTATTCCAGTCCGCGCGAACGGCTGATGTCGCTGCTCAAGCCCTCCGGTGACCGCGCACGGAGAACCTTCCGTGCCTTGGACGGCGTGAACCTGGTCGTGCCACGCGGGGAGACCGTGGGCATCATTGGACGTAACGGCGCGGGCAAGTCCACGCTGCTGCAAATCCTCTGCGGAACGGTCCAGCCCACCTCGGGTTCGGTGGCCATCCGCGGCCGCTTCGCCGCGCTGCTGGAGCTTGGCGCGGGCTTCAACCCCGACTTCTCCGGCCGCGACAACGTGTATCTCAGTGCGTCCCTGCTCGGGCTGGGGCGCAAGGAAGTCGACGATAAGCTGGAGGCGATCATCGCATTCGCCGACATCGGAGACTTCTTCGATCGCCCGGTGAAGACCTACTCGAGCGGTATGTATGTGCGCCTGGCCTTCTCGGTGGCGATTCATACCGAACCTGACGTGCTCATCATCGATGAAGCCCTGTCCGTGGGCGATATCCGTTTCCAGATGAAGTGTCTCGCACGTATCGAGCAGATCCGCGCGCGGGGAGCGACGATCCTGTTCGTCTCCCATTCGCTGGAGCAGGTGAAGCGCTTCTGCCAAACTGCATTGTGGCTGGAAGGGGGCAAGGTAAAGCTGCACGGCGAGGCCAGCTTCGTGGCGGACCGGTTCCGCGACTACGAACTGGGCCGTGAACTGGCGACCGATGCTGCCGTGGCATGCCGTGAGCTGCCGGACGCGGACCGCCTTCCGGCGCACCTGGAGACGGTCGCGTTGAGTACCGACATGCTGGCGCCCTTCGAGCCGCTGAGCGTGGACATCAGCTATACCGTCACGGACGAGTCCATCCAGGGGCTTCTGCTTGGCGTTGCGATCAAGGGCATGGACGGGTTGCACATTTTTGGACCCAATACCTATCTGGAGCGTGTGTCGATCCCCACCTCCAGAGGTTCGCATCGGGTCACGTATCACATTCCGTCGATGCCCCTGCTCACCGGAAGTTATCGCGTCGACGTTGGCCTTTTCACCGACAAGGGCCTGGTCTGCTTGGACTACCTGACCGAGGCCAGCGTCTTCACCGTGGCCGCGCCGTATTTCAGCGAAGGCGTTGTCTACATCCCCCATGAGTGGAAGGTCCATGACCCCGACGCTGCTTGACATTCCGTTCGACCATTACCAGCGGTACGCCGCTGCTGCGCATCTGCTCACATCGCTGGGCCTGCAGAATGCGCGCATCCTGGAAGTGGGGGCCAACCGCCAGCGCCTGCTTGGGCAGTTCCTGCCCTCGGCGTCGTTCCTGTACACCGACCTGCATGCAGAGGGTGACGAAAAGGACTTCGTGGTTGCCGACGCGACGGCGCTGCCGTTCGCCGATCAGTCCTTCGATGCGGTCGTGTCACTGGATGTGATCGAACATATCCCCGCGCATCTTCGTGCGCGTGCGATCTCCGAAATGGGCCGCGTCGCCGGCACGGCCGTGATCGTGGGCTTCCCGCCTGACCGGCCCTGGGTACGGCAGGCTGAAATCATCGCCAACGAGCGCTGGCGCGAGTTGTTCGGCGAAGACTATGTGTGGCTGCAGGAGCACAAGGAATTCGGTCTGGTCGATACCACCGAAGTGGTCCAGGCCTTCGAGGCCGGCGGCCTGCAGGTGCAGCATTTTGGCCAGGGCAACGCAACGCTGTGGTCGAGCCTCATGGGCGCCCACTTCATAAAGGTCAAGTTCCCGGAGCTGGAGCCCCTGGTGGGCGCCGCTGACCGCCTGTACAACAGCCGGGTGTTCGCCGGCGACCACAGCGACGAGCCCTATCGCGATTACTACGTTGCCGTGCGCCAGCCGGACGCGGTTGCCCAGCTGAAGGCGCGTCCGCCTTTCCAGACGGAGAAAGATGAGGAAGCCACGCGCCTGTTGTCCGGCCTGGCCGAAAGTCTTCGCGAACTGGCATTGCGCACGCAGAACTCCGAGCGAGAGTGGGATTCAACCGCGCGCATGCTGGACGCCTATATCGCCGACCTGAGCGTTGCGAAATCGGAATGGTCCGCGACCGCCGGTATTGTGCAGATGCTGCAGGCGGCGAAGGATGCCGGGGACTACGCGCATGCGGAACGCCAACGCGACTGGGAGGTGCGGCATGCCGAACAGCAGCAGGCCATCCTGGACGGGCAGGCCGAACGCGAGCGGCTTTCAGCGAAAATGGCGGAGGAACGGCGCCGTCTGGAACAGCAGCTGCGGGATGAGGCGCGGGCAGCCGAGGAGCAACGCCGGCAACTCACCCAGACATTGGCTGATGCAGCGCAGGCGGCAGAGGACGAACGCGTGCGGCTGGAGATGACGATCGCCGACACCACGCAGATTGCAGCCGATGAGCGCCTGCGCCTGGAGCAGCAGATCGCCGATAACGCTGCGGCATATCTGCGGTCGCGAAAGAAATGGAAGATGGCCATGGTGGGCCTGGCGGTGTTCGGTAGTGCCGCGGGTTTTATTGTCGCTTGGGTGATCCAGTGATGAATGCCGCCGATACCTGCATGGCGTGTCGTACGAATAGGGAGATTTTTTGATGGTGTCCAAGATTCGCAAGTTGTTCGTTGCCATGTACTGGAGCCTGCGGCGCGCGCAGTCCAATGGCGTGAGTGCGGGAAGCCTTATGTCGGCTGTCGTCCGTGCATCGCGCAAGGGACCGCGCCACTTGGCCCGCAAGATATTCTCCTACGCCAGTGCGCCTCCCGCGCCGGCACCTGCGGCTACGCCCGATGCCTATGCGGCGTGGTTGGAGCGGCAGCATGCGGTAGCCGTGCCCGCCAACCTGGGTCTGGTCAGCATCGTGATGCCGGTCTGCAACACGCCGGAAAACTTCCTGCGTGAAGCCATCGAAAGCGTGGCCGCACAGACCTATCCGCATTGGGAACTCTGCATCCACGACGACGCATCCGACCAGCCGCAGGTCGCCCGCGTGCTCGACGAGCTGGGCGCCCGGTTGCCGAACCTGCGGGTATCGCGCTCGACCACCCGCCAGGGCATCGCAGCCACCACCAATGCCGCCATCACGCTTGCAAGTGGACGCTGGATCACCTTCCTCGACCATGACGACTTGCTGGAGCCGGACGCGCTCGCGGCCGTGGTCGCCTGCCACGCATCGCAGAACGCTCAGATCGTCTACACCGACCATGATGTGCTTGGGGACGACGGCCGGCTGCGCCACCCGTACTTCAAGCCTGACTGGAACGAAGATCTGTTCCTGTCGCAGATGTACCTGGGGCACCTGGTCAGCTTTAATGCCGACCTGGTCCGCAAGATGGGGGGGCTGCGCAGCGATTGCGACGGTTCGCAGGATTACGATCTGGTCCTGCGCTGCGTTGCTACCGGTGCCAATGTGGCCCACGTGCCGCGCGTGCTGTATCACTGGCGCGCGCATGCAGGCTCGACGGCCGCCAACGCAGATTCCAAACCCTATGCCCACGATGCCGGAAAGCGCGCGCTGCAGGATCACGTGCAGCGACGTCATCCCGGCGCGCACGTGGACGATGGCAGCAATCTTTTCTGCTACGACGTGCGCTATCCCTATGCAGACACCGGTCCGCTGGCGAGCATCATCATTCCGACACGCGATGGCCTGGATCTCCTGCAGACCTGCGTGGAATCCCTGTATGCGAAGACCAACTACCCGGCGTTCGAGATCATCGTCGTCGACAATGGTTCCAGCAAGCCGGAAACCCTGGCGTGGCTGCGCGACATGTCCCGCCGCGCAAACTTCCGGGTGCTCGCGGCCGATGTGCCGTTCAACTGGTCTGCGTTGAACAACCTCGCTGCCCGCGAAGCGAAGGGCGAGGTCCTGGTATTCCTCAACAACGACACCGAAGTCATCGACGGCGATTGGCTGCAGCGGCTGGCCGAGAACGCGCTCCGCCCCGACGTGGGCGTTTGTGGTCCGTTGCTGCTGTACGGCGACCGGACCATCCAGCACGCTGGTGTCGTCATCGGCATGGGTGGCTGGGCCGACCATGTGTTCAAGGGAGAGGCGCCGGTACACAGCCAGAATCTCTTCGTGTCCCCCGTACTCCAGCGCCAGGTGCTCGCGGTGACCGGCGCCTGCATGGTGGTGGCGCGGGAAACCTTCGATACGCTGGGCGGGTTCGATGAAACCTTCATCGTATGCGGAAGCGACGTGGAACTCTGCCTGCGCGCCCGGCAGCGCGGCCTGTCCACGGTGTACGTGGCCCGTTCGGTGATGATCCACCACGAGTCCAAGACCCGCGACCCGCGTGCCATTCCGGAAAGCGACTTCGTGCGTTCGGCCCAGGCGTATTCGCCGTATCGCGAAGAGGGGGACCCCTTCTACAGCCCCAACCTCGATTACATGAAGTCGTCGCCGAGGCTGGTGGAGATCGACCTGTGAAGCGGATTGCGCATCTGCTTCGTCGCGTCGCAGCGCGTCTGGATCGCGGCGCCCCGGGTGCGGCGGCACCGACCACCCACGTCGGTGAAATCACCCCGTGCCTGCCGCGGCACGATCCCTGGGCAGGCAAGCGCCTGAACCTGGTGCTGCCTTCGATCAATCGCCAACATTACTTTGGCGGTATCCATACGGCCGTGCTCATCTACCAGCAGCTATCGCGGCACTTTGCCGCGTCGCGGATCGTGCTGGTGGACAGCAGTCCCGACGAAGAGGCGTTGTCCCGGTTCGCCGATCATGTCTGCGTACCCTCCGACGCCACGTCGACGGCACCCCGGCAGATCGTGCCGTTCAACGACCGCTACCAGAAGACACTGCCGGTCGCCGCTGAAGACATCTGGGTGGCCACCGCATGGTGGACCGCCTACGCGGCACAGCGCATGTCCACGTGGCAGGGCGAGAACGGCGGCGTGGACCGCCCGCTGGTGTACCTGATCCAGGACTTCGAGCCGGGTTTCTACGCGTGGTCCAGCCAATATGCGCTCGCACTGAGCACCTATCGTCCCGATCGGGACATCGGCGTGTTCAACACCGGTCTGCTCGCGGATTTCTTCGCCCGGCATGACATGCGCTACGTCAATCGCTCCGTGTTCGAACCGGTGCTGCACGACGGCCTGCGACCGGCACTGGCAGCAGCGCGCCAGCGCCTGGAGCCCCGCAAGCGACGCATCGTGGTCTATGCGCGTCCCGGAACGCCGCGCAATGCCTTCGAGTTGATCTGCGAAGGCCTGCGGCTCTGGGGCTGGAAGGACCCGCGTGCGGCGCAGTGGGAGGTTGCAGCGCCCGGGGAGCTCGAGGCGGATCTGGACCTTGGGCCATTCTCGCTGAAGGCACTCGGTAAACTCGGGATCGACGCGTATGCGGCGCTGCTGTCCAGCTCCGCGGTCGGCCTGTCGCTCATGGTTTCGCCGCATCCGAGCTACCCGCCGTTGGAAATGGCGGCCTTCGGCATGCGGGTGGTCACCAACCGCTACGACAACAAGCGGCTGGACGACACCACGCCCAACGTGGTGTCGCTGGATGCCATGACGCCGGAGGCGATCTGCTCGGCGCTGGTGGCCCAGGTGGATGCCTGCGAGGGTCAGGGGATGGCGGCCGGCACGATTGCCGACGACGCGCATCCGCTGCTGCAGCCTGGCAGTTTTGATCGGGTCGCTGATGACGTCATGGACATGCTGCGCCTGGGGGCGTAAGCAGCAAAAGGAAGCGTAAACGTGGGTCAGTCAATCGTTTGGCCGCTGCGCGGTCAAAAATCGTCGTTGTTCGTGGTGCCGGTGCTGGTCCTGCTGATGGTGCTGCCGTTCCTGCAGAGCCTGGCGCAGGCGGGGTTTGTTGCCCTGCTGGCGGTCGCCTTCCTGGGAATGGCGTGGGCCGGTGAGCTGTGCGCGCGATGGCTTCGCCTGCACAGCCTGCTCGATTCGCCCGCGTTGTTCACTCGCGCATTGTTGGGGCAGCTGGTGTTCGTGCTTGCCTGGCTGTGCGCCTGGCCGCTGACCTGGGCGTGGAGCCAGCTGCTCGGGCTGCCGCATCCGATCTCGTTCCTGGTGCTTGCGGTCCTGGCGGCTTCGCTGTTCTTCAACCGCACCAGGCTGAGGCAACGCTCCGGTGAGGCGAGCCTGGCTACCACCGGCGCCTGGCTGCTGGTGGGCGTGCTGGCCCTGATGGTCCTCGCCAAGGCCGCCACCCACTACTCGTTTACGGCCGGTGCACTGGGGCTGGATACCCACCAGCACATCGCATTCGCCCTGGACATGTTCAATGCCGGCTACCCGAAGCTGACCGCAGGCCACAGCGACTGGGTCGAGAAGTACCCGAAAATGCTCCACGTGATCGCGGCGCTGTGGGCCTGGCCCGGGTTCGGCGCGCACATCGGGCCTTTCCTGAAGATCCAGCCGGTCCTGCAGGCCACGCTTGCACTGTTTGCGTTCATCGAATGCGTGCTGGTGTGGATGCAGCGGCGGCAGCTCTCGCCGCTGTTCCAGCAGCTGTGGGCGGCACTGCTGGTGGTGGCGCTGGGTTACATGATCCTGCGCGGCACCCTGTTCCTGTACCCGACCGATGATCTCAACAGTACCGGACGCCTTGCGGCCATCTCCACCCTGCTGCTGCCGGTACTGGCCGCCATGCTGTGCTGGCAGGAGCCCGCCCGGTCCAGCCGACCCTGGGTGCTGGTGTGGGCCATGCTGCCGCTTGCCGGCGCCATGGCGGCAAAACTCAATCCTTCGCTGGCCATTGCCTTCGTCAGCTTCACGCTCCCCGCCTGGGTCGTGACGGTCGCCGGACTGTGGTGGCGCGCGCCGGGTGCGCGCGGCAAGCTGCTGTTGCCCGCGCTCGGGACTGTCTGTGGCGGCGTGGTCGGATGCATCCTGCTGTTCAGCGACCCCTATTACCTGCAGCTGTTGGCGGAGACAGTGCCGGCCGTGCGGGAGTTCGTGCAGCACACGCTGGGCCTGCAGCTGTTGATCGCGCCCGCTCAGCTTTCAACCTCGATCGGGGTAGGCGAACGGCTCATGCAGGTACTGCCCTGGGAGCTGTGGTACGGGCCGCAGCCCGGCATGGGCGTGCAGATGCTGCCGGAATCGCCGCAGATGCTGGGGCAGCGCCTGCTGCCGGTCACCCGTGTGCTGCTGGGGGCTACCCTGGTGCTGGGTGCCGCGATGGTCACCGTGGCGCCGGAGCGCATCCGCCGCCGCCATGTCTTCTCGATGCTCCTGGTGCTACAGCTTGCACTGATGATCGCCGTGCCCGTCGCGCTGCGGGTGTCGAACATCGTCACGCTGACCCTGGGCCATGAAACCCTTGAGGCCAGCCTGCTGACCACCTACACGCAGCGCTATATCGGCCTGCTGGTGATGTACGTGCTGATGCTGCACTGGACGCTGATGCTTGCCACCGTCGTGATGGCGGTGGATGCAGTCCTGCAATGGCGGTGGCCGGGCTTGCTGCAGCATCGCCGCTGGCCGCGCGTGTCCAACGTGCTGATGGGACTGTGCGCGGCGATAGTGGTGATCGCATTCGTCCGCGTAGACATCAAGGGCGTCACGCCTGCAGACCAGGGCTGGACCTTCCCGATCAGCGAAGCCAATGTGCGCGCGTTCCAGGCTGCAGAAGCCAAGCTTCCCCAGGATGCGGTGGTTTTGGCGCCAGCATACGCAATCGTGCTCAATGGTCGCGAGGACTGGGTGCTTCCGTCACTTTACGTCACGCCATATCTGCCTTTCGCGCAACGCGACTACCTGTTCAATATCCGCTTGGGCGCTGGTTACGGGTTCTTCGCCAAGGACCTGCGCACGATGTTCTGCCAGTCGCGACCGGATGAGGCACGTGCGATCCTCAGGCGCGCCGGAGTCACGCACCTGCTCGCGCATCGTTGGGACGGGCAGAGCGATTCGGCCGTGCTTGATGGACAATACTGCCTGACGGGCTACCGGAAGCTGGGTGCCGAAGGTGCTGCCGTCGCCCAAGGGCCAGACGGTCTGGTCTTCTACCAGCTGGACCCTTGAGAAATTACGGGCATGAGCCTGAAGGAAATCACGATGGATGCTGACTTCGCTGGCAAGTCGAGCTCTGCCGCGCACAAGATAGCGGTGGTTGTACCCAGTTACAAAGTAATACGACACATCCTGGAGGTCATCGCGTCCATCGGACCAGAGGTCGATGCGATCTACTGTGTTGATGACGCATGCCCCGAGCAGTCCGGGCGGTTCATCGAGCAGAACAACACCGATTCTCGCGTCCGGGTCATTTACAACGCGGTAAACCAGGGCGTGGGCGGGGCGACCATGGCGGGCTATCGCCAGGCGGTTGCCGACGGCATGACGGTGATCGTGAAGATCGATGGCGACGGCCAGATGGACCCAGCACTGCTGCCGATGTTCGTGGCGCCGATTCTGAACGGCGATGCGGACTACACCAAGGGCAACCGGTTCTGGGACCTTTCGCACATCAGCCGCATGCCGCTGCTGCGACGTGTCGGCAACCTCGGGTTGTCGTTCTTGGCGAAGGCATCGACGGGGTACTGGCGGCTGTTTGATCCGACCAATGGGTATACCGCGATCCACGCTGCCGTTGCGGACCGACTGCCGATGGACGCCATCAGCACCCGCTACTTCTTCGAGACGGATCTGCTGTTTCGCCTGAACGCAATGCAGGCTGTGGTGGTGGATGTGCCGATGGACGCGCTTTACGGCGACGAAGTCAGCAACCTGAAGGTTCGTCAGATACTTGGTGAGTTCGCCATCAAGCATGCCCGCAATTTCTTCAAGCGTATTGCGTATCGGTACTATCTGCGCGACCTCACCATTGCATCTGTCGAGCTGCTTGCCGCCTTGATTCTGCTTGGTGGAGGCGCAGTGTATGGCGGCTGGAACTGGATCCTTGCGGCGAATGAAGGGGTTTCAGCGCCGATCGGCACTGTAGTGCTCCCGTCCATCGCCCTCGTCAGCGGTCTGCAGTTCTTCCTTGCATTCCTGAGCTACGACATTTCCAACCAGCCTATCCGGCCAGTGCACGGATCACTGGCCAGGCTGCGTCACTGACGCGGATCAGCGCGCTCCGGAGTTCTCTCCGGAACGCGCCTTAGGCACGACTCACGAGTAGTTGAACGTCCCGCTGCAGATGCCCGGAATGACGACCTTCATGTCGCCCGACTGCAAACGCGAGTCGGGGACATAGAGTTTGAACGGCGAACCAAAATTCTCCTCGCCTTCCTTTCGTTCAGGCTTGGCCAGTATGCCGCGCCCGATGACAGTACCATCGGCATCAAGCAGATACAGCGGTGCCAGGTCCTCGCCGAGATACCTGTCTACCAAGCCGCCTTGGAGCCGCGACCAACCCGCGGAATTGGGGAGCAGGGTGCGAACTGGCGGCACGACCCCGCAGCCGGTTTCCGGCGTCGCTCCGTACGGCTTGCCAATGCTCTCACGCGCATCTTTGAGCCAGGGCGACGCGAACACTGAAAGGTCCAGATCAGAGGCGTCCTTTGCAATCTCCAGTGCACGCGCACCGTCGGGATAGGTCCACATGATCTGTTCGTCGTCGCGCGCACCCATCTCCAGCGCCATTGCCGCTGTGACTTTCTCGAAATCCGAAAGCGCATTGTGGTTCATTGCCCCGTATTGCAGGGGGGCGAATGCAAGCGGGATAAGGAGAAGAACGCCCGCCCAATGTCCCCTCGCCCATGCGTACCGCCGCGACAGCTCAGCCACGCCGAGGATCATCGCGCAGGACATGACAAGCAGCGCAGGCGTTGTGTAGCGGCTCGCGACTGCACTGTCGAGCCCGAATACGATCCGGCTTCCTGCGATCGCAAATGCAGACACACCCAGATAGCCGACAAACAACGCCAGAACCAGCCCCATATCGATGGAGGTCCGGCGCCTGAGAAGGGCGATACCTGCAAACACAGCGGCCGAGAATGTGATCGCGGCCCCACACGCAACCGCTACGTAAAGGTTCGGTGCGTCGCCGGGCTTCAGATGGGCGAACGGGCTGCCAAGATAGGCAAATAGATACCACATCACGCCTCGTGGCGCGTTCTTCAGCGTCTCAACGAGGGAGCCGTGGCTGCCTGGCGACACGTAGCCGTGGAAATATGCCGCGCTGACAGCCATTGCAACCAAGAGGGCCACGGTCACCCGTTTCCAGCCCTGCCTGCCGATGGTGCACCCGGCTACGATCAGCCAGCCGGCAAGTACGCCGTTGGCCATGCTCCCGGATGCAACGGCGGCTACAACAACCGCGGCTGCGAACCACGAGGTGCCCTGGGAGCCTGGATGGCTGGACTTCCACAAAAGCAGCAGGCTGACCAACGGCAGCAGCTGCGCCAGGAAGAACTGGCTCTGGAAGCCCCAGGTCAAATTGTTTTCCTGGGTCCAGAGGAAGCAGAAGCACAGTATGACCGCCGCGGTGATTTTCAGGGCAGGCGGCGTGCGTGGCATGATCCGGCAAGCACACCAGGCCAGCAGGCCGAAGATCGTCGCTGCGAGGATGTAATTTACCGTCTGCAGGAACACCGCGCTGCCACCGAAGAAGCGAAGATCAGTGAAGAAGAGGATTCGCGCAAGAATGATGCGGTGCTCGTTGTGCTGTGCCCACCACGCGGATGGATCGGCGTGCTGGCGCATATAGAATCCGAGCTCGCCGTCCCACATATCCCAGAAGGGCACGGGACTATGCGCGCGGATTCCAGCGATGATTCCGAACACTGCGTAGGCGGCTGCAAGAAGGAAACCAGCCGTGGCGAGCGGATTTTCCTTTATAAAGCCTGCCACGCCCGCGGGGCGGGCAGGAAGCGGACTGGACATCATGGGCGCGGCTCCTTGGAAATTCTGAAGGTCAGGTGCTTGTGTCCAAAGTAGCTGACAATTGCTGGCGCGGCGATGCCCAAGGCGTGGGCGATGGCTTCAGGATGGAAGCTCATGTCGAAAAACGGAAAGACGTAGTGCGTGAAAGCAAGGCTGATGAGCAGCGTCTGCAGTAGTGCGAGCATGTTGACCGCAACGAACCAGAAGATCTGGTGACCGAGTGGCTTGTCTGCGTCTTTGAATACATAGGCGCGGTTCAGTGAAAATGCAGTTGCCATACCCACCAGATAGGCAAGTACGATGGCAATCGCATAGGTTGTTACGTGGCTGAATAGAATGCGGGAGCCGAAGTTCGCCATTGCGGCGAAACCGCTGGCGACTACAAAAAGCATGAAACGTCGTTCAATCATTAGCGGAGTCTTGAACCTGGAAGGAGTTGCAGTCAGGGGGGCGAAGTGGGCTTGCTGCTCGAGGCATCGCGAGATGGCGAGTCCTGTTCGGATAGTGCGTTGTCGAACAAGCTGCCAGTGACCAGTTGCCGGCACTGGTCTGCCGAAAGTGGAGCGTGCCAGAGGTTTTCCAAGCGACCGGTCCAGTGAATCCGGAGCCCTTCGCTTGAGGCTCCAGACACGCATCTGGCGACTTCATCGCGCCAGTCAATCGGGGTGTGAGTGCGGTAGCCATAAAGCACGGTCTGGTGCAAAGGAGTAACCAGCAGCAATATGAGCAGAAGGCGTCCTGCGCCAGTGGCGTTGGAGGCTAGATGGATAAGGATCCACGCCAGGAAAGCGTAAGGGTAAAAGAAGTAGCGTGGGCCCCCGCTGAAAGGATCGAGTGGGTCGATCGGCACACGAGCGGTTGCCGCGAGCACCGAGACGACAAAGCACGCAAGTAGTCCGCCGAGTACCGCAAGATCTCTGCGTCTCTGCGACCACGCGGCGACGATGATGATCAGGGCCAAGGCAGTCCCCAATCCGGCAATCAACCCCGGTTGGAGGCTTTCGGGGCGCCAGAACAGAAAGTTCCCGACAAAACGTTGCAGGACGGGCTGCAGGCCTGGAATCGTCCTGTGCGCTTCGGACGCGATCGGGTTCATCAATACCAGCGCGGCTTGCACTGACGCCGAACTCGCCGCCGCCACAACCATCCACCATTCATTGCGCTGGCGAAGTATCAGTGCGCGAATGAAGTATAGCGGCGCGATCAGCACGACGAGGGGAGAGGAGAATGCACCGATCAACAGCATCGACAGACGGCAGAGTAGCTTGGGTGCACGCCGTTCGTCCCAGAAGAGCGGGATGACCACCAGGAAAGCAGCCCACCATAGGATGTAAGCTGATGTCGTGAAGACTTCCGGATCGGTTGGAACGGCGAGCACGGCCAACGCACATGCCCAAGGAAGTCGTAGGCGGGTAGGAGCCAGGGCAAGAGCCACCATCACGGCTACGGTGGTGGCAACCGCTAGGCCCAGGCTGATCTCTGGTAGCCAACGGAAAGAAAGCGTCACCGAAACAGCATTGATCAGCTTGTTTGGGACGAGGAGGTAACCTGCGACGGGGTGGATGAACGTGGCCCACCCGTACCCAAGGAAATGAGGCAGCAGGTCTTTACCATCTTCCACCCAGACGTAAGGATGACTCCACTGTGTAGGACGCCTGAGAAACAGTGCGATAAGGGTCGCCAGAGCAATTCCGACGCCCGTGAAGAGGCGCCGCACCCTTAGCGTCCGGAATCTGCCGGTGGCGGTCGCGGGATAGCTCTGCGCCGACCCGAGTGACGGGTACACCATGGCCAGCAACACCAGTGACAGGGCCACCGGAATCCATCCCTCATAGCCTGAAGGAATACCAATGCCGATCCAGCCGAATCCCTCCTTCGTCCTGTCGCTGACGACCAATCTGCTGGCCTGGTTCCGCAAGGACGGAGGCAGCTCAATCGTCCATCGCATCCAGCGATCACCAGCACGCGGCAGCATCAGCGCATGCCGGCTTCCGTCCGCTCCGATCAATTCAGCTGAGATGCCAGGCGTGTCTCCGTACCCTGCAACCTCGAGCGTGACCGGCCCGGCGCCGGCGGGGATCGGCTCCACAACCAGATCGGCGACATCGGCATTCTGTTCATTGCAGAAACTAATTGCACGAGGACCGGCTGACCTGGATTGCTGGAGGAATGGTGACAATGCCTGCGAACAGCCCCCGGTTATGCGGCCCTGATATTGCTGATCGGAAATTCCAAGCAACGCGATCAGCACGGCAGCCAGCACGAGAAGGAGGCGAAACAAGGCCGAGCCATGCACCGAGTGTGCTCGCAGACGTTGAATCGCTTGCATGAAAGGGGGAATGTCCTGAAAGAAGTGTTAGGTGGTGTGCGTGCTGACCATCTCGGCGAGGCTCGCACCGACAGCAATACTCTCGTTGATCGACCGGTCCTCGGGGTAGTAATAAGCGGTATCCGCCATATAGAACCCCTCCAGCGGCGTCTTCATCGGCGGCAGCATGTCCTGGAAGCCGGGCGGGCAGATGGTCTGGGCGTACTCGTACCGATGGCAATGGGTAGCTCGAATCCAGCCGGGCTTGAAGTCCGGGTTGATCATCGGCAGGTAGCCGAGCACTTCGTCGATCAGCTGCTGGTTGCTCCACTGCCACTTGGGATGGGTCGTGGGCATGTAGTACGGCGCATAGAGGATATGTTCGCCCGGCCCAGTGCCCGGGTTGAGGTTGCTGTACTCGATCAGGCCGGGAATGGCGATCCGGTCGTCGCTGATGTTCATCCAGAAATTCTCGCTGACCGGGCGCGAGAGTTTCAGGATCACGCAGGCCACGGGAATGTTCTCGATGGCGCCAACCTGGGCAGCGAAGGCGTGCGGCAGGCCCGGAACCAGCTTGGGCACGTACTGGATCGGTGCGGTGGACACCACGGCGTCGTAGGCGGTGTGCGCGGCCGTGGTGCGGATGCCGGTCACCTTGCCATCCGCCGAGGTGACTTCCGCGATGGGCTGGCCCAGCAGGATCTGGCCGCCCAGGCGCCGGACCTCCGCGGCCATGCGCTCCAGCAGGACGGACGAGCCGCCTTCAAGGTAGCCCATGCTTTCGTTGAACAGGTTGCGCCGCGAAAGCGCCACGCGCTTGATGCGGGTGCCGATCCAGGACGCGGAGAGGTTGTTCTGGTATTCGAAGAACTTCAACGCGAATGCCTTTTCCCACATCACCTTGTAGGCCTTGGGGCCGATCCAGCGGGTGATCCACTCGCGTGCGTTCTCCTTGTCCAGGGCGGTCCAGTCCTTGATGCCCTTGGTATGCATCACGTGCAGCGCGTAGCGGACCTTGTCGACGATGCCCAGGTGGGGGAAGCCGAGCAGCGCGAACGGGGTGCCCCATTTGTGCAGCTTGCCCTGGTAGTAATACCCCATCTTGGTGTCCGTCCAGTGCAGGCGATCGGACAACTGCATCTCGTCGAGCAGTTTGAACAGCGGGTAATCGGTCTTGCAGATGAAGTGGTAATAGCGCTCGATGCGAAGGCCATCGAAATCGAACTCCGCCGACATGCCGCCAATGCGGTCATCGCGCTCGTAGATGGCGACCTGGTGGCCCTTCCTGAGAAGCTCCAGGGCTGCCATCAGCCCCATGGGGCCGCTGCCGATGATGGCGATATTGCTCATTTGAATGATTTCCGTAGGTGTTGGGTCAGCGCTGGAGCACGATGTGGCTGTAGCGCGGATCGGTGTAGCTTTCGCGGATGGCGTCTTCGAACGGCGTCTGGCGGACGCCGAACACGGCTTCTGTATCTACGCCTTTGAAGTCATCGCCGGCGCTCAGTGCCGTGAGCTGATCGGCGGTGAACGGAGGCTTGGCGCTGAACAGCGAGTAGGTGCGCAGCAGGAAGGCAAAGAAGCCGATCGGGATGTGCACGATCACCGTGCGCAGGTTCTTGACCCGCTTGATCGTGCGGATGATGTCCACGTAGTCCACGCGGGTGTCGCCCACGATGTCGAATACCTGCCCATCGGGCTCGGTTTCGATGCAGCGGGTGATGCAGCGGCAGAAGTCACGCTCGTAAAGCGGCTGGCGCATGAAGCGTCCGTCGCCGGGAATCGGGAACACCGGCGTTCTAGCCATGAAGCGCGACAGCCAGCCCAGGTGCTTGGGATCGAACCAGCCGAACATCAGGGTGGGCCGCAGCACGCAGTGGCGCTGGCCACTGGCGACCACCAGCGCTTCCTGTTCGCGCTTGGTATGGGTGTAATCGTCCTTGGCCACCGAATTCACCACCGATGAGCTGATGTGCACCAGGTAGGGCACGCTGGCGGCCCGGCAGGCGGCCAGGACGCGCTCGGTGGCGGTGATGTTGTTGCGCACGAAGAGGTCGGTGGTTTTGCCGGTGATCTGTGCGTGCAGCTGCACCACCAGGCGTGCGCCTTCGAAGGCGCGGGTCCAATCGCCCGGCTCCGCCAGATCGGCCAGGATCGTGTCCACGTCCGGGTGCAGTCCGCGCAGGATCGCCAGATTGTGCTCATGCTTGTCGATGGCCACCAGGTGCGTGTAGCCCTGCTGCTTCATCTCGACGATGAGGTTCTGCCCCACCAGGCCTGCGGCGCCGGTGAGGACGATCTTGTCATTCTTCTGTGCCATGGACGAACTCGGATACCTATAGGGAAGCTCAGCCGCGCTTGTAGGCGACAACCAGGGCCTGCTTGCCCAGGATGTGCCACGCCAGCGGGATGCGCAGGTAAAGGGACACCAGCCAGGGTGCCTGTGGCAGGCGGCTCTTGGTGGTGTAGGGGAGGAAGCGGGGAATCACCACGCGTGGTTCCAGTCCCGCCATCAGCACACCTTCCACCAGGCTGCGGTCGCTCAGCGCGGTGTGGTGGTCGAAGTAGTCCCAGTACTCGTCGTACAGGAAGCGGATGTTTGGCTGCAGGATGATGGCCCGGCCGCCCGGCCTGAGCATGCGGGCGCTCTCGCGCAGGGTCTGCAGCACCAGGTCCTTGCTGGGCAGGTGCTCCAGGAAATTGCTCATGAAGACGGCATCCACGCTGCCGCTCGGAATCGAGCTTACCGCCGTGCACGACTCATTGATGATCTCCACGCCGTTCGCGGCAAACCTGCGCACGTCGGGGTTCAGGTCCACTGCGATCTTGCGGCCGGCCGGAATGTTGTTGATGAATTCGCAGTACCCGGCGCCGATGTCGACGACCGTGTCGCCGGTATCGACAAACCGGTTGAAGTACTGCGTGCACAACACGTTCCAGATACGGTTCTTGTTCGCAAGTTCTTCTTTCGGAAACCGGTGTTGATAGAGGACGTCAAGGTCGTGATCGATATCCGGCATCGCAGTGGTTCCTTTTTCGCGGGGGTCAAAGGGAGATACGGCGGAACACGAATTCGGGGATGTTCTTGATGACCAGCATGATCGCCCACCAGAACCCCGGCAGGTAAACCACGGCCCGACGGCGATCGGAGGCTCGCACGATACCCTGCGCCACCTTGTCGGCCGACGCCCACAGCGCGCCCTTCTTGAACGCGTGGGTCATGGGAGTATCCACGAAGCCGGGCTTGATGTTCAGTACGTTGATGCCCTTCCGGCGCAGGCGCTGGCCCTGGCCGCTCAGGAACGCGGTCACGGCGGCCTTGGCGCTGCCGTAGAGGTAGTTGCTGGCGCGGCCGCGGTCGCCGGCGACCGAGGAGATCACGGCCAGGTTGCTGCCCGGCGCCAGGCGTTGGGCCAGCGCGGTGCACAGGGCGATGGTCGAGGTGCCATTGGTGAGGAACTCGCGCAGGGCCAGGTCGACCGAGGCGTCACAGGCGGCCTGGTCGGGCAGGGTGCCATGGGCGATCAGCACGGTGTCGATGCCGGTGCTGGCCGCCCAGGCCGCGTCGAGCATGCCCGCGTGGCTGGCGATGTCATTGACGTCCAGCGGCCACGTCGCGACCTGTTGTGCGCCACGCACCCTCAGGTCGCTGGCGATCGCGTCCAGCCGGGCCGCGTTGCGCCCGACCAGGAACAGCGTCGCCGATCGCGCCGCGTACAGGCGGGCAACCGCCTCGGCGATGGCGGACGTAGCACCGATGATGAGTACTTTCTGCATGCTCACTCCATGACCCGGCGCCAGAAGCCGGATGAAAAACGGGGGTCGATATGGGACGCGAAGGCTTCCCAGGCGGGAAATGCCTGGCGGAACAGCGCACCGGACATGCGCGCGTCTTTGGCCGGATACACCGCCCCGCCCGCCTCCGCGACGATGCGGTCAAGCCGCTCCAGCATCGTGAACAGGTCCGGCCCGGTATTGGGAAAATCCAGCGCCAGGGTAGTGCCGGGCCGCGGGAAGGACAGCATGCCCGCGGCCGGCGCGGTGCCGAATTCCTTCAGTACCGCCAGGAACGAGCCCCGCCCGCTGCGGGAGATTTCCCGCAGCAGCTCGGCGGTGGCGTCGCGTGCCGTGGCGGGCGGCAATACGCACTGGTGCTGGAGGAAGCCGGTCGGCCCGTACATCCGGTTCCAGTTGTTGATCCCGTCCAGGGGATAGAAGTAACTCTGGTAGTGCGCGACATGGCGCCTGCTGCGGGCGGGCTGGCGCCAGTAGTACAGGGAGTTGAACGGGCGCAGGGTCAGGCGGTTGACCATCGACACCGGCGGCACCACGGGGATGCTGCGGCGTGGCCGGCTGCTGGGGATGGCCGCCTGCGGATTGCCGCGCGCATGGTCGCCGCGCAGGAAGTGCCCGCGCCCCAGCTGCCTGCCCGTGGCCAGGCAGTCGATCCAGGCCACCGTGTACTCGAAATCCGCAGCGGACTCGCGCGAGAGGGTGAAGAACGCATCCAGCGAGTCGAAGCGGATCGATTCGGTTTCGATCCAGGGCCCGGGCACGCGCCGCAGCTGCAGTTCGGCCCAGGTGATCAGACCGGTGAGGCCCAGCCCGCCCAGGGTGGCGCCGAACAGGCCGCTGGGGTCGGTGTCATCCAACGCAACCCGCAGGCCATCGCTGCGCAGCAGCTCCAGGCTGCGGACGTGATGACCGAAGCTGCCGGCGCGGTGGTGGTTCTTGCCATGCACGTCGTTGGCTATCGCGCCGCCCACCGTGGCATAGCGGGTGCCGGGCGTTACCGGCAGGAACCAGCCCTGCGGCAGCGCGATGTCGATGATGTCGGCCAGGGTGACCCCGGCCTCGCAGCGGATCATCCCGGTCGAAGGGTCGAAGGCGATGAACCGGTCGAGCCCGCGGGCCATGAGCAACGCGCCGCCCGGATTGAGGCAACTGTCGCCGTAGCTGCGGCCGTTTCCATGCGGCAGCAGCGACGTGCCGGTGTCCGGCAGCGCCGCCGCCCGGTCGATGACCGGCAGCAGCTGCTGCGCCGCCTGCGGGTAGCGACCCCATGACTGGCCACGGCCAGCGGTCATATCGCGGCCAGCACGATCAGTACGCACAGGGAAATGACCACCTGGCTGCCGCGGTCGGTGGCGGCGAACACGATCGGGTCATCATGCATGTTGCCGCGATGGGCGACGATCCACATGCGGCTGATCCAATAGAGCAGCATCGGGCAGAGCAGCCACAGCACTTTCGGGTGCCGATACAGTTCCAGGCTTTCCGGGCTGTTGATGTACAGCGCGAACACCAGGACCCCGATGTAACCTGCCGCCGCGCCAAGCGACTGCACCAGTGGGAGGTCGGCCACCGAATAGCCCCGTCCCTGCGCCAGCTGCTTGCCGTTTGCCAGCGCCGAGGCAAGCTCCGTGTACCGCTTCAGCATGGCCAGGCTCAGGAACACGAACATGGAAAATGCCAGCAACCAGAACGACAGCTCCGATCCGATCGCCACCGTTCCGCCAATGATGCGCACCGTGTACAGCGCCGCCAGCAGGACCACATCGATCATCACGATCCGCTTGAGCTGCAACGAGTAGCTCAGGGTCATCACGTAGTAACAGAGCAGCACCACGGTGAACTCGACGCTGCATAGCAGCGCGAGTGCGAAACCCATCAGGGTGATCAACGGCGCGACGAGCAGGCCGTGCAGCAGTGGCAGCGTACCTGCGGCGAACGGGCGCTTGCGCTTGCGCGGATGCATGCGGTCCGGGGTCAGGTCGAGCAGGTCGTTGAGCAGGTACACGCCCGATGCGCACAGGCCGAAGGCCAGGAACGCGATGCCGGCGTCGACCAGTGAGGCAGGGTCCAGGAATCGGTGCGCCGTCAACAGCGGCACCAGCACCAGCAGGTTCTTCAGCCACTGGTAGACGCGCAGGGCCTTGATCCAGGTCATCAGGCCGCCGTTCTGCGACGGCAGGTGGGCCAGTACTTCGGTCTGCCTGCCGGCGTCCCGGGCAAGCTGGGCCCCGTTGTTGACGACGATGGCGCCACCGGCACGAGCCCATACCAGCAGGTCCACGCGGCCGTTGCCCATGTAGTCGAAGCCCCGTTCGCCGAAACGCTGCGCCAGCGCGTCGCCCTTGTTGCGACCGGACAGGTTGGTCTGGCCATCGCTGGCGATGACCTCATCGAACAGCCCCAGGTGATCGGCAATGGGCTGCACCAGGAGCTGGTCCGACGCGGTGCACAGCACCCGCGGGCGCTGCGTGGTGCTGCGCAGGATCTCCAGCACGCGCTCGTCATACGGCAGCGTCTCTGCCGGGAGGGTGACACGGGATGCCAGCTGCCGCTTCACGGCGGCCTTGCCGCCCAGCAGCCAGAACGGGATCAGGAACAGATACAGCGGATTGCGGGCGAGCAGCGCCAGCAGGGACTCATACAGGATGTCCGAGCGAAGCAGGGTGCCGTCGAGATCCACGCAGAGGGCACGGGATTCAGGGGTCAAAGCGTAGAGCTCCTGGGCAGAAGGGCGTGGACGACACCGGGTGAACATGGGTCGGCCCGGAATTATGGCAGGAGTTACGTTACGTCACCGACCGCGTTCGCGCTGCGCGCCCAGCTCAAGGCTGAGCATCGCCAGCATGCCGATTGCGATGGCGAACCACAGGCTGGCCAGCCGGATGCCGACCGCGACCGCCAGGGAAACATCCAGCGGCGCGCCGATCGCGCTCAGCATCAGCACGATCGCGGCCTCTGTCGTGCCTACGCCACCGGGAACGAAGGACGCGGCGCCCGCCAGCATGGCAAGGGGATAGATGCCCAGTCCCTGCTGCCAGGTCAGGCTCAGGCCCATGGCCTGGCAGAGGTAGGTGAAGGCTGCTGCGGTCAACAGCCATGCCACGGCGCCCAGCGCCAGGCCCTGGGTGGCCAGCCGCGGGCGCAGGAGCGGGCCCGCCTGGGACACGCCGTTGACCAGGAAGCCCGCAAGCCGGCGCGGCCGGGATCCCGGCACGCGCGAGGCCAGGGCGGACAAGCGCCGTTGAAGCCAAGGCCAGCAACTGGCCAGGCACAACGCCAGCAGCAGTCCAGACACCAGACCGGCCAACACGCCGAACGCGGGAATCAGCGTGGCTGCCGCGATGCCAAGGAGGGTCAGGATCGCCAGATCAAGGCCACGCTCGAAGATGAAGGCAGCCAGTACCTGGGCCGGTTGCACACCCATCCGCCCGAAATACCGGATGCGCAGGAGCTCGCCGGCCTTGCCGGGGGACACCGTGAAGGCGAAGCCGGCCAGATAGGCGACAAGGCCCGGCCACCATCCAATGTGCGGGTGCCCCTGGGCGGCCAGCGCCAGCCGCCAGCGCTGGTAGCGCACCACGAAGCTGGCCAGGACCAGGACCACGCAGACCCTCATCGGACCGGCGTGCGACGCAAGCCGGGCGAGGATGCCATTGCCGCGGTCGATGTAGAGAAGCAGGGCGAGGTAGGCCGCACCGATGACCAGCAGGAAAAGCGGCGATTGCCTGCGCGACCCGGGCGATGCCGGGACAGCGGGGGACGCGGGAGGATGCGGGCACATGCGGCAGGGCTCCGCTCAGGCAGGCGTGATAGCGTACCCGATGCGTGGGCGCTACGGCGCGCGCTGCCCGCTAGTGGACATCAAGCACAAGGTCCATCGACTTGTAACGCTCGATCAGGCGCTTGCCGTCTTCATAGTAGGAGCGCTGCTCCGGCGGCACGTAGTAATCGGAATACGAGCGGTCCGCATCGGTGAGGATGTACTCGCCCCCGATGTTTGAGATCCGGTCGAAGGCACACGCTTCAAACAGGCTGCAGCCCAGGAACAGGTTGCGGCTCTTGCGCGCCTCCAGCAGGCTGAGCAGCGTCGGCGCCAGGTCCAGTGAGTTCTTACCGGCCACGTCGACGACGCTGTGCTTTGCACCGTTCCAATACATCAGCAGCGGAATCGTATCCACGAAGTAGCCCTGCACCCGCGGGTCTGCCTTGATCGCGTTGGGCGAGGGATATGTGGAATGATCGCTGGTGATTACCAGCAACGTGTTTTCGTGCAGTCGGCTGGCCTTGAAACGCTCGATGAAACGGCCGATGTCGCGGTCGTACGAGTGGAACCGGTTCAGCAGGCGGTTGCCGCCGTCGCCGTACTTGGCATCGCCCTCAAGAAACGCATGGGTCTGGAAGTTGTACGCCGCGGCAAAGAACGGGTGATCGACCGGTTGTTTTTCCAGCTCGCCCAGCATGGCGCTGAACAGGTCTGCATCGCTCAGCACCTTCGGCCGCGCCCCCGGCGCATTCCCGGTGTAATGCTCGTAGAGGTAATCGCGCCCCAGTGTCCGGTCGAAACCAAGCGTCTCGATCATGTTGTTGATGTATTCCTGCTGGGACAGGAAGAACATGCTGTGGTAGCGCTGCGAACGCAGCACGTCCGGAATGCTCACCCGGGACACGGCGTTGATGTCCTGGGATACATCGCGCTGGCCGATGCCCGTACCCTCTTCGTTGTAGCCATCCATTTCCTGGTGGCCCGAGGTCAACTGGCCACGCAGGCCACGGAACGTGGCGGCGGTATGGTTGTAATAGTTACGGAAAACCAGCGATTCGCCGGCAAGGCGATCCAGGTTCGGCATCAGGCCGGGGTGGAAGCCGCCGTAGGTTTCCATCCAGCGTGCGGACATGCCCTCGGTGAAGATCACGATGACGTTCGGCCTGGCGGGCAGCCCCTGCTTGTAGGCCGCCGGGAACTCATCGCCGTAGGTCGTGCGACGCAGGAACTCCGTTCGCACCTTGATCAGTTCCGCCGCACTGAGCTGCTCGGGCGCGTCCATGCCAAGGTAGGTCGACAGGGTCCGGGCGAACGAAGACACCGGCGCCTCGCCCCGGGTGACCACGATACCGCGCGCCAACGGCTGGTTGACCAGCGTGGCCGCGTAAAGCAGCGCAACCGCGCCGATGCCTACGGCCGCAGTGGCCGAACGGCGAGGCGCGACCTGCGGTCGATGGAAGGCGGCATGGGCGAAAAATGCAGCCAGGAAGGCGGTCCACAACCAGTAAATGCCGGTGAAAGAAATGAGTCCGGTAACTTCCTGGTTGGCCAGTGCGATCGGAGGAATCAGTCCGCCGGAAATCCAGACCGAATACAGCTGCGCCATGTAGATGCACCCGATCAGGGCGGGGGCCAGCAGTGCTGCCAGGCGCAACGGCCTGCGGCGCGGTTTCAGGCAAAGCCGGGTGAGGACGTCCAGCAGCACCAGTTCCAGGGTGCAGGTGGCGGCAAATGCCAGCAGGTCGGTGGCCGCGTAGAAAGGCCGCATTCTCAGCAGCAGCGCCAGTGTCACCAGGGCGGCAAGACAGGTTCCCCAGCCCGGCAGGCGCCGGCGGATATTCGAAGATTCGTGCATGATCAATGGAGTGCTGCGTCGCGCTGGATCCGGTAGTGCAACCTCGACAGGGTCGGGGAAACAACGCGGATGGCGCGATTAGTGCGGGGTCGCGATCATACGATGACAGTCATAAAACTGAAATACAAAAAGATGCAGATAATCATTGAATGCCACTGACGCGCGCCGATGTGTAGGAAAATACCTACACATGCGTCGTGGGCGGCCTGCCCTTGCTCAGGCCGGTTTCCGGAAAACCAACCGGGAGAAAATCAGATAGTTCCACGAGGCGATCATGCCCATGATCAGGAACTTGGCCAGCAGGGGGTGGATGCCGATGCGATCCACCATCAGCAGGATCAGGAGATTGCCTGCCGCCAGGTTGACGGCAGCCACCACGGCGTATTTGGCAAGCTCACCGCCTGCGTTGCCACGGCTCTGGAATACCCAGCGCCGGTTCAACAGGAAGCTCACGACAAAGCCGCACCCGAAGCTGATTGACTGACTTGCCAGCAGCCATGCCGTGCCCAGGGCGAACTGGAGGGCGATGAACGCGGCATATTCGACGGCGGCAGCAGAACCGCCCGAAACCAGGAAACGCAATATGCGCTGGTTCATGTCGCCGCCGATGCCAAGGCGTCCGGAGACGCCCTGGCAACGAGAGAACCCAAGGTCAAAGCGCTGCTTCCAGCTCGGGCAACAGGGTAAACAGATCCCCCACCAGCCCGATATCGGCAATCTCGAAGATCGGCGAATCCGGGTCCTTGTTGATCGCCACGATGGTGCCGGCGTCCTTGATCCCGGTCAGGTGCTGGATGGCACCGCTGATG
>Ga0160439_1000341_pt1 | contig 25278 bp, 22 predicted proteins | sample HID1975M_E0MG_FD_108201 | JGI IMG/M metagenome (GOLD analysis project Ga0160439, IMG submission 108201) | Enriched soil microbial communities from UW Madison campus, WI, USA - HID1975M_E0 MG | ecosystem: Environmental > Terrestrial > Soil > Unclassified | place: USA: Madison, Wisconsin... | reverse complement strand
TATGAAACGTACAACAATTAGCCTTTCATTCATGATGTTTATTGAATGGTTTATCTGGGGCGCCTGGTTCGTCCCTCTTTGGCTGTTCCTGAGTAAAAGTGGCTTTAGCCCGACTGAAATTGGTTGGTCTTATGCCTGTACCGCTATCGCGGCAATTCTTTCGCCGATTCTGGTCGGCTCGCTGACTGACCGTTTTTTTGCCGCACAAAAGGTGCTCGCCCTGCTGATGTTTGTGGGTGCTGTGCTGATGTATCTGGCGGCGCAGCAAACCGAGTTTGTCTATTTCTTCCCGCTGCTGCTGGCCTATTCCCTGACCTACATGCCAACTATCGCGCTGACAAACAGCATCGCATTTTCCAATGTTGATGATGTGGAGCGGGACTTCCCGCGCATTCGGGTGATGGGCACTATCGGCTGGATTGCATCTGGGTTAGTGTGCGGTTTCCTGCCACAGATGCTGGGCTTTAGCGATATTTCGCCGACCAACATCCCATTGCTTATCACCGCAGGCAGTTCTGCGCTGCTCGGGGTATTCGCCCTGGCGCTGCCGAATACGCCACCGAAAAGTACCGGCAAAATGAGCGTGAAAGTGATGCTCGGCCTGGATGCCATCGTGCTGCTGAAAGACAAAAACTTCCTGGTCTTTTTCTTCTGCTCTTTCTTGTTTGCCATGCCACTGGCTTTCTATTACATCTTCGCCAATGGTTATCTCACCGAAGTGGGTATGCATAACGCCACTGGATGGATGACGCTCGGCCAGTTCTCCGAAATCTTCTTTATGCTGGCGCTGCCGTTCTTCATTAAGCGTTTTGGCATTAAAAAGGTATTACTGTTTGGTCTTATCACCGCCGCCATTCGCTACGGTTTCTTCGTGTACGGTGGAGCCGACCATATCTTTACTTACGGTCTGCTGTTCCTCGGTATTTTGCTGCACGGCGTGAGTTACGATTTCTACTACGTCACTGCCTATATCTACGTCGATAAAAAAGCGCCGGTGCATATGCGCACTGCGGCACAAGGGCTTATCACGCTGTGCTGCCAGGGCTTTGGTAGCTTGCTTGGTTATCGTATCGGCGCACAACTGATGGAAAAAATGTTCGCCTACCCAACACCTGTCAACGGTCAGACCTTCAACTGGGCGGGAATGTGGGGCTTTGGTGCTGTGATGATTGCGGTCATTACCGTGTTGTTCATGGTGTTCTTCCGCGAGTCCGACAAAGAAATCACGACTATTGCCGTTGCTGGCAGCCAATCTGACAAAGATTTAAAGGAAGCATAATGATGGAAAATCGTATTCTGGGGGCCTTTTACGGCCAGGCATTAGGCGATGCGATGGGAATGCCATCGGAGTTGTGGCCGCGTTCGCGGGTGAAAGCGCACTTTGGCTGGATTGACCGCTTCCTGCCGGGGCCAGCAGAAAACAACGCCGCCTGTTATTTCAACCGCGCCGAGTTTACCGACGACACCTCGATGGCGCTGGCGCTGGCCGATGCGATTATCGAGCATCACGGTGCAGTCAACCCGGACACCATCGGGCGCAATATTCTGCGCTGGGCGGAAGGCTTCGATGCTTTCAACAAGAATGTGCTTGGGCCAACGTCCAAAATCGCACTGAATGCGATTAAGCAAGGCACGCCGGTCAGCGAGCTGGAAAACAATGGCGTCACTAATGGGGCCGCCATGCGTGCCTCGCCGTTGGGTTGCCTGTTGCCGACGCATAATCTCGACGCGTTTATTAATGAAGTCGCGCTGGCCTCCAGCCCAACGCACAAATCCGATCTGGCGATTTCCGGCGCGGTGGTGATAGCCTGGGCGATTTCAAAAGCGATTGAAGGCGCTAGCTGGGAAACCATTTGCGATGAACTGCCTTCTGTGGCTCGCCACGCGCAGGAAAAGCGAGTCACTACTTTTAATGCATCCCTTGGGGCGCGTATTGAGCTGGCGTTAAATGTTGCCAGAACCGCGCGCGGCACCGAGTCTGGCATGGAGCAGGTTTACCACCTGGTCGGCACCGGCACCAGCACCATTGAATCTGTCGCCGCAGCGATTGCGATGGTGGAACTGGCACAAACCAACCCTAATCGTTGCGCGATTTTATGCGCCAACCTGGGCGGGGATACCGACACTATTGGGGCGATGGCGACGGCGATTTGTGGCGCACTACACGGCGTAGAAAGCATTGATAGCGAACTTAAACGCGAGCTTGATGACGTTAACCAGCTTGATTTTACGCGCTACAGCCGCCTGTTTATGGGCTATCGCCAGCAAAGGGAGGCGCAAAATGAACGCCAGTGAATTGCATTCCCGCCTGCCAACTCTTACGGCGAAACGCCCGGTTTGCGTGCTCGGCTCGGCAGTTATCGACGTCATTGCTGACGCTTACGCCCTGCCGTGGCGCGGATGTGATATCGAACTGCAACAGCAAAGCGTGAACATCGGCGGTTGCGCGCTGAACATCGCGCTCACGCTGTCGCGCCTGGGCATTGCCTCAAAAAATGCGCTACCGATTGGCCAGGGAACCTGGGCGGATATCATTCGCTCAAGCCTGGAAAAGCAGGGAATCAACAGCGAAATCCATACCACCAGCGGCGATAACGGCTGGTGTCTGGCGCTGGTGGAGCCGGATGGCGAAAGAACGTTTATGTCGTTTCGTGGCGTCGAACACCAGTGGAATCAGCAGTGGCTGGATAAATTGCAGCTTGCGCCCGGTACCCTGCTTTCGCTGTCTGGATATCAACTTGCCGGGCCGTGTGCCGAATTACTGGTTAACTGGCTGGAATCGCTGCATGACGTGAGCGCATTTATTGATTTTGGCCCGCGGATTGCCGATATTCCTGAGCCACTGCTGGCGCGAATAATGGCCTGCAAACCGATGGTTTCCCTTAACCGCCAGGAAGCAGCAATTGCCGCGCAGTGGTTGAATGTAGCGGGCGATGATATTGCAGGAATTTGCGAGAAATGGCTTGAGCGCTACGATTCGCCGTTAATAGTGCGGCTCGACAAAGAAGGTGCCTGGTTTGCTTCAGCGGAAAGTATTGGTCTGGCAGCACCGTTCCCGGCCGTGGTTGTGGATACGATTGGCGCAGGCGACAGCCATGCGGGTGGTTCTCTGGCTGGGCTGGCGGCGGGCTGGAACCTCGGCGATGCGGTAAGTCTGGGTAATGCCGTGGCTTCTTATGTCGTTAGCCACCGCGGTGGCGATTGCGCCCCCTTTATTGAACAACTCTGCCAATACCCAAAATAATTCGAGCGGCATCGCGGCGGCAAGAGAGCGAGTCCCGATGAGCTTAGTCAACTAAGCGATTCGGGCAAGCGAACGCAGCCAACAAAGATGCCGTTTGAAGTATGACGGGTATTATTCTTCGCAGACAAACACATATAGATCGCTGCGACAATAACTAATGCTGTATTCGATAGGCCGGTTTTGCGGGTCAAACGCCACCTGTTTGATCACCAGAACCGGCACCGGCGTTTCCAGCTTAATATGCGACTGGAACTCGCTGTCGGGCATTCTGGCGCTGACGCGGCTACGCGTTCGCTGCGGGATAATATTCTGGCTGCGAAAATAGTCATACAGCGAAACGCCGATGTCATCAGCGTTCGCGATTAATTCCGTTGGCACGTAAGACTCTTCCACCGAAACCGCATCTTCATCGACATAACGAATACGTTTCAGCAGGAAAACATCGCTATCGGCGGTAATCGCCAGTTGCTCAGCCACATCTGCCGGGCATTTCACCACGCGTTTGTTGACCCACAGTGTGTCAGGCTTTTTACCGCGCAACACAACTTGCTGCGAAAAGCCACGCGCCTCTTTCAGCGAATACTCAAACGTGTTGTTAATCTGCGTGCCGTAGCCTCGGGAACGCGTCACCACCCCTTCATCTTCCAGCGTCTGCATTGCTTTGCGCACCGTTATGCGCGAAACACCGGTCAACTGACTGAGATCTCGCTCCCCCGGCAGAATATTCCCTTGCGGCAACACACCGCTGCGTACCGCCGATTTCACCGTTTCGGCGAATTTCAAATACAGCGGCGTGTTGTCGGCCTGCGAAAACCGCTGGATGAGTTGTTCAATGAGCTGAAGGTGAACCTGTTCCATGTCGCGCAAATGTCCGGAAGATAAGGTGAAACCAGTATAACTCAATGGTCTTATACAGGTATTACCTCGATTACCACCATTGATGAAAATGATGCACCGGTCCAATTCCGTGGCCCACTTCCAGCGAATCCGCCTGCTCTAACGCCTGAGATAGCCACGCTTTAGCCGCCGAAATAGTCTTCGGCCAGTCAAGATAGCGCGGATAAAGTGCGGCAAGGGCCGCAGAAAGCGTACATCCCGTGCCGTGAGTGTGGCGAGTCTGGACACGCGGAGCGGTAAAACGTTGCGCGCCGTCGCGGGTAAACAACCAGTCCGGGCTTTCGGCGTCATCAAGATGGCCGCCTTTCATCAACACCGCTTTGCACCCCATTCCCAGCAGCGCATCGCCCTGCTCCTTCATTTCTCGCTCACTGCGTGCATGTGGTGCGTCCAGCAATGCGGCGGCTTCAGGCAGATTCGGGGTGATCAACGTCACTTGCGGCAACAGCCGACGACGCAGACTCTCTACCGCAGAGGGCGCAAGCAAGGGGTCGCCACTTTTCGCCAGCATGACCGTATCGAGCACCACGTTGCGTGCATTGTAAAAAGCCAACCGTTCAGCCACCGCTTCAACGATATCGGTTTCAGCCAGCATGCCAATTTTAATGGTGTCGATGCGCACATCGCTGAGCACAGAATCAAGCTGGGCGGCGACAAATGCCGGTTCAATGCGATAAACAGACTGCACGCCGCAGGTGTTTTGCGCCACCAGCGCGGTGATCACGCTGGTGCCATACGCGCCCAGGGCCGAGAATGTTTTCAGGTCAGCCTGAATGCCCGCGCCCCCGCTCGGGTCAGTGCCAGCAATCGTCAATGCGTTAATACGTTTTTGCCCTTTCATGCCAGAGCCTCCGCATTGAGTCCGTAAAGTGCGTCAAGAAACGCCGGGACAAAACTGCCAGGACCGCGACTCACGGCAATCGCCTGTTCCCCGGCGAATTTCATAAACTGGCAGGCGGCAGCCACGTTATCCAGCCGCGTCCCTGGAAGCGAACAGCAAGCGGCAACCACGGCGGAAAGCGCGCAACCGGTGCCGACCACGCGCGTCATCAACACGCCGCCGCCCGCCACGCTCCAGGCATGTTCGCCATCGGTAACGTAATCTTCCTCGCCGGTGACTGCCACCACCGCGCCAGTCAGCTGTGCCAGTTTAAGGGCTGCGGGTAATGCAGAAAGTGCGTCGTCAGCGCTATCTACGCCACGACCTGCGGAATGCTCCCCTGCTAAGGCTAAGATTTCTGAAGCATTACCCCGGATTGCAGCAGGTTTTAGCGCGAGAAGTTCATGGGCAAATCGCGTACGAAACGCCAGAGCGCCGACGGCAACCGGATCGAGTACCCATGGCGTGGAGGATTGATTCGCGGCGTGAATGGCGGCCAGCATTGCGCGACTGCTATCAGCGGTGAGTGTTCCGATATTAATCAGCAATGCACTGGCAATGGGGGCAAATTGCGCGGCCTCTTCTGGCTCAATGACCATAGCGGGAGCCGCGCCAATGGCGAGCAGCACGTTGGCGGTAAAACCCTGCACCACATCATTGGTCATGCAATGGACTAAAGGGGGTGTGCTGCGTAAGTTATGTAAAACCGAGGCGGCGCAGTGGCCGGGTAACAGGTCAGGTTGCATCTTGTAAGCTCCTGCCTGGCGTGAAGAAGAGATGACCAGGCAGGCATCTGACTTCCCTACGCTGGCATTATCCAGATCAGGTGGTACGGGTATTTCTCAGCCTTCACAAAGAAGGGCACCCCGAGTCATTGATAAATCATATTTTTGCGTTCACAAGAATAATGCGCGCGACAGTGACTGTAAACCGGCTGTGCTGCCAGATGTTAAGCCAGCGACGCTAACTTTTTGAATTGCCGCCATTCATCGCGGGTTATTTCCCAAAGCTCCGAGTCCATTTCTCCACTCACATATTGCGATTTTTCGGTGCGGATAAGCCGCATGCCGTGACGGATGGAAAGGTTTTTGGAACGGTCATTGGCGACGGCCTTTGGCGCGCGTAACACGTCTTTCTCAAGTGTTTCAAACCAGAAATCATTGACTCCACCGCAGGCTTCACTCATCAGGCCCTGTCCTTGCCATTCCGGGACTAACCAGAAACCACGGTTGTTATCTGGAGTATCCATCAGACAAATTAGCCCAATTAATTCCTGCGGATTTTCTTTACGCCGAATGGACCAGAACCAGCCCTTTCCTTCTTTTACCGCAGGCAGCGCAACATTATCGACATAATGTTTTGCCGCGCCAGGTGGATAAGGCCACGGAACAGTAGAAACCAGGTAACGCACAATCTCCCAGCGCGGAAATACGTTTTGAATTTGCTCGGCATCTTCCGAACGAAGTGGCCGGAGGATCAATCTCGGTGTGATTATTTCCATACTGTTGCCCTTTCTTCACGCTGTATTGTTTAGAGTAATTTATACATAGAATTAATAGCGGGCATCAACAAGTAATTAACATTTTTAGCAGGGAGTACCTTCATGCGTAACAGAGTTAACTTTGTGAATATAACAGGATAATGTCATCATGGAATTATATTATTATAATGGCAATTACATATTCACAAGCATTAAAAACATCTAACCAAGAAAAACAACATTCATAGCAAAGAAACAACAAATAATTTTCGCACAGGACTATATTCCAATTGACTCGCACAAAGTTCCATATGAAATTAATAACCACAAAACTGTTAAGTGTTCGTTTAATAAAAACATGATATTCTAAAATATCTTATATCAGGCAGTGCGCGTTTATTAATCAAATTTAGGATTTTACGCTAAAAAATATGGTTTTCTCAGCAAGCATTCAACAGCACATTAAAATATGTGTCACATTTTTCTTTTTATATTCGCTTGCTGCGAAGTTGAGCCATAGCGTTGAAATAGTTGGGATGCCGCTACGGTTTTATGATCTGACCTTACCCATCGTTACAGCATTGCTGATTTTATACCATCGCAGGGCACTCCCGACGTTAGCCCTGTTTGCCCTTTACAGTTTTTACCACTATCCACTGTTTGATTTCCTGAGTATCGCTGCACAGTTAAGCAGCGCTTTAATCTGTGTCACGCTCTATTTTTTCGCAACGGGCAAACGAGGCAGGGTAAGTTTTGGGCGCAGCCGCCTCTCTGCGCAACGCATATGTTGGCTTATTTTCCTTAATAGTTTTACGTTTACCGTGCTCTATCAGTGGTTACTGCTCAAATTTCATTTTATCTCAGCCTCTGATGAAAATATTTTTAGCGTTATTACGCTTATCAATATTCAGTGGATGCTGACATCCTGTATTACAGGTGTCCCATTTTGTTATTTACTTTTCCGCGCCTGCTACAAACCCTCATGGTTTTTAAGCTATTTGCGCCAGTTAAAAGATTTGATTGTTAATGGGCCACATGCAATAAGTCAGCTGGTATGGGCAATGCTTTTGATTGCTATTATGTACTGCATGATTACAACAAGAAATGACATTTTAATATTCACTGATTATTCCATAGTATTACTATTACCCCTAATGCTTTGGGGCTCAATCCGATTGGGCCATGCACTGATAAACCCATTATGGGTTTTCATGCTCATTTTGTTAGGCTATTACACTGATAATTATATATCGATAAAAAATGAATTTACGGTAGAGCACTATATCGGCCATCTGGCGCTTGCATCATCAATGATTGCCATATTTTCCCTGACTATTGTCCTTGTTGGTGTACTGGCAACACGCATTCTTAACTACATCAAACATCTTAAGCGCGTCTCTTTATCTGAACCTCATACCGGCCTGCCCAATTTACAAGCGCTTAAAAAAGATCTCATACAATATCCGAACGCAGGGTTGTGTACCGTACAGTGCCCGGAATTAAACTCTTTAACACAAGCTCATGGTATTGCTTTCCGCTTTGAATTTGTTAAAGCCGTGGTTGCATACTTAACACCGCTGCTTAAGGGGTATGACAATATTTATTACAGTCCTGGATATGGCATTTTCCTGCGTCTGGACAACATGAATGAAAGTCTTATCGACTCCTATTATAAAGCCATGACTTCGTTTCGTTTTTCCTGGGGAGAGATGGAGTTAGGGTTAAACTTTGGCTTATCCTGGATGCGTTACGATAACAACATCCCCAATCTTTCGTATATTGTCGGGCAACTCAATGCCAGCACTTTTGTATCGCTGCAAAATGGCAAACCTGAAAACCTGAATATGAATGAAGCTGGTGATAGCGCTGTCAATCCAGCGGTGATACGCCACCTGTTGCAGCAGTCGATAGACCAAAAATCATTTGTATTGCTGGCACAGCCTATCGTCTCCACGAGCAGTTCCGACAGATATCAAGAAATCCTGATACGGATTAACGCGGGGAATAATAATTTGCTTTTCCCGAATACGTTTTTGCCCCTGGCAGAAGAAGCCGGCCTGCTCGCAGAAGTGGATATGACGGTCATAGAGCAGACGTTTCGTTTTATGCACTCTCTGGGTCAATCTCAGGGGGACAGTCGTTTCTCGATAAATCTAACCCCGCAGTCGTTGATCAAATCGGATTTCCTCGACAGGCTTTTCACTTTATTTAACACTTGGTCAATTCGCCCGGAACGCATCATCTTCGAAATTATTGAATCAGATATTATAGATAACTTGAATGCTGCAAATGTATTGCGAGAGCTGCGTAACCTGGGTTGTAAGATCGCAATTGATGATTTTGGAACGGGAGCTTCCAGTTATTCTCGTCTGAAAAACCTTGAAGCAGATATTCTTAAAATAGATGGTTCATTTGTCCGAAATATCGTTTCTGAAAAGTTCGACCATTTTATCGTGATGTCTTTTTGCGAAGCCGCAAAATTCAAAAATCTGGAAGTTGTCGCGGAATTTGTTGAAAGCGAAGAGATCAAACAAATGCTCATCACCATGGGTGTGGGTTGGCTTCAGGGCTATCATACCGGCAAACCTGTTGCTATCGAATCCCTTCGTAAATGATTTTCCTGCATTTTTCATACCAGGAAACCCCCTGGTATTGAGTCATCCTCAGCGACTTGTCGATTAAGTCTCAAGTTATTCAGTTTGGCTGTTAACTTCATTACCATCGCCATTCGATCTATTTCTCAATGAGAGATCTTATGCTTACAATTGCGATACGCGAAAAAAATAGCCATTTCACTCACGGTATAAAAATTATCGTTGCAAATGTGTGCCAGCACCTTAAACAAGATTTTTGTTTTTTATCTCCCGAACACCATAAGTGCGCCGATATTGTATTTCTGTCTTTGGATGATAATTGGGTGACTGCTGAGTGCTATCAAATGCCTAAGGCAACAAAGTCTCAACGAATTATTCTCATTTGCCGCCAAAAAGAACATCAGAATCTGATGTTTCGCCCATGTTTGTATATGTTGCCGGTTATCTTCAGAGAAGATGAAATTGATGAAATAACCCGCAAAATAGCCTGGTGGATTGAACCGTCCAGACATGGAAAAAACACCGTTGCGATTCCTGCCGGGATTTGCCAATACTGCACCACACGCAGCTTCACCGTTGTCGAACGCCAGTTGCTTTCACATATCGCTAAGGGGCATTCGTTAAAAGATTCAGCCTGTTTGATGAAACTGGATGAAAATATCGCAAAATTACATCGTAAGGCAATCATGAGGAAATTGGGTATTCGCGATCAATACGAATTGCATAAATTTCTTAAAACCAACCTCCTTTTTTTAATCCTTAACTGACATGTTATTTAAGAAACAGCTTATATGTACTTAAGCCAAACCTAATATCTAACACTTTTAATCCCTGTCAGTATCCATTCCAACGATATAATCAGAAGCTGTGAACATTCAGCTTCTGAGAAACCTTAGCGACCCCTTTTCAGTCGTCATTGTGCTATCAACAAAAATATGGAAATAACGTCTCATTCAGCATTGATTCCCTGCCGTAGCAAAGCGAATGTCCCCTTTATTCGCACACTAGAAGACTGAGCATTTGTACATAGCCGCACGTAAACGCAGATATCGCCGCATCAGAAATAGTGGCCTTGCCAATCTCCATGCCAGAATGCCACCGATTGTCTTCGACCGTCTGGAATACCTGCAACATCAGATTCATAAACAGTCTCTGGCGGAACCGCTCGATATCATCCTTATGACCGGCGACAACTACTTATCTCTCGCACTCACTGAGTCTGTTTTTAAGCACCAGCGCACTCACGTTTGCGCAACCCTGGACGAGGCTGAAACATTACTTAGCCGAAACCCGCAGCCGCGTATGTTGATAGATCTGGATGGCGTGAGCGAGGCAGCTATTGATGTGCTGGATACAACGCGGAGATGGCATAAGACCTGGCCCGAACTCAATATCATGCAATTTGCTACCTGCCGCTGCCAAAACATCGCCAGACTGATTGATGCAGCTTCCCGCTTCCCGGTCGTCGAAAGGCGGCAGACCATTTCGGAGTTGCTCAAAATACTGAACCTGAATCGGAACGAGCAAGAGCTTGTTTTCTCACCCCCTGCTCCGCTATCTCATCGTGAATGGAACATTCTGCTGGCGGTGGCAAAAGGTGATTCATTGAAAACGATAGCCCTGTCATTCAACAAACCCTACCACTTTGTTGTGTATACGCTTGGGCGCATTGCCACCCGTCTTGGCCTCAAGAACAACAAGGCACTCATACACCTTTTAAATAAATTATCCTCTCCGTTGTCAGGAAAAGAATAGCTGCGCTAAATAACAACCTTACGGATGAAGGCTAGGAAATTGCCTATTTTCAATGTTGTATTTATGTTAAATCAGATCAAATATTTCACAATTATAACTATTCCTGGAAAATCGGTTTTCCGCTTGCTATGCCACGTCAACGCGATAAATCATGTAATGATTCCATGTTACACATAACAAATATTAAACATTTAAGATTTCGCACTATTCTTTATATTCAAAACAAGCTTTTTTGCCATTCATTTAACTTAACACAGGCGCATTATCCAAATAACAAATAATTAACCAATTTAATTAGAATTTGATCGCAGCATAATTGCATCAAGATAACACTAGCCTTTCTCTGAAATAATATGGCTGTATAATCCAATCATTCATTTAGCTAATATGAATACATTCTTTTTACTAATGAAATAACTCCTTTTATTACGTTCAAAACCACTATGGAATAGTAAATTTGAAGGACTGTTTTAAGTTCAAGGAAGCATCTTGCATACAAAATAAAATACTCATCAGTGAAACGTTTCACCACTTTCACCGTCAGTGACTCTGCGTCAATGCGATGTGTTTCTCAAAAAACCGAGGCAAGAATATGAAACCTGCATCCGTAATTATTATGGACGAACATCCTATAGTCAGAATGTCGATAGAAGTTCTGTTACAAAAAAATAAAAATATCGATGTTGTTATGAAAACAGACGATAGCCGTGAGGTGATTAACTATATGCGCACCCACACTGTCGATTTAGTGATTCTGGATATCGAACTTCCTTCCATTGATGGCTTTACTTTATTAAAGAGAATCAAAAGCATACAGGCTGACACGCGCATACTTTTCCTCTCATCGAAATCTGAGCGATTTTATGCCGGGCGGGCAATTCAGGCCGGGGCAAATGGTTTTGTCAGTAAAAGAAAGGATCAGGAAGATATCTATCATGCCGTGGAGATGTTGCTTTCGGGGTATTCTTTCTTCCCCTCTGAAACACTGGAATTAATCAGCAACCCGACCTCGCGCAAAGGCGGAACCGATGATATGCCATTGTCCAATCGGGAGATAACTGTATTACGTTATCTGGCTAATGGTTTATCAAATAAAGAAATCGCCGAGCAACTGCTGTTGAGCAACAAAACCATCAGCGCGCACAAATCAAATATATTTTCAAAACTGCATGTCACTTCTATTGTCGAACTTATCGATTATGCCCGTGTGAAAGAATTATTATAGCCGCGCGACTCACATCACAGTAAAGCATAAAAAAACCGGGATACGCTGCCGGTTTTTTTATGTCACTAAGATACATCCCGATCGGTTAATAATAATTAATCATAAAAGTCGCATCCGCATTGGCCTGCCCCGCCAGGGGGTTATCAGCCAGTGCGATGTAATTAGCAAAAAAAGTCAGCACGGCATTGCCGTTGATATCTACGGCCACATCCTGGCTTGCCTGGTCCAGCGGCAACTGAGTTTTGTCTTTATCACGCAATTCGACAGCCACATTTGTCGCTCCGCTACTCTCGTTCAGCCCCAGTAATCCCGGATTACCGGTGGCTTGTTTGCCCGAAAATGTTATTGATGCAGCGCCGGGCGGGCAGCCGTTCAGCTTCAATGTGAAAGGCATACTTTGCGTCGTACTGCCTGCGGTACGCAGTTGTTTTGTCGGCCAGCGTCCCAACTGAACCGTTTTATTCTCATCCCCCATCTCGACGTAACAGCTGAAATCCACCACGTTTCCACGCAGTTCGATATTCACTTCGCCAAGTGGCGTGTCGGCGTGCGCATGACTCACCACACCGCCGACCAACAATAAAACGCGTAAAAATGTGCCGCTGGCGATTTTAGTCATAATCCACCCGCAAATAGCCCCGCGCGCTAAACGGCCCTTCCGCAGGTTTGTTCCCTGTTACGCTCACCGGCCACGCGCGAATGCCTACTTGCGCCGCGGCGGCATCATCAAGGCGGAAATGGATTTTGCTACTGAGATCGTTTGGCGTCAGTGGCTGCCCGCTGCTATCGGCGACGATAAATCCGAGATCGTTATTGTTCGATACCATCATTTTGCCGGAGGCTTTTTCCGCTTCCAGGCGCAGGGAGAGATAGGCCTGTGCCGCTACATTGGTGCATTTTATGGCCACCGTTTTACTTTGCGGCGTCACACCCTGCGGGCGATTCCCCGCCCCCGCCTGGCTAAACAACGACGCGCCGATATCCCCAAAATCAAATTCGACGATTTGCCCGGCGTTGATTTCGCAGTTTTGCGGCACTTCGATTTTCCCACTGTAGCTGATGGTATAAACCGGGGTGGTCAGCGGGTCGGTGTTTCGCGTGGTGACATACACCGTAAACATGGTCTGCCTTGGGATGGGCACCATATTGATAAATTTCCGTGTCACTTTGAGCTTAAAAATCAGCTGCGAGTCCTGAACCCCAAAAGGCTTTTGCTTGGGCACATTGGGGTGGTGTCCCATCTGAATATAATTTTTCGGCGGGAAAAACTGCCCAGAATAACTGTCCGTGATGCTCATGGCCCCTTCCAGATAGTCATTGAGTTTCATGTATTGATACCCGCCGATGGTTTCTTGCACCGGCAAATTACTCACATAACTGCGCATGGTGGTGTCGCCCTGAGTTCCCGCCGGGCAGGTCGCATTGACCCCCACCCAACCTGATTTCGCCGCCAGCGTGATAATTTGCCCGACATTATTGTTTGCGCTGGTGAACACATCAGACAGATCGTAAAAAATATCCGTCGGCACGCCGTTCGAGTTGTGGCAGACCGTCGCAAATGTGGGGAGTGCGCAAGTTAATAGCAGCGTTCCCGCTAGTGATGTCATCAATTTCATAAACAGATCCCTGAATCGCTCAACCATTCTATGAGCAGGTAGCATTCGCCACGACAACCGCCTGAGACAGACTTTCCGGCGGTAATGTATACGGTGCGAAACACTGTGAACCTTTGCCATCGCCCCACTGAACAAGAAGTTTTCCCTGAAGCGGCAACCCGCTGAGATAAATTTGGCCTTCATCCCCAACCATGCTGGTGACACCGCTGGTTTCTTCACGCACCACGGAGCCGAACGGCACGGCTTTTCCGCCTCGCGTCACGGTGATAATCGCCCGCACACCAATGCGCGCATTAAATTCAGCACGAACCACTGCGCCTTCAGTCGGCACCACATTGCTGACGTTATTTTCAATATCGGTGTGGTTATCCATGGTGTTGGTATCCAGCGCGATGCGGTTGTAGCGATAAACCGTGGCATACGGCATCACCGCGTAACCTCGCCAGTCAGTTTTCACCCCGGTCTGATTTTCAACGCCAACCCCGCTGGCTCCCGGCGCTTTGATGAGCACATTGGTGTCGCCTAGCGGTTGGCTAAAGGTGACGCCATCGGCGTGCCCGACCACACCGCCCGATGCCTGCCAGTTAAAGTCGTGCTGATCCCGGTCGTAGTTGTAACCCAGCCCCAGCGTGCCGTACGTCGCCTGCCAGTTAGCATTCGCACTACCGCTGTATCCGTTGGTATCGCTATGACCCTGAGTCACGCTGTAGTTCAGGTTTCGCCCTTCCAGTAGCGTGCCGCCAATGCCGGTTTGTACCGTGGCATCGCCATCAGAATTATTGCTGGCAGCAAAAGTGGCATAAGCGCGGTCGAGGGTGCTGGTCCGCGAATATCCATGCCCCAGCAAGGTGCTGAACGGCACAGAAAGGTTGAAGGCCATGATGCGATCGTTCCCGGAAATCCCGACTGATTTGCTCCATGACATCGAAAGTGAATAGCTAATCCCGCGCCAGCCGCTGGCATACCCGGTCTGATACCAGGTGTTGTTTTGATTGGTTTCCCAGTAAGTTTGCTGACTGCCTGAAACATATAGCGACCCGTAATCGCCCAGAGACTGAGAAACGTTAATTTGAAAACGCCCGCGCTTGCTGTAGCGCAAGTTGTGGTAGCTCTGCACAACCGGTTCCGTTTTATTCCCACCGGCGTCATCCGTGGCGTATTCATAGCCTTCAATATTTTTGTAGGCCACTTCGTCGAGCGTATAGAACCCACGCGTCGAATAGCGGTAGCCCAATAACTGGAAGTTGGTGCCGTAACCGCTGAGTGATTTGGCGTACAGGAAGCGTAATGACTGCCCCTGATGCTCGCTGTCATCCGCAAGTCGGCTGCGCGCATGGGTAACATCCATCGAAATGGCGCCCCATTCGCCGAGGTTTTTGCCTGCCCCCAGCGCCATTGCGGTGTAATCCTCGGCAAGCTGCGTGCCGCCGTAAACGGTATAGCCGTCAGATAGCCCGGCGACGAGCGTGGCCTGGGTAAAGAATGGCGTGTTCTGTTGGTCGCTCCCGCTGCGGAAATCCCCGGCAACCACATCGAATTTCAATCGTCCTTCACGCTGCAACAGCGGAACGGTGGAGTAAGGCACGGTGTATTTTTGCTGGGTTCCGTCTTTTTCTTCCAGGGTAACGTCGAGATCGCCACTCGAAGAAGTTGGGTTCAGGTCACTGATAGCGAACGCGCCCGGCGAGACGTAGCTTTGGTAAATGACAAATCCGTTCTGGCGGATGGTAATTTTGGCGTTAGTCCGCGCGATGCCGCGCACCGTTGGCGCGTAACCTTGCAGACTATCGGGGTACATGCTGTCCGCCGAATAGAGCCGAGCGCCGCGAAAGCCCAGACTGTCGAACACGTCGCTACCGGTGTTGCTGTCGCCCATCACCAGTTCGCTTTTGAGCGGAATTATCGTCCGTTGCGCGTAGGTGCTGATGTTATTCCAGTGGCTGGAACGATAGTCATCGCCGCGGGTGTAGCTCCAGGCTCCGCTGTTACGTAGCCGCCACGGGCCATAATTCAGGCCACTTTGCAGGCTTAAATAGTAGTTGTCGTCGGAACTGCCGTGGTTGCCGGTAAAGCTGTAGTTCAACAGAGCGGCGGGGATGCCTTCATCCCACTCCTGGGCAGGAATATAACCCCTGGCGCTATTGAGCAGCGATGCCTGCGGCAAGCTGATATCGAGGCGTAATTTGGCAAAATCAAAGTGCGTTTCGGAACCCGGAATCAGCTCGGCCATCGGCACACATTCACCGGTTTTCAATCTGGCAAGCGCTGGATAGGCGAGCATGTTTAAACCGAGGCGCTTGAGCCAGTCAGTGTCCAGGCACGGCACCAGACCGCCTGATTTTACTTTTCCGCTTTTGGCGTCGCTGGCAATGAAACGAATATCCTGGGTGGCGATAAATTCATCGTTACGCCAGATATCCACGCGATATTCACCCGGAGCCTGGTCGCTGCCTTTTTCAAAACGCGACAAATCCGCAACGGCGGCGTCTTCTGCCGATAAAAACCCAGGGTTAAAGTAGCTTTCACCTGAACTCGTTCCGGGCCAGAGCGCTGCCATTATCATCCCCGCCAGCGGAGCGAGTGACTTATTGTTCATCTGCCAGGTATCCTTATTGTGCAGATTACCTGCATTACAGCATTACGCCTGCTTGCACAGGCGTGACCGCACCGTAGTCATTCACCGTCTGGAACGAGATAGCGCCTTTTATGCCTGCGGGAATAATCACCTGCGCCACGCTTTTTGGCGCGACCATGGTATTGGCCAGTTTCTCGTTGCCGACTTTCAGATTGACCGTGCTGATGTAATAAGGAGAGGGATTGTGAACACGCAGGTGTTCGCCGCTACGGCTAAAGCGCAGCTGTTTTACCGCCTCTTCTGGCTGCATTTGCAGGTTTTTAGGGCGCACAAACAGCTTGATGCGTGAGAGGATCGCCAGTTGCAGCACATTGCTGCCTTCGAGAGTATTTTTATCGACTGACGGAATGGCTTTCACATTCATCCAGAAAACGGATTCACGATCAGCAGGCAATGGCGGCCCTGCGTAAATAATACGCAGCGTGTTTTCGCTTGAGGGTTCACTGACAAAAAGAGGAGGCGTCACAATAAACGTCTTATCTTTAACGCCCAGGTTATTTTCGACCCACGAATTCACAAGGTAGCGCTCTTTGTTGTCGCTATTATTAATCGAGAGCGAAGTTTGTTTAGCATCAGCAGGATAAATAACACGTGTCGCGCCTAGCGCAATACCCCCCGCGGCTTGTACGTTAAAGCAAAAAATTAACAGACACAGCATTGCGGCCGAGCCTTGTTTAAATAAATTATTCATCACACGGCACCATCATTATGACTATTATTAAATTCTATGACTCAGGGATAAACGAGCGTAAACCAGACATCGGAATGGATATTTCCAGGTGTCATTTGTTGTGTCACCGAACGATAGCGAGCGGTAAAATGCAGCGTCGTTTCTTGCTCTTTAATTGACACAAAATATCCTGGTGCGGCATTAGGAATAATGAGCTTTTGTTCACTATCAAATAACGCCAGACCAATTCCCGAGCTGGAATCAATCTCACCGATACGGGTCGAGGCCAGAAATACCTGCGGGTCTTGCTCAGGCGTTACGCCCTGAAAGGAGATTCCCACTAAATCAGAGGTTTCGGTATCGCAATCGGTCAGATGTATCGCAAAGGGAATACTGACAGGCGCGTAGTTACCCACCTCTTTAAAGAAGGAGCTTTTGTATTGTCCCATTTGCACGGTAAATTCCTGGCTTTCCGATGCCACAGAGCAGCCGCCGTTCACCAGTGAGCCCTGCATTTTTACCTTCCCGCCGTCTACCACCACAACGCGGTTTGCCTGCACCGACACGCTGTTTGCGAATAGCAGGAACAACAGGATTATCCTTATCATTGTCGCCTTCCAAAGAGTTGCATTGCATCAGCCCCATCCATGAGGCTTTCGTCATCCTTGTTCAGACTTATTATTCGTATTTCATCACGAAAGTCGCGTCAGCATTGGCCTGGCCTGCTGTTGCAGTGGCGGCAGTTGCTTTGTAACGCGCGGTGAATGGCAGGGTGTTTGTGCCATCAATCAGAGTCTGCGCGGTAGAGAAGGTAGAGCCATCCGGGGTCAGCACTTTTGATTTGCTGTCCAGAATCTGAATACCTACGCCGCCTGCCGTGGTGCTGTTATCACCGGAGTTGATGGCGAGCAGTGTAGGGTCAGTTCCGTCTGCCTGGCCGGAGAATGCCACGGACGCCAGGGTTGACACAGTGGTGTCACAGTCGTTCAGAACGATAGTGAATGGGATCTGAGCGGAGGTATCGCCCACTTTAGCAAATGCCGCAGTACGGTATTGACCCAATTTCACCGTTTGATCGGAAGACTGAGTACTTACCGCACATGCCGCATTCACCAGCTCACCTTTAAAGTGGACTGTGCCGCCATTAACACTCACCGCATCGGCCTGAGCCGCACCGCTGACTAATGCAATTCCGGCAACCAATGAGGATGCAATTTTGCTGAATTTCATGGAGATTCCTTAAATTATTAAAATACCCTGTTCGAATAATGCATCCTTCATTATCCCGGTTAAATAACTCGGGCCATAGATAGCCTATTCCCTCTCCGCAATCCTTGTGGAGATATTTATTTATCGTCATCAGTGATATTTAAATAGAAATTTAAAACACCATCTCTTCGACGCTGCATAATTTAAGTTAAATACACATTTAATAACATGTACCAAACCTTTATTATCCCTAAGGTATGTCTTATAAAGCCCTAAGAAATAGCGGAGGGAAATGGCTGAATTAGCCTCCCGGAACTACCCATTTACACCAATACAAGATATTCTTAGCAAATTGTTTTTAAGCCGTTAATTTATTGATTCACTGGATCGATCCTGATGATGCAAAAAATGTTCAAAATGCCGTTACTGTTGGCATTCCTGTCCTGCCTGATATTGACTCCTTTCCTATCTCATGCGGATGATTCCACAGGACAAACTGCCACTGAAGAGCCGGCTAAGATCAATGCCAGCACCGCGCTGCCTGCATTGCAAAAGCGCCTTGATGCGCTAAAACAGCGAGTCTCAACCGCAAAAACGGACAAGCAGTTCACCAGCCTTAACGACGATTCACAAAAGCTGGCAAGCGAGGCCGATAAACTCGCCGTAGCGTTGGCTCCGCAATTAACTCAAATTCAGGCGCAGCTCGATGTTCTCGGGCCGCCACCCGCACCGGGTACGCTTGCAGAAACGCCGCAGGTGGTCAGCCAACGCAAGCAGCTCAACAGCAGCAAAACTTTGCTCACCACCCAAATTGAGCAAACCAAAGCGATTTCCGTTGGCGCGCAAAACCTGTCGTCACAAATTTCCGGCCTGCGCCGTGACGCGCTGAAAACCCAAATCGCGCTAAATACCGGCAGTATTCTCGGCGAGAAATTCTGGTCGCCAGTCATTGAACCCAGCGATAAAGACGCCGTTCGGTTTGGCGATTTTGGCACACAAGTTGGCGAGGCCTGGGATCAAGCCTGGAGCGAGGAATGGCGCCTGGGCACCGGCATCTATTTGCTGTTAGCGCTGGGAATCGGGCTGTTTGGCCGCAGAGTCCTGGATAGTCCCATGAACTGGGTTTTACCCCGCTGGCTGCCGCAAGGGCGTTTTCGTCGCAGCTTCCTTGCGTGTTTCACCACGTTAAGCACCATGCTGACGCTGGGTATCAGCATGCAACTGCTGTGTAATATCTTCACTCGCTTGCCTGATACTTCCGCGTGGATCAACGAGTTCGCCGAGCAGTTAGTTGAGCTAACCTATTTTTCAGCGGTGATTGCCGGCCTGGGGATTGCGCTGTTATCAAACAGTCACCCTTCCTGGCGTCTGCCGGGCATTGCCGATCCGCTGGCTAAAACGCTGTCTTCGTTCCCGATTTTGCTGGCCACTTTTATTTTTATCTTCGGCATTATTGAACAGCTGAATGCTCTGGTCGGCGCGAGCATTGCCGCCACACTCTTTGGTAATGGCCTTTCCGCATTACTGGTGGCGCTCAATTGCCTGGTCGCACCGATTCGCGTCAATCGCATACGCCGCAAAATGCGCGCCGACGGCGAGCAAACCGAAGCCCGCTCAACGGTGGCAGGCTTAATTCACCTCGTCATCAGCCTCACCGCGTTCGTTATCCTGCTGGCTCTGCTGATTGGTTACATCCCGCTGGCGCGCTTCGTCACCTTTGAATTGCTGTGGATTGGTCTGGTGGTTTCCAGCCTGTATCTGCTGATTCATTTCGTGGTTGACCTCTGTGAAGCAGTATTCTCGCCCTCGACCCAGAGCGGGAAAATCCTCAAAAGTACGCTGAGCCTCAATGACCGCCACCTGTCACTCGCGGCAACGCTGTTTTCCGCATTAGGGAAAACGTCACTGTTAGTGATGGCCGCAGTGGCGCTACTGAATGGCACCTTTGGCACAACGACGCCGATGGAGTTGCTCACAAAAATCGCCGATATGTGGGGCGGAAAAGGCCTCGAAGGGATGAATATTATCCCGGCGCATGCGTTAAATGCGGTGCTGTGTCTGGTGATTGGCTGGTACGTGCTGCGCTCCACACGCCGCTGGCTGGATAACGACTTCCTGCCAAAAACCAATATGGATCGCGGCCTGCGCGCATCGCTGGTGACGCTGTTTACCAACGTCGGTTACGTGCTGATTATCATGCTCACGCTCTCAATGCTCGGCATTGAATGGAACAAACTGGCCTGGATTGTGAGCGCCTTATCGGTAGGTATCGGTTTTGGTTTACAGGAAATCGTGAAGAACTTTATCTCCGGCCTGATTCTGTTAACCGAGCGCCCGGTGAAAGTGGGCGATTTAGTCAGTATCAGCGGCGTAGAAGGCGATATTCGCCGCATCAACGTCCGCGCCACCGAGATTCAGTTAGGCGACAAATCCACGGTAATTGTACCGAACTCACAGCTTATTTCGCAGAACGTGCGTAATGCCACCATGGGAAATGCCCAAGGCGTGGCAACCATCGCCCTCACATTCCCGCTGGATATCGACCCGGAGCAAGTGCGTAATTTGTTACTTGAGGCCTATAACCTGCATGAATCCATTCTGGAAAACCCGAAACCGTCTGTCAGCTTTAAAGAACTGGGGCCAACCGGCATCGTGCTGAGTGTGACGGGCTATGTGAACAGCCCGCGTATGGTGAGTTCCACGCGCAGTGATTTGCTGTATGAGATCCTCAAAATGCTACGTGCGGCGGGCGTTAGCCTGAGCCAGACGCAAACCATGGTGCTTGAGCAGCCCACCAGCAAAGTCGTGACAGCAGAGTAAACCTTGCGCCACAACCTTTTAAAACGGGTTGTGGCGTGAATCATCACTATTAAGAATAATCGCCATCAAACCCATTCAGCAATTTGATACAAATCAATAAAGGCACCGGCGTCCCGCAGCATTATCTCGCTCCGGTAATATTCCACTACTCATATTCACTAATGTGAACGTTGAGAACAAATACTGATAAGAGAGTTAATGATGAGCAAGCTGAAAACGTTAGTGATGGTTCTGGGTTTTGTCGCCTTCTCTGCAAGCGCTGCGCTGCCGCTGTTTAATGGTAAAGGCCAACCAGGCGAAGTGCATATCGACCAGGGCGGTCCGGTTTACCTGAACGGTAAAGAAATGAAGCTGAAGAAAGTGAACGACAATTACTACGAAGCGACAGGCCAGGGCGTTGTGCTGTCTATCTCTACGACTCCTGATGGTACAGCTGATGTTAGCTGGACGGGCAAACATCGCGCTCACGGTGTGATTGTTTCCGCAGAGCAAGCCGCCATTGACGCTAAAGGCGTATCCGGTCGTCCGCTGGATTGCAGCCGTAGTGACCTGACCAAAGCAGAAGTGAAAGCCTGCCAGTAAAAAAACCGGTCACGGAGGACCGGCTTTTAGCATCAATACAACGAGCATTAAGCGTCATTTGAGCATCAATCTTTTTCCATTAATCCATACAATAAAACTTGTCTGATAGTTATTAAGTGGCGTCTGTATATTTATGTCATAAGAATAACCGGGTTCATAATTGAAATCTGAAACCCCTGCAATACATTCACCCGCTTTTAAAGTCACATTAAGTACCGGAGAGTAAAATTGTTTCTCATAACTATTTTTGTCATCACCTGCTTTCATGACAGAGATCCTGAGAATCTTTTCCTCTGAAACTAATTTTTCAGATTTAATATAAACACAGATTTTATCATTCACAACGACAGCATCTGCTTGTGCGTATTCTGGCGCTCTATCACCCATGGGGCAACCCGTTAACAACAACACAGCCAAAACAACAATGATGTTTTTCATTTTGGAAATCCGGTTCCCTGCAATAATTTCTCGTATTTTAACACTGTCGACTCATCAACAATTCCTTTGAATTCGCGACCATTCAAATAAATAAACTCCTGCCGTCCATAACGGCGCAGGAAGAAAAAGTCAGCGATAATCGAAGCTTGTTGCTCCATGTTGTAATCAATAAGGTTATTATAACCCTCAAATGAATATGAATAGTCAGTTATAGAACTGGTAAGCCCGCGCAAACGCACCATCATGCCATGCTGGTGCTGGTATACATGAACCATTTCGTGAATAAAGAAATGCTGGTCTGCCGGACGTTCCAATGAATAGTCATCACTGTACTCTTTGTCACGAAAATAAATATCTCCGTCTGGGCTCATACCATAATTTTCACCCTGCAACGAAAATGGGAGATAGCTCTCTTTATGAACCCAGATTCGATGATAAACAACCGTGTTACCAAAAACATTCCTCGCCAGTCTAATTTCGCCATCAGTTAGTTTTCTTAGATGGCCCTCAACACCTCTATCTTTATTAAATTTCATTTACATCATCCTTAATATTAACATCACCACATAAAATGAATATATAAGCGTCATCTATAGTTCATAGTCAATCATATAAGTTAAAAATGAACACTTGGCTTTAAAGCAACTCATATTAATCACCAAATGAGATGACAATCAAATTAGATAAATGTTTTTGCGGTTTATATTCGGACAGAAACTGGAAAAGAGGAAACAGGAAGGAATGCAGTAAACAATAATGCAGAGCGCGATTAAACATCGCCACTCTGCATTTGAACAACTCTTATCAAGACAACAATTCAATCGGCTCTGAATTCCCGCGAGCACGCCACAGCACGAACCAACGTTGAATCGACGCCACCATAATCACCAGCCCCAGTGCGACCATGACAATGGAAATCGTACCGTTGAAGATGTTGAAACCTTTCGCCGCACTGTTGAAGTAGACGTTTTTCACCATCCAGTATGCCGCGTAGTTCACCGTCACATACAGATATGACAGCGGCACCAGGCAAGTCAGCACGTACCAGCGTTTTTCCGACATGCGCAGGATAATGGTCGCGCCAATCATCAAGCCGATAGAAGCCATTAACTGGTTGGATACGCCAAACAATGCCCACACTGAGTTGATATCGCCCGAGTTCAGCAAGTAGCCCCACAACACACAGGCCACGATGCTGCAACCAATCGCACCTGGCATCCAGTTAGTGCGTTTGAGCGGTGCCCAGATGTCGCCGAGGAAATCTTGCAGCAGATAACGCGCAACACGCGTCCCGGAGTCCACCGCCGTCAGAATAAAGACCGCCTCAAACATCACCACGAACTGGAAGAAGTAAGAAGCCAGATGACTGAACCACGGAATGCGGGTGAAAATATCAGCCATGCCGACGGCAAGCGTCACCGCCCCGCCGGTACGACCGTATAAATCCAGGCCGATAGATTCGCTCAACTGCGGCAAATTCACCACGTTCATGCCTAAACCTGCAAACACCTCAGGCGCGGAGTTAATCGCAAAGTAATCCGCAGGATGGAGTGCGGTTGCCGCAATCAGCGCCATCACGCCAACCACGCATTCCGCCAACATGGCGCCAAAAGCGACTGGCAAAATATCGTTCCATTTGTCGATTTGTTTTGGTGTGGTGCCTGAACCGATAAACGCGTGGAAACCAGAAATCGCGCCGCAAGCGATGGTAATAGAGATAAACGGCCAAACAGGACCGGCCAGAACCGGGCCATTACCGTGGATAAACTGCGTCACCGCCGGGAATTGAATTTCCGGGTTAATGAACACCACGCCAACGACCAGCGCGCCAAACACGCCGATTTTCATAAAGCTTGAGAGATAACCACGTGGTGTCAACAGCATCCAAACCGGCAGCGCGGTAGCAAAGAACGCATAGAATGGCAGTACCAGGCTCACCGTTGAAGCGCGCAGACTCAGCCATTCGCCGAAAGACGATTCCTGAATGTACGGCCCGATAATAACGCAGGCGAAGATAACGATAATCCCAACCCAGGTCGCACCGCGCATACTGCCGGTATAGCGTTCCCACAGGCCAACGCAAATCGCCACCGGAATCGTCATGAACACCGCAAACGTTCCCCATGGGTTACGTTCCAGCGCGTGGACCACCACCATCGACAAACCTGCCATGGTGATAGTGATGATGAATAACATTGCCAGACCGGTACACCACCCTGCGACCGGGCCAAGTTCCGCTTTTGCCACTTCTGAGAGCGACTTACCGCGGTGTTTCATGGAGGCGAAAAGCACCACGGTGTCGTGCACCGCCCCGCCTACCACACAACCAATCAGCAACCATAAGAAACTTGGCAGATAGCCGTATTGTGCAGCCAGAACCGGGCCAACTAACGGGCCAGCGGCGGCAATCGCAGCAAAATGACTGCCGAAGTTAACCCATTTTTTAGTCGGGACGTAGTCTTTGCCGTCCTCAAGAATATGTGACGGTGTGATTTCAGAGTCATCAGCATTCAGAACTTTACGGACGAAAAACACCCCGTAAAGGCGATAGCAGATAGCCAGAATACACAGGGTCGCGATAACAAACGTTAATGCGTGTTGCATAACCCACTCCAGAGCCATAGATAAAAAGTTCAGCGCTATGCTGGCATAGGGCGGGAGTGCAATAAGCGGGAGTTTTAGTGAGCGGTTATATTTGTGTTTGAGCGGTTAGAAATGGGGGGTGAGTGGTTTTTCGTTCATCCGAGGGGGATGTCTATGGTAGAGCGGTGATTTTCCGTTCACCCGAACGTTATTCGATCCCTCATTTATCGATGAACGGTGAACGTGCCAAGGAGAGAACGCCCTCTCCTTGGCAATCCTGGCGCCCGGCAAGTCAATCGCCGCTTCGCGGTGAACACCGTTTTTTACCCAACATTCGCGGTCGTTCGCGACTCGCTCCAGGCGATCGCTCTCTCACGTGGTTCCCGACCACGTGACCACGACTGAAGGGTAAAAATCGGCGCGATTGAAGCCGGGGATGAAGGTCAATGTCAAAACCTAAAATCAAAAGCGAAACGGGTTTGGGTTTTGACCTTGTTCCCGGTATAAATTGCCCCAGTGTTCCCCATAAGTCAGGGTGGCGCCGTCGGGAACGGCGCCAGTGAGCGATCGTCTGGAACGAATCGCGAACGACCCTGAACGTTGGGGATAAGCTGGGGTTTACCGCGCAGCGGCAATTTAATCACCGGGCG
>Ga0160439_1000340_pt1 | contig 25291 bp, 40 predicted proteins | sample HID1975M_E0MG_FD_108201 | JGI IMG/M metagenome (GOLD analysis project Ga0160439, IMG submission 108201) | Enriched soil microbial communities from UW Madison campus, WI, USA - HID1975M_E0 MG | ecosystem: Environmental > Terrestrial > Soil > Unclassified | place: USA: Madison, Wisconsin... | reverse complement strand
CAGCCGGGAACCAGCGCGAAAGGTACAGCACCACGCCCGGGAAGAACCCGGCCTCGGCGGCGCCGGTCAGCAGGCGCAGGGTATAGAACTCGGTGGGTGTGGTGACGAACAGCAGGCAGGTGGGTCGTATGCTACTCCCTATGGCTGCCCATGCTAAAATCGCTCAAACCGAGGAATTCCAATGCCGCAAGCCATTAGCTACGTTCGATTCTCCAGCCTTCGCCAAAAGCACGGCAACTCAGTTGAGCGCCAAGAGCAGATGATTGGGGAATGGTTGGTCAGGTATCCCGAATACACCCTCTCCGACCTCCAATACAAAGACCTTGGAAAATCTGGCTACAAGGGCGAGCACGTAAAAGGTGGTGGCTTTGGGAAGCTCCTAGACGCTATCCAGCAAGGTGCAATCAAGACTGGTGATGTTGTGTTGGTTGAGGCTATCGACCGTACAGGGCGTCTTGACGCTGTTGACATGCTTGGGATCATTCACCCGATTCTCAGTGCAGGCGTTTCGATCATCACCCTTGATGACAACCAGACGTACAACCGAGAAAGCCTCAACGGATCAGCCATTTTCTTGCTGGCTGCAAAGATACAGTCTGCACACCAATACTCGGCTGCCTTGTCTCGACGTATCAAGGCATCGTATGAGACTCGTAAGAAGGCAGCGAAGGAAAAGGGTCAAACGCCTAAGCGTTCAACCCCTGTATGGCTCACCTCTGAGGGTGTGTTGATCGAACCTGTTGCACAGCAAGTGAGGATTGCTTTTGACCTGTACATATCGGGTGTAGGTACAAGCACCATTGCCAAGCGTATGCGTGAATCTGGCGTACCCGAATTGGCTAGGGTGGCTGGTGCGTCTGTTCGTCGTTGGATTACAAACCGCACTGCCATTGGTGAATGGGAGGTGTACAAGCTCGATGACAATAGGCCAACCGAAATTATCCAGAACGCCTACCCGCCAGTTGTAAGCCTGAGCACCTTTCAGAAAGCTCAGATGCATAAGGAACGTGTGGCCACCAAGCCAGTGAAGAAGACCGCTAAACACTTCCTAGTCGGTCTGATGAAATGTGGCGTATGCGGTAAGAACTACATCGTTCAGCATCGCGCTGGCAAAACGTCCTCTGTTCGTTGCCGCACAAATCAGATGGTAGGGGATTGCACCAACAACGCACAGTTGCCCTTAGCGATCATGCAAGCCCTGATGGCTTTCTGTGCAGATGAATGGAAACGTAAGGCTGTATCAATCCTAAACACTGGGATTAATGAAACAGAGATTGCCCATCTCCGTTCTGAGGCGGAAGCGTACACAGCGAAGCTCAAAGGACTAACAGAATCTGTGATGGCCCTTGGGGCGGTCCCTGAGCTTGTGGCAGCGATGAAAGAGAACAGCGAGGCCAGAGATAAGGCTAACGCCGCTATAGCGCTCCTAGAGCGGACAGTGACACCATTTGCCAGTTGGGCGACCACCACAGATGTTTGGCGGATTGAGCGTGACGACCCGCAGAAGCTCTCAAGCTTGCTTGCACAGGTTGGATTCTCCATCACCATTTATCCTGACAAGACCATGGCCATTGCCGGTGGTGAAGCGGTGTGGAAGTACAAGGGCAAGGACAAGTCGTCTAACCGCTTCGTACTGGATAACGGGCACAGGCTCTACATGATCGCCCGAGACGATTACTGCGACACTGGGGTCGAGCGGCTGTCTGATGACCCGTTCCTAGAGATTTTGGAAGGGCAGTGAGGGCCATCTTTTCGCCTATCGTCTGTAAGGATGTGTGTTGAATTACATATAACACTTCCAAAATCTCACATTCCGTGTTATAATTCCATACCGATATAGGTGATGCATTGTCACTCTTCCTTTCGGTGTGTAAGGGCTTACACGGCTCGCAATGAGCCATTAGACAAGGCTGCCAAGGATGCGGCCTTTTCTATGCCCTGCATTCAATTCCGTTTAATCAACTGTCACACACTCTGTGAATCCTAATCAGGAGATAACCCTATGCCTGCTATTCCAAACATCACTGTACGCCCTTGCAAACATTGCGGGTGCTCTATGTCGTGCAAGACAGCACGTAAGGCGTTCTGCAATTCCAATTGCCGGGTTAACCATCACAACAACCGCTCTCTGTCCAACATCGTGCAAATGATTCTAGACAGGGGAGTAATTAAAGCCCCACACCTACAAGGAACAATTCATTATGGCCCTTTTGCCAATCAGACAAAGCTCTAACTACACCAGCAGTGCAGTAGCAACAACTGACGAAACTAACCTAAAGCGTGAACGCTGCTACATTCTAACTGTTGGTGACTACGACAACGGAAAGGGAATCAAGATTGATAGCCGCGACTATCAGCGACCATTACAGCTTACGTTCAACGTAGACAAGAGTAGCGACAACAAACACAACAGAGGCAACTCTGCTTCTATCGAAATTTATAACCTCAGCCCAGGTCAAGAGCAATTGCTTGAAAGCCGTTTCCTTGAGGCTGAGTTGCATGTTGGATACACCAACGGTGAAGGCTTGAAGCTACTAGCCAAAGGAAATCTAACAGAGTGTTCCACAATCAAAAGTGGCACTGACACCATTACACAGATGGTGATTGGTGAAGGGTATGTAAACCTAACCCAAGCCCGATTGAGTCAGAATCTTTCCCCCGGCCAAACTGTGAAAGACGTTGTTGATGCTATCGTTAATAACATGCCGGGTATTAGTCGTGGTCCTATCGTTGGAACCAATCTCAACAGCCCAATTGTTCATGGATGGCGTTTGTCTGGAACTCCTAAAGAAGAATTGGATAAGCTCACCCGTGCTTACAATCTTGAATACAACATCACTAACGATGTTCTTACTGTAACCGACTTCAATGGCCCTTCCTCTAAGACCACTGTAGATGTTCCTGTTATCAGTGAAGAGACAGGCATGATTGATCAGCCTTTCCGCATTTCTGAAAAGTCTAGAGTTTCCAGTAAGGACAAGAGAGCACGCCCCGGTGTGCAAGTTAAACTGCTGTTGGATGCAGCCTTGGTGCCTAGTCGAGTGGTTAAGATTGATTACAGAGACTACCAAGGATTTTACCGCATCAGTTCTATTCGTTTCACTGGCGATTTCAGAGGCAATGAATGGTATGCGGAGTTGCAATGTAATGAAATGCAAGATGCAGACATTGTAGTTGTCTGACTCCCAATTAACGCTATTAGCCCTAGCACACACAAGGAACAATATACATGGCAAGACTAACCAAGAAGATTACCGTTGAGGGTAAGACGTACAAAATCACACAACATCCAGCAACAGAAGGTTGTGCACTCCTAGAAAACTATTGGAATGCAATCTATGCTTTTGGTGCTGCTCAGGAAACAATCACTGTAGACAGCAAAGCCTTCTACCCAATCATCAAGCCATTTGTGATTGATGGTAAGTGGCTCGCACTCAATCAGTTCTTTGATAAGGTGGCAAATCCTGATGCTACTTACGTCACTTTCAAACAGCTTGATAGCGGGCCAGCAGGCAAGCTAACTGTTAAGGAAGTGTTGGCAGGCAAAACCCTTGCTGACAGAGAAGAGAGCGTACAACAGCGCGTGCCAACGCCTCTATCTTATCCAATCACATTCACAGCCAGCAGCAAGCAAGACGCTGAGCTTGATTATGAGAGTGTGTTTGATGAGTTTCTACGCTACGTCACTCTTGATGGCGAGCCGCTTGATTATGACTCTCTGACATTCGCTGAAATGGCCCTGCTGTTGGGACAAGTGATTGAATACAACTTCCTACACCTATGGACTAAAGACCGTTGGCAGCTACCACAAAACTACAGCAGTGGTGCAAGCATTCCGCGATCTTTGGAAACAATCGGAAAGTCTTACAGCCAATCCAACGTCATTTACAACATTCTCAAATGCTCTCAACCTCTGGCAACAATGGCAGACCTATCGCTAAGCCTGAGTGTGGAAGATGCCTATGATGCAAACGAAACTGCTCTACGCATCTACTTTGAAGAAGTTGAAATGAACAAGGAAGCTCAAAGACAAGCTAAGACAAATGGAGGCTAAATGAGAGCCAATTTTGAAAGACACATTGAAGCCCTACAATCGAAAGGGCTTCATTCCGCAATCTACGTGCTAAAGGGATATGGTAAGTATGACCGTATTGACCTAAAGCGCCTTGGGCGTCATTTCAATATGATGCTCAAACGTAGACACCCTGATGTTACAGACTATCACTTCTTCTGGTTCCGTACTGGTGACACAGTGACTGTATGTTATTCCGGGTCTATGTTCCTGCTCGATGCTGTAGAAGATTTCATGAACAAAGCTGTTCAAATCCGCATTGCTGGTGCTGCTGATGAAATCTGCTCAGGCCGAAACAGGGAAATCTTTAATGACGTTCTAACAAGACGTCTTCAACTGTTCAGCCCAAAACCTCTACAACGTTCCTTCGGAGGTGCCCAGTTGGGCTAATGTAAAAGGAATTACAATATGTCTGAGAGTCCTCAGAAGTGGTACAGGAGGCCAGTTACCAGACTACAACTAATAATCTTGGCTGTACTCCTAATCCTAGCAATCATCGCAACACCCATCACCATCGGCCATAGAGTTGATGAGTATGAATATAACAATATCCAGACCCAGAAAGAGATTGTAGACAAGCGTGTTGACTCTGTAGAAGAAAGAGTGCAAGAGCTTGGAGCCAGAGTTGGTGAATCTGAAACCAAGATCAATACTCAACTACAAATGTTGGATCATGCCACTAGACGCCTTGAGGATGTTTCTTACAGAGCAGCCCCTGAGCAGGTGTTCAAAGTGATTCAACAAGAGTTCCGAGAAAGGCAGGGCTTCATTCAACAGAATGCTAACCCTGTTATCAACGTGTCACCAACAATCCACACAAACGGGAGATAGATGCATAAGGAAAAATTTTATGATTTCTACAAAAGTATATACAAAGCTAGACCTAAGAGGGCTTGATAATCTCGCCAAGCGCCTCAAGACACTAGCCAGAACAAAGACAGAAGTGGGCTTCTTTCAGGGAGACGCCTACGACGATGGAACACCAGTGGCTCAAGTGGCAGCGTATAACGAATATGGAACACGCTTTCACCCTCAACGCCCATTCATGCAAGAGACGTTGGAAAACAAAACCAACCTGCAAGCCATCATCAAAGTGTTGAAACAGGCTGCAAGGGCTTCCATCCTGAATACAGGCAATCCACGTATCATCATGCAGCTACTTGGAAAGATTGTGGCTGATGAAATCAAAGTCACGATTGCAAACTATCCGGGCCATAACAGCCCGCGTACTGTAGCAACCAAAGGCTTTGACCGTCCGCTGTTCGATACAGGCAAGATGCTTGAAAGCGTTAGGTTCAGAATTCCGGTGGCTGCTGTATGACAGCTTTGGCTTACTTCGGCTTAGGTAACTCATCCACCATCTTCCTGAAACGGCTTATGGCTGTGCTTGTGTTACTGAGAAGATAATCGAATTCGTATGGACCTACCTTGGTTTTTAGTCGGACGAAACTAGAATCAGTCATTAGCTTTATGACGTCGTTTAATGGTTCTAGCGCCATCGTGCAACTACCGTCCGTGTTAATGGCTTTTATGTCCATCGTGCGAATACCGGAGAGTGTCACGAACGCGGTATTGCCCCTCCCGCAACTAGCCTTGTCGCCAAGAGCTATGGAGATGAATGTTTGCTTATGATCACCCATTAAAATCAAAGCAAATTCTAAATTTTCCGGGTTTGACAACTCTGCCCCTTTGACGCCCGGAATTGGCTTAGCGTTCATGACTACTACCATGTTGACGTCTTCTTTCATGCTGAAATAAATCCAGTTATCTAGCTTCTCGGGCCGCTTGATATTTAGGAACTCATAAACAGAATCTACCAACTTCTTTTTGGCTTCCTTGGGTGATACGTCGCAACCGCTAATGGACAAGAGCACAGCGAAAACAGCGAAGGAAGTTAAAATTTTCATGGTAGCTCCATGGCCTTGTCATCAAGAGTCTGCCGAGTGAAATCAAGCACTTGCCGCATCAGTGGCCCGCATCCTCAATCATTCCATTGAATGTGCGCTTCACAGTCACGATGCACCAATCAGCTGATTGCTGACTATAGAACGTAGGATAGTCAACGTCCACAAGGCCGACACAATTAAGCAAGAAAGCCCTGCAAGCTCCTGAGAGGACGTTTGCAGGCAATCCCAATCCCAATATATAGCCAAGCACTCAAAACGCCTTTAACAGCGTTATAGGAGGTGCTACGCCCATACACAAACATAAGGAAACAATTACAATGGCAACAACTACATCTAGCGGCTTTGCCCTGCTAAGAGCAAATGGCGATGTTCTCTACTTCGACGCAATCACAGCACTAGCTGAGCAATATTCGGCTGCTGTAACAAAGCACCCACTTGCTAACGGTGCAAAGATCAGCGATCACACGACATTTGAAAATCCAAGATTCTCTATCTCTGGCATCTTGTCTGATGCTGACTTCAACTCTAACCGTCCGACTATCAGTGTTGGCGACATTAACGGTAACAAGCAGTACCTCAACAACACTCAGACAGTTTTCCCTGTCCAAATCTCTGAGACGAGCAGCATTAACAAATTCATGCCAGAGGTAGTAGCACAGTTCACCAAGGACACTATCCCAGAGGTGTATGTCACGCCACAGGATAAGGCCAAGACTGCACTGGCGGTGAAAGACAACATGATTGATATGATTACCAATCGTGAGGTGTTCACGTTCTTTGAATATCGTGATGGAGTCATTCCCAAGACGTACTCCAACTGTGTGCTCACACGCGCAGATTTCAAAGAGGATGAGAGAACAGGTGAGGGCGTATTCCCTGAGCTGGAATTTGAACAGGTGAGCTTTGCTGTAGTGCAGAATGTTCAGGTGACAATCAAGAGTAAGGGCAGACAGGTTGGCAAGACTACTACAGTCAAGGAACAGCCGGACCCATCTAAGGCACCTTCCAATTACAGCAAGGAAAGTGCTACTGACTACCGTGCTAATGGAAGCAACACCAGTACCTAACTGAATGCCCAGCCTGACAAGCTGGGCTTTTCTGCACCTGTAGGAAGTCCATAGCGTTAGCTATAAGGCTTACACACTTCCAGTGCATAGCACTGAGTCTTCTTGCACTGATGATGTTTCATCAATAAAAACAACAAAGATAACAACACACAGCATCCTGCTGTTTCTATGCACGATCCAAGACAAGAGCGTTAGCTCTTAGGTTGATGTTATATGTTGTGTTTTTAGGTATGGAATACCTAGCTAGTGCGCACAGACCGTAGGTCTAAAGCTTACAGCTTCTATGCACCGGATAAGGTGCGAGGAGATTTCATTGAAAGTTTACAGATAACAAAAACCAACAATAACAAAACTCATAGTATCCGTGCAGACACTGACCGTAGGTGAACGGAGTGAATCCCGTAGGTCAAAGGACACTGTCCCTTGTCGGTACGACATAGGATTCTCTTGAAGGCGTTAGCCTTGATTGTACTTGTGTTGGTTGTATGTATTGGTGCTTGTCACCAGTTGTCACCACCTTCTATATATGGTTCGTTTTTTCTTGGTGACAGTATGTCACAGGTTGGATGTTCTGTTTGTCACCACTTTGGGTTGTCACCACTCCTATAGATATGGTTCGTGTAAAGTGGTGACAAATGTGTTAGCGCTTCACCAGTGTGTAAATGTGAGAATGTCACCAGAAATGTCACCAAAATGTGTCACCAGCTCACATAAATGTGTTGACAGTGGTGACAAATGTGATATGCTAATGGTGTAGGGAGAGAAATATTTCTCACGCCAACAAATCACATCAACGAGGTGAACCATGAACAGCATGGCATGCACACACAACGAATACAAGGAAAACGAATATGAAAGACAAGCTCACACAAGAACAGATTCAAGCTAACATTGCCCTAGTACACAGCATGGTTGAGGCTGGCAAATCCCGCCGTGCCATCATCAAAGAGACTGGTCTGAAAGAACGCTTTGTTAACCAGCACATGAGTGGTGCTGTGAAGGGAGCCAACAAAGCCGCTCCAGCCGCTAAGACTTCCCGCCCTAACAAGCTCAACACCGCTGCTCAACAAGCCTACGCCCTCGCTGTACGTCCTCAAGGGTGCAAAGAGTACGAGCTGCGCACCATCGCCCACAGCATCTACGGTGCGACGTACAACAAAGACCACATCTACAGCATCAAGCAACGCTGTGCAGAACTGGTAGAAGACACCGGCCTTACCCTGCAATTCGTGCCTGACTGGGTTTGTGATGAACAACCAACAGCTAGCCGTGTAGCTCTGGAAACCTTCGCCTTGGAACTTGCAGCCGTTATTGCTGACATGGAAAACGCTTTCATGGAGCAATTCGCCACAGGCCAAGATGCTGACCAAATCGAATCCACAGAAGCCCAACGCAAGCAGCAATATGCAGCCCGTCGCCACATTCTCAAGCTGGCAATCAAAGAGTACAGCCCAGAGCCTACAAGCACTCTGCTGGCACGTTCCCTGAGCGTCACAGACGCGCTAGACGGTACAGAAGACTTGGCCCTTGCTGCCATCCCAGCCAACAAGCAACAAGACGTTGTAGAAGCTCCTGTGAAGGATGATGCAAGCAACACCCTTGACCCGTTCTTTGACTTCCTGGCTGATGTTGAGATTGCTGAGGGAATTGCACAGCCTGTAGACGCCGTAGAGCCAGCTCCTGTAGCTATTGCTGATGAATCGGATGACCCGTTTGCCGCTGTTGGTGTTGCCACAGCCGAACAAGTGGAAGCCACTCAGGCGCGCATTAGGGCAGAAGATGAAGCATATGCTTCTTACCTGAAAGAACTGATGAACGATGAGCCTGATGAATGTGAGATTGTATTTGCAACACACACTGATACAGTGTATAATCCACATTCCAAAACAGCAGGATTCGATATCACCAAGTACACAGGAGGCAAGAGCAATGCGAGATACAACAGAAGCGGTAGCGGAGTCGGTATTGAATGGAACCCAAGCCACCTGTAATGAGGTGGTGACGGACACTGTACAAGACCGTATCAGACAGCTTGTCACTCAGATCAAGCACGCCAACCGAATCAACGCCACAGCCCGCCTTGAGAGAAGCAAGAATGAACTCAGGTCGATTGTGAAGATGTACGGAATTGGCGTGATGAGTGAGGTGTACAGCCTTTACGGATTCACAAGCACAGCAGTGTTTGAAGAGTCGAAGGCACGCTAACCGTACACTTGTCACAAATCCCGCCTGTTTCATCATCACTAAACACAAAGTGTTGAAAATCACATTAATTTTAACACATAGCGGTTGACATGCTCTAAACATATGCTATACTTATAGTGGTAGGGGATAAGCGATTATGCTCACATTCCTACACCCCCTCTTGTGGAATAGCCAATATCCACACACTCCAAAATTCTAAGATACGTTGTTAGCCGTGTCGTGGCGTCTTTCCCTCCTTTGACCGTCACCCTTAGCCAGTAGGTTAGATAGCTGGCAAGAATTCCCCATAGAGCATACGTTAAAAGTACACGTAGCCTTTTAACGGTTCCTTATCGTCTGCCTGTACGATGCTCACAACAGGCAATAATTCAAAGATTCGCAAGGGCCACAGACCCTGAGACAGTGTAGCGGTCACTGGCGATAAACACCGCTTCCTCCATCGCAAGGCTTAACGTGCCTGTTTGCAGATTTGCCAAGTATCTGTGCGAACTACTTGGCCTCGACTTCATAACAAACACTCTCCTTCATTCATCAAGGCCAACGCCATATCCTTGATGTTTGCAAGCGTAAGCTGTCCAGTGTGGCGAATGCTGGTGCAGCTACCTACAAGGGCAATTCTGTCCTGTTGGAACTACAGACGGCTAGTTCGTAGGGATCGCCGTTATCTAATTCAATACAATTTCCTTGTAGCACATTAGGCCATTCGTGGCCTTTTGTTGTGCTTGGGGATTCTATCGTTCTCAGTTTCGTTCACAAAACTCAATCACAAGGAAAACTTACCATGGCCGCAATCAAAAGATTCTGTCAGTGGTGTAACAGCCATTACACAGCCCTTACTAGCAAATCCCGATTCTGCTCTACATCGTGCAGATGCCACGCACACAGAAACAAGCACAGTGCAGATAAGCAAGCGTCTCAAGCACAGCAGACAGTGGTTGAGTACATGAGTAACGCTATCAGCCAACTCTCTCAAACTGAAATCATTGGTGCGCTTGGTGTTCTCTGGACAGAAACACCAGAGGAAATGAAGGAACGGAAAGAGAGCCTGCTTTACACCCTATTGAAGAAGAAGCAACAGCAATGACTATTACAGCCCTTATCGCCGTCAGTATCGCAACAGCCTACTTTGGCATCACAGCAATCTACAAACTTGTAGAGCGCCACAAGGAATAATGCAATGACAATGACTCACCTCGAACGCCAGATTGATATTGGCACTCTAACAACTCTGTCTGATGCTGAATGGCGTAGACAGTTCATCGCAACATTTGATGAAGATGGAAGCATGACCCATGAATCTATGGTTTTCATCAAGAACAACAGATACCCAAATGACTGTGAAGACGCCAAGCTAGAAGAGTATGCAGAATGGTGCTTCCTGAACAACATTGAATTTTAAGGAGTACCAATGACCGATATTCAAGCCCTCAAAGATGAAGCCTTAGCCAAGTATGAGAAGCATGGCAAATACGAAGTGATTTATACCAACTACGTCACTGATATGTTTAAGCAATATGATGCTCTGATTGCCAAAGGTTACAAGCGTGCTCCTGATAGTTTCATCATTGCTGCCAACATGAATCTCTCTGTGAATCAGGTGGTGCATATGGAAAAGCCAGCCGATGTACAGGCAAGCGAACTACAGGCCATCTACAGCAACATTGATGCTCAATACGGCATCACCCCAATCACCCCAGCTCCAAAAGCTACACGTAAGAAAGCAACAGCCTAAGCCCCGGCACACATACAAGGACAAATGAAGATGCAAGCCAACACCCCAGAATTCCAAGCAAATCTGCTAGCTAAGCAAACCTAGCAGCTACTTGATCAAGCTCTAAACGCTTACCACACAGCTCCTGCTGAATACAAAGATATGACAAGACAAGACGTCATTGATTTTGAATACCTGCACAACAAAGCTGTAACCCTTTCTACTCCGTCTAATTAATACAAGGAATCCAAACATGACAACTCTAACCCTACGCAAAGCCGACAAATCCGACCTGCAACACCTAGTTGCTTGTGAAATGGAAGCCTACGCCATTCGTAAAACTGGCTTTGGCCCTGATGAATCAGCACCACTAGATGCGCGTGGTAATGCACCCCGTAGAATGTTCCTAGGTGCTGTTGAGGAAGTGATTCACCAATCCACTCACCTTGCTGTTATCGAACTTCAAGCGAAGCTAGACGAAGGCTACAAGCTGTTCACTGGTGGGCACCTACAGCCAACAATCACCCCGTATGTCACTACCTTCTACGTTGTGAAGCCAGAAGCCCAACAAGCAGAAGACGCCAAGGGTATTGCCGCTGAGGTTGCCAAGCGTTATGAGGCAGAGATTGAAGCCCACAATGACAAGGTTTATCAGCAAGAGGCAAAAGCTCTGGCAGAAGAAGAAGCCCGAGTAGCTGCCCAGCTCAAAGCAGAAGATGCAGCAAGAGCCGCTGCTGACCTTGATAGACGTGTCCGTGAGCGTATGCGTGGCTCTAAGGTGACTAAGTAATGACATTCAAATCTAAAGACACCAAGACATACCACAGTATTTCCGCTAGTTCGTTTGTTGAGTTGATTGAAGAATATGATGAGCTGGTGAGCCAAGGTTACACCCGCTCTGACTATCTCTATCACTTGCCTGCTGATGCTAACAACAGTGCTGTGTTTCTAGTATCCATGTTGCCGCCAAAAGGTGACAACTGATGAGCAAGCAGCAATACACATTCAAAACAGTTCTTGTCACCAAGCCAACAGCAACAGTGCAGAAATCTAAAGAGCTTGAGTTGCTGGCACAGCATGGCATTGGTGCTGAGAAGATTACAAAGAGTGAAACGGCTCTTGATCGTAAGTCTTACCTAGTTGCTCTTGGGCTAACAGATGCGGCTGCTGAGGCTTATATTGAGAACCTAGCAATGCATTCTGATGATGTATTCCTTTCCATCGTTGGAGACGTAGCAGCATCCATCAAGACGCAACAGGCACAAGCAGCGGTAGACAAAACTACAAGCATCCTCAAGGCGAAGTATGGGCTTTAAATAGCCCTCACGCACGCACATTTATTCAAGGAGCAGTTATGACAACAGTACAAGAAATCCGTAAATCCCTATTTGATATTATGTTTCCCAATCATCAAGAGATTGCTGATGCACTCACTCTAGCTGCTTCTGGCTTCACCTCTGATCAATTCAATGAGCTGTACAAGTTTGCAAGAGCTAATAGCAATGAATTGATCGCCATCTATGACAAGGGCCAAACCCTAGATGATGTACAGGTGAAAGTGATTAAGATGAATGGTGAACCAATGAGAAACACAGTGCAGATGACAACAGACATTCTAAAGGCTAAGTACGGTAACAAATGAGACAACGCAACAAGCCCAAACACAACGAATACGACGAATGGGAAACAGACCACACCCGTTCCAAACCAAAGCACAAAGACAAACACCGTCTAGCATCCCGTGGTGTTAAGAGGGAATACAGGGAGAATGACGAATGAACAAGATGACAGCAGAGCAGGAACTTAGGTATTCCGCTCGCATCTACAGAAAGACAATCAAACCACTTGAAGACGCATTAGCTAGTGCTATCCGTTGTGGTTATCCAGAAGAACACATTCACATGCTTGAACACTTGATTGAAGTGGCTAAGGAAGTGGCAGAATTTGAAACAGCAGATTTGCCTATTGTTCCTCGCAGGGCTGGCCGTCCAAGAAAGGATGAGCCAACAGTGAAGGACAAGTGCAAAGAGATTTTCCTTGGATTCACTCCTAGATTTATCCCATCCAAGACCAGAGTTAAAGATGGTGTAGATGCAAAAGGAAAGGTGAAGCCACAGCAAGGATTGGTGTTCAATTTTAATAAGTAGTTTACGTGAGGATGTATAGGAAAACAGATTTCCTATGCCTCTTCTAACAATACATCGCTAAGGGACGTACTTTCAGGGTGTGTCCCTTTTCTTTTATAAGGATTACAAATATGTCCAAGACAGAAACAATATTGACAAGAACACACGCTGCCTACTTTGAAGACTTTGTAGAAAACCTTTTCCGCAAAGCCCTGACAGAAGTGGCAGGCAATGAGATTAACGTAGAAGCAACTCTAGCTTTCATCGACTTCAAAGAATACGGCAAGCGTTTTGGTGAAGAGGTTTTTAAACACTGCTCTTACTCTGATTTGAAATACGCTGACAAGGCGCTGAGTGATGAACGTGTGCTACGCGCGTCTTACGCACTAGATCAAGCCATCATGCACGTTGCTCCATCCATTGATGAGAACAGCAATTTTGAAGTGAATGCACGCCTTCTAACCTCTGGTGCTTTCAATCCAGTTGCCATGACAGATGCCATTGCTGATGCAAGCGAAGGTGTACAAGAGCGAGCAATTGAAATCCTTGTTGATCGTCTGCCAGCAGACAAAGCACAGGAGTAATGTTCTATGAATGAACAAGCAATTGCCGAACTATTCGCCAAGCTAAGTTTCAAGGTTGATCCTGCTGGAATCAAACAGGCAACAGCATTGATGAAAGCTGCTGAAAAGCAGGCGAAGGTAATGGGTAACGCCATGCAGAATGCTTTCAAGGGCACTGGTGGTAAGGGTGTAGCCCAAGCCCAACAGGCAATGAACAAGGCTCAGTTTGATGCTGCCCTACAAAATGCCAAATTCACCAAGGTGCAACAGCAGGGTGCAGCCACACAGCTCAAGACACAACAGCAACAAGTGAAGCTGCAACAGGAGCAACAGAAGCTCGCTGCTCTCCAAGCTGCTGCTCAACGTAGAGCTGCCATCAGCAACCTACAGGCACAGGGAGTAGGGCTAGCCAACCAACTCAAATCTCTCAACCTGACAAACCGTGCAGCCGCTGCCCAACGTAAGGCACAGATTGACGCTGTACGTCATAGCATGGCTCAACACCGCCTTAACCGTCTGCAAGCAGGATCGGCAGGAACCCACATTACAGGGCGTCATGGCCCTGGCCTCTTGGGCCACGGTACGAGCGCCATTCACCGCTTTGGTGGTGTTGGCAACTTCGCCGGTAGGGTAGCCGCTGGTGGTGCTGTAGAAGGGCTAGGAGCACTCGCAGGAGGGCTTGGTGGGGCTGCTGCTGGCCTAGGTGCCGTAGCTGGTGCTGCTGCTCTGGTAGTTGCTGCATTCGCTGCTGTCACTGCTGCTGCTACAGCCTTTGCCCGTGAAGCTGAGCGCGCTGCTAACACCCGTAACCAACGTATTGGTCAATTTGAGTCTGTAGGGCCAAAGACGCTTGAGAACGCTGAGCGTATGAACGCCCGCTTTGAGAACTTCGCACAGACAGAAGGCTTTAGTACAAAAGCTCTCGGTGCAGACTACGCCAAGATTGTTGGTGCATTGTCTGCCAAGGTGGGTGTAAACCAATCTGCTGATGTTGCTGAGGGTATTCTTAAATACGGTAAGGCTCAGCATCTATCCAACGAAAACATTTCTAAAGTTAGCCTTGGTATTCGCCAAGCCTTGGGTAAAGGACAACTGTACTCTGAGGAATGGACAGGCCAAATCTCTGAACACCTTGGAGCGCATGCGAACGCTATTGGTGCTGAGGCATGGCAACGTGCAACAGGCGGCAAACTAACTGGTGATGCTGCTCTGATGGCATTCACTAAAGACCGTGGTGATAAGAAGATTCGCGGTGAGCAGCTTACGAAGTTCTTTGTAGAGCTTGGGGCTGTTATGGACCGTCGTGCCAACGAAGGTGGGTTGCTGGATAAAGCTCGCAACACACAAGAATCTTGGGATAACCGTATCTCCAACCAATATCAAGCCAACCTGTCTTCTGCCTTCACCAAGAGTGGCCTTGAGAAGACAATGCCAAGTTTGTATGAGTCTGTGGTTAAAGCTTTGAACGAACTACAACCTCAGTTTGAGGCTCTTGGTGATGCATCCAATTATGTGCTGCAAGGCTTCACAGGATTGGTTAAGAACTTTACAAAGATGATTGCTTGGTTCAACGATGGCAACAGCCTGTTTGATCCTAAGTTTACCAAAGAGCTTGGAGCTGCATTTGATGAGCTTAGAGTAAGTGCCAAAGCTTTGATGCATTCTGTCTTTGGTAATGATGGATTGGGCTTTGCATTCGACGCACTCAAGACAGTAGGTGAGACAACGATTGGTATTATCACAATCATTGTTGATGTGTTCTCGACATTGGTTGATGTATTCACTGCTGTATTCCGTGTCATTCAGGATGGCTTGCACTTCCTACCTGATAACCTTGGCGGTATCTCTGATGAGAAGTATGCAGCCATTGTGAAACAGCGTGAGACAGATGATAAGCAGCGTGCAGACATTCAAGCTAAACGCAAGGCTGCTCTTGATGGTGATAGTCCTCAAGCTGATGCTAAGAACAACAGCGACCCAACAGCACCTTGGAGATTGACAGATAACAGCGATGTTTCATCTGTTGATAAGAATTGGCGTGTGACAGATGGTAGTGACATTCCTGCTGTCCCTAACAAGCTGGCTGTTATGGCTACGCCTCCTGTAACGCCTCCTGTGCAACCTGCTGTTAATGGGCAGGCTGTTAACAACAGTGTTGTCTACAACATCAATGTGACCACAGGTGAAACCAGCATCAGTGGTGTTGAAACAGACAAGGTGCAGGGTGTGATTGGTGATGTGCACGATAAGCTAATGCGTACCATTGAAGACTCTGTACGTGCCAACTCTCCATCTGCCATCCTAGCAACTCAAACAAGAGCAAGAGGCAACTAAGATATGCCATCCCTCACGTCGCTGTGGGGCTGGCTCTTTGCTCTCTGTCTAATCGTGTTGGTTGGGTGTTCTGTTCTAGCAGTAGACGCCCACAACACAATCAATGAATACAAAGCCCTAAGAGCATCTGACCTTTCAATGATGAGGCTAGAGATTGTCAACGCAAATCTCGCACAGACAGAGCAGCTTAGAAACTTGCTCAACAACAACAGCCAACAACTCAAGCAATACGTTGATGTACAGATTCCAAGAGAGGTGCAAAACACAATCTCTAGCATCACTCCTGTAGTCATTCAACAGAATGCAAACCCAGCCATAACGGCAAGCCCAACAATCAACACATCGAATAAAAGGAAATGAACAATGTTCCCAGTAACAATTAACGGTATCACCTACCCATGCTTCTTTAAAACTCAATCTCAGGCTATGGCCGCTGCCTATGAATACTTTGAATCCCTGAGCAGAGCCAATGCTAAGTTTGATATTGTCCGTGCTAAGACTGAAAACGGCACTGTCTATTATGTAGTTAAGGACAAGAAGGGCGAAGCCCTGCCTCTTGTTAGAGTGGTGGCCTAATGTCTATGCAGCAAGAACCGGGCGGATGGCTCCCGGTCATTCAGAATGAAATCTACAATCATAATGAGAACGCCCGTACAGCTTTCCCAGCAAGGGTAGTGGGTGTTAACAGTAGATTCAGTGTAACAGTTGAAATCTCCAACCCTCGCAAGGCTGATGATGGAACAAACATGGATGAAACACAAATCCTCAATGTTCCTATCGCTTATCCCAAGAGTGGAACAAGCATCATCTTCTTTCCAGTGAATGTGGGGGATGTAGGTCATTGTGTTGTGATGGATAACAACATCGACAATTTTAAGATTTCTACCAACACCTCTGCCATTAAAACGCATGACAACAGAATGAAAGATGTGATGGATAGTGTCTTTGTTCCCGGCCTCGCTCCATTTGCTGTCTCTCAGAAACAAATGAACAGCCTCACGCTAGGCAGTGATTCTAATGATTTGCTGATTGTTCATAATGTTGGAACAGGGCAGGAAACACAGCTAGTTCTCAAGGCTGATGGTAATGCTGAAATCAAATCTCAATTAACTGTGAAAGTGATTGGCAAGGATATTGAGCTAAACGCTTCAAACTCCATCACCCTCAATGCTCAACAAATGAATGTGAACGTGTCTCAAACCAACTGGACAGGCAACTACACAATGATTGGAGAAGCCCGCTTCAATGGCGTGCTGTTCGATACACATTTCCATTCTGGTGTAACACCGGGCACAGGCACTTCCGGTCCTGTTGCTGGATAATGCTAGCAGCTCGTACAAGGCGTTTTAAGAGTGTTTCGTGCATAGGCAGTAGTCTGTATACCCTGCACCCTTAAAGCACCTTCTAGTCCCTCTATAGCCCGCCTCAGTTCAATGCTAGGGCGGGCTTTCCTTTGTCTGCTCAATGAAAGTCCGGGTCATGGTCGTAACTGTCTTCCCTAGCTTGCTCAATGGCCGCCTGAGATAGTCTGATGCCAACCTCTGTGTTGGCCCAATCCCGCACCATCTTAGCTACTCCATGATAACCGGGGAACAGAGTTGATCCGTCAACGCCAAGCTTAGACAGCAGGTGCAATAGCTCTGGCGCCTCAGTGACTGGCAGTGTCATCTTTATCAACGGTCGAATACTTCCCGTCTTAATGTAAACTTCTTCAACATCATCAAGGGCTTCTGACTGATACTCATCAAACACACCGTACTCTTTCACATTGTGTGTTGTGAATAAACCAGACTGTGCTGCCTGATTCTTGCTAGTACCGCCCGGTGTTCTAATGATTCTCACCGTCTCCCAGCTATCATGAAAAGTGGTGTCTAGTGCCCATACTGCCAGCAAGGGCAAGTGTGTATGGCTGTCCAACTCAAAGTTGGCTGATGCAGCGGCAAAGTAGCAGGCTACATAGCTTCGCTCAGTCCAATCTAGAAGACGTGTAGGCACATCGTAGTGCTGAGCAACAGCCATAATTTCAAAGAGCTGTTCAGGCGGCCACGGTACGAAAGTCTCAGGGAATAAAAACGGTTGTGCTGACAACATCCTTTTGATCTGCTCTGAGTAGCCCGGCACTGGCAGACCAGACCTATCACATCCATCTAGGAATTTTTTCAGAATCTCCAGCTCGAACCCAATCTGATCTGCACTGGATGTGCTGAACATTCGCTTTGGTGATCCGTATGCAAATGAACCCTCATCAGTGCGACACACAGACGGTATCAGCTTGTAATCAGCGTTAGGCTGGCCCCTGAAAATGTACCGGCCTTCATCCCAAGTAGAGCTGAGAGGGGAAACGTACTCTAGAAGCTGTCGTGCTGTTTCAAAAGCCTTTTCAATCGGACTGCCCATCGTTGCCCCGGCTGGTCATTAGGTTGTGTGAGTTTAGTGGCCATCTGCAGGTGCCGGCAACTGGCTGCTACGCTTCGTCTAGGCGAGTATCGAGGACTGCAGCCATGATTGATTACCTCCAGTACCTACCGTGGGTTTTTATGGCAGTGGGGCTAGTAATGCTCATTGCACAGCGCCTAGCTGCAGAAGACGAGCAGAAGGAGCGGTTTTCAAGGGAGAGGGATGATCAGGACGAAATTTTCAGGGAGTATCGAAAGGAAGGCGAGTCGTCAAGCACCAAGAGCTGGATTCCTGAAAAACCCTCAGAGCACCGTTCTAGACGAAGAGCTAAAAGGGAGACGACTATACACTATGAGATAGAAGCAGCCTCGCCACCCCCGCCAGCTAGCAAATCGTCTCCTGCTTGGTACACACATATGGGAGGGGTAGTTACCTTGCTGGTACTGCTTAGCGCATTGGTTGTGATCTTGATGCCGGGAACCTACCCGGATGCTCATCAGAAATGGGCATTTGGTGCGATAGGGACAATCGTTGGCTTCTGGTTGAAGCACTGATGATGTGAGGGTAGGGCGCATTCTCACAAACTGTACTGGGTGTGTGCTGAGGCACGAAGCAAACTGTACTGGTGTAATTTCACACAACTGTATCTTTACGGGTTTTCACACTGCACGGTATAATACTGTAAGAGCTTCTGCTTTTCCTAATGCGTCAGCATTGAGTGTTACCCAACAGAAACAAACATACAAACAACAACTACTAAGAGAATGTAAACTCCTGAACTGACGTTCAGAAGGAGATAACACTGTATCCTACCGATACGAGGTAAGCCTATGACCTCCGGTCTATCTCTGCACTGATCAATCAAAAGCGTTAGCTTTGAGAGTTGGTATTGTTGGTTTTTGTATTATGGATTTACACCTGTAAGTGTGTAAGCTCTTGAACTACGTTCAAGGTGTTATCCCTCTGTGTCGGTACGACACAATATTACCTCCTGTGAAGTATCATCGTGCAATCAATACCTTCTGAGGTGTTGAACGTCACCAAGATTGTCACCAGTCTATTATCTGTCACCATTCTTGTTGGTGACAATTATGTACTGATTGGTACATTGTGATTGATTAGGGTGAACAGATAGAAGTGTTGAGAACACTGGTAGGGTGACACATGGTGGTGTTTCTGCACTGTGGATGGTTACTAGGCAAAACGCTTTTGCTATTGCAAGATAATTTTCTAAAAATGTGTAAAAAGCTAGAATAACATCCTGCCAATACACATCCATGCAGCACTGTCAACCACAAATCGCACAGATAGCAGAAGAAATCACTAGTGATGGTGATAGGCATTCTCATGTGTGCTCAATTTGTAGTGTTTCGCTGAAAGTCTTCAATTCCCCCAGTGCATACGCACAGATTGACTCACACAAGAAAGTGTGAATGTAACCAGACACACAACCAACAATGGGGCATATCCCTGTAAGCCCGTATGAGAGCCAGAGCAACGTGCATAGGCTTTCCCTGTAGGGCAGCATACCCACTAGGGTTTATCAGCCTCATACGCAACGTATGGAGCTTGCACGACCTATAGCCTTAGCTATGGATGTACATTCCTTTCTGTGGTTCCTATCTGTTGTTTGTTGTTATGGGTAGCCATCAGGGCGAATACTCCTGAGCATCCTCTTGACAGTGCGAACAATCCAATGTAGGCGAATAGCTCATAACCTAAACACAGTAGCTTTTGACATTCTCTCAACGTCCTTTGTGTGGTTGTCACACATGATCACACACGCTACAATGTGCACACACACAGAGTGATTTGAAGGTGAGGTGAGGGTGATGGATAAGCCAATGGTTGATGTTGTTGCTTACTACCGTGTATCGACCAAAGGGCAGGGCGAATCAGGCTTAGGCATTGAAGCCCAACGCACCTATGTACAGATGGCAGCTAAGCAACAAGGCTGGAACGTGGTAGCTGAGTACACAGACACCGTATCCGGCTCCATAGCCCCTGTAGAGCGCCCTGAATGCCGTAAGGCTCTGAGTCATGGCCTACCCATTGTCGCTGCCAAGATCGACCGTATAAGCCGCTCTGTGCTGCACATTGCACAGTTGATGGAGAAGGTTGATTTCAAGATTGCCACAATGCCTATGGCTGACAGGTTCCAGCTCCATCTGTATGCAGCACTGGCAGAGCAGGAACGCCAGTTCATTAGCCAACGTACCAAAGACGCCCTAGGGGCTCTCCAAGAGCGTGCTGATAGTGGTTGTGTTGTGAGTCAAGCAAAGGTGAATCGTCGTTCTGACAACCTTGTGTTGGCTCGTAAGGCTAAGAAGGCCAAGGCTGCACAGAATGCGAACAGTCCTAAAGTGCAGGGCCATCAGGCCAAGCTTGCACCATATGTCATGGCAGCTCTCTACAAAGGCGCGTCAACACTGCAAGCTCTCGCTGATGTACTCAATGCTCAAGACCTGTTCACCTCACGTGGTGGTGAATGGAGTCCTACAACTGTACGTCGCCTGATGATGGCTCTGGATGTGACGTTCAAGAAGGCTTGAGGATGCACACCCCGTAGTGGCCTGTCTTATTTTCAAATTGCAAACCGTTCCTGTTTGGGCGGTTGTTTGTGGCTTAACGCTTCTCGCTTGAATCTAGCTTTCCCAAACCTAGTCCTTTAGTTTATATTCGCTGATAGAAACCAAGCCCTCTATGCATGAGGTCTGTTTTCTACCGCGGAGGATTGAGAATAGCATGAGCTTTTGTTATTTATATAAGGATAGGCTATGAAGGCTTGTTGGCTCAAGGCGTCCGTATTTGCAACACTAGTTTTCCTCCCCAGTCTTGTTTATGCAGAAACAACAGAAGCAGATGGTAATGCTTTGCTGAGAAACTGTCAGACTATGGTTGACCTGCACGATAGTCGTGATGACGTAAACAGGCATGATGCAGGCGCTTGCCTTGGCACTCTAACTGGTGTCATATCTCTGTTCGCCACAATCAACAAAGGGCTTGATCCTGCTGATCAGTCATGCGTTCCCGACTCTGTGACTTACATCCAAGCGGCTCGCATTGTCGTGAGGTGGTTGAAAGAGAATCCCAAGTACCTGAATTCAGGGCCGGGGTCACTGGTATTTATCGCTATGAGAGACGCTTACCCATGCAAGTAAAAATGTAAGGAGATTCCTTTCCTTGAAGTGTCTGCCACCCACGGCGGACGGGTTTTGCTACAGCTTTTCTTGTCACCAAATTTCTCACCAGCGTCAAGGCATTGGTGACGTTCCTTATTTTCTATGGCTGATATTTGAATATCAGTGTAAGTGCTGTTTTCCTTTCGGCGGCGGGTGATTACATCAGCCATTGAACACCCACTTGAGTAGCGGCCTTTGTCCATTCAATTTACTTGCAGGGGAACGCTTCGTGAAGCGCGATTACCGTTAGTTGCGGACCATCTAGGTGCAATATAGCCGGATTATCACTAAGGTGCTTTACGACAATCCTTACAGCTTGTGCATTGCTTATGCCACCCTTGGGAAAGCACGCCTTGTAATCATCAGACATGCTGTCTTTCAAATACATCATCATGGCTCTGACACCTTCCATCATTCCGAAACACATCCCGCTGTCCATATCGCTGTCCGATGCCCTTCTTACATTGTCCAGTGCTCTTATAGCTTGCTGACAATCATTTAGAAGAGCGTTTCCATCATTTGCCATGACAGCTCCACTCCCCAGCATTCCAGCCAGTGCAACAGCCATCAATCCTGTTTTCATGGTGCTTGTGCCCTAATCGTGTGGAATGGCCCGATGCATATTCTAGCCCGTTCAGCTCTAGAAGCTACCCGTCATGGTGTGTGTGTTCGTGTGCTGGTTGTGCCAAGAAGCCTACAAAGCTTCATCCTCTCCACTGTTGAAGGCGCCACTTGAGGATAAGGCATTGTGCAGGGGGCAGGGCACCGTCTAGAATGTGTGTCTCTGCTACCCCCACAGGAAGATAGATATGTCCCGTTCACGTACAAATTACACAGACGACGAGAAGAAAGCTTTTGTGAAAGCGTGGATGGCTTCCCGTATGCCTAAGAGCCGCTGGCACAAAGAGCAGGTGGAAGCTGGCAACATTGAAGGGCATTACAACGCTTTTGACCAGTGGGTGAAGCTGTGGCAGAACGAGCTTTTCGACGAAGCTCCTGCACAGCCATCCACAGCCCCAGCAGGAGGGCAGGAAATGGGGAAACATTTCAGGAGTGCTTACAAGGCAGGCACCCAGTCTGTAATGGGCGGTGTGGGTAAAAATCCAAGCCTGCTGGCTGAGTTCCAACAGACACTGCTGCCAGACGATGTGCAGGCTAAGTATATTGCTTTCCTAGAAGCCAAGGTGAGCGGCCTCACCAACGAGCTTGAGGCATTGCAGGAAGAGAACGCACAACTACATACACGCCTTGAGGCACTGGAAGCACCAGAAGCCCAGCAGGAAAACGAATGACCTTCTTTGCAACAATCATGCTGTGCCAAGCCATCAATGGCACAGAGGTGCAGTGTTCCCCTAAGAGCGTCTTAAAGCAGGAACAGCCCACAATGGAAGCGTGCCTAGCCTACGTCGAGGAATACGCCACCAAGTTTGAGCCTAACTACAGGTCGGAAATGGCCAAGCAGGGCAAGCTTGTCTCTGACTACAAGATGACAACCGGGTGTCTCACCAAGGAAGAGGCTAACGCCTACCTGTTCGCTTGGGGATACAACAAGCTGATGTGACAGTGTGAATTTCTACACCCCACAAGCCCGCCATGAGCGGGCTTTTCTATGTGTGAAATTCCTTGTGTGAAAATCCATTGTGTGAGAAATGTGTTGACAGCGAATGTTAATGTGAGTAGCATTCGCTCCATCAAACACACACAGGAGGTTACACGATGGCAAAGCAAGAACTAGACAAAGATCAACAGAAGCTGAGCAAGGCGTATGTAGAGGCTGTATCCCTGACGCGCATGCTTGGCCATAACCAAGGCAAGTGGGTTGTCATGAACATTGATGACTCCGTTTCCTTTGTAGGTGCTCGCTATGAAAGCCAGCAGATTGAATATCTGCCTTGCGACCTAACCGGCGCCATCCTCTGTGACAGTGAAGAGTCTGCTGTAGCTCTGGCCGCTGCATTCAAGAATGAGGGCAAGTGGTCTGCCAGTTGCTACGTTATGCCTTGGGATGATGCATCAATCATCGTGGCCCCAATCGGCTGATACAGGAGGATTTATGACTAAGGTTTACAAGCTGGACAACATCCTAGTGACGGATGTGCAAGCACTGGATACATCGGCTATTGATGGTCGTGATGTGCAGGTGGTGCAGGAGGATGGCTACGGCCAACCTAACCCGTTCAATCCATCCTCAGATTTGAAGGTGCCTGCAATCAGATGGATTGGCCTCACTGCTGTTGCTGGTGACATTGTGGCGATTGTTCACCCGTCCCACATCATCCAAGACAATGAGCGCCTTGCTTTCGTCCGTGGCTTGCTTGAAGAGGGTGTGATGGTGGCGTGTCTTACCACAGGGACCGTGTACGGCTCTGGTCAGAAGATGCCCAAGCAAGAGGCCATTGAGGCTTACACCAGCTACAACCTTGGAGCCTTGGCAGTGCAGAAAAGCGCATTCAGGCTCCTTTGATAACCGTCTAGCCACACCCCCAAGCCCGCCCTGAGCGGGCTTTTCTATGCCTGTCTGAAAGCTCAGGCTTTTCACTCCTGTACGCGCATCATCATGCTGTCAGATAGCTCAGCCTTGCCCGCTGGGCTTTTCATGCCAGTTGGAAAACCTGCCAAAGGTGTGATAATGGCCCATTGCGACTAGGGGGCAGGCATGCAGGTCACGTTGAAAGGGATTATATTGGGTGCGGTAGGCACAATCGCCACCACGGTGCTAGGCAAGATTGTTGAGAGTGTTTTTGATGTGTCCCTTTTCAGTCCTGCAATCCGTACCCTGTGGGGCTGGATTCAGGGGCTAGGGGGTTGGCTGGGCAGCGACGTTGCTTTCCCAGTGTGGCTAATCCTGCTTCTATGCCTCGGTTGCCTTTTGTCGCTGGTCTTCATTGGTTTGTTCGTTTACGCCAATTGCTTTGAGAACGTAGAGGAGGCGCCTAGGGGTACTCGGCTCTCACCTGACCAACTCACCGCATTTCTGGCCATCAGCAAGGCCATTCAGAATGGGCATATGCTCACGGGTGATGATGTCCGCCGACAAACCGGCCTATCACGGATCGCCACAGACGCTGCCCTTGATCGCCTTTATGGGCTTGGATTGATAGAGTCCCGAATTGGCGATTACAACCAGCAGTACGCCGGTTTAACCCACACAGGCCGCGCCTACTACCTTGAGATTGAAACGCTTCAAGGTGGCGTATTGCCTTGAGTTAGCGACCCTGTAACCCCTATGGCCCGCCGTTGTGCGGGCTTTTTTATGCGCGATGGAAAGCCAGCTTGGAAGGTGATTTCGGTGGGGGTATCATGGTGACGAACAGCAGGCAGGTGGACAAGCTGCCCCAGACGATCATCATCGCCGCGATCCAGCGCCGTGGGCCGAAGCGGTTGAGCGCCAGATTGCTGGGCAGGCCGCAGAGCACATAGCCGATGAAGAAGATGCCGGCGCCAAGGCCATAGACGGTTTCGCTGAACTTCAGTGCGTCGAGCATCTGCAGTTTGGCGAAGCCGACGTTGACGCGGTCCAGGTAGTTGAACAGGTAGCAGATGAAAATGAATGGAATCAAGCGCAGCGTGATGCGCCGGTACAGCGCATGGCGGGTGCTCTGGGGGCCTTGGTCAGGGGCAGGGCGGTGTGCCATGATCGTGATCTCTGTTGTTATGGTTGTCGCCGCGTCGCCTGTGCCGGCGCTCACCCTGACGAGTCTCGGGGAGTGCGACGCGCCTGTCTTTG
>Ga0160439_1000337_pt1 | contig 25656 bp, 17 predicted proteins | sample HID1975M_E0MG_FD_108201 | JGI IMG/M metagenome (GOLD analysis project Ga0160439, IMG submission 108201) | Enriched soil microbial communities from UW Madison campus, WI, USA - HID1975M_E0 MG | ecosystem: Environmental > Terrestrial > Soil > Unclassified | place: USA: Madison, Wisconsin... | reverse complement strand
GTTGGCAAGACAACTGCCAAATAAATCTGTCGCCCTGATTCTGGCTGGTGGGCGCGGTACCCGATTGAAAGATTTAACCTCTACACGCGCCAAGCCTGCCGTTCACTTTGGTGGCAAGTTCCGAATCATTGATTTCGCGCTGTCGAATTGCATTAACTCGGGTATTCGCCGCATCGGCGTTATCACCCAATATCAGTCACATACGCTGGTGCAGCATATTCAGCGCGGCTGGTCGTTTTTCAGCGAGGAGATGAACGAATTTGTCGATTTGCTCCCGGCGCAGCAGCGGGTACACGGTGAAAACTGGTATCGCGGTACGGCGGATGCGGTGACGCAAAACCTCGACATTATTCGCCGCTACAAGGCGGAGTATGTGGTTATCCTCGCGGGCGATCACATCTACAAGCAAGATTATTCACGCATGTTGATTGACCACGTGGAGAAAGGGGCGCGTTGTACGGTGGCATGTATGCCAGTGCCGCTGCACGAAGCTTCGGCATTTGGCGTGATGGCGGTGGATAGCGAAGAGAAAATTATCGAATTCGTGGAAAAGCCGGCTAACCCGCCGTCAATGCCAGGCGACGATAGCAAAGCGCTCGCCAGCATGGGGATCTACGTTTTCGATGCAGATTATCTCTACGAACTGCTGGAAGCCGACGACAAAGACGAAAACTCAAGCCATGACTTCGGGAAAGATATTATTCCGTACGTCATGAAATCTGGCTCGGCCTTCGCCCATCCATTCCCGCTTTCTTGCGTGCAGTCTGACCCTGATGCCGAGCCATACTGGCGTGATGTCGGGACGCTGGAAGCCTACTGGAAAGCCAACCTCGACCTCGCGTCGGTAACGCCGGAACTGGATATGTACGACCAGGAATGGCCGATCCGTACTCATATGGAACCGTTGCCTCCGGCGAAATTTGTGCAAGACCGCTCGGGCAGCCACGGCATGACGCTGAACTCGTTGGTTTCTGGCGGCTGCATTATTTCCGGTTCGGTGGTGGTTCAGTCGGTGTTGTTCCCGAGAGTGCGCGTTAATTCGTTTTGCAACATTGACTCTTCAGTATTGCTGCCGGATGTCATTGTCGGGCGCTCCTGCCGTTTACGCCGTTGCATTATCGACCGCGCCTGCGTCATTCCTGAAGGCATGGTAGTGGGGGAAAACGCTGAGGAAGATGCACGCCGTTTCTACCGTTCCGAAGAAGGTATTGTGCTGGTGACACGGGAAATGCTGGCCAAATTGCCAGGTTAGGATTGACCTCCGCGCAGCAGGGGCTGCGCGTTGTAATTTTATCGTTTGGCGTTTGATTTTTTACGCCACGACTTTCCATACGGGAGCGATAATGCAGGTCTTACATGTATGTTCTGAAATGTTTCCACTGCTAAAAACGGGTGGTCTGGCAGATGTGCTTGGCGCTCTACCGGCGGCACAAATTGCAGGAGGTGTTGAGACGAGAGTCCTGCTGCCTGCATTCCCGGATATCCGTCGTGGCATTGTTGATGCGCAGGTTGTCGCACATCGTGACACCTTCGCGGGTCATATGACTTTGTTATATGGCCACTTCAACGGCGTGGGGATTTACCTGATTGACGCTCCACATTTATACGAACGCCCAGGCAGCCCGTATCACGATACTAACCAGTTCGCTTACACCGATAACGTGCACCGTTTTGCATTGCTCGGATGGGTCGGCGCTGAGATGGCATGTGGTCTGGATCCCTTCTGGCACCCGGATATTGTGCATGCACATGACTGGCATGCGGGCCTGGTACCAGCGTATCTTGAGGCCCGTGGTCGCCCGGCAAAGTCGGTATTTACCGTTCACAACCTGGCTTACCAGGGGCTGTTTTACGCCCATCATATGAATGAAATTGACCTGCCATGGTCGTTCTACAACATGAACGGCCTGGAGTTTAACGGTCAAATTTCGTACTTGAAAGCTGGCCTTTACTATGCTGATCATATTACGGCGGTCAGCCCGACGTATGCCCGTGAGATAACCGAGCCACAATTTGCCTACGGCATGGAAGGGCTGTTGCGCCAGCGCCACCGCGAGGGACGGCTGTCCGGCATTCTTAACGGCGTGGACGAAAAAATTTGGGACCCGGCTCATGACTTGCTTCTGGCTTCGCGTTACACCCGCGACACGCTGGAAGAAAAAGCCGAGAACAAGCGTCAGTTGCAGGTGGCGATGGGGCTGAAGGTTAACGACAAAGCGCCGCTGTTTGCGGTAGTGAGCCGTTTGACCAGCCAGAAAGGTTTGGATTTGGTGCTGGAAGCGTTGCCGGGATTGCTCGAGCAAGGCGGGCAACTGGCATTGCTGGGCGCGGGTGATACCGTCATGCAGGAAGGTTTCCTGGCGGCGGCAGCTGAGCACCCTGGGCAAGTTGGGGTTCAAATCGGCTATCACGAAGCTTTTTCACACCGCATTATGGGGGGCGCAGATGTGATTCTGGTGCCGAGCCGTTTTGAGCCTTGTGGTTTAACGCAATTGTATGGTTTGAAGTACGGCACTTTGCCGCTGGTGCGGCGTACGGGTGGGCTTGCAGACACCGTATCTGATAGCTCGCTGGAAAACCTGGCTGACGGTATCGCCAGTGGATTCGTGTTTGAAGACAGTAATGCCTGGTCGCTGCTAAGAGCGATTCGGCGTGCCTTCGTGTTGTGGTCTCGCCCTTCGCTGTGGCGGTTTGTTCAGCGTCAGGCTATGGGCATGGATTTTAGCTGGCAGGTAGCGGCGCATTCCTACCGCGACTTGTACCAACGTTTGCTGTAGATATCCACCAGGAATCACTGATATGAACGCACCCTTTTCCTATGCTTCACCGACGCTCAGTATTGAGGCGTTAAAGCACTCAATAGCTTATAAACTGATGTTTACGGTTGGGAAAGACCCTGCCATTGCGAACAAGCATGAGTGGCTCAATGCCACATTATTTGCCGTTCGTGACCGGTTGGTAGAACGCTGGCTGCGTTCAAACCGTGCTCAGCTTTCCCAGGAAGTTCGCCAGGTTTACTATCTGTCGATGGAGTTTTTGATTGGCCGCACTCTTTCTAACGCACTGCTTTCATTAGGTATTTATGAAGATGTCAAAAATGCGCTGGAAGAGATGGGGCTTGATCTCGAAGAGTTGATTGACGAAGAGAACGACCCCGGCCTCGGTAATGGCGGGTTAGGTCGTCTCGCCGCCTGTTTCCTCGATTCAATGGCAACGCTTGGTTTGCCTGGCCGCGGTTACGGTATTCGCTACGACTACGGCATGTTTAAACAAAATATCGTTGATGGCCGCCAGAAAGAGTCCCCGGATTATTGGCTGGAATACGGCAACCCATGGGAATTCAAACGCCACAATACGCGCTACAAAGTGCGCTTTGGTGGGCGTGTGCAAATGGAAGCGAAGAAATTCCGCTGGGTAGAAACCGAAGAGATTTTGGCGGTGGCGTATGACCAGATAATCCCTGGCTACGACACCGATGCGACTAATACGCTGCGCCTGTGGAATGCGCAGGCGAGTAGCGAAATCAACCTGGGTAAATTTAACCAGGGCGATTATTTCGCTGCGGTAGAAGATAAGAACCATTCGGAAAACGTCTCCCGCGTACTTTACCCGGATGACTCAACCTATTCAGGCCGGGAACTGCGTTTGCGTCAGGAATATTTCCTCGTCTCCTCCACCGTGCAGGATATTCTCAGCCGCCATTACCAGCTACATAAAACCTACGACAATCTGGCGGATAAAATCGCCATTCACCTTAACGACACGCACCCGGTGTTGGCGATCCCTGAACTGATGCGTTTGCTCATCGACGAGCATAAATTCACCTGGGAAGATGCGTTTGAAGTCACCTGCCAGGTGTTCTCGTACACCAACCACACGCTGATGAGCGAGGCGCTGGAAACCTGGCCGGTAGACATGTTAGGTAAAATTCTGCCGCGCCACTTGCAGATAATCTTTGAGATTAACGACTACTTCCTGAAAACCTTGCAGGAGCAGTATCCGAACGATACCGGCCTGCTGGGGCGCACCTCGATTATTGATGAATCGAACGGGCGTAAAGTCCGTATGGCGTGGCTTGCGGTGGTCGCCAGCCATAAAGTGAACGGCGTTTCTGAGCTGCACTCCAACCTGATGGTGCAGTCGCTGTTTGCTGATTTCGCTGCGATCTTCCCGATGCGTTTTTGCAACAAAACCAATGGTGTTACGCCGCGCCGTTGGCTGGCACTGGCGAACCCGCCGCTTTCAGAAGTGCTGGATGAAAATATCGGCCGCACCTGGCGTACCGATCTCAGCCAACTGAACGATCTGAAGCAGCATATTGATTACCCGACGGTGCATCAGGATGTTCGCAAGGCGAAGCTGGCCAACAAGAAGCGCCTGGCAAGTTACATCGGCCAGCAGCTCAATGTGGTGGTGAACCCGAACGCGTTATTTGATGTGCAAATCAAACGTATTCACGAGTACAAACGCCAGCTGATGAACGTGCTGCACGTGATTACGCGCTACAACCGCATCAAGGCCGATCCGACAGCAGATTGGGTGCCGCGCGTGAATATCTTCGCCGGTAAAGCGGCGTCAGCGTATTACATGGCGAAGCACATCATTCATCTCATCAATGATGTGGCGACGGTGATCAATAACGATCCGGTAGTGAAAGATCGTTTAAAAGTCGTATTCATCCCGAACTACAGCGTTAGCCTGGCGCAGATCATTATTCCGGCGGCGGATCTCTCCGAGCAGATTTCGCTGGCGGGAACGGAGGCTTCCGGCACCAGTAACATGAAGTTTGGCTTGAACGGTGCGCTGACTATCGGCACGCTCGATGGTGCAAACGTCGAAATGCTGGAGCACGTTGGCGCGGATAATATCTTTATCTTCGGGAATACGGCGGAAGAGGTCGAAACGCTGCGGCGTAAAGGCTATAAGCCGCGTGAATATTACGAGCAAGATGAAGAGCTGCATCAGGTGCTGACGCAAATCGGTACCGGGGCATTCAGCCCGGATGAGCCGACGCGCTACCGTGACCTGCTGGATTCACTGATTAACTTTGGTGACCACTATCAGGTGCTGGCAGATTACCGCAGCTATGTGGATTGCCAGGACAGGGTAGATGAGTTGTATCGCCAACCGGAAGAGTGGACGATTCGCACTATGCACAATATCGCCAACATGGGTTATTTCTCGTCTGACAGGACGATTCAGGAATACGCCGATGAGATTTGGCATATTAAGCCGGTGAGATTGTAATTACTCCCCTCACCCTAACCCTCTCCCCAAAGGGGCGAGGGGACTAGCCCTGTATTCCCCCTCTCCCTCAGGGAGAGGGCCGGGGTCAGGGTTGTTTTCAAGCAAATATCAGCACAACTCCAGTTGCACGTTATTCTCGGCAATCACCTGCATCACGCCTGCGGGCGGCATCATATCGGTATAAACCTGGTCGACAAGGCTAATACTGCCAAGATTCACCATCGCATTACGGCCAAATTTAGAGTGATCCACCACCAGCATGACGCAGCGCGAGTTTTCAATAATCGCGCGTTTGGTGCGAACTTCGTGGTAATCAAATTCCAGCAGCGAGCCGTCGCCATCGATGCCGCTGATCCCCAGAATGCCGAAATCCAATCTGAACTGAGAGATAAAATCGAGCGTCGCTTCGCCGATAATTCCGCCGTCGCGGCTGCGTAACTCGCCACCCGCCAGAATAATACGGAAGTCTTCTTTAACTTTGAGCGTATTCGCCACGTTCAGGTTGTTGGTCACGACGCGCAAATTGCTGTGGTTTAGCAACGCATGAGCGACCGCTTCTGGCGTGGTGCCGATATCAATAAACAGCGTCGCGCCATTTGGGATTTGGCTGGCAACTTTTTGCGCGATGCGCTCTTTTTCCGCCGTTTGAGTCGCTTTGCGGTCATGCCACGGTGTGTTCACAGAACTTGAAGGCAGTGCCGCGCCTCCGTGGTGGCGCATGATCAAGTTCTGGTCAGCCAGATCGTTGAGATCGCGGCGAATGGTTTGCGGGCTAACCGCAAACTGCTCAACCAGCTCTTCTGTGCTGACATAACCCTGTTTTTTAACCAGTTCGACAATCGCATCATGACGTTGTGTTTGCTTCACGCTGTTTTATTCTCCTGAAATGCTATGTTCGTTTTCGCGCATGCATTGTATCAACCAGCGCCATCGCCAGGCCAACAACCAGGCCGGTGATGTGTGCGGCGTTGGCGATAGACATTCCTAAAACATCGAAAAATCCTATCACAATCCACAATACCGCAAACGCTAACAGGCCGCGTTGCATGTAGATGCCGCTGTCGGGGTCACGTTCGCCCCGCAGCCAGACATAACCCATTAATGCGTATACCACACCGGATAAGCCACCAAACAGCGGGCCGCCGAATTTCGCCTGCACGAAACCGCTCAGAAGCGCTGAAACGAGCGTCAACGTAATGAGTTTACCGCTGCCGAGGCGCTTTTCTACCGGGCCGCCGAGATACCACCACCACAGCAAGTTAAACGCGATATGCATAATAGAAAAGTGCATCAACGCGTGGCTGAAGTAGCGCCACAGCTCGTAGTGCAAACTCTCTTTATACGGCCAGGCTAACCAGGTCATGACGGCACGATCGCCCATCACCTGCATCATCAGGTAAACCAGCACGCAGGCAGCCATAATCACCATAGTGAATGGCCCGGCTTTCTGAGTAATGGTGGCGAGGAAAGGGTAGCGCTGGTACTGCAAGCCGCTGCCGGTGTGGCCCGTGTTCCAGCTTGCCGCCAGATAACGTGCATCACCGGGATTCGCGAGGAACTGTTCAAGCTCGGCACGGACATGGGATTCCTGGCTGTCGTTCGCCAGCCAGATATCACTTTGCTCATGCCGTTGAATCGTGAGGATAATCCCCTGCGTCGCCATATAGTCGACAAATGCCTGCGCGACTCGCGGGTTGGCAAACGAGGTAATCATGATCATAAGGTTTCAACTAAATCCGTATAAAAAAAATGATTATACCTGCAACGCCACCATTTCCTGACGACTTAAGACGCGCCGTGTTCTACTTCTGCCGGGAAATGGCGATGCCATGCGTCAAAACCACCGTCGACGCTATACACCTGGTCATAACCTTGTTGCAGCAGATATTGCGCCGCACCTTTGCTGCTATTGCCGTGATAGCACATCACCATCACTGGCGTTTCAAAATCGGTTTGCTGCATAAAGGCAACCAAACGATCGTTAGTCAGATGAAACGCGCCCGGCGTGTGGCCCATCGCAAAGCTCTGCGGATCGCGGATATCAACTAATACAGCCAGGTTGTGCTGCAACTTCTGGTGCGCTTCTTCCACACCAATACACTCAAACGTTTCCATGGATTTGCTCGTAATTTTATTAAATTGGCTTACGCCATATTAAGGGAATCTGCCCTCTGGCCGCTGATATTAACGCCATTATGTTATCCATATCACGCAGTAATGTTTTTTTTTCGTTACAAACCGCGCGTAGTCTTGCTAGTATGAGCGATAACGAACATATTTGAACTTTAACGAAAGCGTGTGAGGGCAACATGGAAACTAAAGATCTGATTGTGATTGGCGGAGGAATTAACGGGGCAGGTATCGCCGCTGACGCTGCAGGCCGTGGTTTATCCGTGTTGATGCTTGAAGCTCAGGACTTAGCCAGCGCCACCTCGTCGCAAAGCTCGAAGCTTATCCACGGCGGCCTACGCTACCTTGAGCATTACGAGTTCCGCCTGGTGAGTGAAGCACTTGCCGAGCGCGAAGTGCTGCTGAACATGGCTCCGCACATTGCCTTTCCGATGCGCTTTCGTTTGCCGCACCGCCCGCATTTACGCCCGGCGTGGATGATTCGTATCGGTTTGTTTATGTACGATCATTTGGGTAAACGCACCAGTTTACCGGCGTCTACCGGTTTGCGTTTTGGCGCAGATTCAGTGCTAAAACCGAATATCGTGCGCGGTTTCGAATATTCTGACTGCTGGGTAGACGATGCTCGCCTGGTTCTGGCGAACGCGCAGATGGTGACGCGCGAAGGCGGAGAGGTGAAAACGCGTACCCGCGCCACTCGTGCACGTCGCGAAAACGGCCTGTGGGTTGTGGAAGCGCAGGATATTGATACCGGTGAAACCTTTACCTGGCATGCTCGTGGCCTGGTGAATGCTACCGGCCCGTGGGTGAAAAACTTCTTTGACGATGGCCTGCAATTGCCTTCGCCATATGGCATCCGCCTGATCAAAGGCAGCCATATCGTGGTGCCGCGCGTGCACAACCAGAAGCAGGCATACATTCTGCAAAACGAAGATAAGCGAATTGTGTTCGTCATTCCGTGGATGGATGAGTTCTCTATTATTGGCACTACCGATGTGGAATATAAGGGCGATCCGAAAGATGTTCACATTGATGATAACGAAATCAACTACCTGCTGAATGCCTATAACGCGCATTTTAAAAAGACGCTGAGCCGCGAAGATATCGTCTGGACATACTCCGGCGTGCGCCCACTTTGCGATGATGAATCTGATTCACCGCAGGCAATTACGCGTGATTACACGCTCGATATCCATGACGAGCAGGGCAAAGCGCCGCTGTTGTCGGTATTTGGCGGCAAACTGACAACCTACCGTAAACTGGCTGAACATGCGCTGGAAAAACTGAAAGGTTATTACCCAAAAATGGGGCCAGCCTGGACAAAAGGCAGCACCTTACCCGGTGGTGATATTCAGGGCGATCGCGATGATTACGCGGCACAGCTGCGCCGCCGTTATACCTTCCTGACCGAAAGCCTGGCCCGCCGTTTCTCACGCACTTACGGTAGCAATAGCGATTTGATTCTGGCAGGAAAGACCAGCATTGGCGATTTAGGCGAAGATTTCGGACACGAGTTTTTTGAAGCAGAATTGCGTTACCTGGTGGAACACGAGTGGGTGCGTAGCGTTGATGACGCCATCTGGCGTCGTACCAAATTAGGGATGTGGCTTACGAAAGAGCAGCAGGAGCGAGTCGCGCAATGGCTGGGAAAGCGTAACGGTAAGGCGCATTTGTCATTAGCGTCGTGAGTCGGTAGCCCTCACCCCGACCCTCTCCCCAGGAGAGGGAGAAAACCGTTCTATACCCTCTCCTTCAGGGAGAGGGCTAGGGTGAGGGTAATTTAAACCCCGTAGCCCATCATCTTCAGTAATTTCTGCGCATGCTGCACCGCATCCTGGCGGTGCGCGACGCCCAACTTCTGATACAAATTACGAATATGCGTTTTAATCGTGGTGGCTGCGACATCCAGTTCACCCGCGATTTGCTCATTGCTGTAACCTGAATAAATCAGGCCTAAAACTTGCCATTCGCGCTGAGTCAAAGGGCTGGTGCGGATTAATTCCGGCACTTCAGGGTGATTCAATAAACGGTTAACAAAGTTTTCGTCGAAGTGGGCGAACTTATGGCGATGGTGCTGGTTAATCTCACGCAAAATACGCTGCGCGCGATGCTGATCTAATTCAGGTAGCGTGTTGAGCTGAATCAACTGGCGTAATTGCTGCGCCATCGCTTCCCCTTCAATCACAAAATGACTGATAAAACCGGTGCGGTTCGCCAGCGCCAACGCTTCCAGCAGCACGCGCTGGGCATCGCTTTTACGCCCGGCTTGCCAGTAAAGCTGGTTCAGAAGTAGCAAGTTGCGGTTGAGGTCACTCATTAAACGCAGGCTGCGGGCGTTTTCGTTTAACTCTTCGAGCACCATTTCAGCCGGTTCGAAATCACTCAGCAAAATTTGTGCGCGGGCAATATTACGCCACTGGCTTTGCAGGAAATGGTTGTTGGCAAATTCTGGCTTCGGCGTCAGACGCAGCCAGTTGGCAGCAGATTTTTTATCTCCCGTCATTTGCCAGTAAATCACCCGGACTTTGTCAGCGTTAGAAACCCAGTCGCTATGGAATGCACCGTTACCGAGTAAGTTTTCTAGTCGGTTCAGGTGATTACGTGCGTTATCTAAATCGCCTCGCGCCAGCGAACATTGCACTAATAGCGCCAGGCACTGTAATTGCTGTTGCGGCTGGTAGCCGGAAAGCACTTCCAGACCCCTGCGCGTTGTCGCTTCGGCTTCATCCAGCCGCGACCACGCCCACAGTAGCTGCGCACGAATACGCAGTAAAAACTCATGCAGCGGAAGTTGCTCAAGGTGTTGCTCTTCGATAAGCGCAAAGGCTTTTTCCTGGGATTCCCAGGCCGATTGCAGGAACCCCTGTGCCAGCAGAATTTCACTTTGCTGGCATAAACCCCATAACGCGTAGTGCCACATGTCATGACGGCGGGCCATTTGTTCCGTTTGCTGCATCACGGACAACGATTTGGTCAGCTCACCTTTGCAATGCAGCACTTCGCCGTGGACGGAGGTGGCCACAATGCGGCTATAAAAACTGGCAAGCGGCAGCGTGTCGAGGGCAATCATCGCCAGGCGTTCGGCTTCATCAGGATTACCATCGTTAATGGCAACCTGAGCGCGTAACGCATTGAATTCACCGTGCATGGTGTCGTCCATCACGACATTCATTTCTTGCTCGGCACGGGCCAGCAGCGTGTTCACTTCGCTGTAGCGGTGCTGGCTTTGCATCAACCATGCTTGCAGGAGGACAAGTTTTGGATTTTCCAGCAAACTTTCCCACGGCAGCGCTTTTAACGATTCTTCCAGCAGCGTGAGTTCGCTGTGGTTAAACAACGCCCAGGCATGATTGAGGAGGATATCGCGCAGCAAAGTTGCATCGCCTGCGGCCAGCGCGTGGTGAATAGCTTCGCTCGGGAAGCCTTGCGCCATCCAGCTTTCGGCTGCGGCGCGATGGATATCCGGCAATTCAGTCGCCAGTTCCCACTGGCAACGCTGGCGCAAGAAATTGCCAAACAGCGGGTGGAAACGGAACCACTCACCGCTGTCGTCCATACGCTGAATAAACAAACCCTGGCGCTCGGTTTCTTCCAGTCGCATCTGGCCATTTTCCTCGCCGGTGACGCGCACAATCAGCGCATCGTTCATGGAACGCAGAATCGAGCTGCGCAGCAGGAAATTACGGGTTTGCGCATCGACATTATCCAGCACTTCATCGGCCAGATAGTCAGACAAGTGGCTGGCGTTAATACCAGAAAGACGGCGCGCGGAATGATGTGCCGAAGAGTTACTGTTCTGCCTGGCGGAAAGCGCGATGAGTTGCAGCGCAGTCGCCCATCCTGCGACGTCGTCACACAGACTGTTGCTGTCGACGTGTTCGAGGGGGGAGTTCAGACGATGGTCGAAAAACAGCTTCGCTTCGTGGTGAGTAAACGCAAGCTGTTGGCTACCGATTTCCAGCAACTGATCGCGCACGCGTAAGTTAGCGATACCCAACTGCGGCAAATTGCGTGACAGCACCACCAGAGTCAGGTTTTCTGGCTGGTGGCGGATGAAAAAGCGCATCGCTTCATGAATGACAGGGTTAGTTATTAGATGGTAATCATCAATGACTAAAAATAGCGGACGATGCCATTCCACCATTTCAATAAATAGCTGGGCGAATAACGCCGTCAGGCTCGAATACTGGCGTTTTTGTACCATCACTTCGCTGGTAACACAGTGACCAGCCGTTGCTTGCTGAATTGCCGCTATCAAATAGCTGGCAAAACGTTCTTGTTGGTTATCGCCTTCATCAAGGGAGTACCAACCGAGTTCATTCTTCCCTGCCGCCCACTGCGAAACTAGCGTTGTTTTTCCATAGCCCGCCGGGCTGGTTATCAGTGCCAGTCGATAGTTATTGGCTGTTGATAATTTCAACAACAGACGGTCGCGGACCACTGTATTTTCCAGACGAACTGGACGACTTAATTTGGAGGGGATCAGCATGGTCAATCACTTCACTGTGTATGAGATATGTACGAATGTGATTTTTTTTACGCTTCGTAATTAATACTTACTACAAAGTCGTTCAGATTGAGGGTGATTGCAAGATTGTTCAGGGTTTCAGACGTTGTAAGTTGCTCCTGCTCACAAATCTATTCATTAGTTGAATCCATCTGTAATAGTTACTGTCGGACATGGAGAAGTCAGGACTGGTGGGCATTCCTGGCAAGAGCACCTAACTTTAAGTGGCGGCGATCACATTTTCAGCTACTCCCCGCTACTCCTCCCTCCGTAATCCCCCTCAGGAGGAGGAATTAGCCCAGGGCACCCGGCACACTAGCGGGTAATGAAATTAGAACCTCACAGGACCCGAGTCACTATGTCACAGACGACCTTCAATAAAGCACAATTTCAGGCTGCACTGACACGTCAGTGGCAGCGTTATGGGCTGCATTCCGCCTCCGAAATGACTCAGCAACAATGGTGGCACGCCGTCAGCGGTGCGCTGGCAGAACTGCTGGCTGCTCAGCCTGTTGCGAAACCAGAGAAGAAACAGCGCCACGTAAACTACATCTCGATGGAATTCCTGATTGGCCGCCTGACGGGCAATAACTTGCTGAACCTCGGCTGGTATCAGGACGTGGCTGACGAACTCAAAGCGTTTGATATCAATCTTACTGACCTGCTGGAAGAAGAAACTGACCCGGCATTGGGGAACGGCGGGTTAGGGCGTCTTGCGGCGTGCTTTCTGGATTCCATGGCTACGGTTGGGCAATCGGCGATTGGTTACGGCCTGAATTACCAGTACGGCCTGTTCCGCCAGTCCTTCCAGGATGGTCATCAAATGGAAGCGCCTGATGACTGGAAGCGCGGAAGCTTTCCGTGGTTCCAGCATAACTCGGCACTCGACGTGCAGGTTGGCGTCGGTGGTAAAGTGATTAAAGACGGCAAAACCGTGCGCTGGGAACCGGCGTTTATTTTCCACGGTGAAGCCTGGGATTTACCGGTGCTTGGCTACCGTAACGGCGTGGCGCAACCGCTGCGTTTGTGGCAGGCAAAGCACGCACATCCGTTTGATTTAACTAAATTCAACGACGGCGATTTCCTGAAAGCAGAACAACAGGGTATCGACGCCGAAAAACTGACGAAAGTGCTCTACCCGAACGATAACCATCTGAACGGTAAGAAGTTGCGTTTGATGCAGCAGTACTTCCAGTGTGCATGCTCGGTGGGCGATATTTTACGCCGCCACCATCTGGCGGGTCGTAAGATTTCTGAGCTGGCCGATTACGAAGTTATTCAGCTTAACGACACGCACCCGACTATTGCCATTCCAGAACTGCTGCGCGTGCTGATCGACGAGCACCAGATGAGCTGGGACGACGCATGGGCCATCACCAGCAAAACCTTCGCCTACACCAACCACACGTTGATGCCTGAAGCGCTGGAGTGCTGGGACGAGAAGCTGGTGAAGGCGCTGTTGCCGCGACACATGCAGATTATCAATGAGATCAACGCTCGCTTTAAAAAGCTGGTGGACAAAACCTGGCCGGGCGATGAAGCCGTGTGGGCAAAACTGGCGGTGGTTCACGACAAACAAGTTCGCATGGCGAACATGTGCGTGGTGAGTGGCTTCGCGGTAAACGGTGTGGCAGCGCTGCACTCCGATTTAGTGGTGAAAGATTTGTTCCCGGAATATCACCAACTGTGGCCGAACAAATTCCATAACGTTACCAACGGCATCACGCCGCGCCGCTGGATTAAACAATGCAACCCGGCATTGGCTGCTCTGCTTGATAAGAAATTGAAGAAAGAGTGGGCCAACGATCTCGATGTGCTCGAAGGGCTGGAAAAATATGCCGACGACGCAAAATTCCGCAAAGAATACCGCGACATCAAATACCAGAACAAAGTGAAACTGGCGGCGTTCGTCAAAGCTCGCACCGGCATTATCATCAGCCCGGATGCGCTGTTCGACGTGCAAATCAAACGCCTGCACGAATACAAACGCCAGCACCTGAACCTGCTGCATATTCTCGCGCAGTATAAAGAAATCCGCGAAAATCCGACGGCTGACCGCGTGCCACGCGTGTATCTGTTCGGTGCTAAAGCCGCACCGGGCTACTACCTTGCGAAAAACATTATCTTTGCGATCAACAAAGTGGCGCACGCAATCAATAACGATCCGGTGGTTGGCGACAAGTTGAAAGTGGTGTTCCTGCCGGACTACTGCGTTTCTGCGGCGGAAGTGATGATCCCGGCGGCTGATATTTCCGAGCAAATCTCTACCGCAGGTAAAGAAGCATCCGGCACCGGCAACATGAAACTGGCACTTAACGGCGCGTTGACGGTCGGCACACTGGATGGCGCGAACGTCGAAATCGCCGAGAAAGTGGGCGAGGAAAACATCTTTATCTTCGGCCACACCGTGGAAGAAGTGAAAGCGCTGAAAGCCAAAGGCTACGACCCGGTGAAATGGCGCAAGAAAGATAAAGCGCTGGATGACGTGCTCAAAGAGCTTGAGAAAGGTATTTACGCCGACGGTGATAAACACGCGTTCGACCAGATGCTGCACAGCATCGGCAAACAAGGCGGCGACCCGTATTTGGTGATGGCAGATTTTACCGCTTATGCGCAAGCGCAAAAATTGGCGGATGCACTGTATCTCGACCAGGAAGCATGGACTCGCGCTGCGATTCTGAACACGGCGCGTTGCGGCATGTTTAGCTCCGATCGCTCTATCCGTGATTATCAGCAACGCATCTGGCAGGCAAAACGCTAAGGGAACGCGATGGACAGCAAACGTCTTGATAACGCCGCCCTCGAGGCGGGAATTAGCCCCAACTACATTAACGCCCACGGCAAACCGCAGGCCATTCCTGCGGATACCAAGCAGCGTTTGCTGGAAGCCATGAGCCGTCCCACCGCCGTGAAAAAGGTGGCGGTGACGCCAGTGGCAAATGTACTGGTGTTCACTTCGGGCACCCGCATGGCGACGATGCTGGAAGGTAACGGCGATTACAACTGGCAGTTAACCACCGAAGACGGTAAGCAACATAAAGGGCATGCGCTGGCGGGTAAAAAACTGACGCTGCCCGCCGCGCTGCCGGAAGGCTATCACGACCTCACGGTCAGCCAGAATGAACACCACTGGCAATGCCGCGTGATTGTGGCGCCGAAACGTTGTTACGAATCCGCGGCACTTCTGCGTGATGAAAAGCTATGGGGCGCGTGTGTGCAGCTTTACACACTGCGTTCGGCACATAACTGGGGAATCGGTGATTTCGGTGATTTGCAGCGCATGCTGGTGGATGTGGCAAAACGGGGCGGTTCGTTTATCGGCCTGAACCCAATCCACGCGCTGTATCCGGCGAACCCGGAAAGTGCCAGTCCGTATAGCCCGTCGTCACGCCGTTGGTTGAACGTGATTTATATCGACGTGAACGCGGTTGATGACTTCTTGCTTAGTGATGAAGCGCAAGACTGGTGGAAAATGCCGGTCACGCAACAAATGCTGAGCGAAGTCCGCGACGCACAGTGGGTGGATTATGCCACCGTTACCGTGCTGAAAATGGCCGCACTTCGCATGGCGTGGAAGCAATTCTCGCGGCGTGGCGCGCGTGATGAGCAAGTTGTTGCCTTCCAGAAGTTTGTCCAGGAAGGTGGCGACAGCCTGTATTACCAGGCGGCGTTTGATGCGCTGCATGCTTATCAGGTTAAAGAAGATGAAATGCGTTGGGGCTGGCCGGTGTGGCCAGAAGGTTTCCGTGACGCGCACAACCCGGAAGTGAAAGAGTTTTGTACCGAACACAGTGATGAAGTGAATTTCTATCTGTGGTTGCAATACCTGGCCTATGCGCAGTTTGATGCGTGCTGGCAAACCAGCCAGGGCTTCAAAATGCCGATTGGTTTGTATCGCGACTTAGCGGTTGGTGTGGCAGAAGGCGGTTCGGAAACCTGGTGTGACCGTGAGCTTTACTGCCTGAAAGCCTCGGTCGGTGCGCCACCGGATATTCTCGGCCCGCTCGGCCAGAACTGGGGGTTGCCTCCGATGGACCCGCACGTGATTACCGCGCGCGCCTATCAACCGTTTATCGAACTGCTGCGTTCTAACATGACCAGTTGCGGCGCGCTGCGCATTGACCATGTAATGTCGATGCTGCGCTTATGGTGGATCCCTTACGGCGAAACTGCCGATAAAGGCGCTTACGTGCATTATCCCGTTGACGATCTGCTGTCGATCCTGGCGCTGGAAAGTAAGCGCCATAACTGCATGGTGATCGGTGAGGATCTGGGAACCGTGCCGGTTGAGATCGTCGGCAAGCTGCGTGACAGCGGTGTTTACTCGTACAAAGTGTTGTATTTCGAGCACGATCAGGAAAAACAGTTCCGCGCCCCGAAATCGTGGCCGAAACAATCCATGGCGGTGGCGACGACCCACGATTTACCGACGCTGCGCGGCTATTGGGAAAGCGGTGATTTGACGCTGGGTAAAACGCTGGGGTTATATCCTGATGAAGAGATGTTGACCGAGCTGTATAAGGATCGCGAACGCGCCAAACAAGGTTTGCTGGATGGACTGCATGAATATGGTTGTCTGCCAAAACGTGCCGGGCACAAAGCCTCGCTGATGGCGATGACACCAACACTTAATCGCGGAATGCAGCGTTACATTGCCGACAGCAACAGTGCGTTGTTGGGTCTGCAACCGGAAGATTGGTTGGGGATGGCGGAGCCGGTGAACATTCCGGGCACCAGCTACCAGTATAAAAACTGGCGACGCAAGTTATCGACTTCGCTTGAGGCGATGTTCGCTGATGAAGAAGTGAATAAGTTGCTGAAGGATTTGGATAAGCGACGTAAGAAGAGATAACTTTTAACGCCCTCACCCTAACCCTCTCCCACAGGAGAGGGAACTTTCTTTTCCCCCTCACCCCGACCCTCGCCCCTCCGGGGAGAGGGTCGGGGTGAGGGGGAAAGAATATTAGTAGTACGAATGCTCGCCGCGCTGGTGTTCGGTCAAATCACGAACGCCTTTCAATTCCGGGAACTCTGCCAGCAATTGTTTTTCGATGCCTTCTTTCAGGGTCACGTCGACCATTGAACAGCCGTTACAACCGCCGCCAAATTGCAGAATTGCAAAACCTTCGTCCGTGATTTCCATCAGCGTCACACGGCCGCCGTGGCCTGCCAGCTGTGGGTTAACCGTCGCTTGCAGCATGTATTCAACGCGTTCCATCAGCGGCGCGTCGTCGGACACTTTACGCATTTTAGCGTTTGGTGCTTTCAGCGTGAGCTGTGAGCCGAGTTGGTCGGTAACAAAATCAATTTCGGCGTCTTCAAGATAAGGTGCGCTCAGTTCATCAACATACGCGGTCAACTGCTCGAATTTCAGGGCAGTATCTGACGCTTCTACCGCATCCGGCGGACAGTAAGACACCCCGCACTCCGCATTAGGAGTACCAGGATTGATGACGAATACGCGAATTTGCGTCCCTTCTTCCTGACCTGCCAGCAGTTTGGCAAAGTGGGATTGTGCTGTATCGGAAATACGGATCATAACGATTGCTCAATAGTTGACTATTTTAGTCGGTTATAATACGCCCATCATCGAGGGTCTACAAGGTTCGACAAAGGCACCACACCTGGATAGTCGCCGCGCCCTGCTTTTTCAGCAGCCGCGCAATTTCCGCCACCGTACTGCCCGTCGTGACGACATCATCCACAATAATTATATGGCGGCCTGCTACCGGAAAATCAACCCTGAAAGCACCTTTAAGGTTATTTCGCCGCCTTCGTGCGTTGAGCTGACGCTGGGTTTGCGTTGCGCGGATTCGACTGATTCCCTTGGGAAAATAGTCACATTGCAGCCAGCGAGAAAGGTGATTTGCCAGCAGATCACTTTGGTTAAATCCACGACGCCAGGCGCGGCCTAAATGCAGCGGAACGGACACAATACAGTCGGGTTTCTGGTGTCTTGTGGAAAGAACCTTAAGCAATAACAAACGTGCCAAAGCCTGTGCCAGCGCAACGGTGGCATTAAATTTAAATCGCTGGATGAGCCGATTGAGCGGCAGGCAATAATCCGTGACGAACACCATAGAATCCCAGAAGGGTGGCTGTTGCAGGCAACGCCCGCAGGGTGAGTGTATGTTAGCGCAGGGTAATCCACAGCGCGGACAGCACGGCGGTGGCGCGGGTAACGCTTTGGCACAGCATGAACAAACGCCCCAATGTGCGCATGCGAGAGGCATCTGGCATAGCCAACACAGCCCTGGGATTGTTAGCATGTTCGCTTCCTTGCGTAGAAAAATGAGAACAGTAACTGATGAGCACGCTTTGGTGGCAGACAAAAGGTGAAGGAAAAGACGATCTTGTGCTGCTGCACGGATGGGGACTGAACGCGGAAGTGTGGCATTGCATTTGCGAGGAACTCGGCTCGCATTTTCGTCTTCATCTTGTCGATTTGCCGGGCTATGGCCGCAGCCAGAATTTCGGCGCACTGACGCTTGAGGAGATGGCTACGCAAGTATTGGCGCAAGCGCCAGAGCAGGCGATTTGGCTGGGCTGGAGTTTAGGCGGGCTGGTGGCCAGCCGGATTGCACTCAGCCATCCGCAGCGCGTAAAAGGGTTGGTCACGGTTGCCTCCTCGCCCTGTTTTGCCGCAAACGACGAATGGCCGGGGATCAAACCGGAAGTGCTGGCGAATTTCCAGCAACAGCTCAGTGAAGATTTTCAGCACACGGTTGAGCGTTTTCTTGCGCTGCAAACTCTGGGCACGGAAACCGCACGCCAGGACGCTCGCCGTCTGAAGGCGGTTGTTCTCGAGCAGCCGATGCCGAGTGTGGAGGTGTTAAACGGGGGGCTGGAAATCCTGAAAACGGCAGATTTACGTGAGCCGTTGAGCCATCTTGACGTGCCATTCTTGCGTTTATATGGGCATTTAGATGGGCTGGTGCCGCGCAAAATTGCCGGTTTGCTGGATGAACGTTGGTCGCAAAGCGAGGCGGTGATTTTCCCGAAAGCGGCCCATGCACCGTTTATTTCACACCCGCAGGAATTTTGCCGGGTAATTGAAGAGTTTTGTAGAGTGGATAAGCCCCAGGCGTCATCCACCCTTTAAAAATCTTATGCCCGCAGCGCCCACACTTCCCGAACACATTTCTTACCTTCCGGGCAGCTTTTACAGCTGCCAGTCAGGCAATCACTCGGGTCTTCGGTGATACGCATCGCTTTGCCCATGGCTTCAAGGCGGCTCAGCATGGCGTTCACCAGCGGTAACGGCGTGGCGAGCTGTTGGCTAATTTGCGTCGCATCCAGTCGCCCTTGCAGCGCCAGCGCATCACGAACCTCAATTAAACTCGCCATACCATCTCCTTAGTGGCAATCGCCAGCGGTGCTTTTACAGCAGGCCGCTTCGACTGTTTTGCGGGTCGTCATCAGGCTGACATCCACACGGCTACGCGCCTTACGCAAACCACCAATCAACAACACGTTGAACAACACCACCGCGAGAATACAGACCAGGCTGTACTTAGGATGAGCGCTAAACGTTACCGTCTGGTAGTAAAGCGTGGAAAGTGAATAAGCGATGTTCAGCCCCCACAGCACCGAGAACATCATCCAGCCACGGCTGGATTCACGGGCAACGGCGCCCATCACCGAAATACATGGGATATAGAGCAGAACAAAAATCAGGTAGCTGTAGGCCGCCGCCGGGCTGCCAAATTTGCTGCTCATAACGCCCATCGCACCGCTTGCCATCTCGCCGTCGCCTTTACTGGCTTCGATTGGATTGGCCAACACGCTCAGGCTGAAGGTGTCTTTCAGACTCTGCCAGGTTTCGCCTGTGGCGGCACCTAATTCATCGGTCAGGCTGAAGCTTGCCGCATCAAACGGTTCTTCGTGCATATCTTCAGCGGTGTATAGCGTGTTCAACGTACCGACAACCACTTCTTTTGCCATTGCCCCGGTGAACAGGCCAACGGTCGCTTGCCAGTTATCTTCGTGGACACCAATCGGCTGCAACAACGGCGTCAGCACGCGGCTTACGGAGGCCAGCGCCGAGTCGTTGATGTTGTCGACTTCTTTGCCGCTAAACGAGAAGCTGTTCAGTGCGCCAATGAAAATACTCACAATCACGATCACTTTACCGGCACGCAGCACGAACCCTTTCAGGCGCTGCCAGGTTTGCAGTAACAAACTCTTCAGATGCGGGACGTGATAGACCGGCAGTTCCATCACAAACGGCGTTGCTTCACCGCGCATGATGGTGTGTTTGAGCATCAGGCCGGTAAGGATCGCCATCACGATGCCGAGAATATAGAGCGAGAAGACGACTAACGCGCCTTCCTGGCCGAAGAACGCGGCGGCAAACACCGCAAAAATCGCCAGACGTGCACCGCATGACATAAACGGCGCCATCATGATGGTCATCAGGCGTTCACGCGGGGCATCCAGCGTACGCGCACCCATTACCGACGGCACGTTACAACCGAAGCCGACAATCAACGGCACGAATGATTTACCCGGCAAGCCGAGGGATTGCATCAGGCGGTCCATAACGAATGCCGCACGGGCCATGTAACCGGAGTCTTCAAGGAACGAAAGGAACAGGTACATCATGCCGATTTGCGGCACCAGTGGTAGCACGGTGTTGATGCCGCCGCCGATCCCCTGGGCTAAGAAAATCGTCAGCCAGCTTGGGAAGTGCAGGGTGGCGCCAATCCACTGAATACCGTGGATAAAGATGGCCGCTGAACCGCCGTCGAAAATAGGCTGTAATGCGCCGCCGATGTTAATCGCCAGCAAGAACATCACGTACATCACCAGCAGGAAAACAGGCAAACCGAGGAATCGGTTCAGGATGATTTTATCCATCATTGCCGTTAAACGATGTGGTTCGGCGGTCAGACTGTTGCTGATGGAGTCACAAATCGCGGCAATGGTTTGGTAACGCGCATCGGCAATCAGCAGCGCCGGATCTTCGTTTTCTTCGGCCAGTTGGGCACGAATGGTATCCAGTTTATCGGCGGCGTGACCGGCATATTCACGGCTGTAAATATCGCCCTCCAGCATTTGCAGAGCCAGCCAACGACGCTGTTGGGCAGACATATCGGCAGGCATTTGCGCGGCCAGATTGTCGGCCTCTTCAAGTAGTCTTGGTGGGTAAAGCACTAAATCGGTATGCGTGTTTGGCAGGCGGCGGTCGATGGCCAGCTTCAGCCCTTCCATACCACGCGCGCGGGTCGAAACCAGTGGCACAACCGGGCAGCCCAGGCGTGCAGCAAGCGCATCAATATCAATGCGAATGTCCTGCTTCTCGGCGATGTCGAGCATGTTAAGCGCGACGACGCACGGAATGCCGAGTTCCAGCAATTGCAGCGTCAGGTACAGGTTGCGCTCAAGGTTGGAGGCGTCGACGACGTTTATCAGTAAGTCTGCTTCACCACTCAAAATGTAGTGACAGGCAATTTGTTCATCCAGAGAAGTTTGCGATGAAATGGTGGTCAGCGAGTAAGTACCCGGCAAGTCGACCAATGTGACCTGATGCGCCAGCGTTGAAAACTGACCTTCTTTACGTTCTACGGTAACGCCCGCCCAGTTACCCACTCGTTGGCGTGAGCCGGTGAGTTGGTTGAATAACGTGGTTTTCCCGGAGTTAGGGTTACCGATTAAGCCGATAGTTAATTTTTTCATTTTTTTCGTGAACTTAAAGAAAATAGCAACGAGCGCGAGCGCTCACCCCGCCAATCAGGCAATGGCTTCAACGTGCAGTAGTTCGAGATCTTTTTTGCGTAATACCAGACTGACGCGACGTGTTTGAATATGAATCGGGTCGCCTAATGGCGCGACACGTACAACGTTGAATGAAGAGCCGGGCAACATACCGAGCGATAATAATTTCTGGCGATATGACGGGCTAATTTCGCTGGCAAAGCCGGTAATTTTCCACGCACTACTTGGCAAGAATTGCATAGGACCTACTTAGAGCTGCGCTCTGGTATTTATGCTAACGAGAGTTTTCGTTGGATAAAGGAGAAATAACGAACAAATCAATGATAATGAGAATGGTTTCTGTCTTCAATAATTATTTTTGTGATGAATAAGTCGTTTAGATTATTTTCCACAGCGCGGTTGTTTATTATTTTTTCGTGGTGCCTGGTGAGGTTTTTATAAAAAATTAATAATTAACAGTGGGTTGTGTTTTTAGTAAATGCGTAGTTTTATTAATTAACCTTCGTTAATGTTGTCTGGATATTTCATCTGTTACAGATTTGATAAATATTGGTGCTGTTTTTAAAGTGTTGCGGAAATTGATCTACCGCAAACTTAATCTAATTGGGATGAACTGGTTAGGGTGATAACGAAATGTTATTTAGACCATGCCAGGTTAAAACAAACAAATTGTGCTGAATCGGGAACCAGAGAAATCCCCCCTCTCGCTATTGAGTGTGAGAGGGGGGATTTGTTCATCAATGATTAGCGCTTTTTAAATGCCGCAGCCAGCGCATCACCCATCGCACTGTTACCTGCATTACTGCTGCTGGCGTTATCACGTCCGCGCGGTTTTTGTTGCTGTGTCGGGCGGCGTTCAGTTTGCTCGCGCGGTGCGGAACCACGGCGGTTGGACTCGCCAGGTTGCTCATCCAGACGCATAGTCAGTGCAATGCGCTTACGCGACATATCCACTTCCATCACTTTCACTTTGACGATATCACCGGCTTTCACCACTTTATGCGGGTCGTCGATGAATTTGTCTGAAAGCGAGGAAATGTGGACTAAGCCATCCTGATGCACACCGATGTCCACAAACGCGCCAAAGTTAGTCACGTTGGTGACAGCGCCTTCCAGCACCATGCCAGGCTGAAGGTCGTTCATGGTTTCTACGCCATCAGCAAACTTCGCGGTTTTGAATTCCGGGCGCGGGTCACGGCCTGGTTTTTCCAACTCTTTGATGATGTCAGTCACCGTTGGCACACCAAAACGTTCATCGGTGAAATCGCGTGGGCTTAGGCCGCGCAGTGCTTCACCATTGCCCATCAAATCCTGCAATGCTTGCTCGGTTGCCGCCAGAATGCGCTCAACAATCGGGTACGCTTCCGGGTGAACGGTGGAAGCATCCAGCGGGTTATCGCCGTGGTTAATACGCAGGAAGCCCGCGCATTGCTCGAACGCTTTCGGCCCTAAACGACTGACTTTCAGCAGTTGTTGGCGGTTCTGGAAACGGCCATTTTCGTCGCGCCAGTTCACGATGTTCTGCGCCATCATGCGTGTTAAGCCCGCTACGCGAGTTAACAACGGGACCGATGCGGTATTCAGATCAACGCCCACGGCGTTTACGCAGTCTTCGACTACGGCATCAAGTTTTTTCGCTAACTGAGACTGGCTAACATCGTGCTGATACTGGCCGACACCGATAGATTTCGGGTCGATCTTCACCAGCTCTGCCAATGGATCTTGCAGGCGACGAGCAATCGACACTGCGCCACGAATTGAAACATCGAGATCCGGGAATTCCAGTGCTGCCAGCTCAGATGCTGAATACACCGATGCACCCGCTTCACTGACAATCACTTTCTGCGCGGTGACTTTCGGGAACTGCGCCTGCACATCAAGGAAGAAACGTTCGGTTTCACGCGATGCCGTGCCGTTGCCGATAGCCACTAATTCTACGTTGTGCTTCTCGCAAAGTGCCGCAACAGCGACCGCCGCTTTCGCAGCTTGCCCGGTGTGCGGGTAAATAGTATCGGTGGCGACCAGTTTACCGGTGGAATCCACCACGGCGACTTTTACGCCGGTACGCAGCCCCGGATCGAGGCCCATTGTCGCGCGCAGGCCAGCAGGGGCGGCCATCAGCAAATCATGCATGTTACGGGCGAAGACGTTGATCGCTTCGTCTTCGGCGCGTTCGCGCACGGTGCCCATCAGTTCGGTTTCGAGGTGCATCAGCACTTTGATACGCCAGGTCCAGCTCACTACTGCACGGCGCCAGGCATCCGCCGGAGCATTGTTCAGGCGCAAGCCGAGGTGGTCAATAATGAGCTGTTCGCAATAGCTTTCACGCGGTGGTTCATCGTGCTGCGGGTCGGCATTTAGCGCGAGCTGTAAAATGCCTTCATTACGACCACGGAACATGGCGAGGGCGCGGTGTGACGGGACGGTAGCAATCGGTTCGTGATGGTCGAAGTAGTCACGGAATTTCGCACCTTCTTCCTCTTTACCCGCAACAACTTTGGCAACCAGGTGCGCGTTCTTCCATAAATAGTTACGCACTTTCGCGAGCAATGCCGCGTCTTCGGCAAAACGTTCCATCAGAATGTAGCGAGCGCCATCCAGTGCGGCTTTGGTATCAGCAACGCCTTTGTCGGCGTCAACGTAACTTGCAGCGGCTTCTTCTGGCGTGTGGGAAGGGTCGTTCCATAACAGTTCGGCCAGTGGTTCCAGACCTGCTTCGATAGCAATTTGCCCGCGAGTACGGCGCTTTTGCTTATACGGCAAATAAAGGTCTTCAAGCTCGGTTTTACTCAGCGTGCCATTGATGGCCGCGGCAAGCTCGTCACTCATTTTACCTTGTTCGGTAATGGACTTGAGGATTGTCTGACGGCGGTCTTCTAATTCGCGCAGATAGCCCAGACGAGTTTCCAGCTGACGCAGTTGCGTGTCATCCAGACCGCCAGTGACTTCCTTACGATAGCGTGCAATAAACGGCACGGTATTCCCTTCATCGAGCAGGCGAACGGCGGCTTCAACCTGTTCATCTTTGGCCTTAAGCTCGCTGGCAATAATGCGGCAGAGTGAATCATTCATCATGGTTTTTTCATCTGTTTGAGTCGAAATTTCAGAGTGTAGTTATACGGATTGGAGGGTGAAAATGCCAGCCACAGCGCCCGAGAGGTGATGAATCGGACTGTTCTGTTGCTGGCCTGTGTGCTATTTCACATACTCGATTTCATTGATGTACCACTGGGCTTCACCGGCGGGTGTTTGCACGATAGCGAGGTCGCCCACTTCTTTTTTCAGCAGTGCACGTGCCATAGGTGAATCGATAGAAATGTAATCTTTGCGGCCAAAAATTTCGTCATAGCCGACGATGCGAAAACGCAGTTGGTTTCCGTCATCATTTTCAATTTCTACCCACGCACCAAAGAACACTTTGCCTTCTTGTTGTGGCGAATAATCGACAATTTTCAGCTGTTCGAGGCATTTCGTGAGATATCGCACTCTTCGATCTATTTCTCGCAGCCGTTTTTTGTTGTACTGGTAGTCGGCATTTTCACTGCGATCGCCAAGACTTGCGGCCCAGGTGACCTTTTTAGTCACCTCCGGACGTTCTTCACGCCACAAGGTGTCCTTTTCTTGTTTGAGCTTTTCATAGCCTTCGCGGGTAATTAATGGCGTTTTCATCGTCAAGCCTTGAATGGGTAGAACAATAAAGATGATTTAAACCGAAATATCAGGGTGATGGCAATCCTGTCGATTTGCGAAGTAAGTCATTATTCTGTGTTAAAAAGTACCTATAACCATCTGTTTAATATGCTTTGTAACAATTTCGACTAGAATATATACCAGATTTGACTGGTCGTAACGTCGCAGTTTTTTAAGAATACGCACTCACTGTTCGAGCCTTTGGGAGTATAAGAATGCAAGAGAATTATAAGATTCTGGTCGTGGATGACGACATGCGCCTGCGTGCGCTGCTGGAACGTTACCTCACCGAACAAGGCTTCCAGGTCCGTAGCGTTGCTAACGCAGAACAGATGGATCGCCTGCTAACCCGTGAATCCTTCCAC
>Ga0160439_1000336_pt1 | contig 25675 bp, 25 predicted proteins | sample HID1975M_E0MG_FD_108201 | JGI IMG/M metagenome (GOLD analysis project Ga0160439, IMG submission 108201) | Enriched soil microbial communities from UW Madison campus, WI, USA - HID1975M_E0 MG | ecosystem: Environmental > Terrestrial > Soil > Unclassified | place: USA: Madison, Wisconsin... | reverse complement strand
GGATGTTCGACCCGACCCGACGCAGGACGCCACCACCACAGGACCTCGGCGACCCACCGTTCTGAGTCCGCACCCGATGTCGACGGCTCGACGGCGTGGCGGTTGATCGCGCCGACTTACCCGCAGCCGTGGGTTCCGTCGCCGGTGTCCGCCGCCGACGTCTCAGGTGACCGCGCTGCGGCGGGAGTAGGCCGGGTCGAGGTGCTCGTCGGCCTCGAGGACCGCGGCGAGCTCTGTGGCTGCCGCGAGCATGTCGGCGTGCGTGAGGTACGGCGCGGCGACCCCGAGGCGGACGATGTCCGGCGTGCGGAAGTCGCCGATGACGCCGCGCGCGATCAGTGCCTGCACCACGCCGTAGGCGTCGGGGTGGCGCACGGCGACCTGCGAGCCGCGGCTCGCGTCGTCGTCGGGCGACGCGTACGTCGTGCCCGGCACCAGGGCGTCGATGCACCGTCGCAGGAATGCGGTCAGCGAGATCGACCGGGCGCGGACGTCCTGGATCTCGACGCCGTCGAACGCCGTGAGCGCAGCCTCGAGCGCGAGCAGGGACAGCATCGGCGGCGTGCCGATGCGTGCACGGTCGATGCCGTCGGCGGGTGCGTACTCGCCGCTCATCGCGAACGGCTGGGAGTGGCCGTGCCAGCCGGGGATCACGTTGGCGAACGACGCCTGGTGCTCGGTCGCGACGTAGATGAACGCCGGCGCGCCGGGGCCGCCGTTGAGGTACTTGTAGCCGCAGCCGACGGCGAGGTCGACGCTGTGGTCGTCGAGGTCCACCGCGACGGCGCCCGCTGAGTGGCACAGGTCCCAGATCGCCAGCGCGCCCGCGTCGTGAGCCGCCTGGGTCACCGTCGGCAGGTCCCAGAGCACGCCCGTGCGGTAGTCGACGTGGGAGTAGACGACGGCGACGACGTCGTCCGTCCCGTGCAGGCGGTCGACGGCCTCGTCGGGCGCGACGTGCTCGATCGTCCACCCGAGCTGGCGGGCCACTCCGTCGAGGACGTAGAGGTCGGTCGGGAACGTGTCGGGGTCTGCGAGCACGACCCGGCGGTCGGGGCGCAGCCCGGCGGCCGCGTGCAGCACCTGGTGCAGGCGGACGCTCGTCGAGTCGCCGACGACGACCTGGCCGGGCGCGGCACCGACGATGCGGCCGACCGCGTCGCCCACCCGCGCGGGCGCGTCCCACCAGCCGTGCATGTTCCACGAGGTGATGAGGTCACGGCCCCATTGCTGCTCGACCGCGTCGCGGACGGCTGCGGGCACGGCCCGGGGCAGTGCGCCGAGCGAGTTGCCGTCCAGGTAGACGACACCGTCGGGGAGTGCGAAGCGTTCGCGCAGGTCGGTGGCCTGGTGGCGCTCGTCGAGCGAGGCGGCTTCGGTGCGCAGGGCGTCGGTGCGCGGGGCGTCAGTGCTCACGACATGCGAGCCTACGTGCCGTACTGGTCGGTAACCTCGGCGTGACCTGGGCGCGATACCGTCGATCGATGGCCACCGTCTCGTCGTCAGCGCCCAGCGCGCGCATCCCGCTCAGCGGCATCCGTACCCTCATGGAGATCGCGCTGCGCGACCCGGAGGCGATCCATCTCGAGATCGGCGAGCCGGACGCCCGGCCGGCCGAGCACGTCGTGGCTGCGGCGGCCCGGGCCGCGCAGGACGGGCGCACGGGGTACTCCTCCAGCCTCGGGCTCGACGCGCTGCGCGAGGTCGCCGCCGACCGGATCACCCGCCGCAACGGTTTCGCTGCCGATCCGGACCAGGTGGTCGTCACGCACGGCGCGATGCACGGCCTTGCGATGACCATGGCGACGCTGCTGGGTCCGGGCGACGACATCCTCCTGCCGGACCCGACGTTCCCGAACTGGGCGATGGCCGCGGCCGCCGCCGGGGCGCGCGTCGTCACCTACCCGACGCGCGCCGAGGACGGGTTCGTGCCGCGCCTGGACGAGCTCGAGGCGGCGATCACGCCACGCACCCGGGCCGTCATCGTCTGCTCGCCGAACAACCCGACGGGCGCGGTCTATCCCGCCGCGGTCCTCGAGGGGATCGTCGAGATCGCGCGCCGGCACGACCTGTGGGTGCTGTCCGACGAGTGCTACGAGGCGATCACGTTCGGCGTCCCGCACGTGAGCACCGCGACCTTCGACACCGACGGGCGCGTGCTGACGTTCTTCAGCCTGTCCAAGGCGCACGCCATGACCGGGTGGCGGATCGGCTACGCCGTGGTCCCGGACCGGGCGGTCGTCGAGCGGATCGGGCACCTCGCCGAGGCGAGCGTCGCGTGCCCGTCCACCCCGAGCCAGTACGGCGCGATCGCCGCACTCACCGGGCCGCAGGACCACGTGCACGCCGCAGTCGAGTCCTACTGGGACCGGCGCGACCTCGCGGTCTCGCTGCTGCGCGAGCGCGGCCTGACCCTCGTCGAACCCGACGGAGCGTTCTACCTCATGGTCGGCGTGGGCGAGGCGGACACCGACGCGTTCGCGCTGCGCCTGCTCGCGCGTCGGCACGTCGCGGTCGCACCGGGCTCGACGTTTGGCGAGCGCGGCGCGGGAATGGTACGCGTGAGCCTCGCAGCACCCCGCGACCTGCTCGTGGAGGGGTTGGGACGCCTGGCCGACGAGGTCGTCGGCTCGTCGTCGGGCGCGTCGTGGTCCGCCGGATCCACCCTGGGGGCGGCCGCCGCACGCGCGCGCTGAGGCGACCTAGGATGCGCACCGTGACCCCCACCATCGGAGTTCTGGCCCTGCAGGGGGACGTGCGCGAGCACGTCCACGCGCTCGAGTCGGTCGGCGCTGCCGCGGTCGGGGTGCGGCGGGTCTCGGAGCTCGACGCGGTGGACGCGCTGGTCATCCCCGGTGGGGAGTCGACCACGATCGACAAGCTGCTGCGCGCGTTCGACCTGTTCGAGCCGATCCGGACGCGCCTGCGCGACGGTATGCCCGCCTACGGGTCGTGCGCCGGGATGATCCTGCTCGCCGACCGCGTGATCGGCGGGATCGAGGGGCAGCAGACGCTCGGCGGGGTCGACGTGACGGTCCGCCGCAACGCGTTCGGGCGCCAGGTCGACTCCTTCGAGACCGACCTCGCGATCGAGGGTGTCGAGGGCCCGCTGCACGCGGTCTTCATCCGCGCACCGTGGGTCGAGGAGGTCGGTCCCGCCGCGCGAGTCGTCGGCCGCGTGGAATCCGGGCCCGCCGCCGGTAGGATCGTCGCGGTCCGTCAGGGGCCCCTGCTCGTGACCTCGTTCCATCCGGAGGTCACCGGGGACACCCGCGTGCACCAGTCGTTCGTGCAGATCGTCCGCGAGAGCCTGTGAGTTCGCGGCCCGTCCGGGCCGTGCATCGGGTTCGTCGGCGGGGAGCAAAGGGGTAGCAGAGGCGATGTCGGGTCACTCCAAGTGGGCCACCACCAAGCACAAGAAGGCCGTGGTCGACGCCAAGCGGAGCAAGCTCTTCGCGAAGCTCATCAAGAACATCGAGGTGGCCGCCCGCACGGGCGGCGGTGACCTCGCGGGCAACCCCACGCTCTTCGACGCGGTCCAGAAGGCCAAGAAGAGCTCGGTCCCGATCGACAACATCAACCGTGCGGTCAAGCGCGGCTCCGGCCAGGAGGCCGGCGGCGCCGACTACTCGACGATCATGTACGAGGGCTACGGCGCGGGCGGTATCGCGGTGCTGGTCGAGTGCCTGACCGACAACCGCAACCGCGCGGCCTCCGACGTCCGCGTCGCGTTCACGCGCAACGGCGGCCAGATGGCCGACCCCGGTTCGGTCTCGTACCTGTTCTCCCGCAAGGGCGTCGTCATCGTCCCCAAGGAGGGCACCGACGAGGACTCCGTGATGGAGGCCGTGCTCGAGGCCGGCGGCGAAGAGGTCAACGACCTCGGCGAGGTGTTCGAGGTGCTGTCCGAGGCGACCGACCTGGTGCCCGTGCGGACCGCCCTGCAGAGCGCCGGCATCGAGTACGACTCCGCCGACGTCGTGTTCTGGCCCGCGATGCAGATCGAGGTCGACGCCGAGGGCGCCCGCAAGATCCTGCGCCTGATCGACGCGCTCGAGGACTCCGACGACGTGCAGAACGTCTACGCGAACTTCGACGCGTCCGACGAGGTCATGGCCGAGCTCGAGGACGACTGACCCTTTCTTCATCGCGAGCGCGCCCGATCGGCGCCGACTGCGCCGATCGTGTCGGGCGCTCTCGGCTCCCGGACGGGCGCACTCGCTGCGTCTCCCGGCGTGTGCTCGCCGGATGAGCGCCTCGCGGCTGGGACGATGCGGACGTGCGCGTGCTCGGAGTGGACCCCGGCCTGACCCGTTGCGGCCTGGGCGTCGTCGACGGGCTCCCGAGCCGCCGTGCCGCGCTCGTCGCCGTGGGCGTCGCGCGCTCCGACCACGCGCTGGACATCGACCAGCGCCTGCTCGCGATCGAGTCCCAGATCGAGGAGTGGCTCGAGGCGTACGCGCCGGACACCGTGGCGGTCGAGCGCGTCTTCGCCCAGCACAACGTCTCCACCGTGATGGGCACCGCGCAGGTCGCCGGGATCGCGATGGTCGCCGCAGCCCGTCGCCGGATCCCCGTCGCCCTGCACACGCCGTCGGAGGTGAAGGCCGCCGTCACCGGAACCGGCCGCGCCGACAAGCTGCAGGTCCAGACGATGGTCGCCCGCCTGCTGTCGCTCGACGCCCTGCCCAAGCCGGCCGACGCCGCCGACGCCCTCGCCCTCGCGATCTGCCACCTGTGGCGTCCGGCCGGGGCGCTCGGGGCGCCGCAGCGCGCGCCAGGCTCGATGACCGCCGCTCAGCGAGCCTGGGCCGCGGCCGAGCAGGCGGCCCGTACCCGCGGCTGAGCTGTTGGGGCGGGTTGTCCACAGATCTGGGCGAACGCCTGCGGGGGAGCGTCCGGTTTAGGTAGGTTCGCGGCCATGATCCGCGCTGCTCGCACTGTTCTTGCCCTGACCCTGGTGGGCGGGGCGCTCGTGGCGTGCACGCCGGACGAGGCTCCGCCCGTGGGCCAGCCGACGAGCTCGGCGCCGGTGGCGAGCCCGACACCTCCGGTGACGCCCTCGGCTATGCCGTCGCCCTCGGGGAGTGCGGTGGTGGATGTGACCGTCGCGCCGGAGCGGCCGGATGCGCTGGACGCGAAGAAGCCATCGAAGCAGGGGGCTATTGCGGTCTCGGGGTATTTCTGGGCTCTCTTCCCCTATGCGGCGGCTACCGGCGACTTTGCCGAATGGGATCGGTTGGCTGACGAGACATGCAAATTTTGCTCAGGTAGCCGCGAGCAAATGGCTGACGTCATCGACGCTGGCGGGCACAGCGAAGGTGGTGCAGTCACGACTAAGGTGGTCGCTGCGCGTGAGAACGCGGCGGGCTATTCCTACAGCGTCGCAGTCGATCTCGTGCAGCAGCCGTCGACCGACGTAGACCGGAACGGCGCCGTGATCGAGGACTATCCGGAGCGCAAGCAGTTCTCATCCGAGGTGGTCCTCCATTGGGTGGACGGCAAGTGGCTCGTTGCCGCGGTAGACGTTGAAGAGCAATCGTGAGAGCACTGATCCCGCTCTTCGTCATTTGCACCGTTCTCGTTGCGGGCTCGGCTCAGGCGGTCCAGGTGAATCCGGAGTTGGCCGATGACTCACTGCGGGTGTCCGCTGCGGACGCCGTGCGAGCCAAGAGTGTCTCTACTGGTACCGAGCCCGATCCCGTCAAGCGCCTCACAGACTGGATGCAATCCCCGGCCTGCGCAGGCGACGGCTCGTACGTGACGGCGCTTCGATTCTGGATGACCTATCCCTGCGAGCTGGTCCCGCCCGAGGACCAGCGCTTGGACTGCGACGGTGACGAGCCGCAGGCGCCGTGGTGGAGTCGTGCACGGACGGATCCTGCCGCCGAGTGGGGAGCCTGGGTTCAGCGGACCGACTGGTACTGCCCGGTGGACCTGTTGCCGACGTTGACGCTCGAGGACTTCCGGAGGCTGCCGATCGCGCCGTCGTCGCTGACGATCCAGCCCGACCGGGGTTGGGTGCTGGTCAACAAAGAGACGATCGCGTACTCCGACGCGAACGAGCAGACGCTGCGCACCGGCGTGCTCGGCGTCGGCGTGGACGTCGTGGTGAAGCCCGAGTCGTTCACGTGGTCGTTCGGCGGCGGCACGCCGTTCACGACGAAGGGGCCGGGCCACCCCTACCCGGAGCAGGACGTCGCGCGGGCGTTCAGCGACCTGGGCAAGGCGACGATCACGCTGACGACGACGTGGTCGGGTCGCTACCGGGTCGGCGGCAACGCCCGGTGGCGCGACGTCGCCGGCACCGCGACGACGACCACCACGAGCCCCGCGTTCGAGGTCGTGGAGCGGCGCTCGGTCCTCGTCGACGGAGGCTGAGCGGGACCCGAGGGAGTCGCGACGCCGCGTCGTCCACAGGCCCGCGTGTCCCTCGTACAGATGTTCGGACGGGTGTGGCAGAGTGGTCGCGGCGCGCAGCTCGAGCGCGTGGGGTCGCGAGGACGAGGAGGCGCGTGTGATCGCGTCGGTGCACGGCACGGTGCAGAAGGTGCGGCTCGACGCCGCGGTCATCGAGGTGAACGGCGTCGGCATGCTGGTGCAGGCCACGCCCGCCACGCTCGCGGGGCTGCGGGTCGGGGTGAGCGCCACGCTGCACACGTCCCTCGTCGTCCGCGAGGACTCCCTGACGCTGTTCGGGTTCGCGGAGGACGACGAGCGCGAGGTCTTCGAGGTCGTGCAGACGGTGAGCGGCGTCGGTCCTCGGCTCGCGATGGCGATGCTCGCGGTGCACACGCCCGACGGGCTGCGCCGCGCGGTCGTGGACGAGGACCTCAAGGCGCTCGAGCGCGTGCCCGGCATCGGTCGCAAGGGCGCTCAGCGCCTCGTGCTCGAGCTCAAGGACCGCATCGGCGCCCCCGCGCCCGTCAGCGTCGGGGGAGTGCAGCCGGTGCTCGTGGCAGGGGACCGTCGCGACCAGGTGGTCGAGGCGCTCGTCGGGCTCGGCTGGAGCGCCAAGATCGCGGACGACGCCGTGACCACGGTCCTGGACGGCGTCGAGGGGCCGGTCGGGGCGGACGAGGTCGCCGGGGTGCTGCGTGCGGCCCTGCGGACGCTGGGCGGCGGGCGTGGCTGAGGACGACGAGCTCGTCACCGAGCGGTTCGCGGCCGAGTCGCTGGTCCGCACAGGGGCCGACGACATCGAGCGGGCCGCCGAGGCGGCGCTGCGCCCGCGCAGGCTCGAGGAGTTCGTCGGCCAGCGCGTCGTGCGCGACCAGCTCTCCCTGGTGCTCGAGGCCGCGCGGAACCGGGGGAGGGCCCCCGACCACGTGCTGCTGTCCGGCCCTCCGGGGCTCGGGAAGACCACGCTCGCGATGATCATCGCCGCAGAGCTGGGCGCTTCCCTGCGCATCACGAGCGGGCCGGCGATCCAGCACGCGGGTGACCTGGCCGCCGTGCTGTCCTCCCTCGAGGAGGGCGAGGTGCTCTTCATCGACGAGATCCACCGCCTCGCGCGCCCCGCCGAGGAGCTGCTCTACGTCGCCATGGAGGACTTCCGGGTCGACGTCGTCGTGGGCAAGGGGGCCGGCGCGAGCGCGATCCCGCTGTCGCTGCCGCCGTTCACGGTCGTCGGCGCCACGACGCGTGCCGGGCTGCTGCCCGCGCCGCTGCGCGACCGATTCGGGTTCACCGGGCACCTCGACTTCTACGACGCCGACGAGCTCGAGCGGGTCCTGCTGCGCTCGGCCGGCCTGCTGGGGGTCACGCTGGCGGGGGAGGCCGCGGCCGAGATCGCGTCGCGCTCGCGCGGGACGCCCCGCATCGCGAACCGGTTGCTGCGCCGTGTCCGGGACTGGGCCGAGGTGCGCGGCGACGGCACGCTGAGCATCGAGGCCGCCCGTGCGGCGCTCGCCGTGTTCGAGGTCGACGACCGCGGGCTCGACCGGCTGGACCGCGCTGTGCTGACCGCGCTGTGCACCCGGTTCGGCGGGGGCCCCGCCGGGCTGACCACGCTGGCCGTGGCCGTCGGCGAGGAGCCGGAGACCGTGGAGACCGTCGCCGAGCCGTTCCTGTTCCGCGAGGGATTCGTCGGGCGCACGCCGCGGGGCCGCATCGCCATGCCGGCGGCGTGGGCCCACCTGGGGCTCGACGTGCCGCGAGACCAGGGCGCGCTGTTCGGCTGATCTCGACGGCACCACGGTTGCGGACGGCTACAGTTCCTTCCGTGGCCCGCGGGGGGCCGGGAGCATGCGGCCGGCCCAACGTCTGCCTGCGTCGCCGGGAACCCCCTGCACCGACCGTGCGTTGGAGCGGCGGGCCGCTGCGCCTAGACTGCGGCCGACACGCCCGACCGAAGGAAACCTTGTGACCCACCACGCCGAAGTGATCGCCGCCGGAACGTCCAGCAGCGGAGGCGGCAGCAACTACTCGTTCCTTCTGATCCTCGTGCTCGCCGTCGGTGCCTTCTGGCTCATGTCGCGCCGCACCCGCAAGCAGCAGAAGACGCAGCAGGAGTTCCGCAACACGCTGGCTCCGGGTGACGAGGTCATGACCGGGTCGGGCCTGTTCGGAACCGTCGTCGCCGTCGACGACGAGGCCATCACGCTGGAGTCCGAGCCGGGCGGTGGCCGCACGCGGTGGATCCGCGCCGCGATCGCCAAGAAGATCGAGCCGCCGGTGGACGAGACGAACGAGGAGTGGGCCGACGAGGCCGAGGACGACGACGCGATCGACGTCCCCGACGACCTGTCGTCGCTCCCGTCGCTGAGCAAGGACAGCAAGGACGGCGACGCCCCGAAGAAGGACGAGCCCGAGACCAAGTAACCGCACGCGCCCGCGGAGGTACCCCGCGGGCCCGGACCCCACCGGCAGCACGAGCGGCCGGTGCGCGCACGAGAGAAGAACTCCGTTGGCTCCTCCCACACGCCGCAACAGGCCTGTCCGCACCCTGATCACCCTCGGGATCATCATCCTGGCGATCTTCGGGGCGATCTTCGCGGGCACCAAGTGGTCCGACGCGACCTGGACGCCGAAGCTCGCGCTCGACCTGGAGGGTGGCACGCAGATCGTGCTGAAGCCGGTCTCGGCGACGACGCCGACGAGCGGCCAGATCAACCAGGCGATCGACGTCATCCGCCAGCGCGTGGACGCCTCGGGCGTCTCCGAGGCCGAGATCACGAGCCAGGGCAGCGGCTCGGGCACGACGATCGTCGTGGGCCTGCCGGGCAAGCCGAGCGAGGACACGCTCAAGCTCGTCCGCACCTCGGCGCAGATGGAGTTCCGCCCCGTGCTCGTGCAGGGCGCCCCGACGCCCACGGCGACCGACGACGCGACCGACGCGGCCACCCCCGCGCCGACGGCCGGCGCCACCGCGGGGGCCGCGCCCACGGCGGAGGCGACCAGCAGTGCGAAGCCGACCGCCGAGGCGACGCCGAGCCCGGAGCCCTCACCCGCCTCGACGGAGCCGTCCAAGGCCGCCCCGGACAACGCGAGCGACACGGCGTACTACATCACCCCGGCCGTCCAGGCCGAGTACGACAAGCTCGACTGCACCGACCCCGCGAACCTGCGCGGTGGTGTCAACGGCGACCCCAAGACCGCGTTCGTCACGTGCGAGTCGCAGACGGTCGGCGACCAGGTCGTCGGTGTCGCGAAGTACATCCTCGGCCCGGTCGAGATCGACGGGAAGCACATCTCGAGCGCGAGCTCGGGCCTCGAGACCCTGCCCAGCGGCGGCGTCGGCACCGAGTGGATCGTCACGCTGAAGTTCGACTCGACGGGTGCCAAGCAGTTCACCGACGTCACCGAGCGCCTCGCGACGCAGACCCAGCCGCTCAACCAGTTCGGCATCGTGCTCGACGGTCTCGTCGTCTCGGCGCCCGCCGTGAGCGCGGTCATCCCGAACGGCCAGGCCACGATCTCCGGCTCGTTCACGCGGCAGACGGCCGCGACGCTCGCGCAGCAGCTCAACTTCGGTGCGCTGCCCATGTCGTTCGAGGTGCAGAGCGAGGAGCAGATCTCCGCGACGCTCGGCGCCGACCAGCTGCAGAAGGGCATCCTGGCCGGCCTCATCGGCCTCGCGCTCGTCGTGCTCTACTCGCTGCTGCAGTACCGGGCCCTGGGCCTGGTCACGGTCGCGTCGCTCATCGTCGCGGCGGTCGTCACGTACGGGATCATCACGCTGATGTCCTGGACGCAGGGCTACCGCCTGTCGCTCCCCGGCGTCGCGGGTCTGATCGTGGCCATCGGTATCACCGCGGACTCGTTCATCGTGTACTTCGAGCGCATCCGTGACGAGCTGCGTGAGGGGCGGACCCTCGGCGTCGCCGTCGAGCGAGGCTGGTCGCGCGCCAAGCGCACCATCCTGGCGTCCGACGCGGTCAACTTCCTCGCCGCCATCGTGCTGTACATCCTCGCGGTGGGTGGCGTGCGTGGCTTCGCGTTCACGCTCGGACTGACGACCCTCGTCGACGTCCTGGTCGTGTTCATGTTCACGCACCCGGTGATGGAGCTGCTGGCTCGCACCAAGTTCTTCTCCGAGGGCCACCGCGCCTCCGGCCTGGACCCGCGTCGCCTCGGCGTCATCGGTGCCTCCCGGTACGTGGGCCGCGGCAAGGTCGTGACGGGCCCCCGCCCGGCCCAGGCCGACGAGGCGACGTCCGACGTGGTCGAGGACGAGGCGGAGACGCGCGTCCCCGCCCCGGTCCCCAGCGCACCGCGCGCGGAGATCACCCCGGAGACCGCCGGCATGACGATCGCCGAGCGCCGCGCGGCGCAGAAGGCGGCGGCGGCGAAGGCCGCCACCACGGACGCAGATGACGCCTCTGGGCGCACCGACGGGAGTGAGCACTGATGGCCGCCGGCTTCGCCCAGTGGGGCAACGACCTCTACACGGGGCGTCGGTCGTACGACATCGTCGGCCGCCGTCGCATCTGGTACATGATCTCGGCCGTCCTGGTCGTGCTCTCGGGGATCTTCCTCATCACGCCGGGTCTCAACCCGGGCATCGAGTTCAAGGGCGGCTCGCAGTTCATCGTGTCGAACGTCGACACGAGCGACCAGCAGCTCGCGATCGACACGGTCAAGGCCATCGAGCCCGACGAGTCTCCTCAGGTGACCTCGATCGGCTCGAGCTCGCTGCGCATCCAGACCGCGACCCTCTCCAACGAGGAGGTCGAGAAGGTCAAGGACGCGCTGATGACGGCGTTCGACGTGACCGAGGACGACATCGGCTCCTCGTTCATCGGCCCGTCCTGGGGCAAGGACATCTCCCAGAAGGCCATCACCGGCATCATCGTCTTCCTGATCTTCGTGACCATCGTCATGACGATCTACTTCCGCAACTGGCGCATGGCCGTCGCGGGCCTCGTGGCCCTGTTCCACGACCTCATCATCACGGTCGGCGTCTACGCCGCGATCGGCTGGGAGGTCACGCCGGCGACGGTCATCGGCTTCCTGACGATCCTCGGGTACTCGATCTACGACACCGTCGTGGTGTTCGACAAGGTGCGCGAGAACACGGCCGACGCGCTGGACCAGAAGCGGTTCACGTACGCGGAGAAGGCCAACCTGGCCGTCAACCAGACGCTGGTCCGCTCGATCAACACCTCGGTCGTGGCGCTGCTGCCCGTCGCGGGCATCCTGTTCGTCGGGGCGTTCATCCTCGGCGCCGGGACGCTGCGTGACATCGCGCTCGCGCTGTTCGTCGGCATGCTCATCGGCACGTTCTCGTCGATCTTCCTGGCGACGCCGCTCGAGGTCACGCTGCGCGAGCGCGAGCCCAAGATCCGCGACCACACCAAGGCGGTCCTCGCGGCCCGCGCCGCGGGCAACAGCCCCGACGCGGACCCGTCCGTCCTGGCCGGCTCGGTGCACGCCGCGGGCCAGCTGCGCCCCGGTGCGCACCAGGGCCAGACCGCGCAGCCGAAGAAGCGCAAGCCCACCCGATGAGCGGAGGGACCCCCGACCTGGAGGCCGCGGCCCGCAGGGTCGACGACCTGGTCCGGCTCGTGCCGGACTTTCCCGAGCCGGGGGTCCTGTTCCGCGACATCACACCGCTGCTCGCGGACGCCGAGGCCTTCGCGCAGGTGTGCGAGGCGTTGGCGGTCCAGGCCGGCGGGCCGATCGACCTGGTCGCCGGGATGGAGGCGCGCGGGTTCCTGCTCGCGGCCCCCATCGCGGTGCACCTCGGTGCGGGCCTGATCCCGGTCCGCAAGGCGGGCAAGCTGCCCGGGCCCTCGGTGGCCGAGAGCTACTCGCTCGAGTACGGCGACGCGACGATCGAGCTGCACCCCTCGACGGTCCCGGCAGGAGCGCGCGTGCTGATCGTCGACGACGTGCTGGCCACGGGCGGCACGGCCGCGGCGACGATCCGGCTGCTCGAGCACTGCGGCGCGGAGGTCGTCGGGCTCTCGTTCCTCGTCGAGCTCGAGGCTCTGGGCGGACGTGCGCTGCTGGGCGACCACGCGGTGCACGCACTCGTCGCCGTTCCCTGAGGAGTCCTGCGCGGCCCTGGGCGGCCCCTGAACCGCCCCGTGACCTGGTCCGCGGGCGAATGCTCGCCCCGGCGGCCGTAGACTCTGCGGGTCGGTTCCCCCGCCGGTGCTCGCGCGAGGGGGACGACCCGAGTGCGAGGGGGAGGGTTTGAGCGACGACGTCGACTCGGCTGAGACCGGTGCCCAGGTTGCGCTGACGGATCCCTACGGGACCTCGGCCGGCCGAGTGCGCTCGCGCCTGTCGCGGTTCGGCGGCCGCAGCGGCCCCGCGTTCCCCGCGCTCGAGCCCGTGCTGCAGGCGGCTCGCACCAACCACCCCAAGGCTGACCTGACCGTCGTCGAGCAGGCCTACGTGGTCGCCGAGAAGGCGCACCGCGGGCAGCTGCGCAAGAGCGGCGACCCGTACATCACGCACCCCGTCGCCGTCGCGACGATCCTGGCCGAGCTCGGCATGACGCCGTCCACGCTCGTCGCCGCGCTGCTGCACGACACCGTCGAGGACACCGACTACTCGCTCGACCAGCTGCGTCGCGAGTTCGGCCCCGAGGTCGCGATGCTGGTCGACGGCGTGACCAAGCTCGACAAGGTCACCTACGGCGACGCGGCGCAGGCCGAGACCGTGCGCAAGATGGTCGTCGCGATGTCGCGCGACATCCGCGTCCTGGTCATCAAGCTCGCCGACCGGCTGCACAACGCCCGGACCTGGAAGTTCGTCGCCGCCTCGTCGGCCGAGAAGAAGGCCCGCGAGACCCTCGAGATCTACGCGCCGCTGGCCCACCGCCTCGGCATGAACACGATCAAGTGGGAGCTCGAGGACCTCTCCTTCGCGACGCTCTACCCCAAGGTGTACGACGAGATCGTCCACCTGGTCGCGGAGCGCGCGCCGGCCCGCGAGGAGTACCTCGCCGTGGTGCGCGACCAGGTCGGGGCCGACCTGCGGACCGCCAAGATCAAGGCGACGGTCACCGGGCGGCCCAAGCACTACTACTCGATCTACCAGAAGATGATCGTCCGCGGCCGCGACTTCGCCGACATCTACGACCTGGTCGGCGTGCGGGTGCTGGTGGCCTCGGTGCGTGACTGCTACGCAGCGCTCGGATCGCTGCACGCGCGATGGAACCCGGTTCCCGGCCGGTTCAAGGACTACATCGCGATGCCGAAGTTCAACCTCTACCAGTCGCTGCACACGACCGTGATCGGCCCCGGCGGCAAGCCGGTCGAGATCCAGATCCGCACGCACGACATGCACCGCCGCGCGGAGTACGGCGTCGCGGCGCACTGGAAGTACAAGGAGAGCGCCAAGAACCAGGCGCCCGGGACGACGACCGACGCGGCCGGCAACGACATGGCGTGGCTGCGCCAGCTCGTGGACTGGCAGAAGGAGACCGCGGACCCCACCGAGTTCCTCGACTCGCTGCGGTTCGAGATCGCGGGCTCCGAGGTCTACGTCTTCACGCCCAAGGGCGACGTCATGGGCCTGCCGTCCGGCTCGACGCCGGTCGACTTCGCGTACGCGGTGCACACCGAGGTCGGCCACCGCACGATGGGCGCGCGCGTCAACGGCCGCCTCGTGCCGCTCGACTCGACGCTGGAGAACGGCGACGTGGTCGACGTCTTCACGTCCAAGTCGGAGACCGCGGGGCCCTCGCGCGACTGGCTCGGGTTCGTCAAGAGCCCGCGCGCCCGGAACAAGATCCGCCAATGGTTCTCCAAGGAGCGCCGCGAGGAGGCGATCGAGCACGGCAAGGACGCCATCGCGAAGGCGATGCGCAAGCAGAACCTGCCGATCCAGCGCCTGCTCTCGCACGAGTCGCTCGTCGCGCTCGCCAACGACATGCGGCACGCCGACGTCTCCGCGCTGTACGCGGCGGTCGGCGAGGGCCAGGTCTCGGCGGCGACGGTCGTGCAGCGGCTCGTGCACTCGATGGGCGGCGAGCCTGCGGCCGAGGAGGACATCGCCGAGGCGACCCGTCCCGGCCAGACCAACCGGCGCCAGCGCGCGGGTGACCCCGGCGTCGTGGTCAAGGGCGTCGACGACATCTGGGTCAAGCTCGCCAAGTGCTGCACCCCGGTACCGGGCGACGAGATCATGGGCTTCGTCACGCGCGGCGCGGGCGTCAGCGTGCACCGCACGGACTGCATCAACGTCGAGCAGCTGCGCTCCCAGCCCGAGCGCATCGTCGACGTGTCGTGGAGCCAGTCGTCGTCGGCGCTGTTCCTCGTCCAGATCCAGGTCGAGGCGCTCGACCGTTCGCGTCTGCTGTCCGACGTCACGCGCGTGCTGTCCGACAGCCACGTCAACATCCTCTCGGCGTCGGTCTCCACGTCGCGGGACCGGGTGGCGCTGTCGCGGTTCGTCTTCGAGATGGCCGAGCCGTCGCACCTCGCGTCGGTGCTCTCGGCGGTCCGCAAGGTCGAGGGCGTCTTCGACGTCTACCGGATCACGGGCGCCAAGGGCGCCGAGGAGCCCTCGATCCGGGTCTGACGCCGGGGGCTCGTGCGACCCGCCGACTACTCGCTCAGTCCCGCGAGGACAGCGAGCGTGCGACGAGCCTGAGAGACGTTGCGCTGCCCGCGGAGCAGGGCGAGCTCGTGCCGGGCTCGCTCCACGTCGAACCCGGCCGGCAGCAGGGATGCGACCAGGGGCAGCGCCAGGTCGGGCGGCAGCCAGCGCGCGAGGTCGGTCCCGGTGCGCTGCACGGTCGTGACCCGTATCGCCGCGATGCGCTCGACGTCCGCAGGCCCCAGCTCGGCCTCCGCCGAGACGCGCAACGGGTGCGGAGAGGTGTGCCGGCACCCGCGTCCGACGAGCACCTCGAGGCGCTCCGGCGCCGGACGGCCCACGTGCACCCACAGGGCGGTCCGGCGGCCGACGACGGCCCTGGGCGGGACGAGCGCGGCGACGGCCTGGGCGCGCAGCCGGGCATCGGGAGCGGTGTCGGCGGCGACCGCGACATCTCCCCACACGTGCAGCAGGGCTCCGTCCCGGAGCTGACCGTGCCACGCGCTGGCGGGGATCGCTGCTCGGTGCACGACGGCGGGCGGGCGGGCCGGCGAGCGCGGCCGGTAGGGGGCCAGGTTCATGCACGCAGGATGCCCCTGCTGGAGTGCTCCGTGCCGAGGGCCCTGTGGACGACGAAGGCCCGCCCCCTGCGGGGACGGGCCTTCGAGGTCGGACGCGGGTCAGCCGCGCGCGTCGCTCGCTGCGCGCTGGACCTGCTCGAGCCACGACCGGCGGGCGTCGAGCGCGGCCTGCGCGTCGGCGATCTTCCGCTTGTCGCCGGCGGCCTTCGCCTTCTCGAGGTCGGCCTCGAGGCCGGCGATCGCCTGCTCGAGCTGGGCGGCTGCACCCTCGGCGCGCGCACGCGTCTCGGGATTGCTGCGCGTCCACTGCGCCTGCTCGGTCTCGCGGATCGTGGTCTCGACCGCCCGCAGGCGCGCCTCGACACGCTGGACGTCGGCGCGAGGGACCTTGCCCGCCGACTCCCAACGGTCCTGGATGCCACGGATGGCCTGCTTCGCAGCGTTGAGGTCGGTGATCGGCACGAGTGCCTCGGCCTCGACGAGCAGGGCCTCCTTGACCTCCAGGTTGGCGCGGTACTCCTCGTCGGTCGCGGCGTTCTGGGCGTCGCGCGACGCGAAGAACGCGTCCTGCGCAGCGCGGAACCGCGCCCACAGGGCGTCGTCGTCCGAGCGGCTCGCGCGGCCGGCCAGCTTCCACTGGGCCATGAGGTCGCGGAACGCTCCCGCCGTGGCGCCCCAGTCGGTGCTGTGCTGCAGACGCTCGGCGTCCGCGACCAGCTTCTCCTTGGCGGCCTTGGCCGACGAGTTGCGCTGCTCGAGCTCGGCGAAGAAGTGCCGACGCTCACGGTCGAACGTGGTCCGCGCGTGGCTGAACCGCTTCCAGAGCGACTCCTCCGTCGGGCGGTCGAGGCGCGGGCCGTTGCGCTGCGCGTCCTTCCACTGGTCGAGCAGCAGTCGCAGCTGCTCGCCGGCGGGACGCCACTGGATGCGGCTCGGCTCGGTCTCGGCGATCTTCTCGGCCGCCTCGACGATCGCGGTGCGCGACTCGACCGCGACCGCGCGGGCCGCCACACGCTCGGCCTCGGCGGCGACGCGACGCTCGGCCGCGACGGCCCGCAGCCCGTCGAGGCGAGCGCGCAGGCCGTCCAGGTCACCGACGGCGGCGGGCTCGGCGAGCTCGGTGGTCAGGCGCGCGAGCGTCTGGTCGATCTCCTTGACGGACAGGTCCGTGGCGGTCAGGCGTGCCTCGAACAGCGTCACCTTCGCCTGCAGGTCGAGGAACCGGCGCACGTAGAGCGCGAGGGCCTCCTGCTGGGTGGCGCCGGGGAACTGGCCGACGACGCGCTCGCCCGCGGCCTCGCGGACCGAGACGTTGCCCTCGTCGTCGACGCTGCCGAACGTCGCGGCCAGCGCGGCCTCGGCGGCGTCCGCCGGGGGCGGCACCGGAGCGGAGGCCGTGGCGGGCGCCGGCGTGGCCGGCGGGTGCGGGACCGGGATCGCGCCGCCCGGGCGGGGGCGGGGGACGGGCCGGGGAGTGGGTGCGGGCGCGGCGGGAGCCTCGTCGGCGGCAGGCTCGTCGGCGATCGGCTCGTCGGCGGCGGGCGCAGCAGGCTCGGCGGCAGGCTCGTCGACGACCTCGTCGACGGCCGGCGCATCGGGCGCGTCGACGGCGGGCACCTCAGCGGCAGGCTCTTCCACGGCCGGAGCCTCCGCGGCGGGGGTCTCAGTCACGGGAGCCTCAGTCACGGGAGCCTCGACCTCGGCGGTCTCGGGGGTCGCGGTCGCGGGGGTCGCGGTCTCGGCCACGACAGCCTCGTCGGCCACGGTCGGCTCGTCGGGCGCCTGCCCGTCGGAGCCCTCGTCGGGCACGGTCGGCTGGTCCGGGGTCTGTGTCACTTGACCTTCACTCCCTCGATGATGACGTCGTGCACCGGGGACTCGGTCCCGTCGGTGGTGCCCGCGTCGGCGATGGCCTTCAGCACGTCCTGACCTGACGTGATCTGGCCGAACACGGTGTATCCGCCCGCAGTGTCTGCCGGGATGGTGCTGTCCTTGTAGACAAGGAAGAACTGGCTGCCCATGGAGCTGCCGTCGTTGCCGACGCGTGCCATGGCGATGGTGCCCGCGGGGTAGACCCCGTCGGCGGGGCCGTTCTCGATCGGGCCCCACGTGTAGCCCGGGCCGTCGGTGCCGGTGCCGTCGGGGGAGCCGCACTGCAGGACGTAGATGCCGCTCGTCGTGAGGCGGTGGCACTTCGTGCCGTCGAAGAAGCCCTTGTCCGCGAGGCTCACGAAGTTCGAGACGGCCTGCGGGGCTGCCAGGCCGTCGAGCGAGATGCCGATGTCACCCTGCTTGAGGGCGATGTCGCCGGTCCACGTGCGGGCCTCGGCGAGCGCGGGGTCCGGGGTGAGCGGGTCGCGCGTCGCGGTGGGGGCGGGGCTCGGGACCGCGGTGCTCGGGGCGGCGGGCGTCTCGGTGCCGAAGGCGGAGGAGGGGGCGGCGTCGTCCTTGGTTCCGTTGATCACGGCGACGACCGCGACGACCAGGACCAGCGCACCGAGCACGGAGCCGACGACGATCCGCTGGCGGCGGCGCGCGGCACGGTGCTCCGCCTGGCGCTGCTGCCACTTCTCGTACCGGCGCTGCTCGTACTCGCGCTCGCGCTTGCTCGACACCCCTGCTCCTTGCTGCGTCGTGACCGTGTCGTGGGGAACGGCAAAGCACATGCCGCACCGCACGGGGAACCTCGGACAGTCTAGGCAAGCCACGGGCCGCCGCCGCCAGGGGAGGGCGCGTGCAGGTCACAGTCCCGCATCACCTGCGGGTACGGTCGCACCATGGAGGTCCTCTCAGTCGTCTCGTCCGTGTTCGGTGCCCGATGCACGGTGGTGGTGGCCGACGACCGGTCGTGCGTCGTCGTCGACCCCGGTGTCGGTGTCACCGCCGAGGTCGTCGCCTACGTCCGCGCGAACGGCCTGACCCCCGTCGCCGTCCTGGCCACCCACGGCCACGTCGACCACACCTGGGACGCGGCCGACCTGTGCGCCGCGCTCGACGTCCCCCTGCACGTGCACGCCGCCGACGAGCACCGGCTGCACGACCCGTTCGGGACCCTCGGACCGCTGGGCTCGGCCTCGCACGCCCCCAGCGGCCCACTCGGCCAGGCGATCGCCGCAGCCGGCCTCGACCCAGCGGCGTACGCGACGCCGGCCGACGTGCGCACGTTCGGCTCGATCGACGGCGCCGGCCGCGACGACGACGTCGAGCTCCAGCTCGGCGGGACGCGCATCGTCGCCCGGCACGCGCCGGGTCACACCGAGGGCTCGACGCTGTACCTGCTCGAGATCGACGGCGAGGCCGTCGCGTTCACGGGTGACGTCCTCTTCGCGGGGACGATCGGGCGCACCGACCTGCCCGGCGGCGACGAGGCCCGCATGGCCACGACCCTCCGGGAGGTCTGCGGCGCGCTCGACCCGGCGACGGTCGTCGTCCCCGGTCACGGCCCGACGACCGACATCGCGACCGAGCTCGCGCGCAACCCCTACCTCTGACGGACACGCGGACGAGCGCGCCGCCGCGTCTGGAAGGATCGGGCGCATGGCGCGACCGACCCCCCTGTCCGGATTTCCCGAGTGGCTGCCCGACGGGCGCATCGTCGAGCAGCACGTCCTCGACGTGCTGCGCCGCACCTTCGAGCTGCACGGGTTCGCCGGCATCGAGACGCGCGCGGTCGAGCCGCTCGAGCAGCTCCTGCGCAAGGGTGAGACCTCCAAGGAGGTCTACGTGCTGCGCCGGCTCCAGGAGGACCCGGACGCGCCGCCCGAGCGCGGTGGCCAGCTGGGCCTGCACTTCGACCTGACCGTGCCGTTCGCGCGCTACGTGCTCGAGAACGCCGGACACCTCGCGTTCCCCTTCCGGCGCTACCAGATCCAGAAGGTGTGGCGCGGCGAGCGCCCCCAGGACGGGCGGTTCCGCGAGTTCGTCCAGGCGGACATCGACGTCGTCGGAGCGGGGTCGCTGCCGTACCACGTCGAGGTCGAGATCCCGCTGGTCATCGCCGCGGCGTTCCGCGAGCTGCAGGCGATCGGGCTGCCACCCGTGCAGATCCTCGTGAACAACCGCAAGGTCGCCGAAGGCTTCTACCGCGGTCTCGGCCTCGAGGACGTCGAGGGCGTGCTGCGTTCGATCGACAAGCTCGACAAGATCGGGCCTGCCAAGGTCGCCGCGCTGCTGGTCGCCGAGACGGGCGCGTCCGACGAGCAGGCCGCGGCCTGCCTCGAGCTCGCGTCGATCCGTGGCGCCGACGAGTCGGTCATCGACCGGGTGCGGGACCTGGCCGCTGCGCGCGGTGCCGCGCACGAGCTGCTCGACGAGGGTCTGGTCGAGCTCGGCGCGCTGGTCGGCGCGGCCGCCGAGCGGGCGCCCGGCGTGGTCGTCGCCGACCTCAAGATCGCGCGCGGTCTCGACTACTACACCGGATCGGTCTACGAGACGATCCTCGTCGGGCACGAGCAGCTCGGCTCCATCTGCTCGGGCGGCCGCTACGACACGCTCGCGACCGACGGTGCGAACAGCTACCCCGGCGTCGGCCTCTCGGTCGGGGTCTCGCGCCTCGTCTCGCGCCTGCTGAGCGCCGGGCTGGTGCGTGCGACGCGCTCGGTGCCCAGCGCGGTCCTCGTCGCGGTGACGAACGAGGACCAGCGCCACCGCTCCGACGCGATCGCCGACACCTTGCGTGCGCGCGGCATCCCCGTGGAGGTCGCCCCGGCCGCCGCGAAGTTCGGCAAGCAGATCCGGCACGCCGACCGTCGGGGGATCCCGTTCGTGTGGTTCCCGGGTGAGACCGACCCCGACGGCGCCACCGGCGCGGACCAGGTCAAGGACATCCGCTCCGGCGAGCAGATCGAGGTAGACGCGCAGGTCTGGGCGCCGGCTGAGGACGACCTGTGGCCCCGGGTGGTCGCCGCGACCCCGTGATCCGGCTCGCCCGCCGATCGGGTGACATGTGCCCGGGACGACGGACTCGGTAGGCGTGTCCGAATGGTGCTGTTTATAGTTCCATCCGATCGCACTGGCCGAAAGGCTTCGAGACGGGGGACTGATGGCGACCGATATCGGCAAGGCATCGCAGCAGGACGGTGTCACCGAGCGTCGTCGGGCGCGTGAGGCCCGGGGGCTCGGCCCTGCGGGCGGAGCCCCCGCCGGGGTCAGGCTGCCGAAGGCGCCGCGTGAACGACGACCGCTGCTGGCCGTGCTGGCCGTGCTGCTCATCGTGGGCGGGGCGGCGATCGCCGGGCTGCTCGCGCTGCGGCAGGACTCGCGGATCCCGGTGCTGGCGCTGTCGAACGACGTCGCGGCGGGCACCGCGATCTCCGACGGCGACCTCGTGACGATGTCCGTCGCCTCGGAGGGCACGCACCTCGTGGCCGCCGCGGACAAGGACCAGGTGGTCGGCCGCTTCGCACGTGTCTCGCTCGTCTCGGGCCAGCTGCTCGACACCACGATGCTCACCGACACCGCGCCCCTGCAGCCGGGGTCGGTCGCCGTGGGCGCCGCCCTGGCGGACGGCCGGATGCCCGCGAGCGGGCTCCAGCCCGGTGACGTCGTCCAGCTCGTCCAGGTGCTCGACGGCAAGGGCACCGTGCTGGTGCCGGATGCGGCGGTGAGCTCGGTGCGCACGAGCGACTCGGTGAACAGCGGCGGCACGGTCGTCACGCTGATCGTGGACCAGGCCGCCGGCGCCCAGGTCGCGGCGGTCGCCGCGGACGGCTCGCTCGCCGTCACCCTCGTCTCCCGCGGCACACCCGTCGGCGCGCAGGCCGGGACGGACGGCTGACGTGCTGGTCACCCTCGCCTCCGCCAAGGGCTCCCCGGGAGTCACGACCACGGCGCGCGTGCTCGCGTCGGTGTGGCCGCAGGACGTCGCCCTCGTCGACGCCGACCCCGCGGGCGGCGACGTCGCGCTCTGGTCGCCTGCTCCGGACGGCACCCCGCTGGACCCGGACACGGGTCTGCTGACGCTCGCCGTCGAGGCCCGACGAGGCGTCGCGTCCCTCGGGCCGCACCTGCAGACGATCGACGGGGGCCTCGACGTCGTGTGCGGCGTGCAGTCGCCCGGGCAGCTCGCCGGCATGGGGCCGGTCTGGCCGTCCCTCGCGGGTGTCCTGCGCCAGCACCCCGGCACGGTCATCGCCGACGTCGGGCGACTGACGCCCGACAGCCCGGTGCTGCCGCTGGTGCTCGACTCCGACGCGCTGGTGTTCGTCGTGCGCCCCACGATCGAGGGCTACGCCCACCTGCGCGAGCGCCTGCGCTGGCTGTCGACGGTCGACAGCGGCATGCGCCCGATGCCCGCGCTCGGCGTCATCGCCGTGACCGAGGCTCGCGACACGGGCTCGCTGCGCGACCTCGAGCTGCTGCTCGGCCACGCCGGGCTCTCCGTCCCGGTGCTCGGTGCCGTCGGTGTGGACCAGAAGTCGGCCGACGTGGTGGCCGCGCGGATCGCCCGCGGCATCGACCGCTCGCTGCTCGTGCGCTCGGCGCGCCAGCTCGTCGGGCCGCTGCGTGCGCTGGGCGAGTCCCGCCAGCACGTGGCCGCCGGCCTGCTGGGGAAGGGGGCCCTGTGAGCCTCGACCAGATGCTCGTCCGGCGCCTGCGCGAGGAGGTCGCCGACGTCCTGGCCCGCCAGCGCCGCGACGACGCCGCCGCCGGGCTGCCCGCGATGTCCGGCGAGGACGAGCGGCAGTTCGCGCGTGCCGTCATCGCCCGCGTGCTCGACGCGCACGCCCGCGGCGAGATGGCCTCGGGACGCACGCCTCCCACGCCGCAGGACGAGGAGGAGATCTCCGCCGGCATCCACGCCGCGCTCTACGGCGTCGGCCGGCTGCAGCCGCTGCTGGACGACCCCGACGTCGAGAACGTCGACATCAACGGGTACGACAACGTGTTCGTGCAGTACGGCGACGGGCGCGAGGAGCGCTGGGGTCCGGTCGCGGAGTCCGACGACGAGCTCGTCGAGCTCGTGCAGATCCTCGGCGCGTACTCGGGCCTGACCAGCCGGCCGTTCGACGCCGCGAACCCGCAGCTCGACCTGCGCCTGCCCGACGGCAGCCGCCTGTCGGCCGTCATGGACGTGTGCGCGCGGCCCTCGATCTCGATCCGCCGCTCGCGCCTGTCGCGCGTGCACCTCGACGACCTGGTGCGCTTCGGCTCGGTGACGCCCGACGTGGCCGCGTTCCTGTCGGCTGCGGTGGCCGCCCGCAAGAACATCATGATCGCCGGCGCGACCAACGCCGGGAAGACGACCATGCTCCGCGCGCTGGCCAACGAGATCGGGCCGGAGGAGCGGCTCATCACCGTCGAGCGCGCGCTCGAGCTCGGTCTGGGCCAGTTCCCGGACCTGCACCCGAACGTCGTCGCGTTCGAGGAGCGGCTGCCGAACTCCGAGGGCAACGGCGCGATCATGATGTCCGAGCTCGTGCGCCGCAGCCTGCGCATGAACCCGAGCCGCGTCATCGTCGGCGAGGTGCTCGGCGACGAGATCGTCACGATGCTCAACGCCATGAGCCAGGGCAACGACGGGTCGCTGTCGACGATCCACGCCAACAGCTCGATCGAGGTGTTCAACCGCATCTCGACCTACGCGATCCAGTCGGTCGAGCGTCTGCCCGTCGAGGCCACGATGATGCTCATCGCCGGCGCCATCGACTTCGTGGTTTTCGTCCAGAAGCAGAACGACTACCTCGCCGGCGGGCGCCTGCGCCGGTACGTCGCGAGCATCCGCGAGGTCAACGGCGTCGACGGCCGCGTGCTGTCCAGCGAGGTCTTCGCGTCCGGCCCCGACGGCATCGCGGTCGCCGCGGCGCCGATCGCGTGCCTCGACGAGCTCGTCGCCGCCGGGTACCAGCCGTCCTACGCGCTGGGGGGCGCGCGGTGATCCCGCTCTCCACCCTCGCGATCATCGCGCTCGGGGCGGTCGTCGGCGCGGGCATCCTGCTGCTCGTCGTCGCGATCACGGGGACCGAGCCCAAGCCGCCGTCGGTCCGCCGGGGCGGGGCCAGCTCGCTGCTGCGCGCGCGCAAGCGGCTCGTCGTCGCGGCGGTCGTCGGCCTCCTGACGCTCGTGGTGACGCAGTGGCCGGTCGCTGCCGTCGGCGCGGCGCTCTTCGCCCTGGCCGCGCCGTCGCTGCTCGGCGGTGCCAAGGCGGAGCGCGAGCAGACAGCTCGGCTCGAGGGGCTCGCCTCCTGGACCGAGTCGCTCCGCGACACGATCGCCGGCGCGGTCGGCCTCGAGCAGGCCATCCCCGCGACCGTCTACGCCGCGGCGCCCGCGATCCAGCCGCAGCTGCGCCTGCTCGTCGACCGCCTCCGCGTGCGCGTGCCCCTGGCCACCGCGCTGCGCGGGCTGGCCGACGACCTCGACGACCCGAGCGCGGACCTCGTCGTCGCCGCTCTCGTGCTCAACGCCAAGCTGCGCGGCCCGGGCCTGCGCCAGGTGCTCACGTCGCTGTCGGACGCCGCGCGCGCCGAGCTCGAGATGCGCCAGCGCGTCACGGCCGGGCGCAGCTCGACGCGTCGCTCCGCGCAGATCGTCACGGTCTTCTCGCTCACCATCATGACCGGCATCACCCTGGCTAACCCGGAGTTCGTCGAGCCCTACGACTCGGCGCAGGGCCAGGTCGTGCTGCTGGTCATCGCCGTGCTGTTCGCGGCCGGGTTCTGGTGGATGAAGCGCCTGTCCGGCGTGGACATGCCCGCGCGGTTCCTCGTCGAGGAGGACGCCCGATGATCCTCATCCTCCTCGCCGGCGCGGTCGTCGGCCTCGGGATCCTGGTCCTCGTCCTGACCGTCGCGCCGCCGCGCACCCAGCCCGCCAACGCGCTCGCCCGGCTCGACGTGCGGCGCCAGGAGGCACGCGAGCGCGCGCAGACGGTCGCCGCCGACCCGAACCGCGCCTCGGACGCCGCGTGGATCCGCACCGTGGGGCGCTCGACCGCGGGCGCGCTGTCCCGCACCGGGATCGAGCTCGGGCAGCTCCGGTCCGACCTGGCCGTCGTGGGACGCACGCTCGAGGCGCACCTCGCCACGTCCGTGCTCGCCGCCGTGATCGGCTTCTTCGTGCCCATCGTGGCTACCGCGGCGGCCGTCGTCGTCGGGGTGCCCGTCTCGGTCGCGGTGCCGTTCGGGCTGAGCCTGGTCGCGGCACTCCTGGGTGCCGCGCTGCCGAGCATCATCGTGCGCGGACGGGCGGCGACCCGTCGTCGGGACTTCCGGCACGTGGTGGGCTCGTTCCTCGACCTCGTCGCGATGAGCCTCGCGGGCGGTCGCGGCGTGCCCGAGGCGCTGCAGAGCGCGTCCGAGCTGAGCGACTCGTGGGGCATGGTCCGCATCCGCAACGCGCTCGGTTCCGCCCGGCTGCACGGGCGCACGCCGTGGTCGGCGCTCGGCATGCTCGGCGAGGAGCTGCGCATCGACGAGCTGCGCGACCTCGCTGCCGCGTTGGCTCTCGTCGCCGAGGACGGCGCCAAGGTCCGCGACTCGCTGTCCGCGCGTGCCGGGTCGCTGCGGCGGCGCGAGCTGGCCGAGTCCGAGGGCAAGGCGGGGGAGAGCTCGCAGTCCATGCTCGTCGCCCAGCTGCTGCTGTGCGTCGGCTTCCTCATCTTCCTGCTCTACCCCGCGCTCTCGAGCGTCTTCACGAGCGGATAGTCGCGACCCGCGTCATCATCGAAGAACCACCTACGACGGAAGGCACCACATGTTCGATCTCTCGCCCCTCACTCCGCAGGGGTTCCTCGTGATGGAGATGCGTCGCCGGTTCGCCCGCGCCCGCAGCACGCAGGACCTGGGTGCATCGGCGATCGAGTGGGTCATCATCACCGGCGTCCTCGTGCTGCTCGCGGCTGCCGTCGGGACGATCATCTACAACAAGGTCAAGGGATCGGCAGACAGCCTCGACACCAACCCAGCGCTGCCGGGTGGTCCGTGACCTGGATGCACCGACGACTGCGTCGTACCGGACGGGACGGCGACGCAGGCGCGTCGTCGATCGAGCTCGTCCTGTACACGCCGATGCTCATGATCGTGATCTTCCTGATCGTCCAGTTCGCCATGAGCTGGTTCGGCAGCGAGGTCGCGGGAGCGACGGCGCGCGAGGCCGCG
>Ga0160439_1000329_pt1 | contig 26136 bp, 25 predicted proteins | sample HID1975M_E0MG_FD_108201 | JGI IMG/M metagenome (GOLD analysis project Ga0160439, IMG submission 108201) | Enriched soil microbial communities from UW Madison campus, WI, USA - HID1975M_E0 MG | ecosystem: Environmental > Terrestrial > Soil > Unclassified | place: USA: Madison, Wisconsin... | reverse complement strand
TCGTATCCGCGCATCGCGCCGCCGCAGATCACCGTGGTGGCCAATTACCCTGGATCGGGGGCTGCCACGGCAGAAAGCACGGTCACCCAGGTGATCGAGCAGCAGCTCACCGGCATCGATCACCTGCTCTACTTTAGTTCCACCTCCGCCTCCTCGGGTCGGGTGGAGATCACACTGACATTCGAAACCGGCACGGACCCGGACATCGCACAGGTGCAGGTACAGAACAAGGTCTCGCTGGCCGAGGCCCGGCTGCCCGCAGAAGTGGTATCACAGGGTGTAACGGTTGCGAAGGCGGGCGCAGGATTCATGATGATGGTCGGTCTGACGTCCGATAATCCGCGCATCGACCGCAATCAGCTCAACGACATTGCCGCATCGCGTGTCATCGACCAAGTGGCACGAATTCAAGGCGTCGGCAGCACGCGTCTGTTCGGCTCCGAGTATGCAATGAATGTTTGGCTGGACCCGGAGAGGCTCCAGGGCTTCCACATGGCCCCCACTGCCGTGCTGGAAGCGGTGCGCCAGCAGAACGTACAGTTCGTGGCGGGCGCCTTCGGTGCTGATCCCGCCCCGAAAGGACAGATGTTTACGGCCACCGTGGGTGCCGACAGCCGATTCTCTACGCCCGAACAGTTCGAACAGGTCATCATCCGCGCCAATCCGGATGGATCGAACGTGCGATTGAAGGACGTGGCCAGGGTCGAGTTCGGCCCACAGAACTACGGTTTTGACACCCAGTGGAACGGCAAGCCGCTGGCGACGTTCGGCATCCAACTGTTGCCGGGAGCCAATGCCCTGGAGACGGCCGAAGCGGTCAAAGCCAAAGTGAAGGAACTCTCTGCGACCTTCCCGGACGGGGTTAGCTGGTTCCTCCCCTACGAGACCACCACCTTCATCAAGGTATCTATTGAGGAGGTGTTCCACACCCTGCTCGAAGCCGTGGTGCTCGTATTCCTCGTAATGTTGGTGTTCTTGCAGAACTTCCGCGCCACCATCATTCCTACGCTGGTGATCCCGGTTGCGCTGTTGGGGACGTTCATCGGCCTGGCAATGTTCGGCTACACGGTCAACCAGCTGACGATGTTCGCTCTGGTGCTCGCAATCGGCATCGTGGTCGACGACGCCATCGTTGTGATCGAGAACGTCGAGAGGATCATGGCGGAGGAGAAGCTTCCGGCCAAGGAAGCGACCGAAAAAGCAATGCAGCAGATCACTGGTGCAGTAGTGGCAATCACGGTGGTGCTGGCGGCAGTCTTCATTCCTTCGGCGCTTCAGAGCGGCGCAGCCGGCGAGATCTACAAGCAGTTTGCGGTCACAATCGCCCTCGCAATGGCCTTCTCCGCCTTCCTGGCGCTGGGATTCACACCTGCGCTGTGCGCCACCATGCTGAAGCAGCACACGCATGACGCGCACGAGAAGAAGAACATCATCTTCCGTGGTTTCGAGTCTGTATACAGTCGGCTTGAAGGCGGATACGTGCGGCGTATTGCCAGCGTCATATCGCATGCGCCGCGTTGGATGGTGGTCTTCGTGGCGCTGGTCGTGGTGACCGGGGTTCTGTTTACGCGCGTTCCCACCAGCTTCCTCCCCCCAGAAGACCAGGGCTATGCGATGACCATCGTGCAGCTCCCACCGGGATCCTCGCTGCCGATGACACGCGGGGTGTTCAAGCAGGTTCGCGAGGCGACCGAAGGCCTGCCGGAGTACGAGGGTTTCCTGGAAATCTCGGGCTTCAGCTTCGTTGGTCTCGGTGAGAACGTTGGCATGGGCTTCTTCAAGCTCAAGCCTTGGGAGGATCGAGATGGCTCCGTGGATGATTTCATCGCTGCAGCCACCAAGTCTGTCGGCAGCATCAAGGGCGCGAAAATCTTTGTGGTAAACATCCCCACCGTACAGGGCTTGGGCCAGTTCGGCGGCTTCGACATGTGGCTGCAGGACCGAAATGGTGAGGGACAACAGGCACTGATCGCCGCGCGCAACGCACTACTTGAAGCGGCAGCAAAGGAGAAGTCGGTACAACAGGTGCGTCCCAACACGCTGGAAAACGCTTCTCAGGCACGTATGACGGTGGACCGGCTGCAGGCGCAGGCGATGGGCCTTTCCATTGACGACATCTACGCGTCGATCCAGCTGATGCTGGCCCCGGTGTATGCCAATGACTTTGTATCGCAGGGCCGAATCAAGCGGGTGAACCTGCGCGCGGATTCCGGCTACCGCACCGGCGTGGAGGCAATGGATCACCTGTACCTGCCAAGCTCTACGGCAACCGATCCGGACGGCTCGACGACGATGATCCCGGTGGGCCCATTGGTCAAGACCGAATGGGAATCTGTGCCGCCTTCGTTGTCCCGCTACAACGGCTACTCTGCGGTGAACATCAACGGTTCTCCGGCGGACGGAGGCTCATCGGGCGTCGCGATGAGCACAATGGAACGCCTCGTGGACACCAGCTTGTCGAAGAGTTTCGGCTATGACTGGACCGGCATGAGCTACCAGGAGCTGCTCGCAGGTAACGGGCAGGTTCTGCTGCTGGTGTTGTCGCTGGTGATTGTTTTCCTGTGCTTGGCGGCGCTGTATGGAAGCTGGTCCATCCCGGTTTCGGTGCTTTTGGTGGTGCCGCTTGGCATCCTCGGGTCAGTCGTGTTCACGATGGCACGCGGGCTTTCCAACGACATCTTCTTCCAGATCGGTCTGATCACCATCATCGGGTTGGCTGCGAAGAACGCCATCCTGATCGTGGAGTTCGCCGTGATGGAAAGGGCTGAAGGCAAGTCGTTGCGCGAATCGGTGATCTCCGCCTCACGGCTGCGCTTGCGTCCGATCCTGATGACCTCATTCGCCTTCATCATGGGCGTGGTGCCCATGGCGATCTCCAGCGGCGCCGGTGCAAATGCCCGCCACGCCATCGGTACCGGCGTCATAGGTGGCATGTTGTTCGCCACCATCCTGGGTTTGGTCCTCATTCCTGTGTTCTTCGTCGTCGTCCGGCGCATGTTGGGCGACTCGATGGACCATGCCGACGATAAGTCGGCCCCGCAATCCCCAAAACACTAGGAGCCATATCATGAGTCAGACGATCAAAGCCGTGGGCACTGATGCTGCAGACCATCCGCTTTCCGTCAGAACGATCGAGCGGCGATCCCTCAAGCCCGATGACGTCCAGATGGACATTCTCTACTGCGGCATCTGCCACTCCGATCTTCACCAGGTCCACAACGACTTTGGTGGAACCACCTACCCAGTCGTTCCGGGCCATGAGATCGTCGGCCGCGTCACAGCGGTGGGTTCGGCGGTCACCAGCTTCAAGCCCGGCGACATTGCAGGAGTAGGTTGCATTGTCGATTCCTGCGGGCATTGTCCTGCGTGCGAGCGAGACCTGGAGCAGTTCTGTGAGGTAGGTACTGTGCTCTCATACAACACGCCGGATCCAGATCTCGGGGGCATGACCTTCGGCGGCTTTGCGCAGACATATGTCTGCAAGGAAGCGTATACGCTCAAAATGCACGAAAGCCTTGACCTTGCGGCCTCGGCACCGCTGCTGTGCGCTGGAATCACGGTGTACTCGCCCCTGAAGCACTGGGGGGCGGGTCCCGGCAAGACGGTGGGCGTTCTCGGTATCGGAGGCTTGGGGCACGTGGCCATACGCATCGCCGCCGCCATGGGCGCAACCGTAGTGGTCTTCACTACGTCAGAAGAGAAGGTGGCCGACGCCAAGCGACTCGGAGCACACGATGCCGTACTGTCCCGAGACAATGAACAGATGGCACGGTTCAAGGGCAAGGTGGATCTCATCATCGACACCGTGTCGGCCCAGCACGACGTGAACGACTACCTGAATCTGCTTGCCATCGATGGCAGCCTGGTCCTCGTGGGGCTCCCGGCCAAGCCGCTGGAAGTCGGGGCGTTCAATGTGGTGAAAGGTCGCCGTAGCTTCGCAGGCTCGAACATTGGTGGCATCGCTGAGACGCAGGAGATGCTCGACTTCTGTGCTGCCCATGGGATTGTCGCGGATATCGAAATGGTGGGTGTCAATCGCATCAACGAGGCCTTTGAACGGCTAGACCGAGGTGACGTCAAGTACCGTTTCGTTGTCGACATGGCGACCCTGGCCTGACCTGATCGAGGCGCTGGCAGGCCGGAGGCCTGCCAGCGCCTGGTCTGGGCTTCAATCCCCTCAGTAGGATGGCGATGCAGCGGTGCAACGCGTCATCCTCGCCGTCGCTCCCTGCATGCGTTTCAACCCCGTATGTCATTGCCCGAAGAAGACGCAGCTGGGGCAGCGTCAGGGTCGTGCCCCGCCACCTTCAGCCGAATGGAGCTGTCAACAACGAGTGCATTGAGCTGGTCGATATTCCTATCGAGCCTGCTGATGACCTCCGCGTTCCACGGCTCATCGTCCTTACGCGGTGCCGACAGCAGGACGGGGGGGCGTGCTGCGGCGCGCAAGGAATTGCGGTAGCAGCTGCGGATATTCCTTCATCTCCAGTGCGGTCTCGAGCAAACCGTCAAGTTGATGCTCGAGTACGGCCAGCGCCAAAGTGGCGCGCGTAGGGAAACGGCGGTAGAGGGTGCCCCTGCCGAGCCCGGCCTCTTGGATCACAGGATCTAAAGGGGGACTGAAGCCCCATTCTGCCAAAGATCTTCCCCGCAGGCCTGCTGATGGCATTCGGCTCGCTGCGATCGTTGATTGCCAAAGTGTCCGCACGACTGGTGGCCTTGGGCTTCATGGCCACATCACTTACAGACCTGCCCGCATTGCGCGGGCAGGTCCTTCTCCCGGAATGACCCTTGGGATTTACATCATGCCCAGCACGGGGTGAGGAGCGTAAGGCGCCTCAAGCGCGCTCAGCTCTTCCTCGCTGAGCTGGATATCGAGCGCGCCGACAGCGTCCTCGACATGCTTCACCGCTGTCGCGCCTACGATCGGGGCAGTGATATGCGGCTTGGCAAGCATCCAGGCAAGCGCCATCTGACCCATGGAGATCCCGCGCTTCTCTGCCAGCTTCTGCACGTTGTCAACCACGATGCGGTCAAGGTCATTCGTGCCGTCCCAAACCCACTTTGAAACTTCGTCCACCTCCACGCGAGGCGTGCGGGTTCCCCATGGGTGCGCTAGACGGCCACCCGCCAAGGGACTCCAAGGCGTCAACGCAATCTTTCGATCCTGACACAGAGGAATCATCTCGCGCTCTTCCTCGCGATAGATCAGGTTGTAGTGGTTCTGCATCGCCACGAACTTCGTCCATCCATGCCGCTCGGCGATTCCCTGCAGACGCTCAAGCTGCCAGGCATACATGGTGGAGGCCCCAAGGTAGCGAACCTTGCCGGCCTTGACGATGTCATGCAGCGCCTCCATGGTCTCTTCCATGGGTGTGGCGGGATCCAGGCGGTGGATCGTGTAGAGATCAACATAGTCGAGACCAAGCCGCTTCAGACTGTTGTCGATCTCCGCAATGATCTGCTTACGCGACAGTCCACCACCGTTCGGTCGACCCGGGCGCATCTCCATCCGGACTTTGGTAGCAACCACGATCTCATCGCGATCCAGCCCGAACTCCCGAATCAGCTTGCCGGTGACCTCTTCACTTGTGCCAAGCTGATACACGTTTGCCGTGTCGAAGTAGTTGATGCCGAGCTCAACAGCCTTTCCGAAGATTGGCTTGGCATCTTCGAAGTCGCGTGCCCAAGGGAACAGCCCGTTCTCAGGCCCCGGCCTGCCGAAGCTCATCATACCCAGGCAGATTCGGGACACATCGGTCCCGGTATTTCCAAGTTTCGTGTACTTCATGACTTATCTCTCCAAGTTCTAGGAAAATAGTGCAACGGACGACATGTCGGCTTACCGACCCTGCCGACCCGCCATGGCAGCCGGGTAGCGCTCGCCCAGCACATGGATCTCCGTCAGCACCGCTTCGATCTGCTCAAGCTCAGCTACACCCAGCGTCAGATCAGCGGCGCCCAAGTTCTCCTCGAGACGATGCACCTTCGTGGTTCCGGGGATCGGTACGATCCATGGCTTGCGCGACAGCAGCCAAGCCAGGGCTACCTGAGCCGAAGTGGCACCACGCGTCTCTGCGATGGCAGTGATGCGCTCCACCAGACTCTGGTTGGCGCGGCGTGCTTCCGCCTCAAATCTCGGGACCACGTTGCGGAAGTCACCATCGGCAAACTTCGTATCTGCAGTAATGCTTCCGGTCAGGAAGCCCTTGCCCAGCGGGCTGAACGGAACGAAGCCGATGCCCAGCTCTTCACAGAGTGGGAGGATCTCGCGCTCCGGCTCCCGCCACCACAGTGAATACTCGCTCTGCAGGGCCGCTACCGGCTGAACGGCATGCGCACGCCGCAGGGAGTCGACGCCGGCCTCGGACATGCCGAAGTGCCGTACCTTCCCCTCGGCGATCAGATCGCGAATCGTGCCGGCGACATCCTCCATGGGCACAGCCGGATCGACGCGGTGTTGATAGAAGAGATCGATGTAATCCGTGCGCAGGTTTCGCAACGAAGCTTCCGCAACCTGGCGGATGCGCTCGGGCCGGCTGTCCAAGCCCTTTGTCGCCACTCCGTCAGTAAAGCCGAACTTGGTAGCGATGATCACCTTGTCACGAACAGGAGCCAGCGCTTCGCCCACCAAAGCCTCGTTAGCTCCTTGCGAGTAGGCCTCGGCAGTGTCAAAGAAAGTGACGCCAAGATCGTAGGCGCGTCGGATCACCTCGATGCCATTCTCCTGGGTGACGGCGGGGCCGTACCCGAAGCTCAATCCCATGCACCCGAAGCCCAGAGCGGAGACGGTCGGACCATTGGTGCCAAGTGTCCTGTAGTTCATGATGTTCTCCTGGTTGAGATGCCTATTAGCGGTCGCTCACGCCGATGCTTTGGCGTACGTACTTTCCGGGCGAGGTAGTCAGGTCGACGATCACACTTGAGAGCGTGTCCAGGTTGATGTCGTGACCTATGAAAGGTTCGCCCTTATGTGTAATTCGGAGAGCCCCTGCAGGTCCACGACTGAACCATCCGGGCCGGACTACCGTGTAATCGAGCGACGATGACTCGACAACATTCGCCGAATCGCGATAGGGGTCCAGGATGCTGTCGTAGTGCTGCCCTGGAACCTCTCCGTAGATCCCCATTGAGCTGATGAAGACCAGCCGCTGCAGACCACAACGCGCCATGGCTTCGACAATGCAACGAGCCTGCGTTGGCATGTCACCGGCGAGGTTGGCGTATACCACGTCATGACCCGGCATGATTCGGGCAAGAGCGTCGATGTCAGTAGCGTCGCCCTCTACGATGCGGACACGTGTCAAGTCGGGGTTCTGCAAGCGATGCGACCGACGCAGATACAGCGTCAGCTCAACGTCGTCGCGCTCCAGCAGCAGGCGGGTCGTGTTTCGCGCCAACTGCCCATTGGCACCGATGATAAGTATGTGTTTCATGGTCCCAGCGTGCTCCTCAGTATTTCTCAGGCGTGTGATGGGCGCGACTTGCTAGGTTCTGCATCCGCTCCAAAGAAGAAATTCGCCGTGGCTCCGCCGTCCATCAGCATGTCGCTGCCAGTGATGAATGCGCCGCCCGGCCCCAATAGGAAGGCGGCCAGCCCCGCAACCTCGTCAGGCGTGCCAGCACGCCCGGCGGGAAGCCTGCGCAACATTTCCTGGTAGAAGCCGGCACGCTCACCGTTCAGTTCGTCATGAGCAAGCGGAGTGACGATGATTCCGGGGCTGATCGCGTTGATACGAGCGCCACGCTCAGCCCAGCGCATGGCCTCGCCGCGCACCCGCAGCGAGTTGCAGCGCTTGGACATCTGGTATGCATGCAGCGTGTCGCCTACACCGCGCACGAAATCGAGAGAAAGCAAGTCCTCCGCGGGGGTCGTTGCCAGGAGTGCGTCCTGCTCAGCGGTCAAGGCGGGCATGCGATACCCCGACTGGGAGGAGATGACCAGGCCAGCTCCGCCGTCAGCCATGATTCTGCCGAACACCTCCAGGACCAAGGCGGTCCCGTAGAGATCTACCTTCAGAATGGCGTCGATGGGTGCCTGGCTCGGAGATACACCCGCAGCCTGAATCAAGGTGCGCACCGCGCCCATGCTGGAAGCACGTTCCGCCACAGCTTCGACGCTCTGACGGTCGGAGATATCAGCCCGCATGCCGACGGCATCGAAGCCCGCTGCGGCAAGGGCGCTGGCGGCCTCATCCGCAGCAGCCTGGGTATGGCTAGTCAACAGAATCCTGTGACCGCTACCCACACGACGAGCAATTGCTTGCCCGATACCGCCGGCGCCGACGGCGACGACCACATTCTTCTGGCGATTTTCAATGTCCATTCACGCCACCTCTCGGTTGTTAAGACTGGTTTGTAGGGCATCACTAGTGCTTGAAGATGCCGGCCGGATCATCGCCACCCCGCAGCTGACCACCGAAGTCGCCGCCATGATCCAAAGCATGGCTGTCGGGCTGCCGTCTGCGTGCCAGGCCAACAAAGCGGTTGGAACAATTCCACTGCCGTACTGAAGGGCTCCGAGCAGCGCCGAGGCGGAGCCGGCCAAGTTGGGTACCTCATCCAACGCAGCAGCCGTAGCACTCGCGGCGACAATCCCATTCATCGACATGAAGACGAAAATGGGGAGCGCGACTGCAATCAGCGTGTCGACACCTAGCAGCATCAATGAGACTGCCACGACGATTGATACGGTCGCGACAAGCGTGGATGCCCGCAGAAGTACGTCAAGCGGAAAGTGGTTGACCAGCTTGCGGTTCACCACACTCAGCAGCATGACGCCGACTATGTTGACCCCGAACAGTAGCCCGTAATGCTGTGATGCGACCCCGAAGTGGCCGATGTATACGTCGGGGGATCCGGCAATGAAGGCGTAAACGGCCATGTAGAAGAACATCACCGCTAACGTGGGCCGTATGAATCGCCCATTTCGAAGCAGCATCAGGTAATCCTTGAACGCCGCGGTCAAAGGCGTCTGTACTCGCCGCTCTACAGGGTGCGTCTCCGGCAGCCATCGAAGCGCCACCAGCAGTACTGCGCCCAGCACCGTCAACACCCAGAAGATCGCGTGCCAGGAAGACCACCGCAGGATCTGCCCACCGAGCAGGGGTCCAATGATCGGCGCAGCAGCCATGATCAGCGTCAATGTGGACAGCATCCGTGCAGCGTCAGCCCGCTGGTACAAGTCACGGACCATGGTTCGCGCCAGCATCGGACCCGTGCATGCACCCAGGGCCTGAACCACTCGCCATAGAATGATCTGGGTGATGGATTCGGAGAGGGCGCACATGACCGACCCAAGCACGAACAACGCTGTGCCGATAAGCAGGGGACGCCGGCGTCCGATACGATCACTGATGGGCCCCCACGCCAACTGCGCGATGGCAAAGCCGATGAGGAACCCAGTGATGGTGAGTTCGACGTCACCGCGGAGGTCCATACGCATCTGCGGCATCGCCGGGAGGTAAACGTCGGTGGACAACGACGTCAGACCCATCAGCGCAGCCAGCAGTACGACCTGGAACAAGCCAATGGAGGGCGCTGTACGCCTTTGCGCGATGACTGCTTGGGGGGACATGTGAACCCCTGTGTCGGGAGGAGCTATAGATTAAGTACCCGATACAAGGGGAGTAAGCCATCAATCCCCAATGGGCTTATCTTCCGAATTCATTAATGAACGCACGCCCTGTCCCAGACGTGAATCTATACTACCCCTAGTCCGCCGCCCTCCATCAGGGCCACGATACGGAGATTGGATTTGTCGGCTGATCAATACTTAAATGCGATTCTCGCGCGGGAGGCCGTCGATACGTCCCTTTTCTCCCCCGCATTCTCGGCTAAGGCTACGCTGACGCCGTTGATCAATGCCTGGGGCGGAAACTTTGTTCAGTCGATTACGCCAAGCGGATCCTTTGCGAAGGGAACGGCGAATGTGAGCGGAACCGACGTGGACCTCTTCATCTCTTTGCATCCGTCCACCTCCCATAGCCTTCGGGACATCTACTTGACGCTCTTCAATGCTCTGACGAATGCCGGCTACGCCGTCCGTAAGCAAGACGTGTCGCTTGGCATCCGTGTGGGCCTGATTGATGTGGATCTTGTGCCGGGGAAGCAGCAAACGCCGCTGACGACGGACCACAGTCTTTATCGAAGCCGGGCGGATACCTGGACCAAGACCAACGTTTGGACCCACATTGACGTGGTCCGCGCCGCCGGCAGGCAGTCTGAGACGAGGATCATTAAGCTTTGGCGGGATCAGAACAGGTTGGACTTTCCATCGGTGTACCTGGAGCTCGTCGTGATAAGAGTTCTGCAGTTGAACTTGGCCTGGAGCTTGTCCGAGCGTGTTCTGGCGGTGTTGCAGTTCTTGGCCAACAACTTCGCGGCGGCCCGAATCATTGATCCTGCCAATGGAAGCAACGTAATCTCTGACGACCTGACGCTAGCAAATAAGCTTGCCATCGAGCGCACCGCGCGAGTCGCGCTCTCGCAGCAGACATGGGGAAGCATCGTCCAATGACAAAGCCATCACTTCCCAATCTTTTGGATCACCTGCATGAGCAGGTGGAGGCAGAACTGAGAACTGCTCGCCTCGCATTGCATCACCCAACCGACAAGGGTGATGCCAGTGAACAGGTCTGGGTCGACCTGCTTACAAGCTACTTGCCCAAGCGCTACGTTGTCAGCAAGGCTCACGTGGTCGATAGTGCCGGAAACTTCAGCCAGCAGATCGACGTGGTCGTACACGATCGCCAGTACTCCCCACTGGTATTTACCTACCACGGAGTGCACTACGTACCTGCGGAAAGTGTGTACGCGGTCTTCGAGGCGAAACAAGAGACCAACGCAGAGACTGTGAGCTATGCGCAGACCAAGGCAGAGAGTGTAAGGCGGCTCATCAGGACCAGCATGCCGGTTCCGACGGTGGACGGCCCCAAACCGGCCAAAGAGCCAGGCCGTATCCTGGCTGGTCTGCTCTCACTAAGCTGTGGCTGGAAACCGCCGCTCGGAGAGACGTTGGCCGACCACATTCACGGCAGAGGTGGAGATGCACAGCTCGATATGGGCTGCATCGCAGATGCGGGTACATACTTCATGAACGATGGCGGGGCGCTGGAAGTACAGGCTGGGCCGCGGTCAGCCACACGCTTGCTGCTCGAGCTCATCGCCAGATTGCAGGAACTAGGTACGGTTCCCATGCTCGATATTCGCAGCTATGCGCGCCACATTCCCTAGGCAGCGCTAGCGCGTGGCACATGGGGGATGTCGGATCGCTAGCCCCACCTTTCATGATCGTCAGTCTGTACGAGTCTTTTCGTGCCCACCTAACACCCGTATCGGAATCTATTACTCTGGTTCTAAGGAAGACGTCCGATACATGGCATCGGGCGACCCGGCGAAGCTAAGCATTGTCAGGTGCGGTCCCTGAAACCTTCAAGAGAGGCTGTTCGTCTAGTGAATACATCTGCGCCCGCCCAACGGACGTTCCTCCGGCTTGCTGACGCGTGGAAGCTAAGTGATAGCGAGGCACGTGCGTTGTTGGGCGAGCCGGACAGCTGGTCTTGTGTAGACTGGAAGCCCGGGACCGTCTGCGAGATGAGCAAAGGTGTGCTACTGCGAATCAGTCATCTGCTCGGTATCTACAGGGCGTTGCATCTACTCTTCCCAGACCCAGTGCAAGCCGATCGCTGGCTTAGACAGCCCAATGCGGCGTCTCCCTTTAATGGGAAGTCCGCAATAGCATGGGCGTGCGAAAATGGTCCGAATGGGGTAGAAGCCTTGCACGAGTACCTGCTCTCCCAAGGCATCGATGACGGGAAGTGTCTAACGGACAGTGGCTAGCTTCGTGCTCTGGGGACCGCAAGAGGTTGCTTGGGAGCAAAAAAGCTAGCTGCGCGGTCCCAATCCGGTGTCTACTGCGCGTTGCAAAACCCAAAGAGTGAGCTGATGACCCCAACAATTCTCGCGATGGATTTGGAGGGAACACTCATCTCCAATGCGGTGAGCCAGATTCCGCGCCCAGGCCTGTCCCCGTTTCTGGGGTACGCGCGGGCAAGGTTCCAGCAGTTGGTGATCTTCACGAGTGTTCCTAAGCCACTGTGCAGGAACATCTGCGGGCTGTTGGTGTCGGAGGGAGTAGCGCCACCGTGGTTTGAGCAGCTGCCTTACATTTCTTGGGATGGAGCGACCAAAGACCTGCGATTCGTAGCGCCGGACGTCGACAAGGTCCTTCTTCTAGACGACCACGCCCCGTACGTTCACCCCGGCCAAGAAAACCATTGGGTGGAGGTCTCACTATTTGGCGCGCCCTACCCGGAAGACGATACAGGCCTGGCCGAGGCTCGGCTCCGAATCGAGCAAAGACTCTCCAGCCGCTCATTTGGCAAGTAGCTTCAGGCGTTAAGTGGGCGACAGCGTGGCATTGGGTACCGAGACAGTAGCAAGAGGGGGAGTTCCACAGCGGGGGAGCATAACGATCGCGCTCCCCCGAGCCTATGCCGGGTATTCGCCTCGCCGAATGGGATGGCGACGCCTACAGTCGGATGCGGCACACCGCCGCGCACCGCGTTGTGAGAGCACCGAATCCAGCGTGCAATGCGTGCTCGGAAAAGGCCAGACTGCGGGTCTGCCGCCACGCTATCCAAGCCCCGATTCTTGCGCACCTCCCCTCCCATTCATCATGAATACGGTGTTCGCTTAGGCAGTTTTACCGTTCGCCAGCGTACGCTCTATCCCGTTGATAATAATAAAAAATAAACGCTACTAGGACGTATTCGTAGTTAGCGCGTACCACTAGGGTCACGATGTTGCATCTCGCTCCCAGAGTGCTAGGGTCCGCGCCATGACGCCCTATGACGCCGAAGTCCGGATAGTCCGGCATAACGCAGGGAAAAGCCCCGGACCGGATGGCGGGATTGCCGGCGTCCCTCTCCCAAACCAATTCTGCTTCTTGGTAAGTCGATCAGACGGCTCCATCATTGAACCGGCGTTCGATTTCATGTGCAGGACATATCTCACGTCGGGTCCGGAAACGAAGCTCAAAGGTAGCGAAAACACTATCGCGGCGAGAGTGTCCGATCTGGCCGACTTCCACCACTTCCTTGATGCACAGAAAACCAAGGTTGCAAAGCTAGAAACCGACACGCTAAAGAAATATGCGCATGATCTGTCTACATCGAAGTCAGCGGCAACAGGGGAGCAGCTAAGCGGTAGCACCATGGCTCGCCGCTGGTCCAGCGTGACGAAGTTCGTCCTGCACTGCCAACAGAAGGGCTATCTGAAGAATAGTATTCCGACGGGAACAAGAACGACGCGCAAGGGAGACGTCGACTACCTCGTCATCGATCACGACCTCCCGGCAGCAGCGAATAGCGACCGACAGATTACGGCATTGCATCCGGAAACCCTGCAAGGGGTGCTCAATGAGCTTGGTAGCCCAGTCATTGAGGTAGTCGATCTACGAGTCCAACTCTGCCGGCCGTCGACGACTGACCGGCTGATGGCTGAGGTAGCGGCGAACGCGGGGCTCAGGCGTACCGAAGTCTGTAACCTCAGAATCACTACCATCAGAACGCACCCTAGGACCGAACTCGATCCCATTTCCAAGCTGTCTATCACCGTGTTGGGTAAGGGGAAAAAGAAGAGAAGCGTCCCGTTCCCAATCTGGCTGCTCGATGCGCTGGAGCGGTACGCGTACGGGCTGCGTGCAGCGGCCGTCGCCATGAGACAGCAGCTGACAGGGGAGCCCGACCACGGCTACCTCTTCGTGCACGCAACGGGAAACAAGCGTTACATCGGAAATCGAATCACCCCGCAAGTTCTTGACCGACACTTCGCTATGGCACGGCAGCGCTACCTGGATGAGCTTTCGAAGCGTGAAGAGCAAATACATTACCAGTTGGCGTCAGCCGAAATCATCACGCCGCATGCCCTGAGGCACACCTTCGCCATCACGACGTTTGTCGTTAGACAGCAGGGCGGCGACGCGTACCCAACGAAGTACGTATCCGGCGTGCTAGGCCACGCAGACACCGACACGACCGAGAGGATCTACCTTCGAAGCGTTGAGGCTTTCGAAAGCAAGATTCGCGAGCGCATTCGCCAGATCCAGGAGCAGCGCCCGCATATGCGCTTGGGTGACAGGGCGGTCGCCGAGTACCTCGGTCCGCCGGAAACCCAGAGGCAATAATGATGGACAGGAGGCAGAAGCGAATCCGAGTTCCCCAAGTGAGTCAGGGGGAAGTGCGATCTGAAAGCTGGAGCATCGCTCGAAGGCCTGGTGCGCTGGTCGTCCACTTTACAAACACGGACGGGACAACAAATCAAGTCAACCTCTCTCGCTGGCTTCGGATGGGTGCGTGTGCTGAGGAATTTGCAGAGGCGTTCGCGCGGGCGCATGCGGGGAGAGCGCAGACCGGGCGATACACCGCAGCCGGCTCCTTCTCATCTGGCGTGCTGAGCTACATGAGGAGTACCGGACGGACATACAACGTCCCCGAGGACTTTCCGCGGACGTTCATCTCTGACCTGAAGAAGCACCTTGAACGTGACTGCAGTAGAACTCAGACACCGGTGCTCCGACCGAACACGCAGAAGAACTATCTGAAATCAATCTCTCTACTGTTGCCTAAACTTCGGGAGATGGACGAGCGTTGGGAGGCGATCGAAGTACCACCCAACTTGTTCTCCCGACCTAAGACCAGCGCGCCGCCAAAATCCATAGATAGGCAGGGGATGGACGAGGCGCTCATTGCGGCAGCCAAAGATACTCTCGACCTCATGAAGAACATTTGGCCCAGGCTGGCTGGGGTCAGGAGAGCGCTGCATGAGTTGAGATCCGGAACCTCATTGCCAAAAGAAACCCCCGAGCAGCATGTTGCCCACGTGCTGTACGACCACGACGGAAACTTTCCGGCGCCTGGGAACCTCAGAAGTGCTGGAAAGTGGGGCGTGGACCCCGATACCTACAGGTACTACCGTAGCCTTGCATACCCGATCGGAGGCGATCTGGTGCCGTGCTATCTGATGCTGGCTTCCTCCACAGGCTTCAACGGCCAGCCGCTCAATCAACTGCAGCTCTCAGGAATTCAGACCGTCAGCGTTCTCGGGCAGGAACGATTGGTACTAAAGTCGCAGAAGAATCGTGGAGGATCAGCGGGACGTCCGGGCTCCAGCAGTACACAGCGCTGGGCGGCGGCCATCAGTGACAATGCGCTCGCGCCCAACAACGTTGTGAACTTCCTGTTGGACTGGACAATGATTCTGCGTGAGTACGCTGCCAAGCCCTTGAGTGATGACCTCTTCCTCCACGCAGTCTCGGAAGGCGGCCGCTATGGAATCACGGGATTTCGGATCGACTCCTACGCCTGCCGCTCGGACAATATTCCAACCAGGATCACTAACTACATTCATGACTATTGCATGAGAAAGCGGGTTAAGTACTGTGGGACCGCAATGCTAAGGCTCGGACTGTCGGAAATAGTTGATGAGGCAAGCGACGGTGATGCCAGAACTCTGAAGAGCCTACTCGGCCATGCGCTAATTGAGACCGGACAAGACAACTACAGAACTACGGATATGCTGCGTAGGAGTAAGGAACACTTGGCCGGTGGCATGGCTGGGCAGCAACGCTGGATCACTTCCGCGGGAAAGGTGGATACCCGCAACAAGCCAAGCTACAGAGACTCGTCTGCGGCAACGCCTGGGTTCATCTGCGCAGATCCCTTTGACAGCCCGATGCAGCACGAAGTCGAAGGCAGGCTGTGCTCTGCCTATGGGCGATGTCCAGCCTGTCCTCTGGCGGCCGCTGACCCCGACGAGAGCTATGCCTTCGCAAGGATGCTGCAGTTGAAGGACGCCTTCCAATCCGCGAAGGACACGCTCGGCATTGTGGCGTGGAAGCTCAAGTACGGCGAGGCGTTCCATGCGTTGACCTCGCGATGGATTCCGGTCCTTGATACGCCGGCCGCCCGCAATGGCGGTATGCACGTCGTCCTCAGCAAACTGCCGCAGTTTGAATGACCTCACCGCTTAGTCTCGTTGATCAATGGAGCACCCCCATGGCCAAGAAGCCCAGGCTTCCTCTCGCGAATGAACGATTCGACCCGGCCGACTGGTGTTTCGAGAGATCCATTGAGGGACAGCAGACTGAGCTCGTCCGGCTCGATTGGGCCTTCGATGTACCAGGTGGGACGAAATTCACCGACCCGGAGCACTCTTACCTCCGCAATCAGCTGGGATCGTTCATTCGCGTCGCCATGGAAGAGACCGCAGGGATTCGGATGGACGTCGGTTCGCTCCCCGCGACGTTCATGGGTATTAGAGAGCTGGCAACTTTCATGGTGAAGAGAAACATCGACTCCGTTGCGCTATTGACGTCAGAGCTGTCCTGGGAATACATCGAGGAGCTAGAAGAGCAGTACATTGAAGGTAGCTTTGACGAGCGGAGGCCGCGAGCATGGACACACTCCGTCGCTTACAAGCTTATCCATCCGCTGACGCAGATCTATGCGGTGGGCGCACAGCTCAGAGCTGAGAACATCGATTCATTGCCAGAGCCACCCTTCGATGGAAAGGCAACCTTCGCGGTGGTGGAAGACGAGCTGGGACTCAAAAGGGGAGGAGGCTTGGCTCCCATCCCGGACCGGGTAGCTATTCCAGTGCTCTCCCGAGCGTATGAGTGGATCGAGTACGGCTCGGATGACGTCATCCATATACAAACCGAATTTCTCCGACGCCGGGCCATGGTCGCCGGAAAGAAGGGAGCCCATCGTGCAGCAGGATATGCCGAGATCGGAAAATTTCTCCGCGACTACGAAATGGCGATCGTGCCTGAGACAGGACAACCTTGGCACGAGTCGCTGTTGCCACGACGCCGCATAGATGACAACGGAAATGTGGTCGAAGTCAGCACCGTTCAAAGCGTTCGCCGTCTCGTACTGAACACAATCGCGGCGGCAACGATCTGTATCCAAGGCTGCACAGGTCTGCGGGCGCACGAGATGATTGGCTTGAAGGTCTCGAAAGTGTGTGATCCGCTTCTCGGTCTTGTCACATTGAGTGCATCTGCTGATGAACTGATGGAGGTCTTCTCAATCAATGGAACATCCCGCAAGCGGGATGCGACCGTACACAGCTGGACAGCCGGCCTTAGGCCTGCTGGAACCAGTCATCAGCCCATCCCCGTGAAGGCGATCGAGGTACTGATTGAGTTGCTTGCGCCGTGGAGGGCGATGAAGGGAAGGGGGGCACACGTCGTAAGCAATCTATTGCTTACGTTCACTCAATCCAAGTCGCTCCCCGCGAGCGCTGGGCAAGTCGGGAGGATGACTGCAATGCGGAGCACGGCGCTTCAACGTGAGTTTGCAGCGGACGTCCTAGTTGCTCGGTATGGAATCAGCATCGAGGAGGCGTGGCAAGAAGTAAGAAGCATCAGGCCACTGCGCTGGCGCAAGACGTTCGCGAACTACGTTTTTCGTACCAAGCCAACTCTTCTCAGCGCACTACGCGATCACTACCGCCATCTGAGCGAGCGGATAACCGAGCGTGGATACATAGGCTCAGATGTTTCCTTGATCGAAGACCTGCAGGGGGAGCGAGAGCTGGAGGCAGCTAGGCTTTTCACTCAGATCTACCTCGGCAAGCCCGTGGGGGCTGGGCCGGCCCACTCAATGGTTATGAAGCATGCTGCGGACGTGGCAGCGAACCTCACGCAGATGGAGGGCGAATCAGTTCTTGATCGAGCAAGAGCATACGTTGATCTGACTGGGTTCAGGATGTGGACAAGTACCTATGCAAGTTGCCTCATCAACATCCTACCCAGCGAGTCAAGCTGCAATCCCGATGCGAGTCTTCTGCCAGGGTGGGAGAAACCCAACTTTGGCCTACGCTCGCCGACGCTCTGCGCCTCCTGCCGGTGCTGCCTTATCCTGCCTGAGCACCGAGATTTCTGGGCGAAGCGAATGGTAGACAATCAAAAGATCGTCGACGAAGAAAAGCAGATGCCAAGGACCAGGCCCGGCAGAACGGTGGCGAGCCAACGAGTAGCACAAAGTAGAGCAATCCTGAAGCACCTCGATGAGGTTAGCGCTTCCGAGTCCGCCGATTCTGTCTAAATGGTGTCACCGTATCGTCCCCTTTTACTCGCGCGCGGAGCCGCGCAACCTCAAGCTGCAATGAGGCGTTGTGGACCTGAGTCAGGTCCAAGAGACGTTTCAAGCGGCGACTCTCCTGTTTCTGAATCTTCAACTCTTCATCCAATGCAATGTTTGCCTCCGCCGCGGAAGCGTCGCGAATGGCTTCAAAAACGTGCGGGAGACGAGAGGTCTTTGATCCAAAGGTAGTTCTGCTTACTCCAGCCTCACGGGCAACCCCCTGGACGGAGATTATGCGGTTCCCTGCAGCGAGCTTGGCAACGTTGTAGGGGTGGACGGGAGCTTTGTCGGTTAGCCGCTTGAGTGCAGCCATTGCCCGCCCTTCTATCGTCCGCGTAGTAGTCTTGCGGAGCTGCTCACCGATCATGTTCGGACCATTGAGAAGCGACATGTATGCCGTGGGTACCTAGAGTACACCCGCGACAGGGCAAGTGTTATTAGGCTGAGCGCATCCGCCTCCCCCTCCATGCCCGACTCTAAAAGGGTCAGAGAAACTCTTCCCGACGCGTAGAACCCCCGCCGGCACAGTCTCGAATCTAAAATTTCCGCTCAAGATGGCGCCGGGGCGCAACGGCACCACACCGCCAAGGGGCACGCGGAACGCGGCAGTCGGATCAGGTCGGTCATCTCCTTTCGCTCCCCGTCGCGAGGCAGCTCGAGCTCCTGCCCATTCGGCCCAAGCGGAGAGCGGAAGCCTGCAGGTCTCGTCCAAGCCTACGAATCGTCATTGCATGTTACTTATCGAGCAGTGGCCGGATCCGCAAGCCAAGCGTTGACGCTGTCCATCGTTTTGCGCTCCTGGTCCGCCTGCATGACGAAGGCTTCTAGGATGCGAGCCTTAGGCGCGTGTAGGGCCAGCACACGCCGGCTGCTGCCCACGCCGAACCCGCCATGGGTAATGAAGGGCACGATGGTCTTACCGCTCATGTCGTGCCGCGATAACAGCGACCGGATGACCGGTGGCGCGGTCTCACCCCAGATCGGGAAGCCCAGGTAGATCGTGTCGTAGCGGGCGATGTCTGCAATGACTGCGCGCAGGGCCGGCTCTACCCCTTCGTCGCGCTCCTGCCGGGCCTGCGCCACGGTTTCCAGGTAGTCGGCCGGGTAGTCCGTCGCGGGAAGGATTTCGAACAGGTCGCTGGGCATGCTGCGGTGGATCAACCCGGCAATGACCCGGGTGTTTCCGGAGCGGGAGAAGTACGCGACCAGCGTCCGCGCGTTCGAAGCGGTGAGGGTGTCCAGCGCCTCGGGTTCTGCGGCTGAGCATCCTAGCGGCAGCGATGCCAGCGCCGCCACTACGGCCCTGCGGCCAGGATTGGGGGAGGGGATCTTCATGGATCCAATGTACGCGCCCACCGGCCATGCTTGCAGGTGCATAATCGAATATCGCTTATAGCCGGAGCGTATCAATGAGTGTGGAGAACTACGAGCAGCTGGCCATGTTCGCGCTGGTGGCGCGCGAGCGCAGTTTCACTCGTGCCGCAGCCCAGCTGGGCTTGTCCCAGCCGGCGCTGAGCCGGTCGATGCGCCAGTTGGAGGAGCGCCTTGGCGTGCGCCTGCTCGCCCGCACCACCCGCAGCGTGTCGGCCACCGAGGCGGGTGAACAGCTGCTGCGGGTGATCGCACCCTGCTTCGAGGAAATCGACACCGAGTTGGCCCAGCTCAACGCCTTCCGCGATAAGCCGGCCGGCCGTCTGCGCATCACCCGGCGAGCACGCGGCGCTCACTGTCATGCAGCCGGTGCTGCCCGGGCATCCCGACCTCAACGTTGAGGTGATCGTCGATTATGGCCTGACCCACATAGTGGCCGAAGGCTTTGATGCTGGCATCCGCATGGGGAGCAGTTGGCCAGAGACATGATCGCCGTGCGCGTCGGGCCCGACCTGCGCATGGCCGTGGTCGGCTCGCCGGCCTGTTTCCAGCGCCACCCGAAACCGAAGTCGCCGCACGAGCTCACTCGCCACAGCTGCATCACCATTCGCCTGCCGACACACGGCGGCATTTACGCCTGGGGGTTCGAAAAGAAGGGCCAGGAGCTGAAGGTCCGCGTGGAGGGCCGACTGGTCTTCAACAACATCGCCCTGCGCCTGGGCGCCGCGCTCGAAGGGCTGGGCCTGGCCTACATGCCCGAAGATCTGGTGCGCCGGCACGTGCAGGCCGGAATGCTGGTGTACGTGATGCAGGACTGTTCCCCCTCGTTCCCGGGCTACCACCTCTACTACCCCAGCCGCCGGCAATCCTCGCCGGCGTTCACTCTGCTCCGGGATGCGCTGCGCTACCCAGGCTGAGCGCTGGGCAGCGTCGCGTCCACGGCGCCGCTGGGTCGGGAAACCGCAGCAATGCTTCAGGGCGAGGGTGCCGGGGCCTTCTCTAAGGCCTGCGCCGCGCGGGCGGACGCGGCGGGGTCGCCGTTGTAGGCGAGAAGCTGGGCCACGTGCTCCAGCTGTGCGCGGGTCAGCCCTACCCGTTGGCTGGCCGCCATGTGCGAGCGCAGCTGGCCTTCCACGCCGGGGATGGAGGCCAGTGCGCCTACTGTGGCCAGTTCGCGGCTTTGTCAGTCCAGGTTGTCGCGCTCGAAGATGTCGTCAAACAGGTGTGTCTGCAGGTACTGATTGACGACTGGTGCAAATGTCATCACCGGGCCCGTCACCGGCGCACCGGAAATACGGGTCTGGTTGGCGGTACCCAACGCGCGGAGCGCCTCGCCCACCGGAATCTCACGCTGCGGCGGCTCACCCGGGGCGTCCTGGATGCCCTGCGTCATGCGCTCATCCACCACCGTCATCAATCGCCGCACACAACGCATCCGGGTGGATCCAACGCAGCCGACGGCAGCCCCACGTGACTGGGACCTGGAAGTCGACGCCCCTAAACGCCAAGAGAGCACCAAGGAGCTTGATCGGTGGCCGGGCACGCAACTACCCGATTTGACGGTGGGATCCGGCCCCTCCTGCCGAGGCGGTCCTACTGGTTGACTGAGTTGATTGTCTCAACGCGTAGGCCGGGTAATCCAGAACTGAGACAAGGCCGCGGACTCCGGTGTTCTAATCGGCTCGATTACTTCTGCCCGGAGGCGATGAAGCACCTTCTGCAGATGCTCCCGACCACCCGCAACGACCGCACATTGAGCGGAGGCAATGGCAAGCACATACGCCAACATGACCTGCATTGCTTGCGTCTCCACGCTGAAGGCCGGCCCGCCCGTCATTCTCCGATTCAGCTGCATTGAGTCGCCGTGCGTTAGCTGATGGAAAGGCGTGATGTCGGTGCCTTTCAAATGCGGCCCGATGTTAGGAATTTTCGAGCACGCGGCCAGCATCCTCGCATATTTCGGAACGTACCCGTCCCCCCGCTCAATGGCAACTGCCCAGTCAAGCGGTGAGCAAAATAGGAAGTACAAGCTTGCTAGCGACGATTCGATGACTGGACGAGTGAGAGCCGCTGCAGCAGCTGAGTGACCAGACTCAACAAGCCCAACTAGGCCAGAAGCCAGCTCAATCGTATAGTCAGCAGCCTTAATGCTTAGGCGATCACGCGGATCGTCCGCGACCATGGCCTGAACCATCTCCCCCAACGCCCGGATGCTTTGCAGTGCCTCTCTGATTCGATTCTCCAATGGTTCCATCGGCTGCTCCGAGGGCGGGTTAACCCGTAGTAAGCTGAAGAATAGCCTGCGCAGGCAGCAGCTTGGTAGCAAAGGCCTTTTCGGGTCCGTGGATGGCTCGGAGCTCTTGCCATCAGCACAGCCTGGGATGGAGGTGGCTGTGTCAGATGCCGCTCCGGAGGCCTAAGCATGCTTCTGCACTTAATCACTCGTGGCTCTTGCGTACCACTCGGTTGGGTCCCTTAGCTGCGGGGGAAATTAGCCGCGAAGGCCAATTGCGCCACGGTAGAAGTCTATACTGCTCTTGACAGGCGACTCGATGCCTATGTTTAGGCTGAAAGCGCAGGCTAACCTAGACAACCAACGGAGCAGCGTGTGCGCGACATCCGGTTTTTTTTAAAGCCTCATTATGGCAAAAGCCACGCCCTTATCATTGGAATCAATCGCTACGTCAACGCTAGTCCACTTGGCTACGCTGTCAATGATGCCCAAGCGGTATACGATAGGCTAACGACGGATTTCGACTTCCATCCTGATAACGTGCAGCTGCTGCTGGATGAGGCCGCCAGCTCGGTGGCCATACGACGAGCATTTCTTCGCTTTGCTGATCAAGACGTAGTAGGCGTAGATGATCGAATAGTCGTATTTTTTGCGGGCCATGGGTCGACGCGACGCGGAGCTCGCGGTGACGTAGGCTATCTCGTTCCGCATGACGCCGAACTAGACGATCTTTCGACCCTGCTTCGATGGGACGACCTTACCCGCAATTGTGAGATCATTGCGGCAAAGCACATGTTGTTCGTCATGGATGCATGTTACGGGGGGCTCGCAGTCACTCGTGCCGTAGGCGCCGGGAGTGTGCGGTTCGTCAAGGACATGCTTAAGCGCATTTCTCGCCAAGTACTTACGGCCGGAAAGGCCGACGAAACCGTCGCTGATGCTGGCGGACCATTGCCTGGACACTCCGTGTTCACAGGACACTTTCTCCAAGGCTTGGACGGAGCCGCAGCTACGGCAGATGGCGTCATTACTGCAAGTGGCTTGATGTCGTATGTATACGGGCACGTCTCTGCAGACGCGGGCTCGTTTCAAACACCGCACTACGGTCACATTGATGGTGATGGTGATTTCATATTCCGGATGCCGCCGGTAGTAGAGGCGGAAGGTACAAGAGGGGAGGATGCTCTGTTCGTAGTGCCTTATCCGGAAGAGCTGACTCTTCGGTTCGGGCTTGAATCCAAGATCGCGCGAGCCAAACACCTGCTCGCACAGCCTGATCGGGCCATTGAACTGCATGACTTCGTCATTGAGGAGCTCAAACGCTTTCTCTCCGCAACGGGGCAAGACAGCTTTGGCCAAGATACTTCGTTCAGCGTCGATGAGCTGACGCAGCGGCTTGCTCGCTATGAAGAGCACACACTTGATCTGTCTGTCATTGAGGCGTGCCTAGCGTACTGGGCGGGGGAAGCCCATCGGCCTGTGCTGCGCAAGGCCTTGGCCCGCTCGGTGGACCGGTTGGAAGCGAGTGGTGGAATGGTCTTGTGGCTGAGCCTTCGTTGGTACCCCTTGGTCTTGCAGGCATACTGTGCTGGGATTGCGGCAGTCGCAGCGGGCCGCTACGACACGCTAGCTGATGTGCTTACCACCGAGATTCGCACTACTGAAGGATCTCGCCCTGCCTTCCGAGCCGTGGCTGATACAATTCTTGACTTCGCCCGCTCGGACGTATTTAAGCGCCTGCCTGGCTATGAGCGCTATCACACGCCGATGAGCGAGTATTTATTTAAGTTGCTTCAGCCTCGGCTGGACGACGCGTTGTTTGTTGGACGTGCCTACGAGCACGTATTTGACGAGTTCGAGGTTCTACTTGCGCTGGCGTCAGCACAGGCTTACGCGAAAGAAAAGCGGAGTGTCTGGGGCCCGATCGGACGCTTCGGGTGGAAGCACCATCAAGTCTCACATGCGCCCTTGCAGCACGCGCTCACTCGCGCGCAGGATGAAGGTGATGAGTGGGCACCATTCAAGGCAGGCCTGTTTGGCAGCGACCGGGACTCATTCATGAAAGCGGCCGAGGATTACAAGGCTGCGGTGGACCGTCTGAACTGGTACTAGACATCAGGCATCGCAGTGTAGGCCGGCGGCTCCGAAACCCCACCGCAATTGGCCTATCAATGGCGCATCCTAAGCGATCTTCAGATTTTGGTCTGCCGGTAGTCGGTACGCCGCTCCTTGCGCTCAAGACCCAGCGGCATGTAAGCCCGGCATCGCAGTCCATGCCCTCGTAGCCACGAGGGCTCGCGTTGCAGGCGTAGATCAGGGGTACCGGAGGTAATGGCATCTGAAGCCAGTTAAGTACGGACCAAAACACCCCATCTACTGGATATAAATTCAGTCATCCAAGGGCTCCTTTAACGTGAGAGTCCACCAGCGCTGGATATCGAGGCCTTTCGGGAGCGGCTCATCCTGCTGGACAGTGCGGCTCCGCCCACAACGCATGCCTGACGACCCGAGTCCCGAACGCCGTCGCTTGTGGGGTGAACGCTAACCTGCCCCACATCGTCCTTGGATAGGAGGCAATGTGGGGGTATTCCGGCGATAGCCTAAATCCCGTCTACGAGAGTGGCAGTGCCAAGGGTCGCAGTGAACAGATTTACCGGAACACATATAATGTTGCTGCTCGTACTGCTTCGCGCGCCCCTCGCACGCCTTCCTCAATCTGTCTCCCGGCCTGGACTTCGAAACCAAGCTGTTTGCCAAGACCAACGCGCCGCAGCTGCTGCGCAAGGAACTCTCGCGGCCCGCCTACACCCCGCAGCCGATCGCCCTGGGCATCAACACCGACGCCTACCAGCCGATAGAACGCAAGCTCAAACTCACCCGCCAGCTGATCGAGGTGATGCTGGAAACCCAGCACCCGTTCTCGCTCATCACCAAGAACGCCCTCGTCGAGCGCGATATCGACCTGCTCGCCCCACTGGCGGAAAAGAACCTGGTCAGCGTGCATTTCTCGGTGACCTCGCTGGACCCGCACCTGTCGGCCCGCCTTGAGCCGCGCGCATCGGCCCCGCACGCGCGCCTGCGTGCCATGCGTCGCCTGCACGACGCCGGCATCCCCGTTGGCGTGATGGTGGCCCCGGTGATTCCCTGGATCAACGATTCCGAGCTGGAAGCGGTGCTCGAAGCATCACGCGACGCCGGCGCCAGCACCGCCGGCTACGTGCTGCTGCGCCTGCCGCTGGAAGTGGCCCCGCTGTTCCGCGACTGGCTCGATACGCATCACCCGGACCGCGCCGCGCACGTGATGAGCACCATCAACCAGCTGCGCGGTGGCAAGGACTACAACAGCGAGTTCGGCACCCGCATGCGCGGCGAAGGCGTCTACGCCGACCTGCTCTCCAGCCGTTTCAAGCTTGCCCGCAAGCGCCTGGGCTTCGACGCGCAGAACAGCCATTGGCCGAAGCTGGACTGCACGAAGTTTGCTCGGCCGCTGCCGCCGTGTGAGGATTCTCCGCAGGGTTCGTTGTTCTGAACACTTGAACTTGGGAAAGCCACGAAGCAGATCAACTGGACTTACCGCCCGCAACTGGCGGCGCAAACCAAGCCGTTTGTCTTCGCCGGAGCATACCCGAACAGTGCGGGCACTGCTTGACGCCGAGCCTTTCAAACTCGGCGTAAACCTCAGCAACGCTGCGGCCGGTCCCATAACAGACTGTGTCTGGAGTGGCCGATAATCCACAGCGTTGATGACAGTGTTCGCAGATCACATCCTCAAAACTCACCCTGTACAAGTGACCCTCAACACATAGCAATGGAATGGACCACCATCTTCCGTGCAGCAGGACAAGTCCAAGTCTGATCGCCTCATAGCGGAAATACTTCTCGACGAAAGCCCTTGCATTGTCAGGGCTGGTCATTCGAATACCGCCCAAGTGTCCATCGTCCAGAATGGCCTTCCAGCCCTCCAGGCTTGGAATAAAGATCTGCTGGCCGTGCTGGTACAGCATACGAACATGAGCACCATCAACGTCCATGCGTTCGGGTATCCAGTTGTCGGACATCAATTGTCGGGCGGTAGGGCACCACGCCCAACGTCACTGGCACGTTACCAGAAGCACCGCGGGGCCAGGGGTTGGGGCTGATGGCTTACGTCTACCTCATACTTGGCGGCGCTGCCCTTATGCTTGGCCTTGGCAGGAGAAAACAATATCAACGGAGCGCGTGATGGACATCGAGAGCTACCTCGCACTCATGCACTTCCACCCCAAGTGGAAAGAGTACGGGCTGGTACCGGCGGACCAGCTGCAACTGCTGATGGAGAGCTACGAACCTGGCATGGAGGATGCTTCCGAACACGACCGCAATGGCGTCTTCCATTGGTGG
>Ga0160439_1000326_pt1 | contig 26227 bp, 24 predicted proteins | sample HID1975M_E0MG_FD_108201 | JGI IMG/M metagenome (GOLD analysis project Ga0160439, IMG submission 108201) | Enriched soil microbial communities from UW Madison campus, WI, USA - HID1975M_E0 MG | ecosystem: Environmental > Terrestrial > Soil > Unclassified | place: USA: Madison, Wisconsin... | reverse complement strand
GTCGGCTCCGTCGTCGGCTCCGTGGTCGGCTCCGTCGTCGGCTCCGTGGTGGGCTCCGTCGTCGGCTCCGTGGTGGGCTCCGTCGTCGGCTCCGTGGTGGGCTCCGTCGTCGGCTCCGTGGTGGGCTCCGCCGTCGGCTCCGTGGTGGGCTCCGCCGTCGGCTCCGTGGTGGGCTCCGCCGTCGGCTCCGGTGTCGGGGTGGGATCGACGCAGACCGGATCCTGGTGGCCCTCGCCGAAGTGCTCGTTGATGTCGCTGATCTGGACCCACCGCACGCAGAACGAGCCGCTCAGCCCGAACGCGGACCACGGGATGTGCGACTTCCCGATCCAATGACCGCTCGGCTGGCCGTTGAGCTTCTCGAGGTGGAGGTTGATGGCGTCGAGGTTCGTGCTCGGGTCGAGGTTCGTGCGCACGTTGATGTGGTCGCTGTCGTCGAACTGGTAGCCGGCAGGCAACGTGATGCCGGTGGCGTCCACGGTGTAAGGAATCGGCGCATCGGAGCCACCTGTCGATTGGTAGCGCTCACCGGTCGAGATCGACGACACGGCGACAGCTCCGGCGGCCGGTGCGATCGCGAGGATGGCAGCGAGTGCCGCTGCGGACGCGGCACGGGGCAGGACCCGAGGCATGGTGGACAACTCCTTCACGGCCCGATCCGCGGTCCTGTACCGCGGTCACCACCGTTGATTGGACGCTTGTCCAGTTTAACCTTTGGAGTTTCCTTTACCTTCCCCTGAGGGCCGTGAAACGCGTCACAGATCCGCGACGTTTCCCGAGGATGCCGGTCCCCCGCGGGCACTCGACGGCTCGCGGGAGCGGACGAGTCGACGGACCCCTCGGATCACCACCGCGAGGCCGAACACCGCGAACAGCACGAGAACGACCGCCGAGAACGCACCGTCGATTCCGCCGTAGAGGGCGTAGAGCCCGGCCGCGGCCATCGCCACGCATCCCCGCGCGATCTCCGAGACGGGTGAGTGAGGCTTCCGTCGGCGGATCCGCCACCCTGAGTCGCCACGTCGCCCGCGGCCTGCCGCTTCGTACCGGGCCGAACGCGGTTGGTCGTCCTCGTAGCCCACGTACGGCACGGCGACCGTCGACTGCGGTGCCGCCGTCGGGCTCGGCCCCTCACTCCCGTGGCTCGATGCGGACCGCCATGCCTCGTCGCCGGCAGGCGGCCACCCGGCGATCCCGGGCGCGTCGACCGCGTACGCCAGCGACGTGGCCGCGGCACGCCCCGCCAAGCGTTGGAGCACGCTCGCAGACGCGTCACGGCGCTGCGTCTGCGTGACCGCTTCGAGCGCGGTGACGAGCTCCCCCGGGACGCAGACGTCCCCCTCGGCGTCCTGCCAGCGCGCCATCACGGCGCGGAGCTGGTCGGCCTGCGGCACACCGTCGTACCGGGAGTCCGTGATGGGTGGGAGCGAGTACGTCAGCGGCTCGTCGGGCCGCCGGAGGCGGACGCCGCGCGGGGCGACCGCAGCTGCGCCGCCCGCTGGAGCGAGCTGGACCTGCGACGTCCACGCGGAGCCGTCCCACCAACGCAGCCGGCTGGTACGACGAGGGTCGTCGTACCAGCCGGCAGCGGGTGGAGATGGGGTGGTCAGAACTCCCAGTCCTCGTCCTCGGTGTTGACGGCCTTACCGATCACGTAGGAGGAGCCCGAGCCGGAGAAGAAGTCGTGGTTCTCGTCGGCGTTGGGCGACAGCGCGGACAGGATCGCCGGGTTGACGTCCGTCTCGTCGCGCGGGAACAGCGCCTCGTAGCCCAGGTTCATGAGGGCCTTGTTGGCGTTGTAGCGCAGGAACTTCTTGACGTCCTCGGTCAGGCCGACGCCGTCGTAGAGGTCCTGCGTGTACTCCACCTCGTTGTCGTAGAGCTCGAAGAGCAGCTCGAACGTGTAGTTCTTGAGCTCGTCGCGCTCGGCCTGCGACAGCTTCTCGAGGCCCTTCTGGTACTTGTAGCCGATGTAGTACCCGTGCACGGCCTCGTCGCGGATGATGAGGCGGATGAGGTCGGCCGTGTTGGTGAGCTTGGCGCGGCTGGACCAGTACATGGGCAGGTAGAAGCCCGAGTAGAAGAGGAACGACTCCAGCAGCGTGCTGGCGACCTTCCGCTTCAGGGGCGAGTCGCCGCGGTAGTAGTCCATGACGATCTCGGCCTTGCGCTGGAGGTTCGCGTTCTCCTCCGACCAGCGGAACGCCTCGTCGATCTCCTTGGTGGAGCACAGCGTCGAGAAGATCGAGCTGTAGGACTTGGCGTGCACCGACTCCATGAACGCGATGTTCGTGTAGACGGCTTCCTCGTGCGGCGTGATCGCGTCGGGGATCAGCGAGACCGCGCCGACGGTGCCCTGGATCGTGTCCAGGAGCGTCAGGCCGGTGAAGACGCGCATGGTGAGCGTCTTCTCCTGCTCGGTCAGCGTGGCCCACGACTGCACGTCGTTGGAGACCGGCACCTTCTCCGGCAGCCAGAAGTTGCCGACCAGGCGGTCCCAGACGTCCGCGTCCTTGTCGTCCTCGAGCCGGTTCCAGTTGATCGCCGACACACGGCTGATCAGCTTCAGCTTCTCGCTCATCGTGATTCCTTCAGGTGGTTCAGGGTGTGGGGCGCGGTCAGAGCATGCACGAGACGCAGCCGTCCACCTCCGTCCCCTCCAGCGCGAGCTGGCGGAGGCGGATGTAGTAGATCGTCTTGATGCCCTTGCGCCAGGCGTAGATCTGGGCCTTGTTCAGGTCACGCGTGGTGGCGGTGTCCTTGAAGAACAGCGTCAGCGACAGGCCCTGGTCCACGTGCTGCGTGGCCTCGGCGTACGTGTCGATGACCTTCTCGTAGCCGATCTCGTACGCGTCCTGGTAGTACTCCAGGTTGTCGTTCGTCATGAACGGCGCCGGGTAGTAGACGCGGCCGATCTTGCCTTCCTTGCGGATCTCGATCTTCGACGCGATCGGGTGGATCGAGCTCGTCGAGTGGTTGATGTAGCTGATCGAGCCCGTGGGCGGCACGGCCTGCAGGTTCTGGTTGTAGATGCCGTGCTCCTGCACGGAGGCGGCCAGCTCGCGCCAGTCGTCCTGCGTCGGGATGTGCACGCCGGCCTCCGCGAACAGCTCGGCAACCCGCGCGGTGCGCGGCTCCCACGTGCGCTCGACGTACTTCTCGAAGTACTCGCCCGTCGCGTACTTGGAGTCCTCGAAGCCGAAGAACTTCTGCCCGCGCTCCTGGGCCAGCAGGTTGGAGGCGCGGATCGCGTGGTACGCGACCGTGTAGAAGTAGATGTTGGTGAAGTCGAGGCCCTCGTCGGAGCCGTAGTGGATCCGCTCGCGAGCCAGGAACCCGTGCAGGTTCATCTGGCCCAGACCGATGGCGTGACCGCCGCGGTTGGCCTTCTTCACCGACGGCACGGACTCGATGTCCGTCTGGTCCGACACGGCGGTCAGCGCACGGATGGCCGTCTCCACCGACTTGCCGAAGTCCGGCCCGTCCATCGCCAGCGCGATGTTCATGGAGCCCAGGTTGCAGGAGATGTCGCGGCCGACCTCGTTGTAGGAGAGGTCCTCGTTGAACGTCGACGGCGTGCTGACCTGCAGGATCTCCGAGCACAGGTTGGAGTGCGTGATCTTGCCCTTGACGGGGTTGGCACGGTTGACCGTGTCCTCGAACATCACGTACGGGTAGCCCGACTCGAACTGCAGCTCCGCGAGGGTCTGGAAGAACTCGCGCGCGTTGATCTTGGTCTTGCGGATGGACGCGTTGTCGACCATCTCGTAGTACTTCTCGGTGACGTTCACGTCCGCGAACGGCTGGCCGTACACGCGCTCGACGTCGTACGGCGAGAACAGGTACATCGGCTCGTTCTTCTTGGCGAGCTCGAACGTGATGTCCGGGATCACGACGCCCAGCGACAGGGTCTTGATGCGGATCTTCTCGTCGGCGTTCTCGCGCTTGGTGTCGAGGAACCGGTAGATGTCCGGGTGGTGCGCGTGCAGGTAGACCGCGCCGGCACCCTGGCGGGCGCCCAGCTGGTTGGCGTAGCTGAACGAGTCCTCGAGCAGCTTCATCACGGGGATTACGCCGGAGCTCTGGTTCTCGATGTGCTTGATGGGCGCGCCGTGCTCGCGCACGTTGCTCAGCAGCAGGGCCACGCCGCCGCCGCGCTTGGAGAGCTGCAGCGCGGAGTTGATGCCGCGCGCGATCGACTCCATGTTGTCCTCGATGCGCAGCAGGAAGCAGGACACGGGCTCGCCGCGCTGCGCCTTGCCGAGGTTGAGGAACGTGGGCGTCGCCGGCTGGAAGCGGCCGGAGACGATCTCGTCGACCAGCGAGATCGCGAAGTCCTGGTCGCCCTCGGCCAGCGAGAGCGCCACCATGCAGACGCGGTCCTCGAAGCGCTCGAGGTAGCGCTTCCCGTCGAACGTCTTGAGCGTGTACGACGTGTAGTACTTGAACGCGCCGAGGAACGTCTGGAACCGGAACTTCTTCGAGTACGCGTACTGGAACAGCGTCTTGATGAACGTCCGGTCGTACTGCGCCAGCACCGCCGGGTCGTAGTACTTGTTCTCGACGAGGTAGTCGAGCTTCTCGTCGAGGTCGTGGAAGAAGACCGTGTTCTGGTTGACGTGCTGCAGGAAGTACGCGCGCGCCGCCTCGCGATCCTTGTCGAACTGGATCTCACCGTCCGCGCCATACAGGTTCAGCATGGCGTTGAGGGCGTGGTAGTCCAGCCCCGTCAGGTCTACGCGGGTATCTGTGACTGTCGCTGCCAAAATCGTCCCAATCCCTCACGGACGCGTGTCACGTCCTCGCTGGTTCCCATGAGCTCGAACCCGTACAGGTAGGGGACGCGGCACTTGGCCGCGATGATGTCCCCCGCGATGCAGTAGGCCTCGCCGAAATTCGTGTTGCCCGCGGCGATGACGCCGCGGATCAGTGAGCGGTTGCCCTCGTCGTTGAGGAACTTCACGACCTGACGGGGTACCGCGCCGCCCTCGTTGCCCCCGCCGTAAGTCGGCACGACGAGCACATAGGGCTCGGTGACGTGCAGGAACGGATCGGTGGGACGCAGCGGGATGCGGGAGGCCGCCAGGCCGAGCTTCTCGACGAAGCGGTGCGTGTTGTCCGAGGCCGACGAGAAGTACACGAGCGAGCCCATGTGCGTCCCCTCAACCTCGGGTCGGTCCTTGGTGGCGACGTGCCGGCGCACCGGGTGCGCGCGGCCCCGTCGGCCAGGGTGTGAACGTCAGGCGGAGACGGCCGCGAGACGCTCGGAGAGGGCGCCGATGCGGTCCGGGCGGTAGCCCGACCAGTGCTCGCCGTCCACGATCACGACGGGTGCCTGCAGGTGGCCCAGCGACATCACGTAGTCGCGGGCGTCCGCGTCCTCGCTGATGTCGACGACCGTGTACTCGGCACCCAGCTTATCGAGGGCACGGTAGGTCGCGTTGCACTGCACGCAGGCCGGCTTGCTGTAGACCGTGATCGTCATCGTGCGCTCCGTCGAAGTGAGTCGTGAGTTCTTGTGAAGGGCCCCTGTCAGCGCCCCTCGCCCCCTGCCGCCGAGGTCTCCGGGGAGCCCGCGCCGTTCCTGCCGAGTGCGTGAGCAAGACACTACACCTTGTGTCTGACACTGCAACGGACCACTAGGTGTTGTGTTACACGAGTGTCGTTTTTCACCCTGTGCGCCGAGTTTCACACTACCTGTGGGCACTGACACGACGCCCTGGCCAGCGCGTTCACGAGCGCGCAACACGACACGCCGCGCGCCGTGCACATGCCGTCCACACCGACACGCCCGTCGTCCCCAGCACCGTCCACAGCGCGCGGCCGACGACAGCACGGGACGAACCCGACGATCGCGACCAACCGCCGCCGCCGTCACGCGGTGGGCGCGGCTCGGCGGGTGCGGGAGGAGGCGTGGCCAGAGCGGGTGTGGCCAGGTTCGGCGCGGAGAGGTCGTGATGGGCGATGCTGGGGCCGTGCAGATCACGACGCTCGGCGAGCTCGCCGTCGACGGCCGGCCGGTGCGCGGTGAGCGGCTCGCGGCCGTGCTGCGCGAGCTGGTCGACGCGCGCGGGCGCACCGTCTCGGTCGGCGCGCTCGTCGACGCCGTGTGGGACGGCGAGCCACCGCAGGACCAGACGGGCGCGATCCAGGCCCTGGTGTCCCGCCTGCGCCGCACCGGCGTGCCGATCCTCGCGGCTCCCGGCGGGTACCGTCTGGCCGCCGACGACGTCCACGTGGACGCGACCGACGCGCAGGCGCTGGCCGAGCGCGCGTCGGCCGCGCTGCAGGCCGGCCGGGCCGACGAGGCGCAGCACGCGGCCGACGCCGCGCGCGCCCTGTTCCCCGCCGTGCCCGACCTCGACGACGGCGCCACCGCCCGGCTGTTCTCCGACGTCGCGGGGGTCCGCGCCCGGGCCGCGCTCGCCGGCGCCGGCCCGCTGGACGGCACGGACCTGCACCGCCTGGTCACGCGCACCCCGCCCGACGAGCCCGCGCTCGCCGTCCTGGTCCGCGTGCTCGCGGCGCAGGGGCGTGACGCGGAGGCGCTCGAGCTCGTCGACCGCGTCCGCTCCGAGCTCGCCGACCGCTACGGGGCGGACCTGTCCCCCGTCGTCGTCGACGCGCACGTGGCACTGCTGCGCGGTGAGCTCGCGCCCCGCAGCGAGCCCACGCCCGCGGTCCCCGTCGCCTCGACCCACACCACGGTCGCGATGCCCGCGGCCTGGCGCCGGTCCACCACACCCCTGCTGGGCCGCGACGACGACCTGACCGCGGTGCTGCGTGCCGTCGACACCGCCCCGCTCGTGACGCTCGTCGCCACGGGAGGCGCGGGCAAGACCCGGCTGGCCTCGGAGGTCGCCCGGACGGTCGCCGCGCGCGGACGCTCGGTGCGTGTCGTCGAGCTGGCCGGCCTGCGTGCGCCCGACGAGGTGTTCCCGACCGTGCTGGGCGCCATCGGCGGCATGGACACGACGCCGAGCCGCCCGGACATCAACGCCGAGCGGCGGATGCGGGAGCCGCTCGACCGCCTCCGCGTGGCGGCCGCCGACCTCGACGGTCTGCTGGTGCTCGACAACTGCGAGCACGTCCTGGACGCGGCCGCGCGGGTGGTGGCCGACCTGCTCGACGTCGCGTCGCCCGACCTCGTGGTCCTCGCCACCAGCCGCGCCCCGCTGGGCCTGGTGGGTGAGGAGGTGCACCGGCTGGGCACGCTGCCCGACGCCGACGCGCTCGACCTGCTCGAGTCGCGCGCCCGCGCCGCCCGGCCCGACCTGGCCTGGGACGCGGCGCGGGCGCTCGAGCTGTGCCGCCGCCTCGACAACCTCCCGCTCGCGCTCGAGCTGGCCGCCGCGCGGCTGCGCGCGATGCCCGTCGAGGACGTCCTGGACGGGCTCGACGACCGCTTCGGCCTGCTCGACGACGCCCTGCGCGGGTTGCCGGACCGGCACGCGAGCCTCTGGGCGATGGTCGACTGGTCACGTGAGCTTCTGACCCCGAGCGACCGGACGCTGCTGCAGCGGCTCTCCGTCGTCGCGGGCTCGTTCAGCGCCGAGACTGCCGTCGCGATCTGCGGCGACGCGCAGCCGGCCGTCGTGCGCCGCGGGCTGGCCGGGCTCGTCGACCAGTCGCTGCTCAGCCTCGCCGACCAGGGGCCTGGCCCGGCGCGCTACCGCATGCTCGAGACGGTGCGGGAGTACGGCGAGGCGCGGCTCGACGCGTCGGGCGAGCGCGCGGCCACGATGTCCGCCCTGGTCACCTGGGCACGACGGCGCGCGGTGGCACTGCGCGCGGACTTCGTCGGGCCGGCCCAGGTGCAGGCGTACGAGGCCGCGTCCGACGACGGCGAGGCGCTCCTGGTCGCGGCCCGGTGGGCCCTGGCGCACGACGACGAGCCCGCCGCCCTCGACATCCTGTCGGCGCTGTTCGGGCTGTGGACCGTGCGGGGACTGCACAGCGAGGTCGTCGCCTGGGCGCACCGGCTCCTGCACCTCGACGACCCACGGGCCCGCGCGCGGTCGGCCTTCCTCAACGGAGCGGACTCGGGCCGCCCGGTGCCCGACGCCGAGACCGCGGCCGTCGTCGCGACGTACGTCGGGTTGAACAGCGGCGTGATCGAGTCCGCCCGGATGGGCGCGCTCGGGCTGCGCGCGGCGCGCACGGTGCTGCGCGAGCGGCCCGACGAGATCACGCCGCGCACGCGCGCGCTGGCCGAGACCATGCCGGCCCTGAGCGCCGGCGACTTCACGCAGATGGCGGGGCCGGCCGAGCGGCTCATGGCGTCGGGCGACCCGTACCTGCAGGGCATCGGCCTGTTCCTGCGCGCGGCCGTCCAGGAGAACGACGGCAGCTCCCCGGAGTCCGGCGACGACGCGCGCGAGGCCTACCGCCGCTTCGAGGAGGCCGGCGACCACTGGGGCATGGGGATGGCGGCGCAGGGGCTGGGGCAGTGGATCGGTGGCGGGCTGGGATCGCCGGAGTCCGCGACGTGGCTGCAGCTCGGCGTGCACCACCTCGAGCTGATCGGCGCGTTCGGTGACGCCCGCGGCATCCGCGTGCTGCTGGACGTGCAGCAGGCGCTGCACGGCGACGAGGAGGCGTACGCCCGGGTGCAGACCGTGGCGACGTCCGACCAGGTCGACGAGGGCGACGCCGCCCAGGCCGAGCTGGGGCTGGCGCACATCGCCCTGATGCGCGGCCAGCACGCGTCGGCCGTCGCACACGCCGAGGCCGCGCTCGCCCGCGTCGTCGACCGACCGGTCAACCCGCCGCAGGCCCGCGCGCTGACGCGCGCGACCGCGGCGATGATCCACCTGCGCAGCGTGGGCGAGGACTCGGGCGGCGAGGCGACGGCCGGGACGACGACCGTCGCGGCAACCGAGGCGCGCGCGGTCGAGCTGCTGCGCGCGGCGGCCGACGACGCCGTCCCCGGGTCGGACATGCCGATCGTCGGCGCCTACGCGATGGGCCTGGCCGAGCTCGCGGCGTTCCGCGGGCTGCGCGAGGCGACCGTCGAGCTGCACGCGATCGGCACGCGACTGGGTGCGAACCTGCAGTGGATGTTCGACCCCGAGGGCAGTGGCCAGGTCGCCGCCCTCGTCGGCGACGCCGCCGCGCGCGCCGCTGCGGTCGAGCCGCTGCGGGCCGTGCGCCCCTCCGTCCTGGCCGCGCGCGTCGGCGAGCTGGCCGACGAGCTGCTGACCCGCTGACTCCCGAGATCGGGCTGCTCGGGTCGCGGGTTCCTCGTCGATGCGCGGACTGCAACCCGCGAGGCGACGAGGAACCCGCGCATCGAGGCAGGCGCACCGTGCAGACGGCAAGGAGGGGCGGCCCGCACAGCGGACCGCCCCTCCTCACCGGTCGTCAGACCTTCTTGCGGTACGCCCGCAGCGCCAGCGGCATGAACACCGCGACGAGCGCGACGCACCAGCCGAGCGTCCACACCAGGTGGTTGCCCATGGGGTTCTGGGCACCGCCGATGAACAGCGCGCGCATCGACCCGACCAGGTGGGTCAGCGGGTTCACGTTGACGAATCCCTGCATCCAGCCCGGCAGGCTGGCGGTCGGGACGAAGACGTTGGACGCGAAGCTCAGCGGCATGATCAGCAGGAACATGATGCCCTGCACGGCACCGCTGGTGCGGACCTTCATCCCGACGAAGACGCTGAGCCAGGACAGGCACAGCGCGAACAGGATCGCGAGCAGGCACCCGGCGACGGCAGCCGCGAGGTTGGTCTCGATCCGGAACCCCATGAGGTAGCCGACGGCCATCGTCGAGATGACGACGATGACGTACCGGACGACGTCGCCCAGCACGGCGCCCAGCAGCGGGGCCGAGCGCGGGATCGGCAGTGACCGGAAGCGGTCGAAGATCCCCTTGGTGAGGTCGGTGTTGAGGTTCACGCCGATCGCGATCGCGCCCTGGGCGATCGTCTGCGCCAGGATGCCGGGCAGCAGGAACTGCAGGTACGTGGTGGTCGACCCGGCCACCGCGCCGCCGAAGATGTAGACGAAGATCACCAGGAAGATCGCGGGCTGCAGCGTGACGTCGATCAGCGCCTCGGGGGTGCGCCACGTCTTGATGAGGCTGCGCTTGGCGAGTGCCAACGAGTGGCGGACCATCGGCAGCGGCTTGCGCGCCACGTCGGCAGCGCGCGGCACCGTGCTGGTGCGCGGGGTGGGGGTCAGGGTCGCGGTGCTCATGCGGCGACCTCCTTCGTGACGGTCGTGTCGTCCTCGGACGCCGTGCGTCCGGTCAGCTTGAAGAACACCTCGTCCAGGCTGGGCAGGTGCAGGGAGAGCTCGGTGACGCCGATGCCGGCCGCGGCGAGCCGCGAGACGGTGGCGGTCAGCGCGGTGTCGTCGGCCACGGGGACCGACAGGACGCCCTTGCGGTCCTCGACCGCGCCCGTGACGCCCGTGGAGACCTGCGACAGGATCGTGGCCGTCTCCTCCATCCGGGCGAGGTCGGCGGGACGGACCTCGAGGGTCTGGCCGCCGACGAGGTGCTTGAGCCCCTCCGGGGTGTCGTGCGCGATGACGCGACCGTGGTCGATGACCGTGATCTCGTCGGCCAGCGCGTCGGCCTCCTCGAGGTACTGCGTGGTCAGCAGGACGGTGGAGCCGTCGGTGACCAGCGAGCGGACGACGTCCCACATGTCCTCGCGCTTGGCGGGGTCCAGGCCGGTGGTCGGCTCGTCGAGGAAGATGACGTCGGGGCGCCCGACGAGGCTCGCGGCCAGGTCGAGCCGTCGGCGCATGCCGCCGGAGTAGGTCTTGGCGGGCCGGTCGGCGGCCTCGCTCAGCCCGAACCACTCGAGCAGCTCGGTGGCACGGGCCCGTGAGCCGGCGCGGCCCAGGTCCAGCAGCGTGCCGAACAGCACGAGGTTCTGGCGGCCCGTGAGGTCCTCGTCCACGGAGGCGTACTGGCCGGTGAGGCCGATCGTCTGGCGGACCTGCTGGGACTGCTTGACGACGTCGAAGCCCGCGATGGTTGCGCGGCCCGCGTCGGGGGTCAGGAGGGTGGACAGGATGCGGACGGCGGTCGTCTTGCCGGCGCCGTTGGGACCGAGGACACCCAGGACGGTGCCCCGGCGGACGGAGAGATCGACGCCCTGCAGCGCCTTGGTCTCACCGAAGTGCTTGACGAGGCCCTCGGCCTCGATCACCAGGTCTGTGCTCATGGGTGCAACCCTGCACGCCCCCGCTGACACGCCACCGACACGGGCCTGACACCCCTCGTCGGGCCGCTGACACGGCCCGACGCACCGCGGCCTACAGGACGTGGGCCAGGAAGTCCTGGGTGCGCGGTTCGGTGGGGGCGTCGATGACCTGGGCGACCGGGCCGTGCTCGACGACGGCGCCGTCGGCCATGAAGACGACCTGGTCGGCGACCTCGCGCGCGAAGCCGATCTCGTGCGTCACGACGATCATCGTCATGCCCGACGCGGCGAGGTCGCGCATGACGCCCAGCACCTCGCCGACGAGCTCCGGGTCGAGGGCCGACGTCGGCTCGTCGAACAGCATGAGGTCCGGGTCCATGGCCAGCGCGCGGGCGATGGCGACGCGCTGCTGCTGACCGCCCGAGAGCTGCGACGGGTAGTGCTCGAGGCGGTCCGAGAGCCCGACGCGCGTCAGCAGCTCCGCCGCCCGCTCGCGCGCCTCGGCCTTGCTCACGCCCAGGACCTGGATCGGCGCCTCCATCACGTTGCCGATCGCCGTCATGTGCGGGAACAGGTTGAAGCGCTGGAAGACCATGCCGACGCGGGCGCGCTGGACGGCGATCTTCTTGGGGTGCAGGCGGTGGAGCCTGCCTCCCTCCTCGCGGTACCCCTGCAGCTCCCCCTCGACGTGGATCGAACCCGCGCCGATCTCCTCGAGCTGGTTGATGCAGCGCAGCGCGGTCGACTTGCCCGAGCCCGACGGGCCCAGCATCACGGTCACGGTGCCACGCGGGACTACCAGGTCCACCCCGGTCAGCACGTGGTTGTCGCCGTACCACTTGTGCACGCCGGCCAGCTCGACCATGGGTGCGTTCGGGTCCAGGCCGTCCGTGCGACCTGCGTCGGCGGCGTTCGTCGGCACGGCGCTCACGGTGTGACTCCGTCCAGCGGGCTGGGGTCGGCGGTGGTCCTGGCGGCGTTGATCGCGGCTTGCCGGGCGGGCCGCTTCTTCGGGCTGTGCTCGTCGAACCCGCGGCCGTAGTACCGCTCCAGGTAGTACTGCCCGACCATGAGGATGCTGGTGATCACCAGGTACCAGATGGCTGCGACGACGAGCAGGGGAAGCGGCTGGAAGATCCGGTTGCCGATGGCGGCCTGCGCGAAGTTGAGGTCGTAGATGAACGGCACGGCCAGGACCAGCGACGTCGTCTTCAGCATGGAGATCGTCTCGTTGCCGGTGGGAGGGACGATGACACGCATCGCCTGCGGCAGCACGATGCGCCACAGGATGCGCCCCTCCTTCATGCCCAGCGCACGAGCTGCCTCCGACTGGCCGCGGTCGACGCTCTGCAGGCCGGCGCGCACGATCTCAGCGAGGTAGGCCGCCTCGTTCAGGGCAAGTCCGATGATCGCGGCGCGCAGCGGGTTGAGCAGGTCGGCGGTGTCGACCTGGAAGAACTCGGGGCCGAACGGGGCGCCCAGCGACAGGTTCTTGTACAGGACCGACGCGTAGCCCCAGAACGCGAGCTGCGTGTAGATCGGGGTCCCGCGGAAGAACCAGATGTAGACCCACGACACCCAGCGCATGACCGGGTTCGCCGACCGCCGCATCACTGCCAGGAGCACCGCGAGCACGATCGCGATGGCCATCGACGCGACCGTCAGGACCAGCGTCCAGCCCACGCCGCGCATGATCGGCTGGCTGAACAGGTACTTCCCGACCGTCGGCCAGGCGAACTTGTCGTTCGTGATCAGTGCGTTGACGGCCATCGCCGCCAGCACGACGACAACCGCCGCCGAGATCCATCGGCCGGGGTAGCGCACGGGGACCGCGTGGATCCGCTCGGGCTCGGCCGCCGGTCTCCCGGCGGCGGGTGTCGTCGTCGTCACGGCGTCAGGATACGGACGGGTTGAGCTCGGCGGTCTTCACCGCACCGGCGTCGTTGCCCCACGCGGCGAGGATCTTGCCGTAGTCGCCGTCGTCGATGAGCTTCTGCATCGCCTTCTGCACGGCGTCCGTGAGGGCCTGGTCGTCCTTGCTGACGACGATGCCCTGCGGGGCGCTGGCGAAGACGTCGCCGAGCTGCTCGAGCTGGCCACCGGTCTGCGCGATCGCGTAGGCGATGATCGGCGAGTCGGCGTACATGAGGTCGGCCTTGCCGCCGACGAGCGCCGTGGTGACCTCGGACTGCTTGGCGTACTTCAGCGGCGTGATCGCCTTGTCGCCGGCGTCGGTGCACGCCTTCGACAGGCCGTCGAGCTCCTCGTCCTCGACCGTGCCGGTCTGCACGCCGACGGTGAGACCGCACAGCTTCGAGCCGTCGACCTTGCCCGGGTTGCCCTTCGGCACCGCGAACGCCTCGCCGGCCTCGAAGTACTCGATCATGTTCGCCTGGGTCAGGCGGTCGGGGTTGATCGTGAACGACGAGATGCCCACGTCGTACTTGCTGCCGATGGCCGGGATGATGCCCGTGAAGTCGGCGGTCTGGACGTCGGCCTTCAGGCCCATGACGGCCGCGAGCGCCTTGGCGATGTCGACGTCGTAGCCGACCGCGGTGGTGCCGTCGTCGTCGATGTACTCGGCCGGGGCGTAGGACGTGTCGGAGCCGACGGTCAGCGTGCCGGCGGACTTGATCTTGTCCGGGACCAGCGCGGCGATGGCGTCGTCCTTGGCGACCGACGAGGGGTCGAAGGACGCGGCGGTCGACGAGGTGTCGCTCGAGCCGGGCGTCGCGGTGTCGTCGTCACCCGTGCTGCACGCGGCCAGGGCCAGCGTGGTCGTCAGGGCGAGCGCGGTCAGGAGTGCGGGGCGGGACGTGCGCAAAGGAATCCTCCTTCACCGCGCCGGGGGTGACGCGGGTCCTGGCAGCCGACTGGCGTCGGGTCTGACGCACCGGGGGTGCGCGAGCCGGAGCGTAGTCGGCCGGTGTTACGTCGTGGTAACCCGATCACGCGCCGGGACGGCGTCGGTCGGGGCGTCGCTGGCCTGGACGCTACCGCCGTCGTGCGGCTCCAGCACCTCGATCTGGTGCAGCACGCTCCCGTGCGTGTCGCCGAGCAGGCGTCGGGCACGACGCGCCGCGAGCACCGCGTGCGTCGCCAGCGCCACCGTGACCACCGCGCACCCGACCGCGCTGATGACGAACGTGAGCTCGATGCCGTGCCCGGTGGGCCGGCTGCCCGGGCCCAGGTGGGTGGCGATGACGGCACCCGCGATGGCCGACCCGATCGAGCCGCCGACGGTCCGCAGCACCTGGTTGAACGACACCGCGCTGCCGAGCTCCTGAGCAGCGACGCCGCGCGCGATCAGCCCGGGCATCGCGGCATACGTGGTCCCGATGCCGATGCCCACCAGCAGCATGCCGATCATCAGGTCGGCGACCTCGTCGTGCGCGACCAGCATGAGCAGGTTGGCACCCGTGGTGAAGGCGGCGCCGATCGGCAGCAGCAGCGTGAAGGGGAGCCGGTGCGACAGCGCGCGGGCCGTGCGGCTGGCGAGCTGGCTGCCGACGGACAGCGGGAACATCACGAACCCGGCCCAGAACAGCGGCATGCCGGCGCCGTAGCCGGTGGAGGTGGGCGCCTGCGCGATGAGGCTGATCACCGAGACGCCGATGTACATGGCCGTGCCGATGCTGAGCGCGGTCGCGTTGGCGAGCAGCACGTCGGAGTGCCGCAGCAGGTCCAGGCGGATCAGTGGGTGGTCGGTGCGCAGCTCGCGCCACACCCAGCCGGCGAGCACGACGACGGCACCGGCGAGGATGCCCAGCGTCGTCGTCGACCCCCAGCCCCAGCGCGACCCCTCGCTGATGCCCAGCAGCAGGGCCGCGAGACCCACGCTCAGCAACGCGGCGCCGGCGGTGTCGAAGGGAACCCGCAGGCCGTGCTCGTCGGGACCCTTCGGGACGGCGACGAGCACGACGACGATCGCCGAGACCACGAACGCGGCGGCGAACCAGAACGCGTACCGGAAGTCGAACGTCGCGGCGATGATGCCGGTCAGCGGGTAGCCGAGCCCGATGCCCGTCGCGACGGTGACCGAGAGCGACGCGATGCCCGTGCGGACCTTGTCCGCGGGGGCGTAGCGGCGGGCCAGCGCGATGGTCATGGGCGTGATCGCGTAGGACAGGCCCTGCAGGGCGCGCCCGACGACGAGCACGGCGAACGTCGTCGCCGTCGCCGCCAGCACCGACCCGGCCAGGACCACGGCCAGCGTGACGAGCAGGATGCGGCGCTTGTGCGGGCCGTCGCTGAGGCGCCCCAGGACGGGCGTCGCGATGGCACCGACCAGCAGGTTGATCGTCAGCGTCCACTGCGCCGTGCTGACGGTGACGTCGAACTCGCGGGCCAGCGTCGGGACCAGCAGCAGGCCCAGCGAGCTGATGATCGCGGCGGCCAGCGCGGTGTAGACGAGGGCCGGGATCAGGCGCGTGCGCTCAGCCACGGTAGGTCCCCAGCTTGTGCAGCACCGGGATCGCGGCGGCGATCGTCGCGCGCTCGTCGTCGTCCAGCGCGTCCGTGAGCACCGACGTGAGCCAGCCGCCCGTCGCGTGCCGGTCCGCGTCGAGCGCGGCGCGGCCCTCGTCGGTGATCCGGACCAGGCGGCGGCGGCCGTCGTGCGGGTCCTGCTCGCGCGCGACGAGGCCGCGGCCCTCGAGCTCGGCGACGATCGCGGCCATGGACTGCGGGGTGATGCCCTCGGCGGCGGCCAGCTCGGACGAGCTCGTCGGGCCGCCTGCGACGAGGTTGTTCAGCGCGCGGGTCTGGCCGACGGGCAGCGTCTTCTCGGCGACGAGCCGGCGGTAGACGGGCCCGAGCGCGGCGCGCAGGTCGAAGGCGATCTCGGAGACGGTCACGCGGGGAAACTATACAGCCCGACTGATGAGTCTCCCTGACGACCTCGCGTCGATCACGCCGGACGGGCCGTCGACGCACGCGCCGACAGTCGCTGCATCGTCGCCTGGTGGGCACGGACGGGGCCGTCGGCCAGCGTGTTCAGGACGCACGTGCCCACCTGCTGACCCATGCCGTGCACGTCGAGCGTCATGGCGGACAGCGGCGGGTTGGACAGCCGGCACAGCGCGGAGTCGTCCCACGCGAGCAGCGACAGCCGCGCCGGCACCTCGATGCCCATCTCGGCGGCGACCGCGAGCGCCGCGAGCGCCATGACGTCGTTGTCGAAGACGATGGCCGACGGCGCGTTGCGGCGGCCGAGCAGCAGGCGCGCCGCGGCCTTGCCGGAGTCCTCGGTGTAGTCGCCCTCGACGATGACGCCCTCGACGGACGACGCCTCGCAGCGCTCCAGGAACGCGTCGTTGCGCCAGCGGGTGTGCAGCATCGCCTTCGGGCCGCTGACGCGGGCGAGGCGCTTGTGGCCCAGGCCCACGAGGTAGTCGACGGTGTCGCGACTGACCTGCGCGTCGTCGATCCAGACGTTGGAGAAGACCATCCCGGTGCGCGGACCGCCGACGACGACTGCGGGGATGCCCAGCTCGGCGAGGACCGGGATGCGCGGGTCGTCGTCGACGACGTTCACGACGACGACCGCGTCGACCATCTGACCGGCGGCCCACCGGCGGTACGCCGCGATCTCGGCGTCCAGGGTCGGGACGACGTGGAGCAGCAGCGAACGGTCGTCGGTGGCCAGCACCTCCTCGATGCCGGCGATGAGCTCGCCGAAGAACGGCTCGTGGCCGAGCATCCGCGCTGGTCTCGCCAGGACGAGGCCCACGGCATCGGATCGGTGCGTCACGCCGGTCAGCCTAGCCGCGGCGCCCCCGGTCGGGCCGTCCGCGGCGCGGCCCGGCGGGCCGACGACGCGGCGCGAGACCGCACCGCGTCGTCGGGCACCCGGGCGGCGGTGTCGACCTGGCGGGCGGCCGTCGCGGCGTCGTCGAGCGCAGCCCGACGAGCGTCGGCGTCCCGCTCGTCGAGCACGCGCCGCAGACGCGGCGGGGCGACCGGGTCCCAGCGGGTCGTGCGCAGGGCGAGCACGACGAACGGAGACGCGATGATCAGGGCTGCGAGGACTGTCACGAAGGCTTCCATGCGTCCAGCCTGGTTCGTCCGGCCGCGCTCGACGAGTGGCAGGAATGACCGCCTGCGTCAATATGCCGCCAACACACGGCCGCATCGGCACTGGGTCGCAGAGTGGCAGTCGAGGCATTGACCATCGAGATCCCGCCACCTACCGTGGCGGGATGCTGCGCAGCGTGGGTGCCCTGGTGATCGACGGCCTGTCGATGTTCGAGTTCGGTGTGGTGTGCGAGGTGTTCGGCATCGACCGCACCGAGGAGGGCGTGCCGCTGATCGACTTCCGGGTCGTCGGCACGCGTCCGGGCCGGGCGGTCCGGGCCGCCTCCGGCATCGGCATCACGGCACCTTTCGGCCTCGAGGCCCTGGCCGACGTCGACCTCGTCGCCGTCCCCGCCACCACCATCCGCGACGAGTACGACCCCGCGATCCTCGACGCGATCCGCGCCGCCCACGCCCGCGGCGCCACGATCGTCTCGGTCTGCTCCGGCGTGTTCGTCCTGGCGGCGGCCGGCATCCTCGACGGCCGCGCCGTCACCACCCACTGGCGGCACGCCGACGAGCTGGCCGCACGCTACCCGGAGCTCAGCGTCAACCCGGACGTGCTCTTCGTCGACGAGGGCGACATCGTGACGAGCGCCGGCACCGCGGCCGGCATCGACGCGTGCCTGCACATCGTGCGCCGCGAGCTGGGCAGCCAGATCGCCACGACCATCGCCCGCCGCATGGTCGTCCCGCCGCAGCGCGACGGCGGCCAGCGGCAGTTCATCCCGCAGCCCGTGCCGCAGTGCACCGACGACTCGCTGCGCCACGTCCTGGACTGGGTGCAGGACCGCCTGGCCGACGACCACACCGTCGACTCGCTCGCGGCCCGGGCCCTCATGTCCTCGCGGACCTTCGCGCGCCGGTTCGCCGCGGAGACGGGCACGACGCCGATGCGGTGGCTGACCTCCCAGCGGATCCTGCGCGCGCAGCACCTGCTCGAGGACAGCGACCTGGACGTCGAGGAGGTCGCGCGGACCTGCGGGTTCGGGTCCGCCGCGCTGCTGCGGCACCACTTCCGGGCGTCCGTCGGCGTGGCGCCCGGCGACTACCGGGTCACGTTTCGCGCCCGCGTGGCCTGAGTGCGCGGGGTGCGCGCGCTGGTGCAGGTCGCCGACGACGTCTTTGTCGCGACCAGCCGCACGATGTCGACCACGTCGACCGTCGTCGTGCGCGACGGGCACGCCCTCCTGATCGACCCCGCGTGGCAGCCCGACGAGCTCGCCGACCTGGCCGCCACGCTCGTCGACCGCGGCTGGGCCGTCGCCGCTGGCTTCGCGACGCACGCCCACCACGACCACCTGCTGTGGCACCCCGGGTTCGGGGACGCGCCCCGGTTCGCGTCGGCGCGGACCGCGCAGGTGGTGGCCGACGAGCGCGCGGCGTTGGTCGCAGAGCTCGGCGACTTCCCGCCGGACCTTGTCGACCTGATGGGCCGCGTCACCCCGACCGGGTTCGTCCCCGGCGAGTCCCTGCCGCCGGGGCTGGACGTCGAGCTCGTCGTGCACGACGCCCACGTGCCGGGTCACACGGCCCTGTGGCTGCCGCAGCCGCGCGTGCTCGTCGTCGGCGACATGCTCAGCGACCTCGAGATCCCGCTGCCGTTCGACCCCGACGACCTGCCCGCGTACCTGGCCGGCCTGGACACCCTGGCGCCGTACGTCGCACGGGCCGACGTCCTGGTCCCGGGCCACGGCACCCCCACCCGCGACCCGATTTCCCGCCTCGACGTCGACCGCCGCTACCTGGCCGCCGTCCTGGCGGACCACGCGCCGGCCGACCCCCGGCTCGGGTCCCCGGAGATGGCGGCAGCCCACCGTCGCATCGTCACCATGACCACCCGTCGAGCTCGACTTCGTTCCCGCCTCACCCCGCTCGAACCGTGAACGATGTCGAGCTCGACGGTCATGACGAGACGCGCGCCCGCCACCCCGGCTCGGCCTCGGCGAGCGCGGCGACGATGTGCGCCTCGATCTGGGCGCGGAGCGCGGGCAGCTCCTCCCAGTCGCTGGCGTGCCCAACGAAGACGTTCATCTCGTCCTCGCACGACGGCTCGTCGCGGCCGTGCCCTGCGCCGCACCGGGAAAGTCGCGCCAGTCGACGATCGGCGACTCTCGCATCGGCCCCTGCGCGCGCAGGGCGCCGAACGGCTGGAACACGGTGCCGCTGAGCACAAGGCCTGGATCCGCCGGGCGCGCACCGTCGCACGAATCGTCCTCCCCGTCCACGACCGCTCCCCTCCTGCTGCTCGTCCGTCGGTGCAGCCTGCCACGGTCCGCTCGCGCCCCGCAGCGAGTTCGACGTTCGCCGCGGCTCATCGCGACGTTCCACAGCGAACCTCGAGCTCGACGCCAGGTGCGCGCATAGGGTGCCGGTATGGCTGACGAAGCGCTCGACGTCGTTCACCTCGGTGCCGCACCCCGGCCCGACGACCCCGCGGAGCTGGCGCGGCGAGTGCGGCAGGCGCTCGTCTCTCAGTCCGCCGGGATCACCGACGCGTCCGCGGTGCGGGTGGAGGCGACGGTCGACGGGGCGGCGGTGCCGACGCTCGACATCGACCTGACCGGCGTCGTCGTCGGCGGCGTGCGCAAGGCCCCGCCGGCGCCGGAGCCCGTCGCGGTGAAGACCCGCGAGGCAGGCATCGTCGGGCGGCTGCGCGTCGACGCCCATCCGGTCACGGTCGAGGGTGTGCGGGTCGACGTGCGGGCCGAGGCGCAGAACGTGGCGTTCTCGTGGGTCGAGGGCACCGGCGGCGAGCTGGCCGCCGAGCTCGTCGAGCCGAGCGAGCACGACCCGCTCGTCGGGCACGTGCGCATCGCTGCACCACAGGCGGAGATCGTCGCGGCCGTGCAGCGGATCGCCGCCGAGCTCGCGACGGCCCACGGCGTCACGCTGTCACGCCTCGACGTGGAGCTCGTCTCCCGCGGTCCCCGTGCGGCGTCCGTGGCTGTCCGGGCTCAGCTCCGCAAGGGCTTCCTGTCCGCGACGGCGCAAGGTGGAGCGACCACGACCGTCGACACCGACCTCGTCCTGACGATCGCCGATGTCTCCGTCACGAGCGGAAACCCGCTGGTCGCGGGGCTGCTCGCGGCCGCACGCAGCCGCGTGCAAGCGTTCGAGGGCCGCCGCATCGACCTGGGCGAGCAGCTGCCGCCCGGCATCCGCCTGGCCGACGTCACGCTCGCGATCGGCGACGAGGTGGTGCTGAGCGCGCGGACCGCCTGACTCAGGGGTTGACGATGCTCTGGATCTCCGCGACGGCGATCTGGGCATCGGCGGTCACCGTCTGAGCGGGCAGCTCGGTCCGGGCCGCGTTCTGTGACGACACCCAGCCCGCCGTCCACGTCGACGTCGCCGTCATGGTCGTGGTCGGCAAGGCACCGGACGACCCTGCCAGGTAGGCCGTCGACCGGTCGAACGACAGGCACGCCGTGTCGGCGGCCGGCGCGGGATACGTCACGCCCTCGCACGGCACGCTCGTCGCGTCGTCGGCCTTCACCGCGACATCGGTCCGGTCCGCGTCGACACGGGCCCACGTCCCACCCGGGATCGAGGCGGTGACCTCGATGTGCCTCGACGCGTCCTCGAGCCACACGCCGGTCTGCTTGCCGACGATCGTCCCCCCGAAACCCTTCACCTTGGGGTTCCAGTCGAGCTTCCCGGCAGGCAGGAGCTCCTTCATCGAGTCGTACGCCGCCTGGGCCAGGACGGCGGGGTCGACTGTCACGAGCGCTGCGGGCGGATCATCCCCCGCTTCGACCCACACGTGCGGATGGGCCAGCTCGTACGCCAGCTTCACGTCGCCCGGCGTGTCGAACTGACACCACGGGAGCGTCCAGTACCCCTCGGTATCGTCCTTGTGCTCCTCCATGTCGTCGGGGAGCCCCCCGCCGTAGGCGTAGTCGTCCAGGGTGTCGGCCTGGCGGGCTGGGCCCCCTGGCTTCCAGTAGTCCCAGAAGTCCTTGCCGGACTTGTCCTTCTGCATCCAGCACTGCGGACTCACCCGCGCGCCGCCGGGCACGCTGCTGGTGAACGTGTGGCCACCCGACGTACTCCCGGTGGCCTCGATGGTCACGCTGATCGAGCCGTCACGCGAGGACGGGTCTACGTCACCGTTGCCCGTGAAGCCACCGCCTTCGGCCGCCGCGGGAGCAGCGCCGATCACGCCGGAGAGGCCGCCGCACAGCAGGGCAGCACCGGCGACCCGCGCCCAGGCGCCCACCCCCCTCAGCACTTGCCCACCGTCTTGATCTGGTAGATCCGCCAGGTGCCGTCGACGACGCCGGGCACCACCGTGACCTCCTTGCGCGTCGGGTCGAAGCCCACCTCGTGCGGGGTGTAGGTGCCGTCGGGATCCTTGAACGTCGCGTCGTCGAAGTTGTCGCACACCGTCGCCGTCGCGTGACCACCATTGGCCGCGACCTTGATGTCCGTGATCGTGGAGCGGAACGTCCCGCCGATGTCGGACTTGTTCTTGGTGTTCTGCGCGGCGATCTTCTTCAACGACGTCGCGGCGTCAGGCCCGAAGACCTCCGAGGTGCCACCGCTGACCGCATTGGTGGTGAGCGTGCGCCAGTACTCGGTCTCGTAGCGTGCCAGGGAGTTGTAGACGTCCGCCTTCGTGCCGTTGAACGTCGGGAGATCGGCGAACACGATTCCCAGCTTCGGGTCGGACAGGTCCTTGACGTCCCCGGTGGTGGGCGCCGCCGACGATGCCGCCGCGTCGGGAGTCGCGGCCGGGGTGGGAGTCGCCGTGGGCGTGGGTGCCGAGGTGGCCTTCGTCGGCAGGGCGGTCGGGCCGACGTCGGCCTTGGTGGCCGCCGAGCACCCGGCGAGCGCCGTCAGGCACGCGGCGGACAGCACGACAACACCTGCGCGACGCATCTGCACCTCCGTGGTGACGGCCAAGTCCGAACCCAACCGTACCGACCGTTCCCGGACATATGCACGCCGGGGCAAAGGTCGCGGCGGGTGATCACACGGGCCGCAGCACCCCCACCAGGTCGTTCGCGGTGCGCAGCACGGGCCGCTCGATGAGCGCCGCGTCCAGCCCACGGACCACGGTGCGCACGTGCAGCCGCGCCGACGCACCGGCCGGCAGCGTGACGAGCGCGTCGCTGACCTGAGCCGCGGGGTCCAGGCGGTCGACGTGAATCGTCAGGTCGCGGACCAGCGAGCGCGCGACGACGGTCACGACGTACCCGTCGGCGACCGCCTCGACCGAGGCGTCGAACGGCGCAGGCTCCAGGTGCAGGTCGATGTCCTCCACGAACGCGTGCACGGTCCGCACGTCGCCCAGCTCGGCGACGAGCACCTCGTCGGCCGCGTCGACCGGCACCGCCACCTCGTCGGGCAGCGCCACGAGCGCGACCGCGCGCGCACCGGCGGACGCGTCCAACGACGCCGACGCGAGCACCGTCCCGTCCAGCCGCTCGCGCCGCACCTCGACCGTCCCGCTCCACGGCCGCGCGGTGTCGTTGACCACTGCCACGACGAGCCCCGACGGCCGCGACTGCACGGTCAGCAGCCGGTCGGCGTACGCCGCGCGCAGCGCCCACCACAGCGGCTTGGGCCGCTCGTCGCCGTCGACTGCCGCCCACGACGTCACGGGCCAGCAGTCGTTGAGCTGCCACACGATCGACCCGGCCGTGCGCGGCCACCACGAGCGGTAGTGCGTGATGGCGTACGCGACCGCGCGCGCCTGGTTGAGCTGCGTGGCCCAGTGCCAGTCTGCGAAGTCGTCGGGCACGCCCAGGTGCGGCTCGAGGCCGCGGTCGAGCTTGCCGTTGCCGTCGTCGGCCTTCTGGTGCAGCAGCCAGACGGCGTCGTCCTTGGCCAGCGGCGAGCCGTCGGCGTTGCGCACGGCACGCTCGAGCGTCGCCCACGTGGGCGGGCCCTGGAAGCCGAACTCGCTGCTGAAGCGCGGGACGTCGTCGCGGTAGTGCGTGTAGTCGATGCGGTTCCACACCTCCCACTGGTGGTGCGTGCCGTGGTCGGGGTCGTTGGGGTGCACGACCTGCGGGTCCTGGCGCGGCGAGAACGGGCTGCCCGCGGAGTACGGCGTGGCCGGCGAGAGCTCCGCGACGATCGACGGGAAGACGTCGTAGTAGTACGCGGCGCCCCACGTGCGGTCGCCGAGCTCGTCCTTCCAGCCCCAGTCCTCGTGGCCCCAGATGTTCTCGTTGCCGCCGTTCCACAGCACGAGCGACGCGTGCGACGCGAGGCGCGTGACGTTCTCGCGGGCCTCGGCCTCGAGCTCGGAGCGCAGCGGCTCCTCCTCCGGGTAGGCGAAGCACGCGAGCAGGAAGTCCTGCCACACCATCACGCCGCGCTCGTCGCACACGTCGTAGAAGTCGTCGGACTCGTAGATCCCGCCGCCCCACACGCGCAGCAGGTTGAGGTTGGCGTCGAGCGCCTGGTCCACGCGACGGACCAGGCGGTCGCGCGTGATGCGGGTCAGCAGGTGGTCGTCGGGGATCCAGTTGGCGCCCTTGACGAAGACCGGCTGCCCGTTCACCACGAACGTGAAGGCGGTGCCGTGCTCGTCGTCGGACGTGTCGACCTCGACGGTCCGCAGGCCGATGCGGCGCTGCCACGCGTCCAGGTCGCCGAGCTCGACGCGCAGGTCGTACAGCGGGTGGTCGCCGTAGCCGTGCGGCCACCAGAGCTTCGGGTCGTCGACGACGACGGACAGGACGACGGACGACGCATCTGCCGGCACCTCGCCGCGGACGTGCTGGTCGCCGACGCTGACGGTGACGGGCAGCGCTGCCGCGTCCTGGAGACCCGACCGCTCGACGTCCACGTGCACGGCCACCGTCGCGGCACCGTCGATCGTCACGACCGGCCGCACCGAGGCGAGCCTGGCCGTGCGCCAACGCTCCAGGCGGACCGGCTTCCAGATCCCGGCCGTCTGCAGGTCCGGTCCCCAGTCCCAGCCGAAGCTGCACGCCATCTTGCGGACCATGTTGAGCGGGTGGGCGTAGGCGCCGGGTCGGGCACCGAGGCGCTCGCGCTCGGCCTCGGCGGTCTCGAGCGCGGAGCGGAACAGGACGGTCAGTGCCTGCTCCTCACCCGTGAGGCGCGAGCGCACGTCGAACCGGTATCCCCGGTGCATGTTGGCCGTGCTGCCGATAAGCGCGCCGTCCAGGCTGATCTCGGCGACGGTGTCCAGGCCGTCGAAGACCAGGTCGACGCGCTCGTCGTCGGCCGCCGGCTGCGCCGCGAACGTCGTCGCGTACAGCCACTGCGCGCGGTGCGCCCAGACCAGCTCGTTCTCGCCCAGGTCGACGTACGGGTCCGCGATGAGCCCGGCGGCCAGCAGGTCGGTGTGCGCGGTGCCGGGCACCTGGGCGTCGATCGCGCGACCGGCGATGTCGTCGGGCACGGGGCCGCCGGCCGCACGCAGGGTCCAGCCGTCGTGCAGGGTGGTGCGGTTCATGGTCACAGCTCCGTTGCGCGTGAGGTGGCCCGGCCGCGAGCCCGTCGTCGACATCATCGTCAGTCGTTGTCGGCAGCCAGTCATCAGGTCGAGGCCGAGTCGGTCCCGACCCCTACCGGCATTCTTAGATCGGTGGCTAAAGTTAGTCAACTCTTCGGTGACATCCCGGGCGATCGGGTGCGCACCGGCTACCGTGAGCAGCACCGGGTGCGACGCCGGACCCGACGCTCGCGCAGGTCACCGGCATGGGCATGGGCAGCACTGGCAGGGACAGGCCGACGACGTCGTCGTCGGCCTCGACGTAGGAGGACCGATGAGCTCCGGACCGGCACCGGTCACCCACGCGACGTCGAGTGCGGCCGTGCTCGACGTGATCCGAGGCGCCGGCATCATCAGCCGCGTCGACCTCACGCGCGCCACGGGCCTGACGGGCGCCACCATCTCGACCGTCGTGCGCCGCCTCATCGACAACGGCCTGGTGCTCGAGACGGGGCGCGCCGAGTCGACCGGCGGCAAGCCGGCGGTGCTGCTGTCCCTCGACCCCGACGCGCGCTACGCCGCGGGCGTGCACCTCGACCACGCGGGCATCACCTACGTCCTGGCCAACCTGGGCGGGGCCATCGTCGGGCGGTGGCGGCGCCCCGGCGCCGGCACGGACGCACCCGACGTGGTCGTCGCGCGGATCGCCGCCGAGGTCACGACGCTCGTCGCGCAGACGGGCGTCGACCCGGACCGCATCGTCGGGCTGGGCGTCGTGTCACCCGGACCGCTGACGGGCTCCGCGGGCATGAGCCTGACGCCGCCCGTCATGCAGGCGTGGACCGACTTCCCGGTCCCCGAGGCGCTGGGGGCCGCCACCGGGATGCCCGTCATGCTCGAGAACGACGCGACCGCGGCGGCCGTCGGCGAGTACTGGGCCACGTCCCACGAGGCCAGCGCCTGCTTCGCGGCCCTCTACATGGGCACGGGCATCGGCGCCGGGATCATGGCGAACGGCGACATCTTCCGCGGTGCGAGCGGCAACACCGGCGAGATCGGGCATATCTGCGTCGACATCGACGGACCGGCGTGCTGGTGCGGGGGGCGGGGCTGCATCGAGGCACTGGCAGGTCCCGCGGCCTCCGTCGCAGCAGCCCGCGACGCCGGCGTCGACCTGCCGGGGATCGGCACGGCCGAGGACTTCGCCGCCCTCACGCGTGCCGCCCTGGGCGGCCCCGGACCGGCCGCGGACATCGTCGCGCGATCCGCCCGGTACGTCGCGCTGGCCGCGCAGGCGCTCGCCAACATCCTGGACCTCGACCGCGTGGTGCTCACCGGCCCGTCGTTCGCCTACGCCGCCTCGCTGTACGTCCCGGCCGTCCGCGCCCAGCTCGACCGCGCCTTCTTCTCCCGCAGCAGCCACCCCATCGACGTCGTCATCTCGGCGCACGCCGCCGAGGCCGCCGCCGTCGGGGGTGCGGCGCTGGTCCTGCAGAGCGAGCTGGCCCCGCGCGCCTCGTCGGCCCGCGTCCCGTCGCGCGCCCGCTGACCGGCGGCACCGAGACAGGCG